>Ga0163153_10001118_pt1 | contig 43566 bp, 32 predicted proteins | sample OliLakLV19MP6IB1_FD_148629 | JGI IMG/M metagenome (GOLD analysis project Ga0163153, IMG submission 148629) | Freshwater microbial mat bacterial communities from Lake Vanda, McMurdo Dry Valleys, Antarctica - Oligotrophic Lake LV.19.MP6.IB-1 | ecosystem: Environmental > Aquatic > Freshwater >... | reverse complement strand
GCATAATGAGAAGTGCTGCCTGAAGACCGCGCTCCGATGTGGCCACACGTCACTCGTAGATTTCGTACACCGTCCCTTCGAGCACGAACTGCACGTTGTTCCCCAGCGCGAGCCATGCCTGCGCCTTCGGATGCTTCTTCTGCAGCTCGAAGTATTCGGCGGACGCGAACTGCACGCGAATCTTCTTCGCCTGCTCGAACTTCTGCGCGTCGGCATCCACCCATTGCGCCTGGTTCTGGAAGAACGTTTTGCCCGCCACGAACCGGCTCTGCTGCGCGTACTGCTGGGCGGCGGTTTCGAGCGTCACCGGCTTCCCCGCAGCCATCGGCTGGGCCGGCCCGCCGACGCCTGCCTGCCGGCGAAGCTGCAGCGCGGGCGCGGACTCCGGCGTGGCGCGGAAGGCATCCACATTCCCCTCGGCAATCGCCAGCGACGGCGCATCCGCCAGCTTCAGTCGATTGTAGGATTGCGAGCTCGCCACCGCCCGTCCGCCGGACTTGTCCTTCATGAAGAAGCTGTAGTTTTCCTTCGCCTCGCGCAGTCGCACTGGATCTTCAATCTGCAACGTGCGCAGGTTCTGCGTCACGCCGCGCCGCGTTTCGTCCTCGGTGATTAAGTAAGCCGTGTAAGGCGTCACGATGCTGTAAGTGCGCGCGAGTTCCACGACTTCGTCCTTCAACTCCTTGCTCTCACCGCGCAGACGAATCTCATCCAGCAGATAACCGACGCGACGCGTGGCCCACAGGCGCGGGATGAATTCATGGTCATTCGCCTCGGCCGCGAAGTTCACGTCATGCGCGAACTTCTTCACCTCGCCGTTCACCGTGCCTTCGATCTGGATCGCGCCGTCGCCCTTGCCCGAATAGCGGCCCGCGAGCACGAGCTGTTCGCCTTTGAACAGATCCGGCACGGGTGAGGGATACAGCTTCGTGACGCGCACGGACTCCGGGAACGTCAGCTTCGGGCTGGCCAGCACCGGCTCCTTGATCTTGCTGAAGAAGCTCGAGAGCTTCACTTCGATGTCCTCCTCCGGCAGCACATACTGGCTCACCGCACGCGTCTCCTCGGCGATCTTGTCGAGCATGTGCGTATTTACGTCATGGCCGATGCCGAAGCAGAACACGCGCACGTTGCCCTGGCTGGCGCGCGTGACGTTCGCCACGATGTCGTCCTCGCGCGTGTTGCCCACGGTCGGACGCCCATCAGTGAGGAAGATGACGATGTAAGGCCGGTCGCCTTTCTCAGGCCGCAACGCGAGCGCCTTCTTCAACGCATCATCAATGGCGGTGCCGCCGAGCGGTTTCAGATCCTTGATGAACGTCTGAGCCTTCGAGCGGCTTTCCTTCGCGACTTCCACCATCTTGTCGAAGAGCGGCTCGACCTCCGTGGCGAAGCGCAGCACTTCGAAGCGGTCGCCGTCGTTCAGGTTCTCCACGCAGAACGCCAGCGCCTTCTTCGCCTGCTCCAGCTTCGCGCCCGCCATCGATCCCGAGGTATCGAGCACGAACATCACGTCCTTCGGAATCACCTTTGTGTTCTTCACGTCCGCGCCCGGCGAGGCGAGCAGCAGGAAGTAACCGTCCTCACCGCTCGTCCGGTAGGTCAGCAGATTCAGCCCGATGTCGTGCTGCTCCTGCGCGAAGAAGATCTGGAAGTCCGCGTCCGGCTGCACGTCGCGCGCCTCGTAGCCGACCGTCGCCTTGTTCCCGCCGCTGCGCTTGATCTCCACCTTGTGGCTAGGCGAATAGATCGACTTCAGCGGGCGCTTCGTTTCGAGATCGAGCTTCAGGCTCACGTTCTTCACCGGCTTCGCGGAGAACTTGTCCGTGTTCAGCGGCAGGATGAAGTTGACCAGTCCGGCGTCGGACTTGAGCAGTTGTGAGTACGAGAGCGTGATGCGTTTGCGGCCGTGCGCCTCGATGGGAAAGATGCGGACCTTGAACAGATCGCGCCCAGCGTATTCGAGCAGTGCCGGATCCTTCAACCGACGCACGATGTCCTCGTAAATGCCGCGCGCCTTGTCCGCCGCGAGCAGCTCGGCTTCCACTGGCCGGCCGTTGATCTCCATGGTGAACTTGTTAATCTGCGCGCCCTTCGGCACAGGGAAAAGGAACGTGCCCTCAAGCTGGCGCGGGTTCGGATTGTAAAACTCCTGCTCGATGACCGTCGTCGCGAGCTGGTCCTTGATGCTCACGTCGGCCTTGGTGAAGGTCGTCTCCAGGGACGCCCAGACCGGTCGGCTCGGCGGTCGCGGTGGAATCGTTTCCGGCGGCACGAGGCGCGGGGGCGTCCGACGCCAGAAATCTTCCTCGTGAACAATGATGAGGCCGGTCGCCGAAGCGGAGAGATTCAGAACCAGCCAGCCGAGCAACAACCAGAACGTGCGTTTCATGAGGAGTTGGACGAGAGGTTGGGAGAAATGCTCCCGGCGATCTATTTGTCGCTGCCTCATACAAATGCGCGTTCTGCGGTGTCTGTTCAGTGTAATGAACCGAATACTCCTCATCGTTCTGAAGGGTTGCGCCCTCCTCCTTGTGCTCACCGTGCTGTGGACCTTTGCCTATCCGCGCCTTTTCCCAGAGCGCTTCAAAGTAGCTCAACAGGCGTATCAAGACTGGGTAAGAACGAATGCTCTGGTGAAGTGAGCTTTCGCCAAGGTTCAAAGCAATTTGCCACGGCCACCATTTCCGATTCAGAGCTGGTGCATACCAATCATGGCCCGCTGATTTCATTGGGATGAACGCTTTATTCGGACCGCGTCCGGGTCGCGGAGCGACCACCTGAAGGTAGCCGTGGGCTTAGCCCACGGTGAAGAGGCAAAGGAATGCGTCGCGGAGCGACGCTTGAAGCCACTTAAGAATGGAAGCCAGCTTTCAATCGTCGCTCCGCGACGAGGACGGTTTTGGTCTAGGTCCGTGGGCTGAAGCCCACGGCTACCATCGTCTCCTCACTCCGCGTGGGTAGGGCCAGTCCGTTTCATCAAAAGCCGGAAAACCTGTCTGCATGCGTCAGCCCTGGTTTCCCATTGCCGCCTCCGCTTCACCCGATAGATTTCGCCGCATGGCAAAGAATTACTGGCTCGTGAAGTCCGAACCCGAGGCTTACTCGTGGACGACCTTCGTGAAGGACGGCAAGGCCGCGTGGACCGGCGTCCGCAATTTCCAGGCGCGAAACAATCTGCGCGCGATGAAGAAGGGCGACCTCGTCGCGTTCTACCACAGCGTGACGGACAAGCAGGTGGTCGGCCTCGCGAAGGTGGACAAGGAGGCGTATCCCGACGCCACCGCGAAGGAAGGCGACTGGTCCTGCGTGGATCTGGTCCCCGCCAAGCCGCTCAAACAGCCGGTGACGCTCGCCGCGATCAAAGCCGACAAGACGCTTTCCGACATGCCGCTCCTCAAGCAATCCCGTCTCTCCGTCACGCCGCTCACCGAGACGCAGTTCGAGCGGCTCCTCGCGCTGGCCGGGATATGAAAGGTAGCCGTCGTTTCGGTTTTGACAGGAAACAGATTTCCCACGAACTCAGAACGACCCGCGAATTGGAGAGAAACCTCGGACAGGAAGAAACCATCCGTGGTCGTCCTGAATCTGCGGGAGATTCTCGGTCCGGCCCTACAGGCCTGAGAAGAATTCAATCAACCGTTTACCTGGGCCTGCGCTCGCCAACTCGCTTTAGCCCAGGCTGTCACATGCCGGGCTTACAGCCCGAGGAAGAACTTTTCCCGCCGCAGGGTTGAAGACCGCTCTTATTCCACCCTCATCCACCACTACACGGTCGCGCCGCTGGCGGGCGTGTGCCGCGCCTGTCGGTTGAGGCCGGAGAGCCGCCGCTTGGAGGAACGATCTTCATCGTTGGCCGGCAGGTGGGCGCGCAGGAACTCCGGCTTCTCCGTCCGCCCGCCTCGTTGCCAGTCGCGCCAGAGCGTCTCGGCGACGAGGCTGGCGCTCAGGCTTTTCTCCGTGGTGAGATACTGGAAGAGCAGCTCGGCCAGACGCGCGAGCGCGATGGTGTCCGTGCGCCGAATCTGCGCAAAGAGCCAGTCGCTCCAGCGGAGGAACGCGGTGAACGGCGACGATAGGACAGGCATCTTGCCTGTCCCGAGGTGTTCGAGATCGTCCGTGTCCTCGGCGGATCGATTGGATGAGGCCGTCTCTCCCTTGGTCTTGGACAGGCTGGAATCTTGTCCTACTGGACTCCAAATCAGCCGTGTCGATTCCACGAAGTTCCCGCTGTTGCCGACGAGATCCCAATACTTCGCGAAACGCCGCATCCGTTGCATCGTGGCGAAGTCGATGCACTTGTTCTGGAGAATCTCGTAGGGCGGATACCCGTTGTAGCGCATCTGCCATTCGACGTCGTGCCGGATGATGGGCGTGCCGCGCAGCCGCTTCAGGATGCCGACCTGAATCTCCTGCGGCCCGAGCGCGATGAGCCGGTCGAAGCCTTCGCCGAAGCTCTTGATGGTTTCCCCTGGCAGGCCGACGATTAAATCCGCGTGGATGTGAACGCCGGTCGAGCTGCGCAGGAAATGGAAGTTGTCCTCGAGCCGGCCCAAATTCTGGCGGCGACTGATCAGTTCGCACACCTCGTCGTTGAAGGACTGGATGCCGACCTCGAACTGGAGCGCGCCGGGCGGGAACTTCGCGATGAGTTCGCGCAACTGCTCAGGCAGGCGGTCCGGAATCATCTCGAAGTGGAAGAAGAGTCCGGGCTGATAGCGGTCGAGGAAGAACTGGAGGAAGGCGCGGCTGACGAGCAGGTTCAGGTTGAACGTGCGGTCCACGAACTTGAAGTTCTTCACGCCGCGATCCAGCAGGCGCTGCAATTCCGCGAGCATCTTGTCGAGCGGCACTTGGCGCACCGGGATGTCGAGCGAGCTGAGGCAGAATTCACAGGTGAACGGACAGCCGCGCGACGCCTCGACGTAGATGACGCGATGCGCGATGTCCTGCTCGGTGTAGAGATCGTAGGGGAGCGCGAGCTTGCTGAACTCCGGCACGGGCGCGGCCATGATCTTGGTCGCGGGCTTTTCGCCGGTGAGAAGCTGGCGGCAGACCTCGGCGAACTTCAGGTCTGCTTCACCCGTGATCACATAATCCGCCAGCGCGACGATGGCCTGCTCCTCGGTTTCGTAACTGACCTCGGGTCCGCCGAGAATGATCGTGAGGTCCGGCCGCACGCGTTTGATGGCGGCGATGACTTCGGTGGTCTCGGTGACGTTCCAGATGTAAACGCCGAACCCAAGAATCTTCGGCTCCCGCGCGAGCAGGGCTTCGGCGATGTCGAGCGGACGCTGGTTGATGTCGAACTCCGCGATGGCCGCGCTCGGCTTCAGCTCGCCGAGATTGGCCATGAGGTAGCGCAGGCCAAAGGCGGCGTGAATGTACTTCGCGTTGAGCGTCGTTAAGACGATGTCCGGCATCGGGGCAGAGAGTAATGCGGAATGCGCAAGGCGTGAATGGGAAATGTGCCGGAGTGACGGGTGTGTTTGAATCAAATGGCAGCCGCCAGACCTGCGCAGAGCGGTGGGCGGGCGGTCTGCTCCACATGTTACGGTTGAGTCCTTGTTTCGGGCCAAGGTCTGCACTATAAGCAATCCATGAACGCTCCGGCATCACACGCGCGCAACGGACATTGGCTGCTGCGGGTCTTTGCCGTCGTCTCGTTTCTCACCACGTTCAATTCCCACACGCTTCCAGCCTCAGCCGCCAATCTCGATGTGGCCCGGCCGCTCTTCATCAAGGGCGAGTTCAAGAAATGCATCCAGCAATGTCAGGAGGCCATTCGCGAGGGCGAACCGGAAGACGAATGGCGCGTGCTGCTGGCGCGCTCGATGATGGCCATCGGAAATTACACGAACGCCTATTCCGTCGTGAGCACGAACCTCGAACGTTTCCCGTGGAGCGTTCAGCTCCGTCTGCTCGGCCACGAGGTTTACCGGCGCAACGGCAAGCCGGAGGAAGCCGCGACGTTGCTAGAGGAGATCAACCGGCTTGGCGGCTACCGCATGTGGGCTTATCAGGATGTGGCGAACCTGGTGACGATGGGCAAGGCCGCGCTCATTCTCGGCATGGACCCGCGCAGCGTTCTGGAACGATTCTTTGATCTGGCCAAGCGCCGCAACCCGACCAACCGCGAGCCGCATCTCGCCAGCGGCCAGCTCGCACTCGACAAGAATGACTACGATCTCGCAGCGAAAAGCTTCACCGAGGGCTTGAAGAAATTTCCGAACGATCCGGATTTCCACTTCGGCCTCGCCCAGGCCTACGCCTCGGGCGACCGGCGGCTGATGATGCTCTCCCTCGAAGCCGCGATGACCGGCAATCCCAATCATGTGCGGAGCCATCTGCTGCTGACCGATCACCTCATCGACGGCGAGGAATACAAGGGCGCCGAGGAATCCATCGCGAAGGTCATCGAGATCAACCCGCATCAGGCCGACGCGTGGTCGTATCGCGCCGTGATGGCGCATCTGCGGAATGACGCCGCCGCCGAGAACAAGGCGCGCAAGGAGGCGCTGGGCATCTGGAAGACGAATCCGGAAGTGGACCATCTCATCGGCAAGAAGCTTTCGCAGAAATATCGCTTCGCTGAAGGCGCGGCGTATCAGCGGCGCGCACTGAAGTTCGACGCGAAATTTCTCCCGGCCAAACAGCAGCTCGCGCAGGATCTCCTGCGGCTGGGCGAAGAGGAGGAAGGCTGGCGGCTCGCGGATGAAGTTCACCAGACGGACGCCTACGATGTCACCGCGTTCAACCTGACGACGCTGCAGGAGAACATGGCCAAGTTCGTCACGCTGACGAACGCGGACTTCATCCTCCGCATGTCCGCGCACGAAGCCGGCGTGTATGGCAAGCGGGCGCTGGCCTTGCTCACGCGCGCGAAGTCGAACCTGTGCGCGAAGTACGGCATGGAGCTGAAGCAGCCGACCATCGTCGAGATTTTCCCGAACCAAAAGGATTTCGGCGTCCGCACGTTCGGCATGCCGGGGAATCCCGGTTACCTCGGTGTCTGCTTCGGCGCGGTCATCACCGCGAACAGCCCGGCGTCGGCCGGCGGACATCCGTCGAACTGGGAGGCGGTGCTCTGGCATGAGTTCTGTCACGTTGTCACGCTGCAGTTCACGAAGAACAAGATGCCGCGCTGGCTGAGCGAAGGCATCTCGGTTTACGAGGAGCTGCAGGAGAACCCGGTCTGGGGCCAGTCGATGACGCCGCGTTATCGCGAGATGATTCTCGGCAAGGACTTCACGCCGCTCGGCCAGCTCAGCGCCGCGTTCCTCGCGCCGAAGACGGAGATGCATCTCCAGTTCGCCTATTACGAATCGTATCTCGCGGTGGAGTTCCTCGTGAAGAAGTTCGGCATCGAGTCGCTGCGGAAGATTCTTCACGACCTCGGCGAAGGCACGGAAATCAACGCGGCCATCGTCAAGCACACCGCCGCGCTGGACGAGCTGGAGAAGGACTTCGAGACGTTCGCCAAGACCCGCGCCGAACAGCTCGCGCCGGAACTGACCTTCACCAAGCCCGAGCCCGGCGACGACGAAGAAGGCGCGGCCTCGAAAAATTTTTACGTCCTCACGCGCGTGGCGAAGAAGCTCCTGACGCAGAAAAAATATCAGGAGGCGAAGGCTCCGCTCGACAAGCTGCTGCAGTTTTTCCCCGGCAACACCGGACCGGACAACTGCTACGCGCTGCTCGCCGCCGCGCATCGCGGGCTGAATGAAACGAACGACGAACGCATCGTGCTCACCACGCTCGCCGCGCTGGAGGCGGACGACCTCGATACTTACGCGCGCCTGATGGAGCTGGGCGCCGAGAGGAAGGACTGGGGCGCGGTGGCCACGAACGCCACGCGTTATCTCGCCGTGAATCCGCTCGTGGCCCTGCCTTACCGTTACCTGGCGGAGGCGGCGGAGAAGCTGAACCAGCCTGAGTCCGCCATCGCCGCCAGCACGACGTTGCTCCAGCTCGATCCGCCGGACCCGGCCGGCACCCATTTCCTGCTGGCGCGCCTGCTTCATCAAAAGGGAGATGCCCGAGCGAAACGTCACTTGCTCCAGGCATTGGAAGAAGCGCCGCGTTTCCGCGAAGCGCATCGGCTGCTCCTGGAGATGATTCCCAAGACCGCCGCCGCGCCGCCGCCACCGGCGGAAAGACCATGAGCCGTTCTCGCGTCGTTCTTGCGGTAAGCCTGGCGGTTCTATTCGTGGCCGGCTTTGCCTTTGCGCAGCGACGCGGCGGGGGCGAAGGCATCCAGACGGCGCGCGACGTGGAGGGTGATGCCGAGCCGCCGCCGATGTGGACAAACAATCCCGCGTTCAAGAAGGACACGTTCACCTTCGTCCGCATCCGCTACCACACTCATCGGGGCGCAAACTATTGGCGGCGCTTCGGCGGTGCTGGCGTGTGGGACATTGATTTCCCGGACGCGGACTTAAACCTTTCCTGGCGGCTCTCCCAGATGACGTCGCTGAACGTCGATCCCAACGGACGCGTGCTGAACATCACCGATCCCCAGCTCTTCGATTACCCGTGGATTTACATGGTGGAACCCGGCGGCCTGATGTTCCTCGATGAAGAGGTGCCGATCCTCCGCCGCTACCTCTTGAACGGAGGCTTCCTGATGGTGGACGATTTCTGGGGCGAAGGAGAATGGGCGAACTTCGAGCGTGAGATGAAGCGCGTCTTCCCTGATCACACCATCGTGGACCTCTCGCTGGACCATCCGATCTTCCACATCGTTTTCGACATCAAGGAGACCTTGCAGATCCCCAACGTCCGCACCGGCACCTACAGCCAGTACAACGGCGGCGTGACGTGGGAACGCGAGGACGCGAAGGAAGTCCATTACCGCGCCATCTTCGACGCGAAGGGCCGCATGATGGTGATGATCTGCCACAACACCGACCTTGGCGACGGCTGGGAACGCGAGGGCGAGAACGAATATTACTTCCACGAATTTTCCGAGAAACGCGCTTATCCGCTGGGGATTAACATTGTCTTTTACGCGATGACCCATTGAACTTTGCCCCATGCGCAGCACCCCGGATCACGATTTACACACGCACTTGAATCGGGCTCCGTCCTCGCCGTCGAACCGCCTTTGCCAAACCAACTAGGGAACATCGTGGAAGCCATAAACATCACTCCAAACATCGCCGCCGCCCCGTCGGACAAGCAGACCGTCGAACAGCTCATCGCCAGCCGCACGCGCATCCGCGCCGAGCTGGGCAAGGTCATCATCGGCCAGGGCGAAGTCGTCGAGCAGCTCCTCATCGCTCTCTTCGCCGGCGGCCACTGCCTCATCACCGGCGCGCCCGGCCTCGCCAAGACTCTTCTCATCAAGTCGCTCGCCCAGATTTTTCACCTCAAGTTCCAGCGCATCCAGTTCACCCCGGACCTCATGCCCGCCGACATCACCGGCACGGAGATTCTGGAGCAGGACCCGACCGGCGGACGCAAGATGGTCTTCGTCAAGGGCCCGATCTTCGCGAACATGATTCTCGCGGACGAAATCAACCGCACGCCGCCCAAGACCCAGGCCGCGCTGCTCGAAGCGATGCAGGAACATCAGGTCACCGCCGCTGGTGTGCGCCACGCCTTGCAGGAACCCTTCTTCGTTCTCGCCACGCAAAACCCCATCGAGATGGAAGGCACCTATCCGCTGCCGGAAGCCCAGCTCGACCGCTTCATGTTCAACGTCGTGATGGATTACCTGCCGGAGGACGACGAGGTCGCCGTCGTCACGCAGACCACCGCGCGCAACGCGACGCCCATCGAACCGCTCTTCACCGGCGAAGACGTGCTGCGCTTCCACGATGTCGTGCGCAAGGTGCCGATTGCCGAAGACCTCGTCCGCTACGCCGTCCGCATCGCCGCCGCGTCACGTCCGCACCAGAAGAACACGCCCGACTACATCAACAACTGGGTGAGCTGGGGCGCGGGATTGCGCGCCGGACAATTCCTCGTGCTCGGCGCGAAAGTCCGCGCGCTCCTCCAAGGCCGCGCGCACGTCACTGCGGAAGACATCCGCGGCCTCGCCCACTGCACCCTGCGCCATCGCGTGCTCATCAACTACCGCGCCGAAGCCGAAGGCGTCACCGTGGAGAAGGTCATTGATAAGCTGCTGGAGACGGTGAAGCCCGCGGGGAAATGAGAATGACCAATGCAGCAATGTCGCAATGACCGATGAATGACGAAGGCCCAATGACTGCGGAACATCCGTTGAGCTGCGCGTCGGTCATTCGTCATTGGACATTCACTGGTCCTTGGTCCTTGGCCATTGGTCATTCAGATTCTTGACATGACCCCCTCCTCCCAAAGCATCCCCGCCTCCGGCACCCTCGTCTCACCCCAGGCGCTCATGGCGATCAAGAACCTGGAGATGCGCGCCCGCGTCGTCGTCGAGGGATTTTGGAACGGCCTTCATCGCAGCCCGTATCACGGCTTCTCCGTCGAGTTCACTGAGTACCGCCAATACACGCCCGGCGACGATCCGCGTTACCTCGACTGGCGGCTCTTCGCGCGCACCGACCGTTACTACATCAAGAAATTCGAGGACGAAACCAACCTCCGCTGCCATCTCCTCGTCGATGGCAGCCGCTCGATGACCTACGGCTCCCTCGCTTGGACGAAGGCCCAATACGCCCACACCCTCGCCGCCACCATCGCCTACTTCCTCCACCAGCAGGGCGACGCCATCGGCCTCCTCACTTTCGACGAGGCCATCCGCGAATACCTTCCCGCGCGCCACCGCCGCAGCCATCTCCGCCAGCTCATGCTCACGCTGGAGAAACCCGCCGGCGGCCAGGGCACCGACCTCACCGCGCCCCTCAAGCGCATCGTCGAGCTGGTCCGCAAACGCGGCCTCATGATTTTCATCACCGACCTCCTCGCGCCCATCGAGACGCTGGAACGCAACCTCGGCAACCTCGTCGCCTGCGGGCACGAAGTCCTGCTCTTCCACCTCATGGACCCGGCCGAGCGCGACTTCAAGTTCGATAAAGCCTCGCTCTTCCTCGACGTGGAATCCGGCCGCGACCTCTACATCGACCCCGCCGCCGCGCGGAAGGACTACCTGCAAAAGCTCGAAGCCCACACTCTCGCCGCGCGCCAATGCTGCGACCACCTCGGCGTCGGCTATCACGCGCTGGCCACCGACGCCCCGCTCGAACTCGCCCTCTTCGACTTCCTCCGTTCCCGCATGCAACGCGCCAAGAAAGTGCAGCGGAACGTGGTGAGAAAAAGTAGCGCAGCGTGAATGCCCAGCGTTGCGTTTTCATCCCGGAGGGATGACAGAAGGTAGCCGGGGGTCGAGCGACCAACGGGAGCGAACACCCCCGGTCTGGCGTGGAAAACTCTCCGCACCCTGAAGGGGTGCAAGAATCGTCTCGCGACTTTCACCTGCTCTTCGACCCCGCTGGGGTCGGGAGCTTTCATTGGGGACGTTTCCCGGGGGGTATCGTCGCTGCGCGCCTCGACCCCCGGCTACCTTCTCCCATCCCTCTGGGATGCCTGCCACCGACGCCCCGCTCGAACTCGCGCTCTTCGACTTCCTCGGCTCCCACATGCAACGCGCCAAGAAAGTGCAGCGAAACGCGGTGCGCAGAAGCAGCGCGGCGTGATCTTTGGTTCCCCCGTGGTTCCGATACGCTGCGTCTTCCAATCCCAACGGGATTGTGTCCTCCAGCCCGGCGGTTGCCGAGTCGGCGAGGCTACCCTGGGTCACGGCGTTCCCCCACCAGCCGCCAACCACAACGTGGTTGCGGCCCCTTATCACCGCACGCGCCGCAACCTCGTTGAGGTTGATGAACTCTTTCCGCTCCATTCCCCAAGGTAGCCGCCGCGCGCCAACCTTGGGCGGAAGGCTGAAACGCCGTCGGCGTTCATCTGCGGAGCGCGACTCTGCGAGTCGCAGCAGCGTCGCAGGCCTCGTGGAGGTTTGATCACTTATGCACGCTGCGGCAGGTGGACGTGCGGCGGGTCACAGACCCGCGCTCCTGGCAATCCGGGCGAGGATCATTCTATCGCGGTGGTGAATTCGCGCGTGCTGCGGCTGGGGTTTGCCACAGCCGTGCTCCATGTGAACCGGCTCTTCCTCGGGCGCGGCGAAATCGAACGCTCACGGTGGACGTTCGATGGCTCACCACGCTTTGTGGACCGGCACCCGCGCGCCTCTGAGCCGCGGCGGCGCTGAATCGACGGGTTCCGGCGAACGGTCGCGGTGTTGCGTCGCGATTCCGAATGCCAGCGGCGCACGTTCGCTGTCCAGAAGTGTCTTATCGAACGCTCCCGCAGGACTCTCGAACAACCGTTTCAGTGAATCGAACGGATCGAGTGTCCTAAACTGTCCCGTGAACCGCCGAAGTTGCGGGTCGAAACGGCGTTTCTGCACGGCGAGTGTCCTGCGCGGGCGTTCGATTGTCTTATTCCTGGATTCGATGACGCGCCGGGAGCCTTCGGGAGGGCGATTCGGGGGGTGGAGTGTCCTGTTATGGTTTTCGACTGCCCTGCGGGAGTGTTCGACACACGAGTTCCGCTGTTCGACTGTCCTGTTCCCCTGTTCGAGCGGCTCATTCCGGGACACTGCCATCCATCGGACCGGATCGGTGTCCCGTTTCAGGACAGCGGGAGTTGCCTTTCCTTACTTCGCCTCCAACTGCCGGGTGGCGGCACGCCGGGCGGCGATGCGTTTCACCAGCTCATCCGCGACCACGCCGGCGAGAATCACCGCGCCGATGATGGCGAACTCCAGATGCGTCGGGATGCCGAGGATGTTGATCGCGTTGTAGAGCACGCGCATGAGCGCCGTGCCGATGATGACGCCGATGATCGTTCCTTCGCCGCCGCGCAGGCTGCAACCGCCGAGCACCGCCGCCGCGATGGCGTAGAGCTCGTAGAATTCTCCAAGGCCGGACGGCTGGATGGAATTCAGGTTCAGCGAAAAGAGAATGCCGCCCACGCCCGCCAGCAGCGAACAGATGACGTAGGCGAGAATCTTCATCGCGTCCGTGTTGATGCCGCTGTAGCGCGTCGCAGTTTCATTCCGGCCGAGCGCGAGGAGGTAGCGGCCCCAGATGGTCCGGTCCAGAATCACCCACGCCGCCACGGCGATAGCGGTGAGAATGAAGACCGAGACTGGCAACGCGAACGTCCCGGTCACCTGGAGCTTGCCGATGGCGATCTGGCGCAGGCCGTCGAAGCTGTTGCCAAAGCCCTGGCTCTGGTCATCCGTGATGTAGCGCGCGATGCCGCGATAGAGCAGCAGCCCGCACAAGGTCACGACGAACGGCTGCAGCCGCACCTTCGTGATGAGAAGCCCGTGCGCCAGCCCGATGAGCAGCGAGAGCGAGAGCACCGTCACGAGTGTGAGCGGGATGCTCCAGCCTTTCTGCGTGAGCAGCCACGCCATGAGCGAACCGACCAGCCCGATGACGGAGCCGATGGAGAGGTCGATTCCGCCGGTGATGATGACGAACGCCGCACCGATGCTGATGATGCCGAAGAGCGAGGTCCAGGTGATGAGGTTCTGGAGGTTGTAGGCGCTGACGAATTGCGGATTCGCCACCGCCGTCGCCACGAAGACGACGACGAGCAGGCCGAAGATGCCGAGAAGCTTTTTCATGCGAATCGTTTGAGATGGGCCAGGGCCGAGACTGGTGGCAATTGGCGAGAGACGAAACACGGTCTTGTGTGAAGCATCACGTTGTCCTCGGTCCTTGAACATTCACCGGTCATTGCGTCATTGGGCATTGGGCATTGGGCATTCCGCTCCGGTCGCATAGCGCATCACCGCCTCCTCGCTCAACGCTTCGCGCGGGAGATCGCCGGTAATCCTGCCCTGGCACATCACCAGCGTGCGGTCACTCATGCGCAGCACTTCCTCCATCTCGCTGCTGACGAAAAGAATTCCCACGCCGCGACCTGCGAGCTCTTCCATCAGCCGATAAATTTCCTGCTTCGCGCCGACATCGATGCCGCGCGTCGGCTCGTCGAGCAGCAGAACCTTCGGCTCCATCGCGAGCCATTTCGCGAGCGCGACCTTCTGCTGGTTGCCGCCGGAGAGATACTGGACGAACTGCGCGAGGCCCGGCGTCTTCACGTTCATCCGCTTCGTCATCTGCACGGCGATCTCGGCTTCGCGCGGACGATTCAGGAAGCCGCGGTTCGCATCGCGGCGCAGGCTGGCGAGCGTCGTGTTCTGGCCCACGGCCATTTCGAGAATCACGCCCTGCTGCTTGCGATCCTCCGGCACGAGCGCGAGCCCGGAGCGGATGGCGTCCATCGGCGAACGCATCTCGACCGGCGCACCGGCCACGCGAATCTCGCCGCCCACTGCGCGATCAATGCCGAAGAGCACGCGCAGGACTTCCGTGCGCCCCGCGCCGACCAGCCCCGCGACGCCGACGATCTCGCCGGGCTTCAGCGAGAAGTTCAGCGGATGCGCGGGATTCGCCGGAGTGCGCAGGTCGCGGGCTTCCAGTGCAGGGCAGCCGCCGGCGTGAGGAGGCGGAACAGGCAGGCTTGAATCGTCCGAAGAGTCCGCCTCCTTACGTCGGCGGCTACGGTTGATCACAAGCTCGCGTCCGACCATCAGCTTCACCATCGCGTCATGATTGATCTCGGCGCGTGGCAATTCGCCGGCGTTCTCGCCATCGCGCAGCACCACGACGCGGTCCGCCAGCTCCTTCACCTCGCCGAGCCGATGCGAGATGTAAACGATGCTCACGCCGCGCGAACGCAGCTCCTTCACCACGCGATAGAGCTGCTCCGTCTCGTGCTGGCTCAGGCTGGAGGTCGGCTCGTCCATGATGAGCACGCGCGCGTTCGTGCTGAGCGCCTTTGCGATCTCAACGAGCTGCTGGCGTCCCAAGGACAGCGTGCTGACCAGCGTGCGCGGTGAGCAGTCGAGGCCGACTTGTTCCAGAAACTTTCGCGACTCCTCGCGCACCCGGCCGCGATCCACGAAGCAGCCACGGCGCGGCTCGCGGCCGAGAAAGATGTTCGAGGCGACGTCGAGATTGTCCGCGAGGTTCAGCTCCTGATGAATCAGCGCGATGCCGAGATGTTCTGCGGCGCGCACGCTGTCGATGCGGACCGGCCGGCCCTCGACGAGAATCTCGCCGCTGTCCGGCTCCTGCACACCGGCAAGGATCTTCATCAGCGTGCTTTTGCCCGCGCCGTTCTCGCCGATGACCGCCAGCACCTCGCCGCGCCCGAGCGTGAGGCTGACCTGATGGAGCGCGCGCACGCCGGTGAAGCGTTTCGACAGGGAACGGACTTCGAGGCAGGGCGCGGTCGAAGCCATTACCGGATCAGCGACGACGAGGATTGCGGTGACATGCGCCGAAACTACAAAGTGCCGCCGTGCAGGTCACGAATTTGTTGTCGGGGGTGCGGTGGATTCATCGCGACTGCGGACCGCGCCCAGTCGCGATCCGCAGCCAAGATTCTTCGCACGCGCGCCGGGCCAGGAGCTACTGGGACTTCACACGGAACAGGCGCGGGGACGCGAAGGCGGAGTTGGTATCCCAGAATTCAAACAGCCCGCTGGAAGCGGTTGTCTGAGTCGAGAAAGGCGACCAGGACGAAAAGTTGTCGGACACCTCGACATGAAAGGTTTGTCCTGGTGCGGCGGCGAATGTTCCGTGAACGGTGCCAGCCCCGGTCTTCTCCAGGACCAAGGCGTTGGTGCGGTAGGACCAAAATTCCACGCCGACGATGTCCGGGCCGAGCGTGACCAACCGGTTGCTGTTAACGAACACGGCATCGGCTGAAGCGGGAACGACAAGGTGCGCTCCGGCGGGCAATCCGTGCAGGGCAAACTGCCCGGCCTGATCAGGCGTCGCGGCAAACACTCCTGCGCTGATCTGAATTCCATCGGGTGGATTCAGGTAGCCGGAGACCCGGCCGAGAACGGTATAAGGAGGAGAGGATTCAAAGGCACCGATGTCGCACGCCGATCCGAACGGGCGTGAAATCCCGCGTTCGTCCGTGGCCGGGCAATTGACTGTTCCTGCCGCGTCGATGGCGGGGCTGCCTCCAAGGAGCGCCATGGTGGGGACGCGGCCACCGTAATCCGCCAGCGGTCCCAGGACGGGATTGAGATTGTTTCTGCTGCCGGCCGCGCTGAATCCCGCGCTCGCATCCGAACAGATGTTGTTGCCGCCATCCAAGAGGGAGCCGAAGCAATTGCTCGCGCCGGAACTGTCGGACACGATGGTCGCGGTGAGACTGACGACTCCGTTGGACACGGCGATGCCGCCGCCCACCCCAGCGCCCTGAGGGCCGCCGTCTCCGCCGATTGCACCATTGGAGGACATGGTCACATGGGCGAGCACCGAGGTTCCTCCCCATTGGAACAGCGCACCACCCACGGCAGTGCCGCCCGCAGTGCGGGCTGATTCGAATGAGCCATGGAATGGAAAGCTGCCACCCACCGCAGTGTTATGGGCAAACGTGAGATTTGTCCCGGTGATCAGCCCGGAGTTTGCCAGAGCACCGCCACCAGCCAGCTCACCCGGGACCGGTCCGTTTCGCGGGAGGTTTCCATCCACCCCGACCGCGCTGTTCAGCGAAAAGGTTGAAGCAGCGATGTCCAGCCTGCCGGTGTTCCAGATCGCTCCTCCGAATGCATATCCAGCAGGCCCGGCCCCCAGGCCCCCTCGGTAGCCGGCCGCTCCAGAGACGGAGTTCTTCTCAAACCAGCATTCTGTGGCGCTTAAAGTTCCCAAGTTTTGAATCGCGCCACCATATCCAGATGATCCCATGATGCCGCCATCACCCGCAGTTGTCCGATTGCCCGTCACGATGCAGCGCGTGAGCGTAATGTTTCCGAGGTTGGCCACGGCTCCGCCGGCAGCACTGCCGCCGTTGCTGTTTCTGCGGCCCGATCCGCCCAGCGCAGCATTGCGTTCAAAACGCACGTTCTCGAAGACCATGGTGCCGGCTCCGAGAAACAGTGCTCCGCCGCTGGCGCTGCCGCCTGCGCCGCTCAATACGGCATTAGTCGGGTAAGGCGCTTGCGCCAGGTTCCTGATGAAGGCGCACTCGTCAAAACGTGCGGACCCCGTCGTCTGCTCCCAAGCCCCTCCTTTCACCGATCCCACGGTACCTGCATTTACTGAGGAACTGCCAGCCAGGCCACCCAAGCTATGGTTGGCCTCAAAACGGCAATCGACGCTGACTGCCCTAAGGTCATCACCCGCGACCGCACCTCCGCTGGCGCTGCCGCCATCGGGGAAAGCAAAGGCGAAGTTGCCCACTACGCCGCCCATGCCGCCCTTCGCGCGGTTTTCCAAAAAGACATTGTTGGTCATCATCAACACCGCACTCGATCCAAAAATGGCTCCGCCTCGCGCCATTCCGCCGGAAGTGGCGCTGACCTCGAACTGTTCGTCCCTGCCGGCTGCGCCTTGGGCCAGGTTATTCACGAAACGGCAGCCCGTCGCACGCAGCTCACCGTGATCCACGAGAATGCCGCCGCCATTGGTGCTCACGCCGTCGCGAATGGTCAGGTTTACCAGCGTGAGTGAAGCGCCAGGGAGGACTTCAAAGACGCGATTGGAATTGCCGCCGCTGACCACAATGCTGCGGCCTGTAGCATCCACTGTTATGCCAGTGCCAATGGCCAGCGTGTTTGTGATTGTGATGACTCCATCACAGGCGAAGCTCACCGTGCCGCCCTGGGCGATGGCCGCGCGAAGGGATGTTTCATCGCAGTTCGCCACCACGGCGGATCGGGCTGAATTGACGCCCAGCAGACAGGTAAACAGGGAGACCCCCAAGATCAGACCAGCGTAGTTATTCCTCATACATTCCTCAGCAATACAGTTTAGTTTCTTCAGCGCTCCGGGTAACGCGATTACCAATATCAGAAGTCTGCCCCTTTTCAAGCATGCTTTCTGAACACTGGAAACATGGAGTGTGATTAAAAGCGGGCGAGGTGGTGAGACAAATAATCCGATGGTGATCCAGATGGAACGGACAACCGGCCCGTTCTCGGCGGCAACTTGCCGCCGGGTTTCGGCATGAACGTGTTTAAACCGGATAGTGGATGGCAGGCGCATGCAGAGCGGCGGGCGGGCCGCCCACCGCAATGGGCCGTTGGCCCGCTCCACCAGACTTTTCCGCACCTCTCAGGTTCCTGCCCTCAATCACTTTTAATCGAATCCAAGAGACGGTTTGATGTGCGCTGCCCGTTACCGTGGATTGTGGTCGGGCACGGCGTCGAGCGGAAGCTGGTTGGTCGCGCCGATGCGGACGCTGCCTTGAATGCGACGCGTGTTGAGCAGGTTCATCGGCTGGCCGTTGTAGGATTGATTGAGGGAATTCGCAGCAGAGTTCTGCGCAGGCGTTTGCGGAGAGGAAGCCACGCCGCCGTAGCCCTTTTGCTGCGCCGGAGCCTGACCGGGCGCGGAACGGTAGAACCGCAACGAGTCAGCGGTGGCCTTGACATCGGCCAGGCCAGGCGCATCGGTTTCAAAGAGAATGCCGTCCACGATCACCGGCTGCTGCAAGGTCCGGTTCGTGCCGCTCACGCGGAAGTTCCACGCCGCCGCCGCGACCGGTCCATCCTCCAGTAGCGGGGCTCGCTGGTCTTTTCCCGCCGGCGCCTGTAACGGCTTGGCCGCGTCACGGCGGGACTCTGCAGCGACCTTCAATTGCGGCTTAGATTCAGCCGCCGCCGGTTCGGCGAGGAGCACCTTGCCGTCGTAAACCGAACCGTCGGCATCCACCACGCGCAACTGTTCGCCATCCTGTTCGATGACGAAGTTCGCGAGAACCGTGTTGTCATAGGCGGTGGTCGCCTTGCTCAGGTTCTGTCGGCTGACTGGTTGAACATTCGCGAAACGGCTGCGGGCTGTGGCGTTGTAGGACTGCTGCTGAGCGAGAGGTTTCTCTTCCTTGAATCTGAGCGTCACGTCGTCGATCTGCTTGGTGCCGGCCACGGCTTTGAATGGTTCATCCACCGACAACTTTGTCGGCGTCGGCGGACCGCCTTCCCCCCGAACAAGCTTGTCCGTTTCCAGAGCGACGACTGCACCCAGCGCAACCGGTTCACTCACCGGAGCGGGCGGCGCAGCGGGCAGGGCGTTGGCGGCGCGACTCAGCTCCATGAGACCGCGCGGCTCGTTCTTCGCCACATCGACGCTCTTAAGTTTCTTCGCGACATCCACTGCGTCTGCTTCCGTGGCGGTGGCGAGTTCAGGAAGAGTTTTCAACTCACGACGAGCCGGGGTGAGCGTTGAAATCTGGTCCTGCAACATCTCGATAGATTCGCCTTCCTGCTTGGCCGGCCTCGGCGCGAGCGCGAGGCGTGATTCAGAAGCTTTGCCCTCAGTTGCGTAACTATCCACGGCAGACGGCGCCGAATCCTGCTTGGCGTAGGACAGCACTGCCTGCTTGTTGTTCGTGGACTGAAGAAGGCTCACCGCCGCCAAGCCTGCCACGATCAAAATCGCCGCTGCAAACGCCAGACGCGGCCAGAAGATTCTTAGCGCATCCAGCCACGACCCCGAGGCCGGAGCGTTGACGGACCTGAGCTTCGCCGCCTCCGCCTGCAACAGCCGGCGCGTCGCAGCATGCATCTCCAAAGGCGCGCCCGCTTCGTACCGACGCTTCTTCGCGTAGGTCTTCAGCAGGTCGTCCATTTTGTTGTCCGGCTCTGACGGCATAATCGTTAGACGGAGGTTGTGGTTTTATTCTCCCGCGACTTTTCGGCGGTGCGTTCACCGGCCTCTTCGCGGGCCAGCAGGGCGCGGGTTACGGCTTCCAGCTTGTCGAGGCACTTGCTCAGGCGCGAACTGACGGTCTTCGCGTTCAGCTCCAGGCTCGCAGAAATTTCCTCATAGCTCAGGTCGGCGAAATAGCGGAGCTCGATGATTTCCTGACACGGCCCGCCAAGCTGTTCCAGCGCCGCGCCCACGACGTGCAGCCGTTCGGCATTCACGAGCGCGAGGTCCGGTCCCGGCACCGGGCTGGGCGGATCGACGCGATAGCCTTCCTCGGAATCATCCATCGGCGCGGTGTCGAGCGGGATGGTCGCCTGGCCGCCGCCGCGTTTCATCGCGTGCTGGCGCTGGCGGTAATCACGCGCCTTGTTCGCGGCGATGCGGAAGAGCCAGGTCTGGAACTGCGAGTGTCCCTGGAACGTGCCCAGGCTCTTGATGACCGTGAGGAAAACTTCCTGGCACACTTCCTCCACATCTTCGCGCGTGAAGTCCGGTGCAAGCTGGAACACGAAGCGCGAGGCGGGCCTGTAATGGAGATCGAAGAGCGCGTCCCAAGCCTCCGCCTCACCCGCTCGACAGCGGGTCAGCAACTCGGCTTCGGCACCTGAACTCATTGCGGTCACGCTAGGATAATCGGCTCCGCTTGGCCAGCGCTGGATGCGTTCACGGCTCGGGAGCCTTTCCGAGCGGAGGAGCGCAAGGCAAAGTGCCCTTGGCTCGGCGGCTTTGACTTTGTTTTCCGCCGGCTGCAAACCCGCCGGTTCGCATTCCGCCGTGACGCCTCCGCCGTCCAGCTCATCAAGGCGCTTGGCGGCGGCTGGCATGCCAGCGAAGTGGCCGCGTCTGTCGCGCCCCACTCGAAAGCCGAACCGGTGAAGTGAGGTGACCAGCTCGTAAAGAGCGGCGGGAGTATTGGCAGCGAGCCATTTTAAAACATCGGGAGAGAAAGATGAGGTCTCGGCCCCGGTGTAGTAGTCCGGCGTGTTTCACCGAGAACCGTGAAGAGCCGGCCTACTTTGAATGACGTGCCCAATTCTGACGCTGCGTTTCACCTAGCACTTCCGGGCGGTAGAACTTGTCGTAGAACTCCCCGTCGAGATGACACGCCTGAAATCCCAGCACCGTCCGATACGGCGGCATGTAAGCCGGGAAACGCCCGTAGCGTCCCCAGACGTATTCGCAATACGCCGTCGTGGCCGCGATGGCCGCGTCGCTCACCGGCGGGACAGCCCCAGTAACGACGGCATGGCTTGACCACGCGCTGCCGTGTCCTGCGCTGCGGAACACGCCGCGCGCTCCAAACTTGGCTTCCACCACGGCGCGCACCGCGTCGGCCATCGTGTCGTAGTAAGGCGGACAGAATGGCTTCAGCAATGTCTCGCCTTCACGTTCCAGCCCAACCGGATAAGGGATGAGAGGATCGCGCCGGAGCAGCTTCATTCCCAGCGACACCAGCGGGCCGGCACCGAGGTAACGGCTCGCGGGCATCTGTTCCATGCGAAAGCCCAGCGCCTGAAACCAGCCGAACTCGTGGTTGGCGAAATTGGTGAAGCCGCCCAAGCCAAGCGCCTGCGTCATCAGTCCTAGATTTTGCAGCATCATCCCCTGCTCGATGGTGACGAACTCCGTCACGAACTGTTCCACCTGCCGGATCGTCGCAACGCGAAGCTTGTGCGGATCATCTTCGAGATGTCCGCCACGGCTGCGGGAGAAGCGCGCGAGACCGGCGGGCTGATAGCTGTTCCGTTCGTCGAGCAGGAAGACGCCGGTATCCTCGTTGAGAATTTCCAGCAGCCCGTTGATGTACATGAACGTGAGATCGTTCACGGGCAGGAAGTAGCTGGTGCCGGGCGCGTGCGCTGACCAGCGGTTGGCGTTGATGTTGAAGAGCGGCTCCACGGGCGGCGCGGCGCGGCCGTCTTTGATCTTCACGCGGCTGCGGCGGTAAAGTTCGGTGAACTCCCCGCGCCGACCGAGCTCGATAAGCTGGCCGATGTCTGCGGCGGGCAGTTCGCGCGGACGCCGGACGAGGTGCGTGCCCGTGTCGTTCGTGACCACCAGCGCGACGGTCTGCAATCCATCCCCGCTCGCGATGGTGCGCGCGACGAGACCGGCCATGATGTTTCCGCCTTCGCCCTTCGCGTAGGCGAGATCCGCCAGCGCGTGCCCCGTGATGCCGCACGCGGCGAAGACCAGCGCCGACTCCTCCGCCTCGGTGAGCGGGACGGCGGGACGTCGGCTTTCGTAAGCCAGCGGCCCGGCGGGAATCTTCATGCCGAGACCGAAGCGGCGCGACCGCCGTTCCCGCAGCGCGGCCAGCAGGGGAAGGGAAGGATTCAAAATCCCCGGCGGTTCGAGAGGTGGCGTCGTCATTTGCTGCGTAATCACTCAACAAGTCGGGCGCTAATTCAATCCAGATTCTTCCCTTCTACGACGGAAGCGTGATTAAAAGCTGGTGAGGTCATGGCTTGAACGGTGCGGGAGAGTCTGGGTGGAACGGGCGACCCGCCCGTTCTCGGCGGCAACTTGCCGCCGAGCTTCGGCACGAGCGTGCCGGAACTGATTGATGGATGGATGGCGCACGCAGAGCGGCTGGCGGGTCGCCCGTTCCACCCTGATCAAATTCGGACCGTTGCCTTGCTGCCTCACCCCACTCTAATCACTCCCTACGGTTGAAGGCGGCGGTTGGATGCCGAGGAGATTTCCATCCGCCGGCGACGTAGTTCCTCCCTCCGTTCCGTCAGGGTTCCAGCCATCACGCCTCCGGAATTTTTACCTTTCATGCATCCGGTTGTCCGGAGCCGCCGTAAGGCCTCACGTAACATGATGAAGACCATGACGGCATTCTCACGGGACACGAGTCACCCCATCTCACGCATCGTTCTATTGTTCGCACTTGGCGCGGGCCTCGCGTTCAGCGGCTGCGGACGCAAGACATCTCCACCCGCTGAAACTTCTGTTCGCACGTCCAATGTTCCAGATCCGCTCGCCATCGCGCTGGCTCCGCATGTCGGCGAGAGCCCGCTGGATGAACGCATCCGTCGCAGCCAGGAACAGGTCCGCGCCGCGAAGACCACTCCGGCCAACCTCGAACAGCTCGGCTGGCTCTTCGTGGCGAAGGCGCGCGCGAGTTTTGATCCCGGCTTCTACACCTTGGCCGAGCAATGCGCTCTCGCCCTCGATGCGCGCCAGCCCGGCTGCGCCGAATCGCTCCTGCTGCGGGGCCACACCCTCCAGAGCCAGCATCGTTTCAGCGAGGCCGAAGCGCTCGCGCGCCAGCTCGTGACGAAACGCGGGCTGGCGTTCGACCACGGACTGCTCGGCGACATCCTCGCGGACGTGGGCCGTGTGGATGAAGCGGCGGAGGCGTATCAGACCATGATCGATCTGAAACCCGATCCGCAGGGCTATGCGCGTGTGGCGCACGTCCGCTGGATCAAGGGCGATCTCGCCGGCGCGGTGGAAGCCATGCAGGTGGCGGCCGAGGGCGCGTCGCCGCACGATGCGGAATCTGCCGCGTGGATGAACACGCAGCTCGCGCGTTACCTCTGGCAGTCCGGCAAGTCCAGCGAAGCCGACGGTGCGTTGAACATTGCCCTGAGTTTCCAGACGAACTACGCGCCGGGCGTGCTGCTGCGTGGACGGATGCTGCTGGGCGCGGCGAAAGTTGAGGACGCGATCCCCTTGTTGCGCCAGGCGGCCCAGATCAATCCCTTGCCGGAATATCATTGGGCGCTGGCGGAAGCGTTGCGCGCCGCTCAGCGCGAGGACGAGGCGGGCGCGGTGGAGACGCAGCTCGTTGCCAAAGGGCCGGTGACTGATCCGCGCACCTGCTCGCTGTATCTCGCCACGCGCCGCACGAACAGCGAGCTGGCCGTTCGACTCGCCCGCGAAGAACTGGCAGCGCGCGCAGATGTCTTCACGCACGACGCGCTGGCCTGGGCGCTGGCGGCGGCGGGGAAGTCCGACGAGGCGCAATCGCATCTCCGGCTGGCGCTGGCCCAAGGAACCCAGGATGCGCGGCTCGCCTTTCACGCTGCGGTAATCACGGCGCAGGACGGGAAACTCGACGAGGCCGGCGCGTGGTTCGAGAAGGCGGGCGCGTTGAAATTCCAGCTTCATCCGAGCGAGCAGGCGGAGCTTCAATCCACGGCGAAACTCCTTTCGCGCTCACGGGCGGCGCGCCCCATTCCGCCGAACGGCTCCGGCCCGAAATCCTTTCCTCCTGTGGCCAGCTCTGGCGCAGCGACGGAAAACTGAAAACAAACAAACAAACACCTAAACAAAAAGCATGAAACAAAAACTAAACCTCTGCCAGCGAGGGCTCTCCCTACTCCTGGCGGGAGCGATGGCCGGCCCGGCGCTGATCGGCCCCGCTGCACTTGCCTCCAGCCACATGGACGCGCCTCTCATCACCCTCGACCCGTCGGCGAACACCACGGACGTCTATGCCTTCGTCCGCATGGCCGCCGGCCAGAAGGTGCTCGTCACCGCCCTCGGAGTTTATCCGCATGAGGAACCGGGCGTCGGGCCGAACAATTACCGCTTCGATGACAACGTGCTCTATGAGATCCACGTCGCCACGGGGAACGATGTCACGGCGGGCAGGCCGACCTTCAGCTATCAGTTCCAGTTCAAGACGGAGTACAAAAACAAGGCGACCATTCTCCAGTCCTACCTTGGCGTCGTGAACGACATCGGTGATGCGTCACAAAACCTCACGCAGACGTACACCATCACCAAGGTCGAGCACCGTCCCAGCCGGGTCCGGGACCACGACAACGACAAGGATGACGACAAATACGACGACAAGAAGAACAACAAATGGAATCCCCGGAAGCCGCGCGTCACGAGGGTCGGCACCGGCATCGTGCCGCCCAACAACCAGGGAATCGCCACGCCGTTCTACAATCAGGGCAACAACGGCGAGAACCCCGCGAAGGAAGGCCGTGCGACGTTCGCCGAGTTCGACCGCTATACGCAGCAGGGGACGTTTGTTTACACGAACGGCTACCGTGCGTTCGCCGGTCAGCGTGAAGACGGTTTCTACGGGGACATCCAATCGATCTTCGATCTGCTGAAGCTCCGCACCGTCGGCAAGGATTCGCAGGGCGGCTTCAACATGCACCTGCTCAGCCTCGTCATTCCGGTCAGCGACCTCGACGGCGATCAGCAGGTCGTGGGCGTCTATGCCACGACCAGCCGTCGCCAGTTCAAGGTGCTGCGCGAACGCGGCGATTCCGTCGGCGGAAACTGGGTCCAGGTGGGACGCCAGGGCAACCCGCTCTTCTGCGAAGGGCTCGTCGCCATCCAGGACAAGGATCGTTACAACCGTTCCACCCCGGCCAGCGACAGCGCGCTCTTCCGCAAGTACGCGGCGACTCCCGAGCTCGCGAAGCTCATCAACGTGCTCGTCTTCGGCGGCAGCGGTCCGGCCATCGAGACCAACCGCACCGACATCGTCGGCATCTTCATCCCGGACTTGATCCGCGTGGACCTTTCCACCGGACCTGTCCGCGTGGCCGGCAACGGTCCCAGTGATCCGATCAATCCTGATGACGCAGGCTTCTCGCGCCTCGGCGTCTTCGGTGGCGACGTGCTGCAAAGCAACATTCAGGATCCGTTCGGCAACGGCGGGCTCATCCCCGGCGGCTGGCCCAATGGACGCCGCTTCGGGGATGACGTCGTGGACATCGCAGTCAGCGCGCTCATCAGCGATCTGCGCGGGCCGCTGGTCATCCGGGTCGCCGACGGCATCGACGGCGTGAGCACGAACGACTCCGGCTACCTGAAGGTCTTCCCCTACGCGGGCACTCCGCACAACGGACGCAACCACACGCATCCGTAACCCACACCGCATCGGGATCGCGGGCGGGCGGTTCAAGCCGTCCGCCTGCGGCCCGGTGCAACTTTCCAAACCATCCAGTCGCGTACGTCCCGGCCCTTCACACTTCACTTGATCATGAGAACTCTCTCTCTCCGTTCCTGCCTCGTCGTCTGGCTCTGGATCGCCTGTACACTTCCAGCTTTCGCCCATGATCCCGGACTGAGCACCGCCACCGTGCAGTTGCGGCCGGAGGGAATCGACATCGCGCTCGTCCTGTCCGTGAAGGACGCCGGTGAACTTGTAAAACTGGATCAACATCACGACGGCCAAACGACGCCCTCCAAACACGCTGCGGGCGAAGCCGCGCTGCTGGCCAAGGCCGGCGAAGCGCTGGAGATTCGGATCGATGGCCAGCCTGCCGTCCTCACGAAAGCGACGTGCAGCTTCGATGCTCAGAACAACGCGAGCCTGCACTTCAAAGTCGCAGGTCAACCGCAGGGAAAGTTTGAACTTCGTTCCCGCTGGCTCGCCATTCTGCCGCCCGGCCACCGGCAGTTCGTCACCATTCAAAACGCCAAAAGCGAAGTGCTCGCCGAACGTCTTCTGAGCGCGACCTCCGACTCGGTGACCATCGAGATCGCCGCTGCGAACTCACCGACTGTCGAACACGCCGCCGCCGGAACTTCCTTCCTGGATTTCCTTGGTCTCGGCCTGAAACACATCCTGATCGGCTACGACCATCTGCTCTTTCTCTTCAGCCTCCTGATCGTCACCCGCAGCGTGCTGGCGACGCTGAAGATCATCACCTGCTTCACCGTCGCGCACTCGATCACGCTGGCCCTGGCCACGTTCGATCTCGTGCAGATTCCCAGTGCGGTGGTGGAACCCTTGATTGCCGCCTCCATCATCTTCGTGGCCATCGAGAATCTCGTGCGCGGCGACCAGCCGAAAGGCCGGATGCTGCTGGTGTTCGCCTTCGGATTGATCCACGGCCTGGGCTTCGCCTCCGTCCTGCGGGAACTGGGCGTGGGCACCGCCGGAGTAGGTGTCGTCGTGCCGCTGCTCTCCTTCAATCTCGGCGTGGAGTTCGGGCAACTGCTGGTCGCCGCACTCATCGTGCCGCTCATCCGATTGTTCAGCGAACGTCCCGTCTTCGTGAAACGCTGGGTGCCCGCCTGCTCCGTTGCGACCGCGCTCGCCGGAGGGTTTTGGCTGATCCAACGCGTGTGCTTCAACGCCTGACGTTGGTAATTTCCGAAGGTACGGCCTGCCGCGCTGCGGCGGCCCCGTCCGCGAATCAACGGGCGGAAGAAGACGCCGAACGCGAACGCGAACGCGACGGACCTGTTCACCACGCGCCGCTGGATGTTGAATGCGTGCGCCTCCGCAGTTCCGTAGGGACGCCATGTCCATAGTTGAACGCCACCCAACCCAAGGATCTTCAGCCCCAGCGGGGCGAAATGTTCTGCGATCTGTATTTCATCCCTCGCTGAGAACAGGGAAGCGGACCCGTCATTGCGCGCCGCTGGGGCTCGGTGATTGAGGGAGACGTCGGGCTGTAAACATGTCTTCCCGCTGGGATGAGGATGGAGCGCAGCGTTCAAATCCTTGTCCGCCCCAAATCCCCGGGAGTCTTCGGATTGGTTCTCCCGCAGATTCAGAACGGCCACAGATGGGAACGAGCATCTACGCCCGCTCTGGATCACCGCGGTTCCGGGTCGTTTTGATTTCTCCTTCATCAGCCCGCAGGAGCCGGTGATGCCGTGATAAACTGAGGCGGAGCCGCTGGAACCCTGTTTCGCTCTTGCATTGAAGGTTTTATTCAGGCGAAATCCTGACACGAAAACTTTCGCTGTATGGACCTTGGTGACATTCTAAGCCCTGAGCAGATCTTGCCGGAAATGAAGGCTTCTAATCGCTGGGAAGCCATCGATGAGCTGATCAATCAGCTCGTTGTTTCTTCCAAGATTAAGGCTGAACACCGCGAGGCCATCACCGCCGTGGTCAAGAAGCGCGAGACCTCGATGAGCACCGGGATCGGCTTCGGCATCGGAATCCCGCATGCGTCCACGGATCTGATTGGCGAGGTCGTCGGGGCGCTCGGCCGGTCGAAGAAAGGCGTCAACTTCGACTCGCTGGACAACCAGCCGGTTTCGCTCGTCGTTCTCTTCCTCGTTCCTCAAGGCCAGTTTCAGAAACATCTCCACACCCTCGCCAAGATCGCCAAGCTGCTTCACAAGAAAGAATTTCGCCAGGAGCTGGAAGGCTCTGCTGGTGCCCAGTCGATGTACGACATCATCAAGCGCGAATCGGGGAAGTGAGGCGCGCCGCACGGAAGTGGTGTCCGTGGTTGATGGGTCCATTGCAGCGCCGCCAAATGACCAATGCCCAAGGCCCAGAGAATTTCCAATGACCAATCTTCACGAAGAACGCTTCTTTGACGCCGTCAGTCCTTGGGCATTGGACATTGGTCATTTGTCATTTCATTCCTAATGCTCCACCAAGTTCTCGAACATCAGCTCCGCTCCGCCGTCACCGCCATCCTTCCGGACGCTGATACAGCCTCGCTCCTCGTTCGTCCGTGTCCCGATCCGAAGTTCGGCGACTACCAGACGAACGCCCTGATGTCCGTCGCCAAGGCGCGAAAGATGAATCCGCGGCAGCTCGCCACCGACGTGGTCGCCAAGCTCGACGTCAGCCAATGGTGCGAGAAGGTCGAGATCGCGGGCGCGGGCTTCCTCAACTTCCGTCTCAAGACAGAGGCCGTGACGCAGACGCTGCAAGCCGCCTTCTGCGGGGAACACCTCTTCTACACCAAGGCCGCCCAGCCGCGCACCATCGTCATCGACTTCAGCTCACCGAACGTCGCGAAGCCGATGCACGTCGGCCATATCCGCTCCACCGGCATCGGTGATGCGCTCCAGCGCGTGCTGCGTCTGCTCGGTCATCACGTCGTCACGGACAATCACATCGGCGACTGGGGCACGCAGTTCGGCAAGTTGCTCGTCGGCTGGAAGGAACTCCTAGATCGCGCCGCGCTGGAACGCGATCCCATCGGCGAGATGGAACGCCTCTACAAGCTGGTCAACGCGCAGTGCGATGCTGATCCCGCCCGGCTCGAACTCGCGAAGCAGGAATTGGTGAAACTCCAGGCTGGCGACGTGGACAACCTCGCGATCTGGAAGGAAATGATCCGGCTGTCGCAGGTGCAGTTCGACACGATCTACGGACGGCTCGGCGTGAAGTTCGATCACACTCTCGGCGAAAGCTTCTACAATCCGTGGCTCGGCAATGTCGTCGCGGATTTGCTCGCTCGCGGCATCGCGCGCGAAAGTGAAGGCGCGGTCGGCGTGTTCAGCGACGGCTCGATGCCGCCCAAGGAAGATCCGTTCCTCGTGAATCGCGATGGCGAATGGATTCCCGACCCGGCGCTCGTCCGCAAGAGCGACGGCGGCTTCAACTACATGACCACCGATCTCGCGACCATCGAGCATCGCCTGAAGACGTGGTCGCCGGACGAAATCATTTACGTGGTCGATGACCGGCAGGCGCCGCACTTCCGCAAGCTCTTCCTCACCTTCACGCGCTGGCAGGCGGACGCGTCGAAGCGCGTGACACTGCGCCATGTTGGCTTCGGGAAGATTCTCGGCGAGGACGGCAAGCCGTTCAAAACGCGCAGCGGCGATACGGTGAAGCTCGGCGATTTGCTCGACGAAGCCGTGGAGCGCGCGCTCAAGGTCGTCACGGAAAAGAATCCGGACATGACGGACGCGCAACAGCGTGAGATTGCGCGCGTCATCGGGATTGGCGGAGTGAAGTATGCCGACCTGCTCCCTAATCGTCAGAGCGATTACATGTTCAACTGGGACAAAATGCTCGCGCTGACCGGCAACACCGCGCCGTATCTGCAATACGCCTATGCGCGCATCCGCAGCATTTTCCGCAAGGCCGCCATTGGAGGGACGAGTTCCACGAGTCCCACTTCAACAAGTCCCGCTTTGGATGGGGACTCGCAGAGCCCGTCCCTCCAGCTTAATGCGCCCGAAGAGCTGGGCTTGGCGCGGCATCTCCTGAACTTCGGTCTCGCGCTCGAAGCCGTCGGCGAAGAATGCCGTCCGAACTTCCTCTGCAACTATCTCTACGAATTGGCGGGCCACTTCGCGCGCTTTTACGAGGCTTGCCCGGTGCTCAAGGCGGAAGGCGCGGAACGCGTGACGCGTCTGCTCCTGTGCGAGCTGACCTCGCGCGTGCTCAAGCAAGGCCTCGAAGCGCTCGGCATCGAAGTGTTGGAACAGATGTAGTGGGGGAGAAGCTCAAAGTTCAAAGCCCAAACGTGGAGGGCCTTTGAGCTTGCCGACTCTCATTCCAGAACTGGAGTTGGATCTTCCTTTGATCTTCGAGCTTTGAGCTTTTTTCCCAGGGCTGACGCCTACCGATCATGGCCACTGGTCTCATTGGGATGGGCGCTTCATCCGGGCTGCTTCCGGGTTGCTCCGCGATGAGGAGTGAGGCGGCTCGCAGCACATCCCAATCGTTGGGCTTGAAATCGCCGCCTGCCACGAAAGACTGCTCTCATACTTTGATATGATTCCGTCTCATTCCCAATTGTTGTTTCTGGTCGCGGTGCTGGTCTTGGCTTCCGTGCCCACTTCCCGTGCTGCCGAGGAGCCGCCGAAGAAGACGCTGTTCCTCCCAAAGAGTCCCGTCGCCGCCGCTTACGTGCTCGCGCGGCTGTCGAACAAGGAACTCGTCGAAGCGCCGCGCAGCGAGTTCGTTTATGTGGCGCTGCTGCAACGGGCCGGGCTGGATCGCAAGTATCGCCTCGAAGCGCTCGATGGCCTGGCCAAGGCGCGGACCACGGACCCGCTCGCCGAACTCATCACCGGCCTCGCCGCTCTCGACAAGAAGGGCGAAGACAGCGCGCCCGTCCTGCGCGAACTCGCCACGCTGCTGCTGCAAAAGGCTCCGGCAGATCTCGCAAAGAGGCGCGAGGATTTGGAGAAGCTCGCCGCTGACAGTGAGCTTCCGCTCGCGCGGCAGGCGGGATATGCGGCGGTCGTCACGGCGGATGGTTCCATCGACAAGGCGTGGTCGGCGGCCGGGTCCGAGTCCGCGAAATTCGCCGACCTGCTGCTCTCCATTCCACTCATCCGCGACAATGCCCTGCGCGCCGGGCTTTACGCAAAGCTCCAGCCGTTGCTCGGCAAGAGCGGCGCCGAGGACGTTCGCCGCGCCGCCATCACCGCCATCGTCGCCGTGCCCGGCCATGACGTGGAGAACTTCAACGCGCTCGCCACGTTGGCGAAGGCCGGAACGGAACGCGCGACCGTGGTGGCGAGTCTTCAGAGGATTCCCCGCAAGTCATGGCCGAAGGAACAGGCCGGCCCGCTGCTCGCGAGCCTCATGACGTATCTCAAGGAAGTTCCCGCTGACGAGCGCACCGCGCCGGATGCGGTGATCGCGTTCCAGCTCGCGTCCGATCTCGTCACGCTGCTCCCGGCGGATCAGGCGAAGGACGCCGGCAAGGCGCTGCGCGCCGTCGGCGTGAGCGTGTTCGTCATCCGCACGATTCATGAGCAGATGATCTACGACAAGACGCTCCTCGTCGTCGAAGCCGGCAAGCCGGTCGAAATCGTTCTCATCAACGACGACGCGATGCCGCACAACCTGGTCATCGTCGCGCCCGGTTCTGTCGAGGAAGTCGGCAAGGTGGCGGAGAAGATGGCTCCTGAACCGGACGCGCAGGGTCGCCTGTATGTTCCGGCGTCGCCGAAGGTTCTTTACGCGACGAAGATGATTGATGGCGGTCAGCAGGCGAAACTCAGCTTCACCGCGCCGACGGAGCCGGGCGATTACAGCTACGTCTGCACGTTTCCCGGCCATTGGATGCGGATGCAGGGCACGCTCGCCGTGGTGAAGGACGTGGAGGCTTATCTCGCCAGCCGTCCGGCGACGCCCGAGCCGAAGGTCACTGAGTGGACGCTCGCGGATGTGGCGCCGGACCTCGACAAGGTGGCCACGGGCCGGAATCTGATGGGCGGCAAGGAGAACTTCGCCAAGCTCGCGTGCGTGCAATGTCATAAGCTCGGCCAGGACGGCTACGCCTACGGTCCGGATCTCACGGACGTGCTCAAGCGCATGAACAACGACCGCGCGGCGGTGCTCACGGAGATTCTCGAACCCTCAAAGGTCATCACCGACCGCTACAAGAACTACGTGTTTGAACTGAACGACGGCGAGGAACTCGTGGGCATGATCGTGAAGGAGGACGCGGATTCCGTGACGGTGCAGACAGGTCCGTCGGACGCGCTCATCCAGCAGGTGAAGAAGTCGAACATCAAGAAGCGAGATCGCCAGAGTTCATCGATGATGCCGCTGGGTCTGTTGAACCTGCTGAGCAAGGAACAGGTTCTGGACCTGCTCGCCTACATCGAATCCGGCGGCGCTGCGACGGGCCATAAACACGATCATTGAACGGCCATCGGCTTTGGAATGCGGTGACAGGTCACCGCACTCCAGATTTGTGCCGGTTCACGCGCGATGACGCCGGCGCCTTCTGCATCCGTGTTTATCGTCCATTCGTGGTTGAACCGCATCGTTTCGCTTTAGCCTTTGAGTTTTGACGGTGGCCTTGAAATGTTTGACGCGATGCGAATCGAGATCATCAACACCGGCAGCGAACTGATGCTTGGCCGCGTGCTGAACACCCATCAGCAATGGCTCTGCCGCCAGTTCGCAGACCGTGGCTACACCGTGAACCGCCAGGTCGCCGTGGATGACACCGGTCCCGCCATCGAAGGAGCCGTCTGCGAAGCTCTCGGCCGCGCCGAACTGATCGTGGTGACCGGCGGTCTGGGTCCGACGAGCGATGATCGCACGCGTGATTTGATCGCCGCGTTGCTCGGGAAAAAGCTCCACGAAGATTCATCCGTGGTCGCGCACATCCAGGATTATTTCACGTCACGCAGGCGGCCGATGCCCGCCAGCACGCTCATTCAGGCGATGGTGCCGGAGAACACGCAGGTGCTGATGAACGCCCACGGCACTGCGCCGGGCCTGGTCATGGAACCCGTCGGCAGCGCGGGCATTGCCTGTCGTCTGCTCGTGATGCTGCCCGGACCGCCGCGTGAACTGCGCCCGATGTTTTCAGAACAGGTCCTGCCGCTGCTGCGTGATCGGCTCCCGCTCCCGGTGCCGTTTGTGTGCCGGACCTTGAAGACGACCGGGATGGGCGAATCGCAGGTCGAAGAAAAGATCGCCCTCTCGCTGCGGGCGTTGACGGATGGTGGAATGGACCTCGGCTATTGCGCGCGGATTGGCGAGGTGGACGTACGTTTCGTCGGACGCGGCGTGGAGGCGCAGAGGAGCGTCGAAGATGCGGAGCGGATCGTGCGCGGGATTTTAGGGCCTCTGGTCTTTGCGGTGGATGATGAGCAGTTGGAGGAAACCATCGTCCGGCTGCTGGCCAGCCGGAAGCAAACCATCGCGCTCGCCGAATCCTGCACCGGAGGAGCCATCGCGGACCGGCTGACGAATGTCCCCGGTGCTTCCGCCGTATTTCTCGCGGGACTGGTGACCTACAGCAATGAGGCGAAGCAAAAATTTCTCGGCGTCCGCGCGGAAACCCTGGCGCAACACGGAGCGGTGAGCGAAGCGACTGTGCGCGAGATGGCGGAAGGCGCGCGCACCGCGACGGGCGCAGACTATGCGATCTCCGTCACGGGAATCGCCGGTCCTGGTGGAGGCACGCCCGAGAAGCCGGTGGGAACGGTGTGGATCGGAGTCGCCAGTGCAGCAGGCACCATCGCGCAGCGGCGCTTCAATGCCTTTGATCGCGAGACGTTCAAGAACGTCACTTCCCAGCACGCGCTGGACTTGCTTCGGCGACAGATGCACGGGGCCGCCTGAAGCCTGCGCCGACAGTTGGAACTGAGGACGGAGTGGAAACCACGGAGGACAGATAAACACGGATAAACACGGATTGGAAAGAGACACGAATTTCACGAATCAGCACGAAGGCTGACAACCGAATTCGTGAACATTGGTGGAATTTGTGTCTGCCTGATTCTTATCCGCGTGCATCTGTGTCCCTCCGTGACTGAACTGCATGCCCGCAGCTAAAGGCCTCCGGGCGATAAAAAGCCCGCAGGTGATGCCTGCGGGCAAAATCCAAATCTGTCAGGCAGCGACTAGGGGCCGTTGTTGCCGATGGCTTCTACGGGGCAGCCTTCCATCGCTTCTTTGGACTGCTTTTCCTCTTCCTCGTTCTCGGGCTGCTTGAAAACGTAGGAGTAGCCGCCGTCATCATTGCGGGTGAAGCAGGTGGGAGCAGTCTCGCGGCAGAGATCGCAGTCGATGCATTGATTATCGACGTAGAACTTGCCCTTCACATTTTCCGGATAACTGTTTGCGATGTCAGCCATAGCTCAAAAATTTATTTAACTGGGCGGAATGTTGCGGGGGGAGGCGTTCAAAGATCAAGTCCAATTCAGGAATCAGGGAACTCATAAGTGGTCCGCTTTCATCCCGGAGCCGCGATAAGAATCCATTGTGCCGCATCGGTCATCGCGACGGTCATCGCGACGGCACGCCGTGCTTGCGCGCCCAGCTCTTGCCGAGCTTCAGCAGCGTCTCTTCCCGCAACAGCTCCTCCGCCATGCGGAAGATGATGCGGTCTTCCAGATCAAATTCCTTGCGCGTCAGATGCACGACGGTCAGCAGGCGGCGCTGCGCGTCCTTGCGCGTGCGCGCGATGCGGACCAGCTCCAGTCCTTTGCAGATGGCGTCGTGCTCGTGCTGCACCTTCTCGAGCTTGCCCATCTGATCGAGCCCCGGCTCGAGTCCGTTGAAGAGCAGCTCGTCCTCCGCCTCGGCATGAGGCTTCAGCGCCGCTTCCAAAATGGCGGCCATGACCTTCACTTCGCCCAAGGTCTTCGCGACGGGGATGGCGTGTTCCAGGTGATCGAGCTGCGCGGAGATGACCACGTGTTCTGCGGTAAAGGCGTCTGTAATTTTCATGCGTTACGTCCCGACAGCTTCCTCTTCATCGGAATCGAACGCATCGGCTTGAGGCGTCAGTCCCGGAAGCAACGACCGACGTCGATCTCCCTCGACGGTTGATCCGATGGCTGCATGGTTTGGACGGGGTGAACGAGCTCCTCTTCAGTCAAATAACCAGCAGGCCCGCTACGGGCACCTTTGAAGCGGACTCAACCGGAAGCGGCACGGACGGAATACTTGCCTGATTTTGACAGTCGCGCGGGTGGACGAGGGCATGGTAATTGGATTCCATGAACACGCTCCCATCCCAGCTTGAGAAGCAGCTCGACACTTTCCTGCGCAAACCACCGACCTTGGGGCAGGGAGTTTATCTCGCGCGCGGAGCCGTGGTGCTGGGGGATGTCACGCTCGGGGACGGCGCGAGCGTCTGGTATAACGCCGTGCTGCGTGGCGACATCAATCGCATCGTGGTCGGGCATCACAGCAACATTCAGGACAACGCCGTGGTGCATCTGTCGGACGACTGTCCGTGCCTCATTGGGAACTGGGTGACCGTGGGCCATTCGGCGGTGGTTCATGCCTGCACGATAGGCGATGGGACGTTGATCGGCATGGGCGCGGTGGTCCTCGATGGAGCCGAAGTGGGCTGCCAATGTTTGATTGGAGCGAAGGCGTTGGTGACACCAGGAACAAAGATCCCGGACGGCTCGCTGGTCCTTGGCGCTCCTGCCAAAGTCGTGCGCGTCATGACGGAGAAAGAGCGGGGCGATCTGAAACATTGGGCGGAGAAGTATGTTCACAACGCGGCGTATTGCTTGAAGCACGGCATCAACATCGGTGCGCCGCTGCCGACGTGAAGCGAGTCCCGCGACGCAGCGCAGAGATGAGGGAGAACAGTTCCCTGTTGCGCCCCGCTGGAAAATCCCGCACAACAGCGCCCCAATTTTAAGCCGAACATTTTGCCCATGAAAAAAGAGAAGAAAGAGACGAAGAAGTCCACCGACGCCCAGTTGCTCGACCTGCTGAAGCGCGTGCTGCCCAAGGCCACGCATGACCCGAAGCTGGCCGGCCTCATTTACAAGGCCATCGAGCTGGAGCTCCAGACCAAGAGACGCGCGGTGTCATTCGAGAAGTTCTGCGAGAAGGTCGAGCTGCCCGACTTGGAACCAAAAACCGTCCAGTCGGTGCAGAAGCAATTCTCCGAAACATTCGCGGACGGCGACGTCGTCATCAGGCCGAACAAGAAGGAGAAGACCTTGTCGGTGGAAGTCTCGCTCTCGAACGGCACGCAGTTCACCAGCGAGATCAAGGTCCGCCCGCTCGCGCCGGAAGCCAGCGATGAGCAGGAGATCGTTTTCAAGTTCATCCCGTTCCCGGTCTGCCTGCCCGGCGATCAGGAGCTCATCTGGATGCTCGCCAAACGCGAGAACATGACGCCGGAAGAGGCCGCCATCGCGCTGACGAAGATCGAGGACGACTTCTGGGCATCGAAGACGGGCCAGAAACTGATTCGGGATCGCGTGGAGCGCAGCTTCCCGGAATTCATCGCGCGCGCGCCGGGCGGGATGCTGAGCGAGCTCGGACTGAAGCGGCATTACAAGACGCCAGAGCCGGTGAAGCTGCTCAAGCCCATGCCGAAGCGGTAAGGCCAGCCCGTCAGTCGTCGAGGAAAGACGTCAGCAGTTGGGCGGAAGCGCTGACGACCTCACCCAGCAGGCCGAAGTCACCGACGGGTGAACAGGCGGCTTGCGAATGGCCTGGACCAAGCCCGGTTCGTGCCGACTGCAGTCGGTGACGTTCCATCACGATATCCGCCTTCTCCTTTGCGCGCGCACGATCCATTCCGCCATCCCGGATGAAATGGACGATGCGATGAAGCTCGTGGGCATCAAACCAAGTTCCGTGCGAGCGGCACACGTCCACGATGACGCCTGAGCAGCGCGCGAAGTTCACGCGATGCCATCAGGTCGCGGCAATGGGGACAGCGCAGGTAAACGGGACCGGGCCGGGCGCGACCGGAGCGCCCATCGATATTCTAGCGCCGAGCACGGCGGCCTGCTGTTCCGCATCGCGGCAGATGCGCTCAAACGTCGCGGAGTCGAGCCACAGCCCGCAGCACTTCCCGCATTCTTGCAGCCGGATGCCGCCCAGATCGCCTTGGAGCATGGAAGTCTGGCACGCGGGACAGGGACGCTTGGAATCTTCTCCCTGCCATTGAACGGCCAGGCTGCCGCAGTGCGGCCAGAACTTGGAGCCTTGAAACATCATCCCGAAGCACGCCGGACAGGAAACGCTGGCCAGCCGCGCACCGCAATGCGCGCACTTGGGCTTGTCGCCAGAGGCGCGCCGCGCCGCAGCTATGACAGTGAAGCGTCGTCGCATTCATCGCATTCATGGTGCGCCGAGCGTCGCATGCAGCCGGGCAATTCTCGATTCCAAACTGGAAGGCTTCTTCGAGGCGAAGCCAGATCAGTGAGGCTTCAAAACGGAACGATGCGGTAGAAGAATGAGCCGAGTTGGCGTTGACCCAAGTAGGACAGGCTTCCAGCCTGTCTCTGATCGACCGCGGGTTTCCCAATGGTTTGGCGGGTGAAGTCAAATGGTTGAGCAACGGGATGGAGCCCCAATCCATCGGCCTCCGGGACAGGCTGGAAACGCTGTCCTACTGCATTGTCCCGGCTAAAGCGCAGCCAGCCATTGGCGCATCTGCGCCGGGTCTTCCTTGAACATCAGCGAGCCGGGCACGATGTAGTCCGCGCCCGCAGCCTTCAGTAACGGAACCGTCTCGCGACGAATTCCGCCGTCCGCCTCGATCCCCGTCTTCAAGCCGCGTTTCCGGAGGATCTCCCGCGTGCGCCGGATCTTGCCGGGGATGCCTGGGTCCATGCTCGCGCCTTTGATTCCCAGCTCGGTTCCCATCACGCAGACCAGATCCAGCTCATTCCAATACGGCTCCAGCACCTCGATGGACTCGGTGAGGCGCAGCGAGACGCCGGCTCTCTTGCCCCGGACTTTAATCGCCTGAAGCACCTCGCCAGGATTCCGCGCCGCGTCGAAGCAGAAGATGAGGATGTCCGCGCCCGCCTCGACAAAAGGATCAATCCAGCCCAACGGATCGGTCACCATGAGATGGACTTCAAACGGCTTCGCTGAATGCGGGCGAAGCTGTGCCACGAGGTCCGGGAAGAAGAGCAGGTTCTTGACGTAATGCCCGTCGGCGACATCGAGATGCCAGCGTTCGGTGAACGGCTCGACCCGCTTCATCTCGGCCGCGAGATTCCCCAGGTTCGCCGACCACAAGGAGGTGGAGCATTTGAGCATGGTTGCAGGGCGGGCTAGTGGAGGAAGTGTCGTTGCAGGAAGGCGTCCAGCGCGCGCTGCACCTCGGCGTTGTGCTGTTCGAGGCTCAGGGACTTGGAAGTGATTTCCTGAAACTCAGCTCCAGGAATCAGGCGCTGCATCTCCATTCCGAACTCGAACGGATGGATGGGATCAAAGCGGTTCGCCAGAATGAGCGTGGGCATGCGGATGCCCGCCCATTCACGGCGGTCGCGGCACGGCGCATCGCGGATGATGCGTTCAAACTTGAAGGCGGTCTCCGCGGCGTGCGGGTTGTCAAACTGCGCGGCCAGCGAGTTCGCCACGTCCGGCCATTTCGCCAGCGTCTCCGCGTATTCGTCCGACCGCAGGAAATGTTCCTTGCCCACGATCCGGCCCTGCTCGCGAACCATCTGCGAGACGAGCGAAAACATGGTCACGTTCCACGGATGCGGCGCATCCAGCCACGCCGGACGGGATTGCACGAGGCCAAGCACGCGGCCCGGATTGCGCAGCGTGAAATTCAGGGTGATGGCTGCGCCCATCGAGATGCCGCCGACAATCGCCTGCGGGATTGACAGATGATCCATCAGCGCTCCGAGATCATCCGACGAGTTGCGGAGAGAAATCTTTTCCATCGGACCGACTGGCGTTGTCTTGCCGTGCGCCCGCGCATCGAAAGCAATCAGCCGGATGCCAGCCGGCGGACGAAAAATGCTGAAAGGCTGCGTCAGATCGGCGCCCAGCCCGTGCTGGAAGATGAACGGGATTCCCTCCCCTTCGTCGCGGTAATGAAAATGAATGCCGTCGTGAACAAGCTCAGCCATCGGTGCCAAAGTGTGCGCAGCCAAGCCCGCTGCCCGCCAAGCTCTTTTTCGCCATCAGCGTCACTCGGATGCCATCGCGTCCCGCAGAAACTTCACGCTCGCCGCCGCGTCCTGCTCCTCGAAGCCGTGCATGATCAGCGGGCCTTTGAACTCGGCAGCCTTCAACAGCGAAAGATAGCGGGGCCAGTCCAGCACGCCGGATCCGAGCGGCAGGCTTCCGGCGTGACCGTCCGCGCCGAGCTCCTTCGCGTGGGCCATGGCGATGTCGCCACCGAGCAGGTCGAACGCTTCGTCCATGATTTCATCCATGCGCGGCAGGTCGGCGGGATGAAACAGATTGGCCGGATCGATCACGATCTTGAGGCGGGGTGAGCGGAGTTCGTTCAGCAAACGTCGTGCGTGCTGAGCCGAGCTGACGACGTTGCCGGTCTCCGGCTCGACGCCGAGCGACAGGTCAAACTTGTCGGCGATGGTCAGCGCCTTCGTCATGCTGACCAGAAGATCACGCCAGGCTTCCGGTGAATCATTCTGCGGATGATGACGCCACATGTTCTCCGTGTCGCGCGTGCCGGTGCAGAGCGTGATCATCCGCGTGCCGAGAGGCTCACACGCGCCCGCGATGATGCTGAGCTTGTGCAGGCCGTCCCGGCGCTGTTTCGCGTCCGGATGAATCATGTTGAACGTGCCGGAGACCGCCTTGATGGCGATGCGCTGTTCCGCCGCCGCCTTGCGAATGCGCTTGGCCAGCGAGGGATCAATTTCGTCCGGCAGGCTGGGCAGCCCGGCGCTCGCGAAGTTGAACTGCATGCTGCGCAGATGATGCTTCGCCACGGCGCGAAAGACATCCGCCACCGTCGGGCGCGCGAAGGTTTTGGCAAAAATCCCCGGGATCATAATGACCAATGTGCAATATCCGATGACCAGTGAATGTCCAAGACCCAATGGCAAGTGGACGGCGGCGCGACAGCGGTGTGCATGTCTTGGGTCATTGCGTCATTGGCCATTCGTCATTCACCCGCCTCAAACCGTATCCGCCAGCTTCTGCATCGCCTCTTCCTGCTTCGCGATGCTCTCCACGAGTTTGAACTGCGTGCGTGCGCGATCCAGGTTGTGATGCGGGCGATGGACGCGGAAATAAGTGTCGCCGCAAAGGAAGTCGGTGAGGAACCGGATGCCAATGGTGAACGTGATGAGCTTCCCGGAGAACGCGATGAGCGCACGTTCGCCTTTCGTGAGGAACGGCCCGGCGCTCTCCAGATATCCGCGGGCCAGCGACTTGAACATCGGCATGCGCATCTGGACTTTCGCGAGGTCCAGCTCGTCCTCCAGCGTCGGGCTGGTCGTGGTCCGCACCATGTCGCCGAAGTCGTAGAGCGCGCTGCCGGGCATCACGGTGTCGAGATCCACCACGCACATCGCCTTGCCGCTGACGACGTCGAGCATGACGTTGTTAAACTTCGTGTCGTTGTGCGTGACGCGTTCGGGGATTTTCTTCTTCGCCAGCGCGTTCAGAATCACATCGACGTTCTTCTCCTGCTTGAGCGCGAACGCGATCTCCTTCTTCGCCTCGGTGGCGCGGTTCGCATGGTCCGCCTTGATCGCCTGCTGGAGCGACTCGAACCGCCGGCGCGTGTTGTGAAAGTGCGGAATCGTTTCCACCAGCCGCTTGCCCGGCAGATCCACGAGGAGCTGCTGAAATTCACCAAAGGCTTTGCCCGCTTGAAACGCCTGCGGCGGAGTCTCGACCGCTTCAAATGTCCGCACGCCGTCCACGAAGACCAGCGTGCGCCAGCATTCGCCGTCGCCGTTGCGGTAATAGGGCCGGCTGTCGCGCGTCGGGATCACCGTCAGCGTCCGGCGCGAGACATCGTGCGCGCCAGACTCGACGAGCTTGCGCCGCTGATGCGAGGTCACGCGGACGAAGTTGTCCATCAGCGCCTCCGGGTCCTTGAACACATGCGTGTTGATCCGCTGATGCACGTAACGCACCTGCACGCCCCCTTGGTTGTAAGTGGCGATGTAGGTCTCGTTGATGTGGCCGATCTTGCACGGCTCGGCATGGAGCAGATCGCCGTAGATCTGAAACTGTCGCGAGATGTCGAGCAGCTTGGATTCTGGATAATTGTTCATTTGAAAACCTGTTGGTGCGCGATGGTTCTCTCCGTCCGCCAGCTACACGCCCCCGCTTACATCGGTCAATCGCACGCGTTCTCCAGTCTCCGCCGAGCGCGCGATGGCGACCAGCGTGCGCAGGGCCGCCGTGCCATCCCCGACCGTCGCGCCACGTTGCGGCGCGCCGTTCAGGATGACGTCCGCGAAGGATTCGAGCTGGAGCTTGTAAGTGTAGGCGTCCTCGCCCATTGGCCGATGATACTGCCGGTCCTTCGCGGAGAAGCACTCCACAAGGCTCGTCTTGTGAAACCACGGCAGGAAGACCTGGCCTTTCACGCTCCCGTGCTCGCCTTGGATCTGGAAGCCTTCCTCGAAATCACCGCGCACCGGAATTGTGAGATCGATGTGACCGAGCGCACCGTTCGCAAACTCGACTTCCACATGCCAGCAGAACGCGCCAAAGCGTTCCGAAAGCCGCGCACGGACCGAGACAATGTCTCCGCCCAGCCAGCGCGCGGTGTCCACGAGATGGCTGGCGTGGGTGAGCACGAAGTAGCGGCGCTTGTCCGCCTTCGGATTTCCCTCGGGCCGGTGCGCGGACGCGCCGACCATGGGAACCGGCTGCAAGTTATCCGTCATCGTGTAGCGATAGATGGAGTCCCAATACCAAGCCTTGAGCGAGAGGAGCTGTCCGAGCTGTTGCTGAACGAAATCACGCGCGAACGCGATGCCCGGATCGAACCGCCGATTGTTCCCGGTTTGGAAGATGAGCTTGGAGTCTCGGACGCGGCGGGAAAGTTCATCACATTCCTCGATGGTCACGCCGAGCGGCTTTTCGACGAGCACATGTTTGCCCGCCGCGATGGCCTTGAGCGCGAGCGGCACATGGAACTGATCCGCGACTCCGATGAGGACGGCGTCGATCTGGTCGCCGGCGAGCATCTCGTCGAAGTCGCGACAGGCGAACCGGGGCTGATGCAGCGCCACCATGCGTTCGCGGAGATCATCGGCGAGATCGCAGATGGCGGTCAGCTCGACATTGCGGGCCTTTTTCGCGGCATCAAAGTGCGCCACCTGCGAGATCGGTCCACAGCCGAGAATGCCCAGGCGCAATTGACGGGAGTCCTGTTTCATTTGGAATCGGAACGTGTGATTTCACTTTAAGAAACCACAGCCCCGCCCGCAAACCGAAACCGCGAACCGCCCAACGCCGTTTCATCGGAACTGTGGAGTCAGGCACGGTGTCCAAACGCACTTCGACCTGCGCCATCCGAAAATCGTGATTGCTTTTGGCGGGGTGAATCGGCACTTTCTGCACCCTTGCTTGTCGGGGCGTAGCGTAGCCTGGTAGCGCGCTTGTTTCGGGTACAAGAGGTCGTGAGTTCGAATCTCACCGCCCCGACCATCTTTCCCAGAGATGTTAATCAAGAGCAGGTTTTCCCCTTTAGGTTCCATTCCATTGAGCACCGCGACCGGTCCCCGGTCGCAGCAGGTGGAAAGCACAAAGTGCGTTGGGAACTTCAAGCCCTGCAATGGCGAAACGCTGCGAGCCGGAGCGGCTCGCGGTCCATCACCGGGTCCGGTTGCGCAGGCTCTCCAGCCAGACAGAGATGAAAATGACCACGCTCGTGATCATCGGGTAGAGGTAAGGATCGGCGTTCACCACGACCAGCCCGTTCTCGATGGCCTGGATCAGCAGCGCGCCCAGCAGCGTGCCGGGGAAAACATTCCCCCGCCCACCGAACAGGCTGGTCCCCCCGAGCACGGCGGCGGCGATGGCGGCGAATTCCTTCTGCTCGCCAAACTTCGGGGACACCGCGCCAAGCTGGCCGAGCGAAACCATCGCCGCGAACGCCGCGCACAAACCGCTGATGAGATAGACTGCCGCGAGAACCCGCCCGGTGCGGACGCCCGCCTTCTTCGCCATTTCCACATCATGACCGATGGCGAACACCTGCCGGCCAAACGGCGTTCGCGTGAGCACGAGATGCGCGACGAGCAGCACGCCGCCAAAGAGCAGCGCCGGCAACGGCACGCCGAGCCAGCGCGCAGAACCGAGTTCGAGAAACGAGTCCGGCAGGTTCATGGCGCGCGTTTCGGTGATGCGCAGTCCGAGGCCGCGTCCGATGAAGAGCGTCGCAAGCGTGACGATGAATGCGGCGACGCGGACCCGCGTGACGAAGAAGGCGTTGAAAGCGCCGAAGACCAAGGCGACCGCCGCCATGACCGGCAGAATGATCGGAAGCGGCCAGCCCGCGAGCGCCATCTTTCCGGCAATGGCGGCGGCCACGAACATCATCGCGCCCACGGACAAATCCACGCCCGCAGTGAGCAGCACGAAGGTCATCCCCACCGCGACGATCCCGGTGGACGACGCCTGGACTGCGATGTTCACGAGGTTGCCCGCCTCGAAAAACTTGGGGGACTGAACGCCGAAGATCACCAGCACGGTGACGAACAACAGGAACGGCGCAAGATCGAGCAGGCTTCGGGAAGTTCGATTCACGACGCAGCCTCCTGGGTGGTGCCGAGGGCGGCGCGCAGGATGCGTTCGCGGTCGAACTGCGCGCGCGGCAAGTCATCCACGAGCGTGCCGCCGCACATGACGAGTATCCGATCACACAGCCCCATCAGCTCCTCCATGTCCGACGAGATGACCAGCACGCCCGCGCCTTGATCCGCGAGCTGGTGGATGAGCTGATAGATCTCGAACCGCGCGCCCACGTCGATGCCGCGCGTGCTGATG
>Ga0163153_10001116_pt1 | contig 43584 bp, 36 predicted proteins | sample OliLakLV19MP6IB1_FD_148629 | JGI IMG/M metagenome (GOLD analysis project Ga0163153, IMG submission 148629) | Freshwater microbial mat bacterial communities from Lake Vanda, McMurdo Dry Valleys, Antarctica - Oligotrophic Lake LV.19.MP6.IB-1 | ecosystem: Environmental > Aquatic > Freshwater >... | reverse complement strand
GTACGCCTATATTTCAGATACCCTGTATTCCCCTGATATTATACCGTATCTCCAGGGAGTTGACCTATTGTATCATGAAAGCACCTACATGACCAACCATAGTGAAAAAGCTGCAGAAAATTTCCATAGTACTGCATTTCAAGCCGCTCAGATCGCCACCCATGCAAAGGCAAAAAAACTAATAATTGGCCATTTCTCTTCCCGGTATAAAACATTGGAAGAATTATTAAAAGAGGCGGTGGCTATATTTCCAGATTCATCACTTGCACTGGAGGGAGAAAATTTCATCATCTGAATATTGTTTAACCCAATTTTTGCAGTCGGCAAAAATTGCTCTTCGTGCCGAACGATAGATTTTGCAGTCAACTGCAAAATTCCATCTAACGCAAAATTCCATCTCACTAGTCGTATTGGTTTGTAGATGAGGGAATAATTCATTACTATTTATTTGCATTTGTTCTATTGATTTTGAAATATTCCACAGGCACATTAAAAAATGAGCAACTCCTGGTTAACATGGGTTCCGTGGTGTAGGCACTGTCATTTTGGTAAAAAAATACCCCTAATATCCCTGTGCCAGGCTTGTCGCAGGTGCAGCATCCGGCAAATCATGAAGTCGTAAATAGATTTTCAATACAAGCATTTTAATCGGATAAGGTACTTCCATAAACTTTATAACTTCAACTTTATATATGAAAGGGCGTACCTACGGCAAGCCTGGCACGCCATATATACCCATACGTGTTTTTGCCTATAGTAAATCCCTATGGGATAGAAGGATTTATTACATTTTATAACCGAAGTTTGTAAGCCAATATTCAGAACTGGCGATGTACAGGCCTCAGTATGTATGACAGCGCCTACCTACAGCACGCCGTATTTAATCTTACGTGTTTTTACCTATAGTAAATCCCTACGGGATAGAAAGATGGAATACATTTTCTAGCCGAAGGTTGTAAACCAATATTCAGAACTGCCTATGTAAAGGCCTCAGTGGCTTGAGAATTTTTTTTAGATGCTTTAGATGTGGTTACTTTGCAAGAGCTGTACCAGGAGCAATGCGTAAAGTTAGTTGGTAAACTCTACAAGTTGCTTGTAGCTGAATTCTGGGTTTAATCCAACGGATTGAAAAAACGGTGAAGACCTGTTGGGGCCATAACCAATCTTATTGTCAATCAAACGTATAAAGGATAAGAAAGATGTAAAAGAAGTGACTCCGCTGGGACTTGAACCCAGGGCCCATACATTAAAAGTGTATTGCTCTACCAGCTGAGCTACGGAGTCAACTTTTGTTTAAAGGACTGCAAATATAGATGTTTTTGGCAAAAAACCAAGATTACTATCAACCCTTTAAAAAGGTAAATCATCATCAAAGGACGCAGGCTCAGCAGAGGCTGGAGGGAAGGAGGATCTGGAATAATTGGCCGATGCTGGAGCTGCCGGAGCTGCCGAAGCACCAGTGGATTCTGCCAGTCTCCAGGCTTTTACATCCGTATACCATTTGCCATTGTATTCCCGGCTCTCTATATCAAAATCGATCGTCAATGAAGTGCCTGGATCCAGTTTTACGTTATTGAGTTTATCTCCCCAAACGGAAACGCATACTTTTTTAGGATATTGGCCGTCGGTTTCTACAATAATATCCTGTTTTCGCCATTCCCCATTTTTGCCCTGTCCGGTCTGAGCTGGCAGTACCTGAACTAACTTTCCAATAAATTGCATAAGTATTAAATATATAAATTAATTAATTGTTCGTATTGTTCCTGTTTGCCACTGGTCATCGTCGGTTCTCCCAACTCATTGGCTAAAGCGCTCAGTTGATCGAGGTTAAGTTTGCCCTCTTCGAAAGCCTTCCCGTTTCCGGTGTCAAAACTTGCATATCGAGTGGTGAGCCAATGATTCAGCGGGGAATCGGTCAATAATTGATCAGCGATTACAAGGGCCCGGGCAAAAATGTCCATTCCATGAATATGGGCAATAAAAAGATCGTCGAGGTCAGTGCTGTTTCTCCGGATTTTGGCATCAAAATTGACCCCGCCACCCTGCAACCCTCCGGCCTTCAGGATGACCAGCATAGCCTCAACCGTTTCATACAAGTTGATGGTAAATTGATCCGTATCCCACCCGTTTTGATTATCTCCTCTGTTGGCATCGATGCTGCCCAACATACCAGCATCAGCAGCTACCTGCAATTCGTGATCAAACGTATGACCAGACAAGGTGGCATGATTGACTTCCACATTGATTTTAAAATCTTTATCCAAACCATGAGCCCTCAAAAACCCGACGACGGTAGCGCAATCGTAATCATACTGGTGTTTGGTGGGTTCCATGGGTTTGGGTTCGATGAAAAAATTTCCTTTAAATCCCCGCCCCCTGGCATAATCCCTTACGGTTTGTAAAAAACGGGCAAAATGTTCTATTTCCCGGTGCATATTGGTATTCAGTAAAGAGAGGTAACCTTCCCGACCACCCCAAAAAACATAATTTTCGCCCCCCAATGCGATCGTAGCATCAACTGCATTTTTTACCTGAGCTGAAGCATAAGCTAACACCTGAAAATCCGGATTGGTGGAAGCACCATTCATATAGCGTGGATGAGAAAATAAATTGGCCGTTCCCCATAACAGCTTAACTCCAGATGCTAGTTGTTTGGTTTTTGCATATTCCACCATTTGGAATAGTCTGTTTTCCGATTCACCAAGGGTTGCCCCTTCTTCTATTAAATCAAAATCATGGAAACAATAATACGGTGCGCCGATTTTGGTAATAAATTCGAAAGCAGCATCCATTTTATGCCGGGCCCGGGAGATGGCATCACTTCCCGTATTCCAGGGCATGATCCGGGTGACAGCCCCGAAAGGATCAGCATTTCCATTGCAGAAACTATGCCAGTAACAAACGGCAAAACGCAGATGGTCTTCCATTCTTTTCCCACCTACGATAAGGTTGGGATCATACCATTTAAAAGCCAAAGGATTTTTTGAAGATTTTCCTTCGAATGCTATTTTTCCGATGGATTTGAAATATTCTTCCTGCCCAAGTGTAACTTTTCTAGTCATATCTATTTTTTCTTTTCCTGGATAACAATTCTAAGATTCGGGGTACTCAAATTTTCAAAGGGATGATTTGGTCTAGCGAGACTTATCTCAATATGATTATTTTTTTGAGGGATTAATTTGGTATAACCGGCTTCTTTCTCAAACCGGATCTGATCTACTTTAAAACTGTAAAAGGATTTATAATCACCTTTGGAGTTTAGGTTTTTTACGATAAGGGTATTGCTTTCCTGGTTTAAGGGTAATTCGATAAAATGAACATTGCCCGGAGGGGATGGGTAACCTGTGGAATACAGGAATTTCCCATTTAACCATATCATAAGGGCATCGTCCGTTCCAAAAGCACTTATCCACTTGGTTTCCCGGGAAGACATTATATTAAAAAGATAATAATAAGTACCCATCTCACCGGGGTGGAGGTTTAGAAATTTTCCATCTTCCGCAAAAGGTACTGCAGTCCAGGTAAGGCCTGCTTTACCCCAGGGTTCACCCGGTGAAGTATATCCTATGGCCCCCGGATGGGAGGACATGCTCAGGCCGGAATATGGACCCTGGGTATTTACCTGGCTTGGGATGACACCGAGATCCTCTGTCACTTGCCGGAACGTTTTATATTTACTCAGGTCCAGGATTTCTTCGTGCCCATTAATGGTCATCTTGATGGTTTTATCTTTTTCTTCCTGCGTATAATATAAAATAATCTGATAGGGCTGCTCCTTAAGGTTAGCCAGGTCCCATTGATACGAAGTTGCCACAGGAACGGAGGAATAATAATTCGCACCGTCCATAGCCCAGGTGCTATTGGCATTCTGAAAATTCAATTGGAATCTGCCCGTAACATCAGGATAGGTAATTTTCGCTGGCAGGAGGTCTAGTTCTCCTTCAAATTGTAAGCGCAAAATTGTTGAAGGTTCGAATACGAGAGGTACCATACCCAAATCAATAGTGGTAGTTACTGTCTTGGTTAAAAAGTTGACGGGAGTAAAAGGTGCCAATAAGGTATTGATCGTCGAGATCTTATTATTGATACCATAGAGAACGATTTCACCTTCATCCGGAGTTTTGGTCAAATGCAGAAAAATATTGGTAGGACTGTAAGTAAAAACACCCCAGGGTTTTTCGCCCAATGGAAAAGGTCTCGTCCCATAAATAGCTTCTCCAGTTTGGCTTAACCAGTCACCAATTCCGCGAATAACCTGTTTTTCATATTCTACGACCGATCCGTCACCTTTTGGGCCAATATTAATCAGATAATTTCCACCCCTGCTTACGACCTGGGTGATTTTGAAGAGGTGCTCATTCACTTTGTTTCGAAGATCGATATGGGTCTGCCAGGACCTGTATCCCCAGGTTTCATCGTAAATGGATGCCGGGGTCTGCCAGGGTAAATTCATTTTGTATTCTGAAATCTGATTATCCCCCAGTACCATAAAGTCTCCCTGCCCATTCCCCAATCGCCCATTAATCATACAATCCGGTTGCAACCTTTTAACCAGAGTTCTGATTTCTTTACTTTGTTCCAGGGTTAGGTTGCCCATATCAAACCATAATTCAGAGAGTGTACCGTAATTCTCGCACAATTCCCTGATTTGATTCAAATTAAGTTGGTGCAAGGCTGTCGAAATGGTATCGGCATTATGAGTAGAAATCGCGGTTGCTCCTTCTTTTGCATTCCAGTCGATCAATGAATAGTAGACACCGAAACCCAGACCGGCAAGCTGGCAGGCGGCGGATAATTCCTTCAAAACATCCCTTTTAAACGGAGTGGCTTGGGTGATTGAAAAATCGGAATATTTGGTATCGTACATGTTAAAGCCATCGTGGTGTTTGGCGGTCATCACAATACTTCTTAATCCGCCCTGGACGGCCAGGTTGACCAAAGAATCGACATTCCAATTTTCCGGGTTGAAGTTTGCAGCCGAAGCCTGGTATTCCGCAGCATTTATTGGGGCATGGGCCATGATTTGTTCACTGTATCCATTGGTAACGGGCTGTCCCTGGTATACACCACCATACAAAGAGTACAACCCAAAATGGATAAACATGCCCAGTTTATTGTCTTTCCATTTTTTTACCATTTCAGATTCACCGGATGCAAAACCAGTAACTACAGGATCCTGTGCTGTTTTATTACATCCTAAAATGCTGAGCAATAGGAGTTGCAGGAAAATTAATTTTTTCATTTGAATCATAAAAGAGGGGTTAGGATGAGGTCTAACTGATTTTTCCATTTTTGGTAGTTGTCATTCAAATTGGTCTCTATTTGTTTATCTGGATATATTTCTTCCATTTTTTTTAAATGATCGAAGGCGTTTTCATGAGTATACAAACCCAATCCTATTCCTGCCCCTCTGGCCGCACCGGTGGCGCCATCCGTGTCATAAAACTCCAGAGGAGTATTTAATGAAGTTGTGAATAACTGGCGGAACAAAGGACTTAAAAATAAATTTGCTTTACCCGCTTTTATTTTTGAAGGGCTCATTCCATTTTGAATCATGATTTCCATCCCGTAGCGGAAAGAAAACGCAATACCTTCCTGCACTGCCCTGGACAGGTGCGGTAATTGATGTTTATTAAAATTGAGATTCATCAAATGGCTATGCACCAATCGGTTTCCCAGCATGCGCTCAGCGCCGTTACCAAAAGGAAAAAACATTAATTGGTCAGCGCCGATAGGCACGGAAGCTGCTAGTTCGTTTAGTTGTGAATAATTATAACTATTACCCCAGGCTTTTTTTAACCAGGAATTAGAAATGCCGGTACCGTTGATACAAAGCAGGATTCCAATTCTGGGATCCTGAAGTGTATGGTTTACATGGGCAAATGCATTGATACGGGATTGTTTATCCGTATGAAGTTGATTTTGGATGCCATAAACCACCCCTGAAGTACCTGCCGTGGCGGCTATCTCCCCGGGTCGCATCACATTCAATGAAAATGCGTTATTGGGTTGATCGCCGGCTCTGTAACATACCGGCACCCCGGCGTTCAAACCCAGCTCAGCAGCGATATCCGCCTTGACTTCACCCTGAATCGCAAACGTATCTACTATTTTGGGACACCAAATGGATTGGATCTGATAATGGTTTAATACCGGAAGAGCTAATGTGTTTTGCGAAAAATCCCAAAACATACCTTCACTCAGGGCCGGGACAGTGGTATTGATGGTACCGGTTAATTTAAAATTTATAAAGTCGCCGGGCAGTAAAAAATGTTCAATTTTAGATACTATGCCTGGTTCTTGTTGAATGACCCAGCTCAATTTAGAAGCTGTAAAATTACCCGGGGAATTGAGAAGGTGCCGGAGACAATAATCTTCTCCCAGTTGACGGAATGCCTTATCGCCGATTCCAACTGCCCTGCTGTCGCACCAGATGATAGCAGGTCTGAGCGTCTTTCCTTCCCGGTCGGTCAAAATCAATCCATGCATTTGATAACTAATGCCAATCGCTACAATATTCCGGGAATCGATCTCAGACTTCTGAATAGCTTGTTGAATAGCTCGTTTGACATAGTCCCACCACAGCTCAGGATCTTGTTCGGCCCAACCAACCTCATGGGCATCCATATTCATTTCCTGCTCCGGAACAGATACCGTAATCAACGGCATTTGTGACTGGGCATCCATGACCGCCACCTTAATAAATGAACTACCTAAATCAATTCCCAGTAAGTACATAAAAATACGGCCGCAAAAATAAGCACATAATACCGTTATGTTTTGTCGATTTACCCCTGTTCCTGTCAATATTTGAGTGAATTGTAATAAATTTCGCCCTATTTTAATATAAATGAACACCGAAAAGGTAGCGTTGGATTGGAAGCTTATCTGGGCATTTGCAGCGGTCTATATCCTTTGGGGCTCCACTTACCTGGGTATTTATTATGCTATACAGACCTGGCCACCTTTTATTTTAGGAGGTACCCGGTTTCTGGTAGTTGGTATAACTATATATATCTATACCCATATTATTAAAAAGGAAAGATTCGAAAAGGATCTTTGGAGATTTGGGCTGATCTCAGGATTCTTATTATTTTTTATTGGAAACGGGGCGGTTATCCTGGCGGAGAAATACGTCCCTTCCGGGCTAGTTTCCATCATAGCCAGCACAGTGCCGTTTTGGATTCTGGTACTTGACCACCGTGCCGGCAAAAACCGGTTCAACAATATTCTAACCTGGGTTGGTCTAGGACTTGGATTTTTTGGGGTGATCTTGTTGTTTGCCGGGAGGACCAAAGTAACCGGCATGGACCCCAGGGTGATTTGGAGTTATATCCTGTTAGGATTTGGTACGGTCTGCTGGACCTTAGGCACCTTGTATTCTAAATATCACCCGGTACCCGGATCAACACTGGCCAAGGTATGTGTTCAAATGACAACCGCCGGATTGGTATTTATCCTGGTTGCTGCGGTTAAGGGGGAATTCTATACTTTTTCTTTTCGTCAAATTGATACTTCTTCCTGGATTGCCATCTGGTATTTAATTCTGTTTGGTTCTCTGATAGGTTATTTTTGTTACATGTGGCTATTAACGAGGGTTTCCTCTAATGCATTGGGCACTTATGCTTACGTCAATCCTGTCGTAGCTGTATTATTGGGTAGCCTGATTGCCGGAGAAAAAATAGACACCCTGGAATACCTGGCTTTACTATTGATCCTTGGCGGTTTACTGCTGATTTATAGCAGTAAAAAAAGAATCTATACATTTAATGGATTTAAAAAATCTCTATTTCGCTGACAAACAGCCAGGTTGGGGTGTCCTTTCTGTCGTAATCGCTGGTGTTTTTCCCTTTCACCGCAATCTTCAAGTGCCTGGCATTTTGATCAATTTTTTTAATGGGCAGACTGATCAGGCTACCTCCCCTGGATTCTTCAACCTCGGCGTTAAAAATTCGGGTCCATTGTATATTATGGCCATCCGCCGAACCATTAATAATAACCTGAGCGGGAGCAAAAATACCTTCATTGGTAAAGGTCAGGCTATGAATATTAATAGAACCGATTGACTTGGATACCCCTAAATCAATGGATGTCTCCAGGTCTTGATTTTCGTATCCAAGCCAGCGTTTAGACCGGAAATCCAGATCCCCTTTTAAACCATCACACAATAAAATCGCTCCTTCATTGAGGTATTCCGGTGAAGGAGTTGTCAATAGTTCAACTTTGTATTTAGCTTTTGAATAGATCTCATCTTTAATAAAGCCAGACAAACCATTCTGATCCACGGCTATTGCCAATATTGGAGAACTATGGGCAAGACGGATAGGACCACTGTACAAATTGGAACCTGTTGAAGGAAGGGAATAATTTTGAGAATAGTAAATATTGGCACCGGGGTTGTTGGTCGACATGGTTACCATCAGGCTATCGTTAAATGCCCGACTGGAGGGATGTAAGGTGACTTCCGGGAGATTTTGATAAAACCCTATTTCTGAAATATGGGGTGAATGCCGGAATTCAGAAAAAATAATTCGAGCTTTCTGACAACGGATCCATGGAAACTTTAGGATTCGACAATAACCTATGGTCGTACCGGATGCTTTTTTTACCCAGATACCATGTTCGAATATTTCCAACTGGAACTGAGCTACCCGTTGACCGAATTCAATTTTTTCATTAATCTTCAGGATATTGAACCAAACCGGTTTGGACCATTCAAAATGAAGGGATGGCACGGCGTTGTTTTGATCGGGGCTCCAGTAAGTTTTTAAATTCCCGTCATTGACCGTTTTAGGTGAATGGCTTAAGGTAAAATCATTGTCAGACGCTTTAGCGGCGCGTGCTAAATTGTTTGAAAATATTTGACGGAGGCTATTGCCGAAAACCTTTAGAATGGTTGCATCTTTTTCATTGATGAGCCCTTCCCGGTCGGGTGGTACATTCATCAATAATACACTGTTTTTTCCCACGGAATTAAAATAGATATCCAACAATTTTTCCGGTGATTTTACATTCCTGTCTTCCTCGGGATGATAAAACCATCCGGGCCTGATCGAAACATCGACTTCAGAAGGGTACCATTTCATAGCCTGGGCTACACCTAAATGTTCCAGGGAGCCGAGGTCCTCCTCCGTTTCAAAAAGTTTGGGCCTTACGGTATTGTCATTCAGGTCAATTCCATCAATAGGGATTGAATCATGGATTGGCATCACACTCCATTCGTTTTCCCGTCCAAAACCGGATTCCGTTCCGACCCATCGGACATCCGGGCCCATAATGGCTATCACGGCCTGAGGCTGGAGTTCTCTAACCAGGTTAAAATAACCTTGCCAGTCATAAACCTGTTTTTTATTCTCAGGTCCTTCACCATGGGCTCCATCAAACCAAATTTCATCCACGGGACCATAGTTGGTTAATAATTCACGTAGTTGTCGTTTGTAAAAATCGTTATACTCTTCACTTCCATACGTTTTTTCATGTCTATCCCAGGGGGATAGATACAGTCCTAACTTCATATTTTGCCGTACGCAGGCATCTGCAAGTTCTTTGACTACATCACCCTGACCGTTTTTCCAGAAACTGGATTTAACGGAATGTTTGGTAAAAGCACTGGGCCATAAACAGAACCCATCATGGTGTTTGGCTGTAAGGATGACCAATTTAAATCCGGCTTCTTTAAGTATGCTGACCCATTGCCCGGCATCCATTCGGGAAGGCAAAAATATGCCGGGATTTTCCTGTCCGTCACCCCATTCTTTATTCGTAAACGTATTAATTCCAAAATGAAGAAAAGCTGTCATTTCCAGTTGTTGCCATTCCATTTGGCGAGGTGTTGGGACCACATGGGCTGCTTTGAAAAGGATATCCCGGTGACTGTCGGTGGAATCTATTCTTATAATATTGGAAAAGGTACCCTCCTTAAAATTAAAACTGCACTGGGTCAACAGAATAAAACAAAAAGCAGGTATCCATAGAATTTTAAAGAAGTTGGTCATGCGTCTCCCTCAAAATTAGGTAATTATAAATGCAAAAATCCGGAGAAATGTCTATCTCAGTGATGCGTTAATGGTCTGTAGAGCAAGGTCCCCCGGGCATAAGTCCGCATAATCTAACGCATTGAGGGGTTTGTCGGTGGTGTTCAAAATTTCATGAAGGTTTTTTCGGTCTGTCTCATAAAACAGCAGCCCGGTCAATACTTCCTGGTTTATCCTCGAACGATGCAATTTGGTCAATGAAGATATTCTATCCGAAGGGTCCCAATCCAGGGCTAATTTGTTGATTTGGAGGTAGGTACCATCGTGCATGGTAATTTTTTGGGTATCCCCGCTTTCAATATCGGCTGTGATTTCTTTAGCGGGAGGTACAAAATCGAGATTTGCCACGGTATCCATATGCTCCCTGACATAATCATAAGATTTGGTTGAGCCTTTATTGTTGTTAAATGTGACACAGGGTGAAATCACATCAATAAAAGCAAACCCCGGATAAGAAACAGCTGCTTTAATTAAAGGGACTAATTGTTCCTTATCTCCGGAAAAGCTTCTTGCTACAAAACTTGCCCCCAGTTCCATGGCAAGCCCGGCCATATCGATGGTTTCAAATAAATTGGTTTGCCCGGATTTATTAATACTTCCATAATCCGCTGTAGCGGAATCTTGGCCTTTGGTCAACCCATAACATCCATTGTTCATTATGATATAGACCATATTGAGGTTGCGGCGCACGGCATGTACAAACTGACCCATACCAATCGAAGCAGAATCCCCATCTCCGGACACCCCCAGGTAAATGAGTTCTTTATTGGCAAGATATGCCCCGGTAGCTACCGATGGCATCCGGCCATGCACCGAATTAAATCCATGACTATTTCCGAGAAAATAAGTCGGTGTTTTCGAACTACAACCTATGCCTGAAAGTTTGGCCACCCGGTGTGGCTCAATAGATAATTCAAAAATGCTTTGTACGATTGCTGCACTGATTGAGTCATGGCCACATCCGGCACAAAGGGTTGACAAAGCACCCTCATAATCTTTTTTGGTAAATCCGATTTTATTTACCGCGGCTTCAGGATGCCGAAAAGCTGGTTTTACGTAGGTCATGGTGGTTGTTTGAATTTGATGAAGCGTAGCCCGCGTGGCTCATGATCTTATCATAAATATATTGTGCCGTTATCGGTAAACCGTCGTAATTCAAAACCGCGATCAGTTTGGCGGGATCAATATTCAATTCATTGATCAATAATGACCTCATTTGACCATCGCGATTTTGTTCCACTACAAAAACTTTTTCGTGATCCTTGATAAAATCGTTTAGGGTATCCTGGAAGGGGAAGGATTTGATGCGACCCAAGTCAAAATGAAGGCCTTCCATGTTTAGCATTTCCGCTGCCTCTATGGCTGACCAAGTCGAAGTTCCAAAATATAAAAGCCCTAATTCATTAGATTGCTCAGAAAGCGGAACCTGCCATTCCGGACCTGGCATAAAGGTCTTTATTGTTTCCCATTTTTTTAAGAGCCGATCCATATTTCTTAAATAGGGTTCGGACTCTTCGGTATATTTAGCCATTTCATCCCGGGAGGTACCCCGCGTAAAAAAACTACCTTTTGTCGGATGGGTGCCCGGAATAGTCCGGTAAGTAATACCATCACCATCGGTATCCAGGTAACGGCCAAATTCTTTCAGATTATCCAATTGTTCTGCATTTAATACTTTCCCCCGCTTAAACCTCCTGTTATCATCCCATTTGAAGGGCGGGGAACTGTGTTCATTCATCCCCAGATCAAGATCATTCATGACAATGATCGGGGTCTGCAATTGTTCAGCAAGGTCAAATGCATCCGCAGTCATTTCAAAACATTCTTTTGGGGAATTCGGAAATAATAAAGGATGCCTGGTATCGCCATGAGAGGCATAAGCACAGGCCAGAATATCAGATTGCTGAGTCCGGGTCGGCATGCCGGTAGAAGGCCCTCCGCGTTGCACATCAATGAGTACTAAAGGAATTTCGGCAAAATAAGCTAAGCCCAAAAACTCGCTCATCAGGGAGATACCCGGACCGCTGGTAGCGGTAAACCCTCTTGCCCCATTCCAATTGGCGCCTATGGCAATGCCGATCGCTGCAAGTTCATCTTCTGCCTGTACAAAAGCATATTTTTTCTTGCCGGTAACCGGATCAACACGGTATTCTGAAGCATAGTCATCGAAAGCAGACATCAGGGAGGTGGAAGGAGTGATTGGGTACCAGGCTGCAACTGTTGCCCCTCCATAAAGTGCACCCAGCGCACAGGAACTATTTCCATCGATGAGAATATGGTCCTGATTGAGGTGACGTTGTTCGATTTTAAATTTTCCGGGCAATTCAAAATGATCGATAAGAAATTGCCTGCCCAGGTTCAAGGCTTTTACATTGGGTGTGATAAGTTTTTCTTTGCCTTTAAATTGATCCCCCACCATTTTTTCCAGGATGTTCATATCCATATCCAACAGGGTGGCGACAGCTCCAACGTATATCATATTTTTGAAAAGAAGGCGCTGTCTTGGGTCCGCGTAATTTTGGGCGCAGATTTCGGTCATTGGGATACCGATATTAATTACGTCATCTCGCAGTAATTCCTTGGCTATCGGTTTGGAGTTGTCATATACAAAGTAACCTCCGGCAGAAATATCCTTAATATCTTTTGCCAGGCTTTGAGGATTAATACTTACCATGACATCTATACCTGCACGACGTCCCAGGTGGCCTTTTTCATTGACCCTGATTTCGTACCAGGTTGGCAATCCCTGGATGTTGGAGGGGAAGATATTTTTCGGGGAGACCGGTACCCCCATACGAAAAATAGATTTGGCAAATAAATTATTGGCGCTGGCCGAACCGGTTCCGTTGACATTGGCAAAGCGGATGACACAATCATTTATTTTTTCTATGCGTGACATGGAGTTCCGGCTTTAGCGGTGTTATAAAAATACCGTTGCATATCCCAGGCAGCGGTAGGACAACGTTCGGCGCATAATCCACAATGAAGGCAAACATCCTCATCCTTTACCATTACACGTTTGGTGGGTAAGGCGGTGGAAACATATAACTCCTGATTGAGGTCATTTGCCGGGGCATTGAGTCGGGAACGAAGATCTTCCTCTTCCCCATTATGTGTGAAGGTGATGCAGGAAGTCGGGCAAATATCCGCGCAAGCATCACATTCAATGCATCGTTCAGTTGTAAAGATCGTCTGTACATCACAATTGAGGCATCGCTGGGCTTCTTTAAAGGCCATCTGGTCATCAAAACCCAGTTCAACTTCTTTTTTACGGTTATTGAGTGTTTCGGTCTTGTCGGCATGCGGTACTTTATATCGGAGATCAGTAACTACGGTACTGTCATAACTCCATTCATGGATTCCCATCTTTTGTGCTATGAGGTTGGTCATTGGGGAAGGTCGTACAGTAAGATCGAGTTGCTGGCAAAAAAGGTCGATGGATACAGCGGCCTGATGGCCATGGGCTACGGCAGTAATGACATTTTTTGGCCCAAAGGCAGCATCCCCTCCAAAAAATACTTGAGGATGGGTGGAAGCATAGGTATATTTATCCACCACCGGCATGCCGTATTTGTCAAATTCCAAGCCCAGGTTTTTTTCTATCCAGGGAAAAGAGTTTTCCTGGCCTATCGCAATAATTACATCATCCGCCTCAAAAAATACGTCAGCCTCCCCGGTGGGGATCAGCACCCGCTTCCCATTTTGCTGTTCAGCCTTTACTTTTTCGAACATCATACCCTTGAGCTTACCGTTTTCATGCACAAAAGCCTTGGGGTTATGACAATTAAAGAAGGGAATGTCTTCATGCTGCGCGTCTTCAATTTCCCAAGGCGAGGCTTTCATTTCATCAAAAGGACTGCGCACCACTACTTTTACATTGGTACCACCTAATCTTCTGGAGGTCCGGCAACAATCCATTGCGGTGTTTCCACCTCCCAGGATGATCACCTTTTCTCCAATTTTTTCTATATGCCCAAATGCGACACTGGCCAACCAATCTATGCCAATGTGAATGTTGGAATTAATTTCTTTTCTAGCGTCGATAACCAGATCTCTGCCTCTGGGGGCACCGGTACCGACAAAAATGGCGTCATATCCTTTGCCCAGCAGGTCCTGGAGGCTGCTGACATAGGTTTTGAAATGGGTGGAGATATTGCCAATATCGAGTATATAATTTACCTCTTCATTCAAAACGGTTTCGGGTAAACGAAAAGAGGGGATCTGCGACCGCATAAATCCACCTCCAAAATCCTGCTCATCAAAGAGGTCAATTTCATAACCCAAAGGGGCCAGATCCCTGGCTACCGTCAGCGAAGCCGGACCACCACCGACAAGGGCTATCCTTTTGCCGTTGGTTTGTCCCGGAGCTTTCGGCATTCTTGATTTTACCTCACCTTTATAATCGGCAGCTACCCTTTTGAGCCGGCAAATGGCGACGGGTTCCTTTTCTACCCGGCCTCTCCGGCAAGCAGGCTCGCAAGGACGATCACAGGTACGTCCCAGGATTCCGGGAAATACATTGGATTCCCAATTTATCATATAAGCATCACTATATCGTTCTGCGGCTATGAGTCGTATATATTCTGGTACGGGGGTGTGTGCAGGACAGGCGTACTGGCAGTCGACTACTTTGTGAAAGTACTCGGGGTCTTTAATATTAGTCGGTTCCAAACAATCGAGCTTAAAATTGAGGGACGAAAATTACGGTTTTTTGTTGATTTCAAATCAGCTTGCAATATTATTCAAAATGCATTATCTGCTCAATAAAAAAAGAGAGACCAGATTCAAAACTGATCTCTCTTTAATATGTTTTTTCAGCTTTTACAAGTTCGGTTGCGGAGTATACCTCAGATAAGGCTTAATCTTCCGGATTCCTTTAGGGAATTTTTTCTCGGCATCGGCGTCCGATACGGAAGGCAGGATGATCACATCTTCACCGTGTTTCCAATTTACAGGTGTTGCCACGCTATTGTAGGCGGTGAGTTGGAGTGAATCAACGACCCGAAGGATTTCATCAAAATTCCTGCCCGTGGAGGGAGGATAAGTCAGCGAAAGTTTCAGCTTTTTATCAGGGGCTATGATAAATACGCTCCGTACCGTAGTTTTTTCTGCTGCGCCCGGGTGGATCATATCATACAATTCTGCCACGTGCCGGTTCTCATCTGAAATCAACGGATAATTGACTTTGGTTAGTTGTGTCTCTTCGATATCCTCAATCCAGGTAGTATGGGAAGAAAGCGGATCAACACTGAGTGCAAGAATCTTTACGTTTCGTTTGTCGAATTCGGGTTTTAGTTTTGACATATAACCCAATTCAGTAGTACATACCGGAGTAAAATCGGCTGGATGGGAAAACAGGATACCCCAGCTATCGCCGAGCCATTCAAAAAAGTCAATTTCTCCCTGAGAAGTTTGAGCTTTAAAATTGGGGACCACATCCCCGAGTCTTAGTGCCATAGATTATTAAAAATTAAGAAATTAAGAAATTATAGAATTAATTACGAATTACGAAATTGATCATTGACCATTGATCATTGACCATTGATCATTGACCATTGACCATTGACCATTGACCATTGACCATTGATCATTGACCATTGATCATTGATCATTGATCATTGACCATTGACCATTGATCATTGACCATTGATAATTTGATAATTGATCATTCAATATGTTGCCATGGAGTGATCGATTTCTTTTGCCCAGGCCAGTATACCTCCTTCCAGGTTGTATAAATTTTCGAAGCCATATTTTTCCTGCAACAATTCAATCACATCGGCACTGCGTTTTCCACTACGGCAATGTACAATGACTTGTTTGTCTTTGGCGATTTTCTGCACATGATGCGCAACTTCACTTTTCGGCATCAATTCCCCATGAATATTCGCAATTTCATACTCATAAGCTTCCCGGACGTCTACGATTTGAATATTCGCTTTTTGGGAAATCAAGTTATGTAATTGTTTTACATTGATGGTTTTGACCGGGAATTTTTCAGCATGATCGGAAGGTTTCTCAAACCCACAGAATTGCTGATAGTCGATCAGGCCTTTTTGGGTTGGATTGTCGCCGTTCAATGGATTGTCTTTTCGTCTTTTGATTTTCAGTGTCCTGGTCTCAAAGGTGGCGGCATCAAATAAAAACAACCGACCATTGAGGGTTTCCCCCACACCACTCAGCACCTTAATCACCTCACTGGCTTGGATGCTGCCTAGGATACCGGGCAGTACTCCTAATACACCTCCTTCCGCACAACTGGGTACTAAACCGGGAGGTGGGGGAGTTGGAAAAAGATCTCTGTAGTTTGGCCCTGTAATGCCCAGTTTATCGGTATAATTAAACACTGTTGCCTGGCCTTCAAACCGGTAAATCGATGCATAAACGTTGACTTTGCCCAACAATACGCAGGCGTCATTGACCAGATAGCGTGTGGGAAAATTATCTGTTCCATCCGCAATGACATCATAATCTTTGATAATGTCCATGGCATTGTCGCTGGTCAGTGCGGTCTGATGGGCAACGAATTTGATGTATGGATTAAGGGCTTCCAGCCTTTTTTTTGCTGCTATTACCTTGGGTTGACCAATGTCATCCCGGGTAAATAAAACCTGGCGCTGCAAGTTGCTGTCATCAACCACATCAAAGTCGACCATTCCAATCGTACCTACCCCGGCGGCTGCGAGGTACAATAAAAGGGGTGCACCTAATCCACCTGTGCCGACAACCAGTACTTTGCCTTTTTTTAATTTTTTCTGTCCTTCGATATTAAATTCCGGTAAAATGATGTGGCGGCTGTAACGGGCCAATTCTTCTGAAGAAAATTTAATTTCTGCACTCATATCGCTGTAATAGATTTTTTTAGTTAAATACCTCCAGCAATGGCTGGTATGATGCTGATCGTGTCCCCTTGTTGCACCGGAGTATCATGACCTTGCAGGTCTTCAATATCGTCTTCCCCGATAAATACCCGTACAAATCCACGGAGTTGCTGATCTTCATTGAACAAATGTTTGTCCAGGTCAGGATACTGAAAAGTCAGATCCCGGATGGATTCGATCACGGTACCGCTTTGCACGGCCACGGCAGCCTGATTGGAAGTAAATTTTCTTAAGGGTGTTGGAATAATGATTTTAGCCATTGGAAATTATTGTTATTTGTTGAATTCAATTTTTATGGGTTCTTCCTGGAATTGCCGGGACTCGGACAATCTCCAGGACTTGGTTTGTATGGCCTGTCCCTGATAAACACTCGTAATAAAGTAAGATAATTCAGGAAGGGCATCGGCCAAATCCCGGCCGGAAGGGTGGGGCGGGTGGTCGGGATGTGAGTGAAAAACTCCAATCAGGTCGATTTCTTTTTCCAAAGCATATCGTTCGGCTTTCATAAATTCCTTTGGAGGTATAGTATAGTGGACTTTATGATTTTCAGGACTATCATTCACAACGGACTGGACCTGCCGGATCTGCAACTGCTCACCGACCAGTCCGTATAAAAAACCACAACATTCGAATGGATAAGCTTGTTCAGCGATATCGTGTATGGATTTTATAGCCTCAGAAGGTATCACGACTTCCATTATTTATAGATTTCGGCATATTTAGAAGCATCATCTGCAAACAGGGTAACCACATGACCATAATCAATCTGCTGTGCGAGTTGGACAGCTCCGACCAGGTTGGCAGCTGCGGAAGGACTGATCAATAAACCTTCTTTTTTAGCCACCAGGTCAATCATTTTAAAAGCCTCATAAGAGGATACCTCTGTGATTTGATCCGGAACCGTGGCATCATAGATGCCCGGGACTTCAGCAGTTTCCAGATGTTTCCAGCCTTCCAGGCCATGCAGGGGGCCATCCGGTTGTAGGGCGATGCATTGAATAGATGAATTAAAAAGTTTAAGCCTTTTACTGGTTCCGGTAAACGAACCGGTCGTCCCTAATCCGGCAATAAAGTGGGTTACTTCGCCTTTTGTTTGGTCCCAGATTTCTGGGGCGGTAGTGGTAAAATGGGCTTTCCAGTTGTTTTCATTATTGTATTGGTCACAATAAAAATAGGGCAGATCCATCCTGGAATAGATCGCTTTAGCTACTTCTCTGGATTCGTCGGTTCCCCCGTAGGGTGAACTCAGAATCAAGTCCGCACCTAATTTTTTTAGAATAAGCTGTCGGAGTTTGGAAGCATTTTCCGGGAGTACCAGTTTTATTTTAATGCCGAGATGGGCGGCGATACTGGCCAAGGCTATGCCTGTATTGCCACTGGTAGCATCCAAAATCGTATGATGGGTGTCCAACTGTCGGTCCAAAATGCCTTGCCGGAGCATATGGTAGGCAGGACGGGATTTGACGCTGGCCCCAAATTGTTGCCATTCGAGTTTGGCATAAATTTTTACTTTTTCAGTGGAAAAACTTTTCAACGGATAAAGAGGGGTATTACCAATCCAGGACCCCATGGAATTGACCGCCTCTATTAACCATGATCGTTGTGTTACAATTTCTTTATTCATTTCTACCTGTCTTCTTATAAATCAAAAAGCCTTTCGGATTTAATTTCGAAAGGCTTCCTGGTAAAATTTTAATTAGTGGAACGCATCATGGATGACCCTTCGAAAAATAAAGTTTACAACAACAATACGCACAAGCACAGTGGTGTACTGCCTCATTTTTATTGTTCCTTGTGATTTTTTTCTTCATTTTAAGTTTTGGTCATAAAATCAAAAAGCCTTTCGGTTATTGCTGACCGGAAGGCTTGAGATATTTTTGTATCCATCTATCTTCTATGTCAGCATGAGATGCTTACAGCAACAACAACACGCACAACAATTAATAAAAATAGATTTCATTGAAATTAACCTGCTACAAATATACAAGAGCCATGCCAGCTTTGCAAATGGCCCTAAAAACTTTGCCGTTAATTAGCTGTTAAACTCTGTTTTAATCCCGGGAAATTTTCCGGAGCCCGGGGAATCTGGTAGAAAATAAATTTGGAATTTGAATGAACGAAAAACAGGATTTGAGTAAATAGGATGGGCAGCAGGCAGATGGTCCATTGGGTTACCACTCCATCTGGTCCCCCGGAGATTTGCCCTCATCATGGGAGGTATCCCCTCCTTCTGTTGGGTCCTCACGGTGTGCAAATTGATCGTAATCGAAGTCGGGCAATAATTCTGTTTTAACGTGGTTTACCACGTCCTGCAAACCTTCCACGAAGCGGTTAAAGTCTTCTTTATAGAGGAAGATCTGGTGCCTGATATAACCATTGCCATCGCCCCTTCGGGTGCTTTCAGTAAGGGTGAGGTAATAATCATCTCCCCGGGTTTTCATTACATCAAAAAAATAAGTGCGTTTCCGTCCTGCTTTTACTTTGTTGGAGTAGACGCTGGAGTTGCGTTGAGAACCGTCGTTTTCCACAGTAATTTTGTGTTTTAAGATTTATTCCAAATATACTAATTTGGTTTCAATCAAAAAACCTGCACCTGACCGGGACTATGTGATTCTTCCCATTTTTGTCTTTCGAGTAATTTGAAATAAACCCCTTGTTTTTCCAGAAGCTGTTCATGGGTACCGGTTTCGGCTAATTGGCCTTTGTGAAGCACGAGGATCCGGTCAAATCCAAGAAGATGGTTTATTCGGTGGGTGATCAGAATAGTTGTTTTGTCTGCCAATACCTGATTAAAGGCACCGACAATCGCTTTTTCGGTGCGGGTATCTACTGCGCTGAGGCAATCGTCTAAGATAAGGATTTCGGGATTTTTAGCCAAAGCCCGAGCTATAGCCACCCTTTGTTTTTGCCCACCTGATAAGGTCACCCCGCGCTCTCCCAATATCGTTTGCATCTTGTCCGGAAGCCTCTCTATTTCATCTGCAATGGCGGCATGTACTGCCGACTGATCAATCATAATGTCCTCAATGAGCGGCTCTCCCAGCCGAATGTTATTTCGGATGGACTCGGAAAACAAAAACTGATCCTGTGGGACATAACCGATTTTTTTCCGTAAAACACTGATATCGTATTCTTTAATATTGACTCCGTCCAGCAGGATTTCCCCGGAGGTGACATCGAATAAACGGAGCATAAGTTCGGCGATCGTGGTTTTACCGGAAGCAGTTTTACCAATGATCGCCAGTCTGGAACCCGGAGGGATGGTAAAGGAAAGGTTATCCAGCGCTTTAGTCCCGGTATTGGGATAGATAAAACTTACATTTTTAAATTCAATTTTTCCTGAAATTTTGTCCGGTTTTAAATCTCCACCGCGGTCAATTACAGGTTGAATGGTCATAAATTCGTTGATCCTTTTCATAGAAGCCTCCGCCTGTTGGACAATGGAGGCCAGCCAGCCTATAGCGGTGACCGGCCAGGTAAGCATATTGATATAAATTACAAATTCGGCAATATTGCCCGGAGTGACGGCCCCGGATTGTACCCGGTAAACACCAGCCCAGACAATGATGACGGTGCTCAACCCGGTCAGCAGCATAATCAAAGGAAAAAACAGGGCATTGACCTTGGATAAATCCAGGGTGGAATATTTATATTTTTCTGCTTCTTCGGCAAAATAGTTACCCATAGTTTTTTCCTGGGTATAAGATTTTACAATCCGGATTCCGGAGTATACTTCCTGGGCAATGCTTGTAAGTTTGGAAAGTTGTTGTTGAATCGCAGTACTTTTTCTATTGATAATCGAGCTGACATAAAAGATAGAAACGGATAAAAAGGGGAGCGGCAGCAAGGTCAGTAAGGACAGGGTCAGGTCTACCTTTACCATACTGACTACCACCAGTATGATCAATGCCGCCAGATCAATGGCGTATAACACCGCAGGTCCGAGATACATGCGGACTTTGGATACATCTTCCGTGATCCTTGACATCAGGTCACCTGTAGTTTGTTTCCTGTAAAAAGTCTGATCGAGCGCAGAATAATGATCGTAGATGTTTTTTTTCAGATCGTATTCAATCAGCCTGGACATGACGATAATCGATTGTCTCATAAAATACATGAAGATGCCCATGAGCACTGCACAACCAAACACAATCAAACCAAAACGGACCAATTTTGGGGCCATCACCTCGGCTGCACCCGGGACCGGATCCTTGAGTTGATTGACTACCAGGTCCAAAGCATCGCGGATCATCTGAGGCTGAACGATCCGGAAATAATTCATCAGAAGGACAAAAACGATACCGGCCAAAAACCTCCATTTATACCGGACAAAATATTTATTGAGTGACCAGAGCTCTTTCAATTCGGGAAATTATACCTGAGGGACAAAAGTATAAGAATTAAGGCAGTTGTATAATTGGTTTTTAACGGACCTGTTCAACATCAAAGCTAAGATAGGGCAATAACCTATCCCAAAATTTTCTGTCAAAAGCCAGGATCAGACCCAGTTGATCATGACTTTTAATTGGCCCGTTTTGTATTATAAAATTGGCGATCACCTTGCTGTCTTTTACCGATAGATACGGGTGAGGTCTGGAGAGTGGAAGATCATAATTGATCCGGATCTTTCTGAATACAGGAGAGGATAATAAAAAGGGACGGATGTGGTGCAAAGTGGAATCCCTAAGGCCATAAACTTCCGACAATTGATCGACGCTGATGAACCCTCCGAGGATTTCCCGGAACCCGATAATTCGTTTGGCCAGCAGAGTACCTATTCCAGGTAATCGTTTCCAACCAGCAGTATCCGTCAGGTTAATATCTACAGTCAGTTGATTTAGATCCGGGTTCTCCTTCTCCGGAGACTGGAAATGATCATAAGCAATTGGAAAACTCAGGTGTGGACTAATCAATGTAAACAAGGAATCATTCATCCCATAAATTTTCAGTAAGTCCTCTGGTTTTTTAAAGACTCCACCCTTGGTCCGATAATTTAAAATGACCCTTGCGATAGGATAGGGCAATCCTCCGTTAATAAATTGTGCAATCGCTGCTGAATTCGGATCAAATGTTTCGGACTTTTTTTCTGGAGTTTCAGATTTTGATTTAATAATTGGAATGGTTGTTTTGGGATTGGTTTCAAATTCGAGGTAAGGGGTCAGCAAATTAACCCATTCCGGGGTCATGCCGTATATCCTGGAAATACCCTGGATATCCCTGAATCGTCCTCCCTTCTGAAGATACTTTACCCAATTACGAGCTGCTTTGACGGGTACCCCGGACTCCATGAGTTGGGACAGATCTGCGGTATTGGGGTTGAATCTTTTTAACCGGGGTCTCACAGATGTGAGGAAACTATCCACCATCCGGTTACTGGTATCATTATCCAAAGTCAATGGCGTTAACAAATAGTTTGTATTAACCGTTCGAAAATGGGTGACAAAATAAACGATGACCAGCATCGCCAGCACCAGGGTCAGATAATAAAACGATTTGCGTTCCCGATTGGAAAACCTCAGATAGGTTTTAAACCCTTTGAGTCTCATTTTAACCGTATAGATACATAAGGAAATTGCGACCTTTGCCAATGCACCCTGCCAGGATATAACCTAGAGGGATCTGGAATAAAATCCGGTGTGTAAATTTCCAGTGGAGTTGGAAGGGTCATAGGCACCTTCCATTCTTTGTTTAACAAAATAACCCGGGAAGGAGAACCGGCGGAAATCAGGGAGTCTTCTTTATTCAATATCAATTGATACTGTTTATCCTTGTAACGGATGGTATGTCCGGACAAACTAAGGTGTCCGGATGAATAAATAGACAAGGCAGGGTTAAAATGAATAACCTGCTTTAACGGTAGATTGTACCGTTCCAAATAATTTAATGGTGGTTTCAAGGTATCTTCGTTCATAGTGTAAAAAATAGTGTTCTGCTTATCCTTGATCCAAATAAAAGGTTTGTTGACTGAACCACCGGCAACAATTTCCATTCTATTTTGATCGAGTCTTTCTTCGATAATCATTAAACCGAAGAAAACAATACAAGTTAAAAGAAAAACAAGAAAAGTCCTGCGGGTTTTTTGAAAATATAGATAACCCAATAAAAGGCTGATCGCGGATAATAACAGAACATCCCATGGGGTAGGCCACCAACCCTGAATACGGCCCAATGGCAACGAATAAATCCAGGTGATACTGTCATTCATCCATTTTATACTGCACTGGAGCGGCAACCCCAGCCAAGTCACCCAGGTGGATAAGAAGGGATATCCTGCTAATGAGATCATCCCACAGATCAGAATTAGATAAGAAAACGGTGTACTCAACAATCCTGTCAACCAGAAATAGAAGGCAAATTGATGAAAATGATAGGCAATCAAAGGGTAAATAAGCAATTGAGCTGCCATCGAAACAGCTAATACCTTCCATATTGCCTGAACCACCTTATTCCCCGTACTAATAAAAGACCGGATAGGTTCGTATAAAATAAAAATGCCCGCCATAGCCAAAAAAGACAATTGAAATCCGAGATTGTAGATATCGAATGGATAAATAACCAGTAAAATAAAAGCGGCAGCTGCCAGGACATTTAATGGAGGCGCATCCCGTTGCATCAGCCGGGAACAATGAAGCAATGAGAACATTACGGCCGATCTTAATATCGAAGGGGCTGCTCCGGTCAGAAAAGTATAGGCCCAGATCACCGTGAGGATCAGTACCACCTGAAGCACTTTAAGTTTGCGCCCCTTATAGCTGATAAAACCAAACAGCACCTGGAAAATATGCGCAATGATACCGACATGTAATCCGGAAACAGCCAGGATATGGACTGCACCGGTGCCTGAATAAGCCTGGTAAAGTTCAGGGTCCATTTTTTTTCTCAAACCAAGTAACATAGCAGAAGCCACCGGATAGTCCCTGGCTGAGGGGACCAGGGCATGTATAATATGGTCTATATGATTCCGGGTCTGTTCTAATACAGAAGGCGATGATTTTAAAATCAATTTATACCGGGTGGTGTCTAAATACGTAAAATAATGAACGTTTCGCCGGTGAAGCATTTTTCTCCAATCGAAGTCAAACGGAGCGTAAGCCTGATCAGGTACCCGGACCTTAAACACTCCCTGAATGAGATCTCTGTTGGAGGGTATATAACTTGCGTTTTTAGGTATCCGCAACAATAAATTACCCCTTGCGGGCGATTGACCAATCGAATCCTTCCGGAGGTGCACCCGGGCATAACAATCCCAAAATCTTTCTTTTTCATCCAGATACGATATGCTCACCAGCAACTCCTGTGGTTGTGAACCTTCGCCGATAAAGTGATGAGGCAATTTCCTTTCATCATGGAAAGCAGCCCATAACAATCCAAAGAAGAACCAGAAAAAAGTTGCTGCCAGCCCAAACCAATATACATAGCGGAATTGAGAAGCCGCTAACCGGTGAAAATAAATTAGAACCAGGGTGATCAGCAGCAGTAACACTGCGCTCAGCTGTATTGCCGTTTTATGGGTATCTCCGGAAAGAATACCTAAAACAAATGGGATGACGATTTTAATAAAAGGAAATCTAGCCCACGGGAGGTCATAGTCCGGTCCGGTTCTCCACGCGATCAATCTGAATTATTTTCCGGGCATATACTTATACCGACCAAAATACCAAACCACCACAAAACACAGCAAGGGAACGATATATGCTTTTTGAATGCTACCGGTACTATCCGAAATCCAACCCATGAGCAACGGAAATACCGCACCTCCGAAGATAGCCATGACCAGAAACGAAGAGGCGATCTTAGTCTCTTCCCCCAGCCCTTTGATCCCTAAAGCAAAGATCGTTGGGAACATGATCGACATAAAAAATGGAACAGCCGTCACAGCGTACACCGCTGTTTTTCCGTCGGTAACCAGGGCGATGGCCAATAGCCCGATGTTGATCAGACTGTAAATAGAAAGTAGTCTGGCCGGTGGAATATAACGCATTAGCCAAGTGCCTACAAAACGGCCAAGCATAAAGCCCACCATGGCGATACTTCCCCATAAAAAGGCAGCCGTCTTCTCCGGCATATCAATCAAATGGCGGGTCAGCCGGATAAAAAAACTTCCTACACAAACCTGGGCTCCCACATAAAATAATTGTGCCAGCACTGCCCAGAATACATGCGGGTGGCGTAATACATTCATGGAAAAAGAATGTTTATCGGAATCGGGTCCCTCTTCGTCTGCTTCTTTGATTTCAGGTATTTGAGATACTAAAAAAAACAAAGCGACTAAAAAAACAATACCGGCCATGATCAGATAGGGCACTTTTACCGTAGAGGCTTCAAAAGATAAATATTGGCTCAATTGATCCGGTGACATATTTTGCAGTTCTTCCTTGCTTTTTTCAATTCCGGATAAAATAAACTGGCCACCAATGACCGGCGCTAAAAATGCGCCTACTCCATTAAAGGATTGTGCAAAATTTAATCGCTGCTCGGATGTGGACGGGTCCCCCAATTTGGTGATGTAAGGATTGGCCACCGTTTCGAGAAAAGTGGCTCCGCTGGCAATGATAAATAAAGCCGTCAGAAACATAAGATAACTTCTTGCTCCGGCTGCAGGATAAAACATCAAAGCTCCAATAGTGTAGAGGCCCAGCCCCAGCAGAATGCCATTTTTATAGCCGTATTTATGCATAAACCAACCGGCTGGCAAAGCCATGAGAAAATAACCAAGGTAAACTGCCGAATCTATCAATGCGGACTGCGTATCCGACAATTGACAAGCTTTCTTCAGATGTGGAATCAGTATAGGATTGAGGTTGTGAAGAAATGCCCATAAAAAAAACAGGCTGGTCACCAGGATAAAGGGAACGAGATAATTCTTTTTTAGTGATTCCATAGTTGGGTTTGAATTAGTAATCAGCAATCAGTGGTTAGTGGTTTGGTGGTTTGGTGGTGATTGCAGAGATCATCAAATAGAAAATTGACCTTCGAAAATGAATACGGCATCACCACACAATCTGATTTGTTCGAAATGTCCCGGGTGTATCCGTTTGAAACGAACAGTCAAAGGGCCACCTTTAGCCAACAATTCCAAATGATCTAAATCAAAAAGGTGGTCCAATTCTACGATAGCCAGTGATGCAGCCGTTGCACCGGTGCCACAGGCCCAGGTTTCATCTTCAACTCCTCTTTCATAGGTACGGATATGATATTGGCCTGCTGATTTTTCAATGAAATTTACATTAATGCCTTCCGGAAATATATCGGAATAACGAATGCTACGTCCTTCCTGTACTATGGGGTATTGATCCAATCCGGAAACTTTTAATATATAATGAGGAGATCCGGTATTCAGGACCGCATAGTGCTCCTCTAATTCCATGGAGGTCACCGGATTCATTTCCAGTTCAATATAATCCGGGGTGATCAAGGTGGCCTGATGTAATCCGTCCGCGGCTTTAAACGTTGCCAGGTGGTTGACCAGGCCCAGGCGATGGGCAAGAGACACTATACAACGTCCACCGTTGCCACAAAAACTACCCAGTCCGCCATCCGCATTATAATAGATCATATCAAAATCGGCCTCACTTTCTTTTTCAATGAGCATCAGACCATCGGCACCGATCCCATACCGACGATGGCACCAATGCCGGACTAAATTTGCAGATTTAATAGCATCATACTGGCGCTTCCTGTTGTCTATCAGGATAAAGTCATTGCCGGTTCCGTGGTATTTATAAAAGGGAATGTTCATCACCGTACTGTGTTCCAAATTTTTTATAAAAATAGCTTTAGTCTTTGAATTATATCTATCAGGGTTTGTTATCTTGGCAATTAAATTTGGGATACAGACTTGCTGCTGCATTCTAAGTAATCAAAGATGCGGATATTGTTGTTTTTTCTTTGGCTCACCCTTGGGCTGGCTTATTTCCTGATATGGAACCAGCGCAATGATTGTTGTACCGGTGGCACTCAACAAGTCTTAAGTTTTCCTTCACTATTTACTGGCTCTCCATCATCCGACGCGCCAGAGGTCTTGTCATTGCCTGAATCTTTAAATACGGGCCAAAACGACCCAGTTCAAGCCAATCACCTTAAAATCCAATCTCTGGATACTGTTGACATTACCCCGGGATGTATTTTATTTAAATGGGGCCAGTCTGATCCGATTACCAGGCCGTGTTTTAATGCCTGGAGAGATTCTATCGCCGGCCAGTTAAAGGAAGGTCAAATGTTGGAAATGATCGGTGAATATTTTGACCGGGAAAATCAGGTGATGGCCTCTGGCAACGTAGGGTTGTTGCGTGCTTTAAAAACAAAAAAATTATTTCAGGGTGTCATGAATGAAACGCTGTTAAAAATAAGAAGCAACAGTGTACCGGAACGCGATTCCGTGGAACACCGGCTATTCCAATCCCTTCGTGTACAGGTTATTTTTTACAATGAGCTGATTAAGGAAATGGACGAGAAAACCTTAATTTATTTCGCTTATGGGACTGAGGACCAGATCCACAATCAATGGCTCGAATCCTATACAGACCATTTGGTGGCTATGCTTAAAAATACCAGACATGAGCTCCAACTGGTGGGTCATACCGACGATGATGCGACCGCAGAATCCAATCAAAAACTCGGGTTGCAACGCGCCGAACTGGTAAAATATTTATTGGTTTCAAAAGGATTAAAAGCCTCCCGGATTAAAACGTCCTCCAAAGGTGAATCCAGTCCCATTGCACCTAACGATACCGAACAAAACCGAAGTCTCAACCGCAGGGTTGAATTATTTATCCTTTCCCCCAATCAATCAAAATAAGTATGGAATCATATCAAGTATCGCTTTGTGATTTGCCTTGGTGGGCGGTGCTGGCTTCCTGGTTATTACCTGCTCTGATAGGGTACTTTTGGGGGATGTTGCAATGGGGTCAGTATAAGACTAAAGCAAAAAAAGCGGATAAGGAACTCTCATCAGCCAGCAAACGAATAGTCAATCTTGAAAATGAAATCAATGAATTCAGAAAAGCTTACGAGAAAGTGAGCAAAGAAAAAGACCGCCTTGCGGCAAGTCCGGTCAACAAAATCAGTGAGCCCAAATCGAAACCGGCTGCAAATGAAGGTACGATTGCTTCCACAGAGAGCCACTCGCCTAACGATATCATCCATGCCACCAGGAAGATTTTTGGATATGCAATCCGCCGAAATGATTTGAAAATTGTCGATGGTATCGATCCTAAAATTGAGAAAATCCTTCACGAAGTTGGTGTTCACACCTGGGGTGATCTGGAACGTATAGATATTAATTACCTCACCAATCTGTTGAAGGAAGCCGGTTATCCTCAGGTTGATCCCAGGTCCTGGGCATTTGAAGGTTCACTGGCCAGACAGGAAAAATGGGCTGACCTCAAAGCTTTTCAGGAAAAAGGGCAATCCGACTGAAAAATTTCTATGCTGACCCTCACACCAGGTCCTGATCAGTAAAAGAATCTGGTTTGTGTTTGACCTCAAGGGTTTTACGCGCAATCCAACCCGCAATCAATCCAAACCCAAAACCTCCTATATGTGCCCACCAGGCTACACCACCATGCTGTGCTTGTGAGGTGGTTTTACTTAATGAGAAATAACCGCTGATCAATTGCTGAACAATCCAGATCCCCAGGAAAAAAACTGCCGGCATATAAAATGACCGAAAAAAATAAACCACCAGCACCCGGATTTTGGATGCCGGAAACAAAATGAGATAAGCACCTAAAACTGCTGATATTGCTCCACTGGCACCTATTGCGGGAACCATACTCCCCGGCCCGGCCAATATATGGGAGATTGCTGCGGCCAATCCTCCGGCAATATAAAATATTAAAAAATTGAAGTTTCCCATGATGGCTTCGATATTGTCTCCAAAAACCCACAGGAACAACATATTGCCTATCAGGTGCACCCAACCACCGTGTAAAAACATGGACGTAAATAAAGTAAAGAGGTTGTTACCCTGGCTGATCTCTGCCGGTATGGAGCCATAATGAAAAACAAACCAATCCAGTTCTGGGGGAGGCAAAATGACTTGATAGAGAAACACGATAATGTTGATTCCAATAAACAAATAGGAAAAAAAAGGTTTGCTGCCACCTTTGACCTGGTCATCACCTATGGGAAATATCATGCTACTGGTTTTTAAATTGAATAAATAATGCAGGTATCCATGACTAATGTTTAAATCAATCCTTCCCGGATCAGGTCATGCAGATGGATCACCCCGACATAGCTTTTTTGATCCAAAACCACCAATTGGCTGATGTTATAAGATCTCATCGTTTCCAGGGCTGTCATAGCCAGGGCCTGGGACTCTATACATTTTGGGGATGCGTTCATAATTTCGATAGCTGTGACCCGGGAAAAATCGGGCTTGGTTTCCATCATTCGGCGAAGGTCACCATCGGTAATTATTCCGATGGGGTTTTCATTTTTATCGATGATTACCGTGGCCCCCAATCTAAATCTTGACATGACCAAAATAACCTCACTCAGGGGGTCATTAGGATAATTGACCGGTTTCCCGTGGGAAGGATAAATATCATAAACATGGAGATAAAGCTGTTTGCCTAACGAACCTCCCGGGTGAAATTTGGCAAAGTCAGCCGGGGTAAACCCTCTGAGGTACAGCAGACACATGGCCAGTGCATCTCCGATAGCCATTTGGGCAGCGGTGCTGGCAGTAGGTGCCAGATTATTGGGATCGGCTTCTTTATCGATAGGCGTCAATATAATATAATCCGCTTGTTTAGCCAGGTAGGAACCGGCTTGGGCAGTGATCGCCACGATTTTGCAACCGATATTTTTAGCAATAGGCAGAACCAGCCGGATTTCTTCTGTTTCGCCACTTTTGGAAAAACAACATAGGAAATCCCCACTGACCAACATACCGACATCGCCATGAACAGCATCCGCAGCATGCAGGAATACAGAAGCGGTACCGGTAGAGTTCATGGTAGCAACGATTTTTTGGGCGACCAGGGCACTCTTTCCAATCCCGCAACAAACCACCCGGCCACCCGAATTAAAGATGTCATTCACACAAACCTCAAAAGAAGGTTCTAAATGATTTGTCAATGCCAATAAAGCTTGTTGTTCGATTTGGATACATTCCCTGGCTATATCTAAGATGGCTTTTTTCAAATCTAAAATTTATTGTAAATTCGGCTCCCTTTTTAGGAAGCCTTAAAAATAATAAAACATACGTTGTTAACATTATAACAGGCTTAAACGAAAATAAATTAACTGATTGATGACATTTTTAATTTTAAATACCAAATATTATCTGTAAATTTCAATACCGATGAATGAAATTATAGTGGACAAAAAAAGTACAAAAAATACTAAATCAAAACCAACTTCAACTTCGCCAAATAAGCCTGAATCAGCCTCCCCTTCGCTCACACAAGCCCTTCAAAAACATTTTGGGTTTGATCAATTTAAAGACAATCAGGAAGAGATAATTCAAAATGTATTGGATGGCAATGACACGTTTGTCATTATGCCTACTGGTGGAGGTAAATCAATGTGTTATCAGTTGCCTGCTCTCATGCTGGAAGGTACAGCTATCATTATATCTCCATTGATAGCGTTGATGAAAAATCAAGTCGATGCCATCCGTGGATATAGCCAGGGTGATGAGATTGCACACTTTCTTAACTCATCATTAACAAGAACCCAGATTAAGCAGGTCAAGGAGTCTATTACCAACAAACACACCAAATTGTTGTACGTGGCCCCGGAGACCCTGACAAAAGATGAAAACCTGGAATTTTTGAGAGGGGTCAAGATTTCGCTCATTGCCGTGGATGAAGCACATTGTATATCGGAATGGGGGCATGATTTCAGACCGGAGTATCGCAGGATCCGGGAGATGATAGATAGTTTAGGTCACTCGGTCCCGGTGATGGCACTGACTGCAACGGCTACTCCAAAAGTGCAATCCGATATTGTCAAGACCCTGGATATGAAAAATCACAAGGTCTTTAAGTCTTCTTTTAACCGGACCAATCTGTATTATGAGATCCGGCCCAAGGTCAATAAAGCGCAGACCATCAAAGAAATTATCCAAATATTCCGAACACAGCCCGGTGGATCCGGGATTGTCTATGTGCAATCCAGAAAATCTACCGAGGAGCTGGCACAGGTACTGGAGGTGAATGGGATCAAAGCCGCACCCTATCATGCCGGATTGGATACCAAATTAAGGGGAAAGATCCAGGACGATTTTCTAATGCAGGAAATCGATGTGATTTGTGCGACAATAGCGTTCGGAATGGGGATTGATAAACCGGACGTTCGATTTGTAATTCATTACGATATACCAAAAAGCATAGAAAATTACTATCAGGAAACCGGCAGAGCAGGAAGGGATGGACTGGAAGGAAGATGTGTCGCATTTTATTCGGCTAAAGACATCGTCACCCTTGAAAAGTTTCTGCGGGACAAAGATGCAGCCGAACGGGAGATGGGTGCCCACTTGCTGGATGAGGTAGTAGCTTTTGCTGAAACAGCAGCCTGCCGGAGAGTATTTCTACTCAATTATTTTGGCGAAAACTTTATCGAAAAGGATTGTTATAAAATGTGTGACAATTGCAGGCATCCTAAAGAAAAAGTCGAGGTAAAAAATGAAATGAAATACGCCCTCCAGGTTATTCAACAAACCAAAGAAAATTACCTGGTGAGTTTATTGGTTGAGTTCATTATAGGTAAAACGACGAAAGAGATCAAGGATTATGGTTTCGATCAATATGATTTGTTTGGCAAAGGACAAGATAAAGAGACTTTATACTGGCATTCTATATTCCGGCACGGGATATTAAATGGGCTGATCCTGAAAGACATTGAACAATATGGTGTATTAACGCTGACGGAAGCAGGAATAAAATTTATAACTAAACCCACATCGATAAAAATCGCCATGAACACCAATTTTGAAGCACCTGCAGAATTGGATGAAGAAGATGCAGGAGCCCGCGTAGTGGCATTGGATCAGACGTTGTATAAGATGCTGGACGATATGCGTAAAGGCATGGCTAAACATTTAAAAGTGCCGCCTTACGTGATTTTTCAGGATACTTCTTTGCAGGACATGGCTACACAGTATCCCATCACCCTGGAAGACCTGGTCAAAGTCAACGGGGTCAATGCCAGCAAAGCCCAGCGATATGGTAAAAAATTCATTGAAGTTATTGCCATGTATGTGGAAGAAAATGAAATCGACCGGCCGGAAGACATCCTGATCAAACAAATTGCAGATAAATCCAAAACCAAAGTTTCCATCATCCAGTCTATAGACCGCAAAATGCACCTGGAAGATATCGCCCGGACCAACCAGATGAAACTGGACGAACTGATGGATGAAATGGATATCATCGTTTCTTCCGGCACCAAACTTAACCTGGATTATTATCTGGAAGATCATGTGGATGAAACCATCCAGGAAGAGATCTATGATTATTTTATGACTTCCGAAACGGATGATGCAGAAAAAGCTTTTAAATCATTAAAAGAGGAAGACATTACCATTGAAGAAATAAAATTAGTCCGGTTAAAATTTTTATCTGAAATGGCGATGTAGGTAGGAGGGTTGAGGAATGAGGTAGGAGGAGGTTGACCAATCAAATTAACACATGAAAAAAATCTGGATAATCAACGGGCCCAATTTAAACCTCCTTGGAAAAAGACAACCTGAAATCTATGGGTATAAAAGTTTTGAAACCTTTTTCGGCGAGCTAAAAGAATTATTCCCCCAGATTGAACTTTATTATTTTCAATCCAATCATGAAGGGGCAATCATCGACCACCTGCAAACTATTGGATTTGGTCAATCCGATGGTCTGGTGTTTAACCCGGCGGCCTACACCCATACCTCCATTGCCATAGGGGATTGCCTTGCAGCGATTCAATTGCCTTGTGTGGAGGTCCATATTTCGGATATCTATCAACGGGAAACATTTCGACACCACTCCTATATCAAACCCTATTGTGTGGATAGCATAGTAGGTAAAGGCCTGGATGGATATAAAATGGCTGTTGAGAAATTGTTACCCCTGATTTTATAAGCCCCATAAACCCGAGTTATAGGCTGGGTGGGGAAGGGGTGTGGTCTACTATCTTTAACCGGTTTCGTTTGTTCATTTTTCGCTGCCCGTTGAAATACTGAAAATAAGACCAATGCACATAAAATTTAGGTGGCTTTTTCGCTATTCGGTTGTCTCTGGCCGGACTGATGTCAAACCCGTCTATAAATGAAAGCGGTAAACAATATGTTACAGAAACACGGATGCAGTCGTTGACTATATCAAAGCCCTCAATGGTATACAACTCCCAGTTCGATTTGGGTTCCTCCTGAAGATGGACCTTAATGACCGAACCAACTGGATATTTTTTTCCTTTTATTTTTCCTCTCGTTTCGAGTACCAGGTAGCTCTGACTGATTATCAAATGAAAATGCAGTAGCACCAGGGTAAAAAGAACAAATTTCCGATACGCCATGAATAGCTTTAAAAATACGAATATTAATCACAAGCGAACAACAAGGTAAGGGATTGGGATTTCCGCCTACACAGGCAGTCTAAGTAAAATAGATAAACAGTTTTTTTATGCCCTTGGTTTTTCCAGGGTGAGGTCAATCAATTTCAGCCGATGTTTTTGATTTAATTTTTTTTGGCCATTGACCAGCCATTTGGTATACATCCAGGCCAGGCCGGAAACACCTCCAACAATAAAATGAAAGGCTGTCAACGGAGGCCTGAAGATAGCCTGGGCAAGGCTAAAAAATGTCCACTGAATAAAAAACTTTCTGGCTGTTTTCTCCAACCCATTGCCTTTGCCCGGTGTAACGTCAAAACCATCCAGATCGTTGAGGGGCAAACAATAGGAATCGGATACGATGATACATTTGGATGGTAAATCAAAGCCCCGGATGGTATAGGTTTCCCAGGAGGACCTGATTTCGCCTTTAAAATGGACCCTGATCGTTGAACCGATGGGATATTTTCTGGGTTTGATCTTTCCCTGGCTTTCAAGTATAAGAAAAGCCTGTGAATAGGAGGCCGAGAAACCAAACAAAATAACAATCAAGCTTGTGGTCCTTTTCAAATTCATTCCGATTAAAGAAACGAATTTAGTGGATAGGATGCCTTACCCCGGGAGTATTTAAATTTTTATTAATCACTCGTGGTGATCATTCCATGTTGTTTTAAATAGGATTTTGACCCAGGCGTGCCGTCATTGCGCTTTCACAATGTTTAATCTTTTTTTAGATCAACTATTCAAAACCCAGTGCTCTCCTTATGCTGTCTATCAATTTTTTTTTCGAAACCATGTACTAGCTGCAAATTGAAGTCGTCATTTTTAAAACAAAAGTGATGATGAATATACTTGTTTGAGGCTGGGGTAGTGATAATCCATGTGCCTTATGGAGTGTGCCTAAGCCCAGGTATGAAATTTTAAAAGCTTTCTTGCCTGACTTTGGCATTTTTATCCCCAGTAATCCATTTTTTTTCTTATTTCTGCAGCTGCCTCAGCACCTGCCCATTTATTACATAAAAAGAGTCCAAGGTCAATGGAAGCAGAGACTGCCCCGGCGGTAATAATATTGCCATCTTCGACAATACGGTACTGAAGCACCTCCAGGCAATAGGGCCTGAGGGCCTCATATTCATTATAATGGGTAGTCGCTTTTTTGCCATTTAAAAATCCCGCGGCCCCCAGCAACAAACTTCCGGTACATATAGAAATTTTCGTGGCCTGCTCAGCAGCAGATTGAAGCCAACCAATCAATGCGGGGTCATATTGCAAATGCCGGGTACCATGTCCGCCCGGGACAATTATAGCGTCATAATCCTTTAATGAATTTTGGATAAGGGTGGGTTTGATTTCCAATCCAAAATTATCCTGGCAAACACTGGAATACCCACAGATATCCCATTTGAATCCCGGGAGAAATTTCATGGATTGAAGTCTGCTCAGTGGGTCATAGATACCAATAAAATCAAGCCAGGTAATGCCTTCAAAAATGACGTATGCGATCTGCATATAATCCAATTAAGTCAAAATTCCGAAACAAGGTGGAACGCTGCTAAATTAAAACGCAATTAAAAACTGCGTTATTCTTTGGTGGGTACCACCATGACCGGAACTTTGGAATGCCGGACCACCGATTCCGCAATGCTGCCAACCAGGAAATGAGCCAGTCCGGTCCTGCCATGGGTCCCGATGACGATCAGGTCAGCTCCCCATTGTTCTGACGTGTTGACAATTTCTTCCTGAGGGTTGCCTTCAGGCAGAAAATGAACGAGTTCTCCGGGACCGTCAAACAATTCACCCAATTGTTTCATCGTCAATTCACCTTCTTTTTGGTAGATTTCCTCGGTGTCCATCGGCAGGATACCCGCATCGAGATTAGCGATTGCCCGGGCACTGTCCACTACATAGACGGCAGCTATTTCTGCATCCAGCTGTCGGGCCAGTTCAAACCCTTTTTTGGCGGCATTCATGGCGAAGGTGCTGCTGTCCACAGCTATGAGTATTTTTGAGAAAGGCATGATTTATTAATTTTTTCTAAAGTTAAACACAAAATCGGAAGCTGAAAATCTATTCCAAAAACAAAAATTGAAAAAGGAAAATCAAGCGGCATTCCCAGATTAAATTGATTTTGACGGGGATAATCATGATGCATTATTAAGCATATACCCATCACTTCCTCGCTATTTGTAATATTTTTAAAGTCCTAATCCTGGTTTATGAATTTTTTCTTACGCTTATATTTTTTGCCCTTATTATTTTGGGTGAATGCACTTTCGGCCCAACAGTTCACCACGCCATTTGAACTTAGTAAGGGTACAAAAAGCCCTCCTTATACTGAAATCATCGACTGGTGGAAATCGCTGGATATCCGGTCCTCAAAAATAAAAATGTTTACGATGGGGATGACCGACTCCAATTTTCCCCTACATCTGGTGCTGGTATCCAGGGATGGTATTTTCGATTTCAACGCGCTGCGTGCCAAAAACACCCGGGTTATACTCATCAATAACGGGATTCATCCCGGCGAACCGGATGGAATAGATGCCAGTATGTTGTTGGTGCGGGATATCGTAACCAATAAAATCCAACTACCTTCCGGTCTTGTTCTCGCCATCATACCCGTTTATAATATCGGCGGTTGCCTTGACCGCAGTAAGGATTACCGGGTGGATCAAAATGGTCCGGAAGAATTTGGGTTCAGGGGCAATGCACAAAACCTTGATCTCAACCGGGACTTTATAAAATGTGATTCCAGAGACGCTAGGGCATTTGCCGATATCTTTCATAAGGTTGATCCGGATGTATTTATCGACAATCATGTGAGCAATGGTGCGGATTATCAACATGTGATGACCCTTATCTGCAGTCAACATAATAAACTGGGAGGGGTCATGGGAGAATTTATGAATAAAAAGTTTGAACCGGGTATCTATTCGTTGATGAAAACAAAAGGTTATGACCTCATACCTTATGTGAATGCTTTTGGGGACAAGCCGGACAATGGCTGGCCCGAATTTTGGGACGGTCCCCGTTACAGCAGTGGTTTTGCTTCCTTATGGCATTGTTTCGCCTTTGTGCCGGAAACCCATATGCTCAAACCCTACGATCAGCGGGTCAAAGCCACCTACGACCTGTTGTTGAGTTTTATAGATTTTACCTCGACCCACGGTGAAGAGATTAAAAAGCTCAGAACACAGACAAAACAAAATATTAAGATTCAGAAGGAATTTACGATCCAGTGGGACCTTGACCGCAACCAATTCTCAGAAAGATTATACAAAGGGTATGAAGCTGGCTATAAACCCAGTGAAGTTTCCGGATTGCCCAGGTTATATTACGACCGAACCAAACCCTACGAAAAAACGATTTCCTTTTATAATCAATATAGAATTCAAACCACGCTGTCCGGGCCACAGGCCTATATCATTCCCCAGGGATGGTGGAAAGTGATTGAACTATTAAAACTCAATCGGGTCCATTTGTCTCCGTTCAAGAGGGATACAGCTATCCGGGTGGAGGTGTATCATATAGAGGACTATAAACCTGCTGCCAGGCCTTTTGAAATGCACCACCCCAACACAGAAGTCAAAACCCGAAGCAGTTTTCAATGGATCAATTTCCGGAAAGGGGATTGTTATATTCCCATGAACCAGGAAGCTAATCGTTTCTTGTTTGAAGTGCTGGAACCTAAAGCAGCGGATTCCTATTTTACCTGGAATTTTTTTGACGCTGTTCTGGGACAGAAAGAAGGGTACAGTGCTTATGCCTTTGAAGACATCGCTGCGGATTATTTAAAAAATCACCCCGAGTTAAGAGAGATGATGGACCAGAAAAAAGCCTACGACACCCTTTTTGCCAAAAGCGGGCGCGCCCAACTCAATTTTGTATATGAACATTCACCGTGGTATGAGCCGGCTTACCGGAGATATCCTGTCTTCAGGGTTAATTAAAGAGGAATTTTTTATTGATCCGGGAATAAGTGATAATAAGGCCTCAGGCTAATGGCGGGATCCACTGTCTCAAACATATCTTTGATCAGGTAGCCCAAACTGTCCGGGGTATTTTGTTTTAGATGATTTATCAAATCCAATGAAGTGGGGTAGGGTGGAGGCTGGTTTTTTAGCTGATTAAAAAAAGATTGTAGTATAAGATTTAATTTTTCTTCGCCAAGATATTCGCTTAAGGTGTAGAAGACCACTGCCCCTTTGCCATAGGATATATAGCTTTGCTCCGGTGAAACAAATATTAAGGGGAATTCTTCAGATGGAGCCTGCCCCCTTCCGTTTAAATACCGTTTTAATTGGATATCAATAAATTTTAGTGCATTTTTTTTGCCGTACGTTTTTTCATAAATTTTTGCCGTAATATATTCGGTAATACTCTCCGTGAGCAGGGGAGCACCCGGAGCATCAGCAGGGATCACCTGATTGCCCCACCACTGATGGGTAAGTTCATGGGCTGCCACATAAAATGCAAGATCAATTTGTCCTATGCCGGTTTTTTTTATGTCCTGGATAAACCGGATTTCACTGATGGGCATAACGTTGCCAGCGGTGGTAGCATAACTTCCCTCCGCTCTTGAAAATTCAATAATCTTTATATCCTGGTGCGGGTAAGACCCAAAATAGCTAGTATTGTAATCCAACGACGATTTTAATCCATTTATCATACTGGACAAACAGTAGGTGTGTGTCGGATGGTGAAATATCTTCAGGTCCACCCCACGGTGCTGATCGGAATAAACAGAATACCTGCCTGAATTGAAGCCGAGTACCAGTTTTATTTTTTTATTCATTTTATAATGAAAATATTGACGACCCCGGTCCTCCCAGACTTTAATTAATTTACCCGGTGCTATAGCGGTTTGGTCTCGCGATGTGCTCATTATAATTTCAAAATCCACCAGGTCTTCATCATAACTTTGATAATGATTATAAATCTTGCTGGAATCATTAAGCATGATTGGGCCCGTTGCAAAATATCCTATCCGGGGTAACATATCGCTTTTGAGGTAGGTGCCGTTTTCCAGCACATTAGATTGTTGTACCAATAGGGCATTGGGTTTATTTTTTAGTTCGAATTTTAGGGAGATACTGTCTCCAGGCTCTAATTTACTCTCCAGTTTATAGATTGAAAATTTGAAAAAACTATCCACGATAAGTGCAGTCCATGGAGATCCTGCTGCCAGGACGGTGATCTCATCAAATCCTGTTTTGATCAACAACGTATCGATAGCCGAAGTATGGTGATTGACCAACCTATACGTCCCTCGTGCAGTAAATTGTCGCGTTTCAGGAAATAGATCTAATTGGATAAATACCGACCTGATTCTGGGTTGTTTGATTAATTTAAGATGCCCGTAATTTTCTTCAAATCGGATCATCAATTCACGTTCTGAGTCTACAGGGCCGATAATATTATCCGGATGCTTTTCCAAGTTAAACAGGGTATAACCGGTCGCCAGAAATGCCAGGCCGGATAAGCAAAAAACCCAAAGTAACACGCCCCGAAATCGATGAACACCCGTTTTGATCCGTTCCATATACGAATTTAGGTGCGCGCGTTGCCACCATATCAGGGTGAGGCAACCCAATAGAATCCCGAAAAGAAACCAATACGACTTAAAGAAATAAAAAGATCTTAGGGTGTTTCCAAAATGGCTCAGGTCGGAATATTTTAAAAAGAAATCAGGGTAAGGGTCCTGATTAAATTTAAACACCAGAGCCGCCATTCCCAATGAATCCAGATTTGGGATAGCCAACCAAATCATAACCAGCACAAAAAATCCGAAGTAGGTATGGTGGAATAGCGTTTGTATAAATAATGCAAGGATGGCCCAGATCATCAATCCCGGCAGGTGTAAACAAATCAGGTTGAAAAAATAGTGGCCGGGTTCTATAGGGTAAAAATTATGGTAGAGTTGGATTCCTATACCCACTCCCATGATCAGGCCTGACAAAATCAATTGTAGGAGGACTAACGTCAATAACGCGGAAATATAGGATATAAAATTGGAGACCGGAGTGACGTGAATCAAATCGGCAATCCCGGCTAATTTTGGACGGTTTAGTATCACCCCTGCATAAAAAAAGGTCAGAGCCTGGATTAACAGGGTAAAGAAAAAGACAGGTAATCCAAGCACAGACCAGGTGACGGGTAATAAACGGGTGTCGGTTTGAGGATTGACCTGTTGAAGTAAAACCACAAGAAAAAATCCACCTCCAAGGAAAAGGAGTAAAAAGCCTCCACTGGATACTATATAGCTGAGCTCAATCCGGGCCCGTCGCCAAATCGTCAATATCCGATACTCAAAACCAAAACCTGGCATTGGGTTAAAGATCCTTACGCGGGTTATACTTCCAAAATTATTTCTTATTAATCGACCGGCATTTTTGGATGTTCTGTTAAACCAAACTACAGGTTCCCCGAATGAAAAGCAACGGTAAACCAGAAAAAGAATGATCACGCCTATACCGAGCCATATCAACCGGTTTAATAGAAAATCCAATGGAAGGGGAAGAGCCAGGAGATTGCGTTCTGATACGGTCCAATAGCGAACGAATGAGTCAATGAATGTCTCACCAAATGGATCCGTCAAACCGATAAAGTTCTGAGAATAGGTATTTCCGGTCCATCGAAACCATATCTCCCTAAATAGCCAGGTCAGGATGATCGCAACAAATCCGCTATATACATTCCGGGTAAGGCTTACTGAAGCGAATACCAAGCAACTGCATAAAAATAAATTGGGAAGCAGGTAAAGAAAATACGTGTGTAAATAAGACCGAAACTCAAAATTTAAAACCTGAGAAGGATTGACGAAAGGTAATAGGGTGCCTGCTACCAGACCCAGTTCAACCATCAGGGCGATTAATGCTATTATGGTAAACGAACTGAAAAATTTTGCACACAAATAGTCTGACTTGGTAAAGGCATACGTGAACAGGATAGCATTCACCTTAGAAGAAAATTCCCTGAAAATGGAGGCTCCCACAACAGCAGGGACCAGGAAGAATAAAATCTTATTGAAAAATCGGGAAAAGGAAAATATATTCCAGGGTGAATTCGCGATGGTTTCCAGATTTGCAGACCCTGCTCCCAATGCCCCTGCAGACCCCGACATAGATCCCATAGCCAGGAGAAAGACTGCGCCGGCATAAATATAAAAGGCAGGATTTTTAAACCAATACCTCCATTCAAACCGTGCAATGGTCCAAAACATCGTAAGAGGGTTACCGGTCATTAAGTAAAGTTTGAAAATAGAAGTCTTCAAGCCCGGGTTGGGCGGGACTAAATCCGGCCTCATCCAGTTGGTCCCCGTAGACACGTACCCCGATTAATCCGTTTTGAAGATAGGATGAGGAAAGCACGGAATAGGTTTTTTCAAATAGTTCAAAATGATTTACCGGTACTTCCCGGGTCCAAACCTTACCTTTCAATAGCTCTGGTACCTCAGCGGGTTTGACTTGCCGTAATATTTTCCCACCGTTCATTATAGCCAGTTCATTGCAAATGCCATTGATATCTTCCACAATATGAGTTGAAAAAATAATAATATTGGTGATGGCTATCTCCCGCAGGACGTTGAGAAAACGATTTCGTTCTGCGGGATCCAATCCAGCGGTGGGTTCGTCGACTATAATCAGTTTAGGATTATTCAGGAGGATCTGAGCAATACCAAAACGTTGTTTCATACCACCGGAAAAGCTGTCGACATTTTTATTTCTGACCTCCGAGAGATTGGTGAGTTCCAGTACTTGATTTACCAGCTTTTTCCGGGACTTAGAGTCAGTAATACCTTTTAGTAGGGAAAAATAATCCAATAAATATTCTGCGGACATCCCCGGATAAACTCCAAATTCCTGGGGGAGATAACCCAATACTTTCCGGAGACTCATGGGATCAGCCAGGATATCAATTCCATCAAAAACTATTTGGCCTGTATCGGGTATTTGCAGGGTAGCCAGTGTGCGCATCAGGGAAGATTTACCCGCACCATTCGGTCCCAATAGACCGAACATGCCTGAATTGATTTCAATCTGCAGGTTGTCTAAGGCTTTTACCCCGTTAGAATATGTTTTACTGAGCTGATGTATGGTCAATTGCATGAGTGTGGTTCGTGGACTTTTATTCTTGTTTTTAGCAGTAGGCCCTGTCCTGCGTCTGGTACAATGCTAAATAATAGAGGAATCAATTTTCCGGAATTTAGACAAACGACTTGTATACCGGCCTTGAAGGGTGGGTAATTTCTATGAAGCAAGGGTTTAGTATAATGACCAGGTCCCGGCCAAATTACCTGCTTATCCGTTTTTTATAAAATGAGTTTTTAAATATTCTATAGATTGCTCGTGTTATGTTAAATCTAATAGGTCGTATTTCCCACGACGACAGCGATAGCGCTGCCAGCACAAAGAGGGAAGACCACACTAAATATGCGGAACGGTACAGCGACAAATAATTTCCCTGGGCAATCATTCGAACTCCTAAAATTAAAAGTTGAAAGATTTATTCCGAAATTAATAAATATCTAATTTTCGTGAAATAGGATAACTGTATTATTTGGTTTCAATCGCTTCAACGATCAATCGCATCAGCTCGCCAAGTTTATTGGAATCCAGCCATCGGGTGACGACGACCAGATCGTGCACTTTATCAATGACGATATAATTCCCACCATAACCATTGGCATAATATATTTCAGGTGGTAATCCGGGCAAAGCATTTTCTTGATTGTTCCACCACATCAATCCATAAGAAGGATTGGAGACTGAACCTAAAGGGACGGAACGAGTCCATTCTTCGGAGATCAGGGTCTTATCTTTCCATTTTCCGTTTCTCAAAAATAAAAGGCCAAATCTTGCCATGTCGAGAGTGTTTATGAACATACCTCCCCCAAAATGGCCGCCTCCGCTCACGGATTGCATTTTAATCCCGTCTAGCTCCACCCAGGAATTGTCATACCCATACCACCGCCAGGTAACAGATGCCTGAATGGGGTCCATAATTCTTTCCTTCAGCACCATGGGTAGAGGTTTTCTCCATACCTGTAACAAAGCATAAGCCAGGAAATTCACCCTGACATCATTATATTCATATTGCACCCCAGGTTCAACCAAAGGTCTGTTTTTCCAATCATCGACTCCACCTGTTTTAGGAGGCCTGTCGGCCCAATCGCAGATTTCAAACTGGCAGCCAGACCAGTCAGAGGTTTGTTGCAACAAATGTTTCCAGGTGATTTTTGAATTGTGCACGCCTTCTAAGCCCCGATCATCCACAATACGTTTGACTTTGTCGTTCAGGTCGCCAATCAATTTTTGATCACTGGCCAAGCCGGCTACGGTCGACAAAAAACTCTTACTGGCACTAAAACACATATCAACCCGTTCAATATCTCCCCATTTGGCTGCCAGGTAACCGTTCCGGATAATAACACCTGCAGGTTTACCGCGGTCTTTCATAGGCCCCAGTATTTTATACCCCGGTTCATTGACATAGGATTTGAGCACTGCGATTCGGAGATCGGTATCGGTTTGTGTTTCGTTGCGTTGAGCAAACCGGATCGCCGTGTCCAATTTGACCGGGTTAATCTTTAAAGCCAGTGGAGGTTTAATTTGCCAAATAGCATCCGGAAAATAATCCGTTTGTCCAGCAAGTGACAAAGCAGTCCACAATAAATACGTAGCCAGTTTTAACCGACGTGAAGTGGAAAATTGCATGGGTTGATTTAAGAGATAATTCAAAAATCAAAACTAAGAAAAGGATCCGGTAAGATCACGAAATAAACTTACCTGATTTTACCGGTTTTGACCCCAGTGGTGCAATCGTTCTATTGTTTCACGGAGTAGTATTCCTGATTGATTTGGATCAGATTGTCCCTGCAACCGTCACCAGGCAAAACACAACAAGGAGAGGTATCTGTTTTGGTGCAATCGGTGCACCAACTGGAGAGAAAGTAAATCGCTGGGGATTGGCGTTTCATTTCTTCATATTGTTCTTGGGTAATCAAGGTCACTTTGGGTTTAGTGTCCAGGGTGCACAGGATTACTTCGGAGCCCAGGATTTCTTTTAGAAATTCTTTCGCATGGGTGGAAAAAAGGTTTTTGATATGGTCATCGGTGCCGTCAAGC
>Ga0163153_10001115_pt1 | contig 43589 bp, 56 predicted proteins | sample OliLakLV19MP6IB1_FD_148629 | JGI IMG/M metagenome (GOLD analysis project Ga0163153, IMG submission 148629) | Freshwater microbial mat bacterial communities from Lake Vanda, McMurdo Dry Valleys, Antarctica - Oligotrophic Lake LV.19.MP6.IB-1 | ecosystem: Environmental > Aquatic > Freshwater >... | reverse complement strand
ATTTTGAGTCTGACGCTTTTCGAGAAAATGCCTCTCGATCAACTGCTTGCCAACATCGAACCGGAGGAAGAAACCGTGAAAAACAGTAACCAGTTGAATCTATTCACATGATCTCCGGACACTACTGATGCTGTATAATCAATTCTCTTGAGAGGCTGATGCGGTCAACGGCACGCACCCCTTACCCATGCAGTGGGTTATACAGGAAACCGCTTGTGTGTATGAATCAACTATCGCACCCCATCTGCTACATCATAATTCTCATCGCACTGAGCGTTTTCGCATCTCCCTCCAGTACGGTCTCGCTAGCTCTGGCCTCTGAACAGGCTTCGGTGGAGTCGAAGCCACTTCGGCTTAGCATGAATGACGCGCTGGGACTGTTCATCCGTCAAAACCTTGATGTGCTCATCGCCAAATATGGGATCGAGTATACAAAAGGACAGGAAGTCACAGCGCGACTCTTCCCGAATCCCTTGCTTTCAGTCGGGACACTCAGCTCCTACACGCAAGGACGAACCCTGTCCAATAGCGGGCAACTGTTTACCCAGGTCGCCCAGCTGTTCGAGTTAGCAGGGAAGCGAGGCTACCGAATTGAAAGCGCTGAGTTCGGCACGCAATCGGCAGAAGCAGCCTTTGAAGATGCTGTGCGGCAACTCGGGTTTACGGTAAAGGATACCTATTACAGAATTCAATTGGCTCAGCGCAGGTTGGTATTGGCAGAGGAAAATCGCGAAAGGTTTTCCCGTATCCTTGCGATCAATACCATCCGATTCAATAAAGGATACATCGCGGAAATCGATCTTATTCGGATTCGATTGCAGATGGTGGACTTTCACTCGCAGGTGATACAGTCTCTGCAAACAGCAGAATCGACGAAAGGAGAGCTCCGACAGTTGCTTCGGTTGTCCCCCAAAGCAGTATTGGAATTGACTACAGAGTTGGGGTTTCGCCGAATCGATCCCGATATCGAAAAGTTACGCGTAACCGCGCTCGATGTGCGTCCAGACATCCGGGCCAAACGCTTTACTTTTTCCCAACGAGAATCCGAACTGAAGCTGGCGAAGGCTTACCAGATTCCCGATGTGACGATTGGGGCCGGATACGCGATTCAAGGAGCGCGAGGGCCTGATAATCCAGGCCAAGTCGCGCTCAACGTCGGCATTCCTTTGCCACTATTCAACCGGAACCAAGGTGGGATTCTCCAAGCGGAGGTCTCTCTCCAATCAGCGGAAGCTGACTTGGATAAATCCATAAATCTCGCTGAGAACGAAGTGGATGTTGCCTATCGTAACCTCCTACAGAGCCGGAGACTAGTCGAAGCCTATTTCGGCGAGGTATTGGAAGACGCCCGCGCAACTTTTACCATTGTCGAACGGGCCTATGAGCGAGGCGGAGCGACGATTCTCGACCTGCTCGATGCCGCGCGCACATCGAGAACGATTCAGCAAAACTATATCGAAGCCTTGTTTAACTATCAGCATAATCTCTTTCAGTTGGAAAGTGCCGTGGGGCAGGAGATCAAGTCGTGACGAGCCAGGTCAACAGTGAGCTCAAGGCTGAGCGTATGAATGAACTGCACAGACGTCCATTCGTACGATCAATCTCAATCCTGTCATTAGCCTGTCTGGCACTCTCTGCCTGCGGACAAGGAGAACAACCTGCCGTCTCCAACGCCGCCACGACTCCACCTCCGATGATCGGATCGGCGGCAGAGTCGCATCCACGGGTGGAAACAGCTCTCGTCGAGCTTGGGTCGGGAGCCCATGATCTCACATTGATTGGGAAGGTCGCCTACGCGGAAGATCGCTATTCAAGAATTTCCTCTCCGCTCCAAGGGCGTGTTCTCGAGGTGCGGGCGCATTTGGGTGATCGTGTCCAGGCTGGTAGTGTGCTGTTGGTGTTGGATAGTCAGGACATTGCCCAAGCCTATTTGGAGTACGTCAAGGAAGACTCGGACCTTCAATATGCGACACGTGCACGTGAGTTGGCCAAGGACTTGTATGAGAACAAAGCGCTGGCGCTCAAGGAGCTCAAGCAAGCGGAGAACGAATTGATCAAGGCGCGTGCGGAATTCCGCCGCGCGAAAGAACGGTTGTTGTCCTTGAGGGTTCCTGCGCAGGAACTCGACAAGCCCCTCGAGCAGCAGAAAATTACGTCGCGATTCGAAATGAAGAGCCCCTTGGCCGGGACCGTCGTGGAGCGGAATGTAACGCCGGGCCAGTCGATCGGGGGAGACTCCGGTCAGGTTGTGTTTACGGTGGCCGACCTCGATATGCTGCAGGTCGTCGCGGATGTCTATGAACGAGATCTCGCTTTGGTGAAGGAGGGGCAGTCTGCCAAAGTCACCGTGGAGGCTTACCAGGACGTGAATTTTCCCGCGACCGTGACTACCATCGGTGATGTGGTAGACCCGACGTCGCGAACCATTAAGCTGCATGCCATGGTCAATAATAAGGATCATCGGCTGAAGCCGGAAATGTTTGCGCGCCTCCATATCGAGGTCGGAGAGTCCATGCGACTTCTGACGATTCCTCGCGAAGCCGTATTGGAAGAGGATGGAAAACAGTTTGTGTACATCGTCGAAGGCGCCGACCAGTATGTCAAACGGGAAGTCGCAGTGAGCACAATTTCACCGGATCAGGTGCATGTCTTGCGCGGCCTGACATCAGGACAACGCATCGTGACCAAAGGAGCAGTCTTGATCAAGGGGCAGGAAGTTGGCGGTTGTCAACCAACCAGATCGAAAGACTGTCCTCCCGTGCCCGCCGGCACAAAAGGGTAGCATTCTCACGTGGATTTACTCTTCCTTCCATTTGGAATCTAATCGCACCCCATGATAGCCACAATTGTTGAACTCTCGCTCGTCCAGCGGGTCATGGTCTGCAGCCTGGGCTTTCTTCTTTTTTTCGGCGGGCTCTACGCCTTTCGCACCCTCGATATCGTCGCCTATCCCGATCCTTCGGCGCCGATGGTCGAGCTGATCACCCAACAGCCTGGGTGGTCGGCCGAAGAGATCGAACGCCAAATCACGATCCCTATTGAAGTCGCCCTCAATGGCATGCCGGGCCTCACGGACATTCGCTCCCTCTCGATCTTCGGGTTGAGCGACATCAAGATCTATTTTGATTTTGATTCGGAGATCTTTCGCGATCGTCAGGAAGTGTTGAACCGGCTGACATCGGTGCAATTGCCTCAGGGAGCGGCGCCGTCGCTATCTCCTTGGTGGGCGATTGCTGAAATCTATCGATATGAACTTACGGGTGCCGGCGAGACCACGCTCACGGACTTGAAAACGATTCAAGATTGGCAGGTCCGCCGAGAGTTTCGACGCATCCCCGGCGTCATTGACGTGACCGCATTCGGGGGGACGACCAAAGAATATCACGTCGATATCGATCCCGGACGATTGGTCAGCTATGGCGTCAATCTGTCACAGGTCATGTCCGCCTTGACCAATAGTAATGCCAATGTCGGAGGGAACTATCTGACCCTCGGCTCGCAAAACTATAACATTCGTGGGCTAGGCCTCATTAGTGGGATCGCGGATATCGAAAACGTCATGGTGGCTGAAAAAGGGGGGACACCGATTTTTGTCAAGACGTTGGGGACGGTCGCCGTGGGTCCCCGGGTACGCTTGGGTAAGGTCGGGATCGATGATCGCGACGATGTCGTCGAAGGCGTCATTTTGCTCCAGCGAGGATATAAGGCGCTCAATGTTCTTGAGAAGGTTCGAGAAACAGTTGAAGAACTCAACGCGGAGAAGTTGCCGTCCGGCGTCAAGATCAAAACCTTCTACGATCGCACGGCCTTGATTCATACAACGGTAGAAACCGTCACGGACATTCTCATCACCGGTATGGTCTTGGTGTTCATCATCTTATTAGTGTTTCTTGGTCACTTCCGCGCGGCCCTGATTGTGGCCTTGACCATCCCACTCGCATTGCTGTTTACCTTTTCAATGATGGTCTTCATTGGGCAGTCGGCGAATTTGATCTCGCTCGGGGCCATCGATTTCGGCATTATCGTGGATGCCACGTTGATCATGGTAGAAAGCATCTTTTTCCATCTGGCGCATGCGAAGAAGGCCTCCGGTTCAACGGTCGATCAGCAGATTGTGCAGGCCGCTCGTCAGGTGGGACAGCCCATCTTCTACTCCACCGCGATTATCGTGGTGGCCTTCATTCCGCTCTTTACGATGACAGGTGTGCCGGGGAAGATCTTCTCGCCCATGTCCATCACCTATGGGTTTGCCTTAGTGGGCGCGCTTTTGATGGCCTGTACGTTGGCCCCTGTGTTGTGTTCCTTCTTGCTCAGGGGAACGATCCGTGAAGACGACACCATGATTGTCCGGGGAGTTCGGCGTGTCTACAACTATGTGTTGGCGTGGGCATTAGACCATCGGACCGTTGTGGTCAGCTCCTGCGTCGGACTTTTGGTTATTACGTTCGTGGCGTTGAAGTCGATTGGAGGGGAGTTCATGCCGGCCTTGGAAGAGGGAAATCTCTGGGTTCGCGCGACGATGCCCGTGGATATTTCCTTCGAACAGGCAGCCCAATTGACGAGCGAATTTCGCAGGATGTTCCGCGAATCTCCTGAAGTGATAACGGTGGTGTCACAGCTTGGTCGCCCGGACGACGGTACCGACCCGACCAGCTTTTTCAACGCCGAGTTCCTAGCCACGCTCAAGCCTGAAAAGGAATGGCGTCGCGGCTTGAGTAAAGATGAGTTGATCGAAGAGATCAATGGGCGGCTGAAAGTGATTCCCGGGGTCATCTTTAATTTTTCGCAGGTGATTCAGGACAATGTGGAAGAAGCCATGTCGGGCGTAAAAGGAGAGAACTCCATTAAACTGTTCGGGACCGATCTGAAGACAATGGAAGCACAGGCCACCGAGATCGAACGTGTCATGCAACAAATCCAAGGCGTAAAAGATCTGGGGATCTTCCGTCTCGTGGGGCAGCCGAATCTGTTGATCAAAGTCGATCGTGAGGCGAGCGCGCGCTATGGACTACAAGTGGCCGATGTGAACGCTGTGGTGCAGGGCGCCGTCGGAGGTCAGGCTGTGACCCAGGTGTATGAAGGAGAACGGCTGTTCAACCTTGTCGTCCGGTTTCTCCCGGAGTTTCGACAGGATGTCGACGCGATCGGTAATATTTTGGTCAGCACTCCGGATGGAGCGCGCATTCCCTTGAAACAGGTGGCCTCGATCACGTCGCAAACCGGTGCATTCATTATCTATCGCGAGAACAACGAACGCTATATTCCGATCAAGTTCAGCGTGCGAGATCGTGACCTTCAAAGTACTGTGGAAGAGGCCCAGGCTCGCCTGGCTAAGGAGGTGAAACTTCCAGATCGGTATCGCATGGAATGGGCCGGTCAATACGAGCAGCTCAAAGGAGAGCAGAAACGGATGGCGGTGGTGGGGCCGATCAGCCTGGTCATCATTTTGTTTCTGCTGTGCAGCGCCTTCGGTTCGATCAAAAATGCCCTCCTGGTTTTGAGTACCGTCCCTTTTGCACTCGTAGGAGGCGCGGTCTCACTTGCGATCACCCACACGAATTTCAGCATCTCAGCTGCGGTTGGTGTCATTTCGACGCTTGGAGTGGCTATCCTTGGCGGGGTATTATTGATTTCCCGGATTGAAGATTTTCGGCGCACGGGACTGACCCTTCGGGAGGCCGTTCGAAAGGGGGCAGATGTACAGATGCGCCCGATTCTCATGGCGACGTTGTGCGCGGCCATCGGCTTGCTGCCGGCCGCACTTGCGACAGGCATTGGATCACAGGCACAGAAACCTCTCGCACTGGTCGTGGTGGGAGGAATGCTGACGGCAGCGATATTGATTTTAGTCGTCTTGCCGGTGTTATACGAAATCGTCCATCGGCGCGAGTCGAATCGTGGCCAAGGAGTCGAACCGGGATGACCGTGCAACGACCACGTTCTTGTCGGCGTGTGATCGCCTCGCCGGCGGTGCTACTGGGAATAGCTCAAGCCCTGCCGACAAGCCAAGAGCGAGGGCGTGATCTGAACCCGTTTAGTAAACGCTCTCAATCGATGACTCCTCGTATACCATTCAACTGTTTACAGGAAAGAGAATTTGGATAGGCCACGCGATCACAATTCCTCTTCAATCAGCTAATCGCTGGCCTGACCCCATACCCTCCTCACGGAAGGCTCCGACATCAGGCGACCTGAGAGTGATCGACTAGGCATCGCATGCCGGTTATGCTACAAACCTGTCGAAAGATTGTCTGGTTTACTCGAAAGTTCTTCATATGACGATGGGACGGCATTCAAAATTCTTCGCATGGTTGATTCTAGGAGGACTCTTCTGCAGCCTGGCCGTAACCGGTTGCCTCTCCCCTATCACACTGAATCGCGCCGTGACCACCTATGATGAGGCGATCACGGACGCCATCTCCAAACAACTCCTCATCAACATCGCCCGCGCCCATCAGCATCAACCGATTCACTTCACCGGTATCTCGAACATCGCCGCGACGTTCGATTTCCGTGTCAGCGCCGGCGCTGGTCCGGCATTCACAGGAGACGCCGGCAGAGCGCTCGTGCCGATCTTCGGCGGCAGCGTGGCGGAGAACCCCACCATCAGCATTGCACCAATTGAAGGGGAAGAGTTCACCAAGCGGCTCTTGACTCCCTTTCAGGAGACCAAATTTCTTCTCCTCCTTCGACAACGGTACGACATCGATCTGTTGCTCCGCCTGATGGCGCAGGAACTGCGGATTGAGGAGCATGGCCAGGAGACCGCCTACCGCAATACACCTGGAGACCGAACAGGCTACGAGAAATTCCGCCGGGTGGTGACACACCTCTCAGCCATTCAAGACGAGAACCAGCTCTATGCCGAACCGCTCGTCTACGATCGGACCTGGACCATTCCCGCCAACTCGGTTACAGCCGAAGGCTTTCAAGCATTACAGAAAGAGTATCTCGTCACCTACAATAAGAAAGACAACAGCTACACCCTTCGGAAACAAATCACGGGACAAATTCTCATCACCAACTATGACCCCAATACACTCTCACCAGAGGAACGGGCTCGGCTGATCGATGAAACAGAAGAAGGCCAACTCAGCGATGTGTCCTTCGACATCCGTCCTGGGCATGTTGGAGGGGAATACCCTCTCAAGGGAGAGTTCCGGCTGCGAAGTTTCAATACCATTCTCAACTTTCTAGGCCGATCGCTTGAAGAAGACCCCGAATACCACGTCGACAAGGATCTTCGGAGCCCGGCGGTTCACGAAAATCCCGTCCATACCATGGAACTCGTGCTGTCGGATAGAGCGCCCTCGGGAGCCGACCTGTCGATTCAGTCCCACGGAAAATACTACGCCGTGAACGCCACCGGACCATTGGCACGCTGGAACCGCGAGGCCTTCCAAATGCTGTATCTGTTGTTTCAAATGACCGTCAGCGAGGTGCCTCGCGTCGGAATCCCCAGCATCACGATTGCGAAGTGACCGGGCCACAGCACAGAAACCCACCCGCGGATCAACGTGGCGACCGCGCCCTTCAATCACGCCACACATCATCCGATCCCACCATTATGCAGAGCAGCAGGCGTCTCATGCAGAAGACCTCGGCATCGAAGAGCTGCTCATAGGCGAGTTCCTCCATATGGAATTGCAAGCTCCGACCTCTATCTGTGAACCCAGAGAGGTTGGCAGTACGTCAGTGAAGAATCACAGGGTCCGGCGACCTGTATTGTCATCCACATGGATTTACGGTACCATTCTCGGTCAATGGAACACACCTTCACCTGCCCCTCTTGCGGGGAAGAGATTTCGATGGTTCTAGACCTCTCAGTAAGCCGTCACACCTACATCGAGGACTGTGAAGTCTGCTGTACCCCAGTCGAGATCAGCTATACCGTTCAAGACGACGCCCTCGCTAGCTTCGACGCCAAGACCCTCGAATAGGTTCGTTGAGGACGTAGCGCTTCGCTGATGAGATCGTTGCTGGGCCATCCCAATCTTGCTATAAAAGCGGGTGTAGATGCTGCTTGATCACAGGAAGGAGCAGGCGTGGTGAAGAAGTGCCAGTCAGAATAGGTCGTGATTGATCGGCTTACTTCTCAGGGCTTGGCAGTTCCGGAACGGTTGTATCCATGACCCGTATCACGTGTCCCTGATCATCCAAGCGGACGGCGATGCGTTCGCCTACCGACAGTCCCTTAAACAACTCCGGCCTCGTCATCGTGAACACGACTGTCTGTCCTAGATCTGTTTTAATCTTTCCACTCATCTTCGACATATCAAGTTCCTCAAGCGTCCCGATGACGACATGCGTGCCCTGGCCCGTATGCTCAGGCGACGCTGCCATCGACATCGATAAAGAAGAAGCACTGAGTAGCATGGCAAGCAGGACGATCATCTTCACGGACATAATATCTCCTTAGGCACGCGGCAGAATCTGGTTCGGCAGCTTCGGCTCCGGGGGCCCTGGTGTCGGTGGAGGGGGAATGGGTTTGGGCAAGAGAGGATCTGTCGGGCCTGACACTGGCCGGATGGACTGACTCGTCTCCATAGCGTTGGCGATAGGACCCTGGAGAACAAGCACCGACAATACCATCAACTCGATCATTCCGCGTTTCATGATGGCTCCTTACCTCGACGGTTAGGCCGCCGCATGTATCATTTTTCGACACAGTTCTGCACACCGACGACATTCTGTGGCGCAAGGTCCGCACAAAGCATGATGAGGGGCGTGCTGTTCACAAACTTCGGCACATGCGTCACAGATATCGGCGCAGAGGCCGCACAGTCGATCACTCATCGCGGAGCCTCGACTCATCCATTGGCCGGCCAGCACGCAGATATCCGCGCACTCGCGGCACAATCGAATACATTCTGCCATGAGCTTCTGATCACCATGATGGTCCATGCCGATCATGTCGTCGCTGCAGGTCTCGCAAGTCTGGGCACAGGCGAAACAGGCGGCAATACATTCCTGATAATGCTTTGTCTGGGTCAGACGATCTTTAGACATACGCACCTCCGTTTCCCCTGTTGAACTCCTGTGTGTGCTGCTCTTTAGTGAGCAACGTCAGCGTGTGCCAGTCAAATTCCTCAGTAAACGATACACTCCTCAGTGCGAATATCGCCATGAGCAACTCATGGCGATATTGCGAGGTACCATCATCATAAGTGAAAACCTCTCTTCTGCCTGTTCAATATTGCTCACTGCGAATTGAACCTATCGTTACTCATATGACGCCACCCCGGCTGAAGGCCGCGAGATGGTTCCAGAATGACATCTTTTCATTTTGCGAGAGACAGAATCGAACAGTCCTTAGGAGGATGACTGGTCCCGGCTGTATGTCCATCAAGGGCATTACTGAGGGGAATATCCCCCAAGGAGATTTTCGGCTACGAAGCTTCAATACCATGCTCAACTTCCTAGGCCGATCGCTTGGGGAAGGCCCCGAATACCACGTCGACAAAGATCCACGAACCCCAACGGTCCACGAAAATCCCGTCCACACAATGGAACTCGTGCTGACGGATGGAGCGCCCTGAAAAAGAACTTGTATCGGCGATCAACTTTATCGCACGCTACCCGCCGCATGAACACCTCCACCACCCCAACGATGAAAAGGATACTGCTCGCTGGCTCAGTCGGGAATGTGTTGGAGTGGTACGACTTCGCACTCTATGGATACTTCGCGCCCGTGTTCGCGACCTTGTTCTTCCCATCCGACTCTCCCGCGTTGTCGTTGATCTCCGCGTTTGGGGTCTTTGCCATTGGCTTTCTCGCACGGCCCCTCGGGGCCATGCTGTTCGGCTATTGGGGCGATACACTGGGACGACGCAACGCCTTGGCCTGGGCAATCCTTCTCATGGCTGTTCCGACGTGCTTGGTAGGGCTGCTGCCGACGTACGAGACCATTGGAGTGGTTGCCCCCATCGCCCTGACGCTCTGCCGGTTTCTCCAGGGATTGTCGGTCGGCGGAGAATTCACCGGGTCCGCCACATTTCTCGTCGAACATGCACCCGCTTCGCGACGCGGCTATGTTGGGAGTTGGGCAGGCTTTAGTGCCCAGATCGGCGCACTGTTAGGATCCGGCGTAGGAGCGCTGCTCGCATCAAACCTCGCAGACGACACACTCCATCAGTGGGGGTGGCGAATCCCTTTCATGATGGGTGGCCTCATTGCCGTGGTGGGGTGGTACGTGCGGACCGGGGTTCCAGAATCACCCGCCTTCGAAACCATTCGCCTGGCAGGGGGACTCGCTGCTTCCCCCATCCGCGACGTGTTCATGACGCAGCGGCTTGCCGTAGCAAAACTCGCCGGCCTCGTGTGGTTGCACGGCGTGGCGTTCTACCTCCTCTATGTCTATCTCACGACCTATCTGACGACCGTGACCCAGGTTCCCCTCTCCACCGTACTCGTGCTCAATACGGGATGCATGCTGCTGCTGGCTCTCTTGATTCCCTTGACGGGCGCCTGGTCGGATCGGATCGGACAGATTCCCCTGCTGATGACGGGAGCTGCGGGGATTGCGCTCCTGGCGTATCCTTGCTTTCTCTGGCTCACGAGCAATCACCTACCCCGTATGATCGCAGCGCAAGTGCTCCTCACCCTACTGGTCGCCTGCTACATGGGGCCGTTCTTTGCCACTGTGACCGAGCTGTTTCCCACATCGCAACGCTATACCGGCCTCTCAGTCGGCTACAACATCGGGGCAGCCCTGTTCGGCGGCACCGCCCCACTGGTTGCCACGTTCCTCATCCAATGGAGTGGCAACGCCTTGGCACCCGCCTTCTACTTGACCTTCTGCGCAACCGTGTCTCTTGCCATCCTACTCACGCTTCGGAATAGACAATCGGTGCAGGCGGCATCGGCAAAGGCAGGGTAGCCAAGAAGATCGAAACAACCTTGACCCTAGGCAATTAAAAACCGCGGACGTGCGGTACAATCATCTAGACCATGCTTATACCCTGCGTAGAGCGCCGGACTTTCCTCTCTCTCCGACTGCTACTAGCGACACTTGCCTGGCTCATCTGGCCAAGCGTGACACATGCGGTCGACTACGGTAACGAGGTCACCGTCCTGATCGAACCGCGCCAAGCCATCGCTACTAGCCTGATAAGCGGTCGTCGAGCAATTCCTCTCGACACACACGAAACCGTGATCGGCTCAGATGCAAATGGAATAAACGCCGTTGTCGTGACCTCGCGCCGGCTGCTGGGCTTTTCTAGCCGTACCCTCGCCTGGAGCGAAACTGATCGCGATCTCAATGAAAAGGTCCTCGAACGGCGGCTGCTGCCCACATTCAGCGTGGTGAGAACAAACAAACATTTGTACGGATTTCGCGGAGCGAACGGAGTCTGGCTCGATGAACCTCTCGGGGTACGAGAAACAGTCAAGGCCACTCACACCACTGAGTATGGGGCGGTGTTCGTCACAAACGAACGGCTCGCGGGCTTTGCCTCCCTGCTCGGCGACTTCTCCACAAAGGCACTCGGCGTCCACGAAGACATCACACGATTGGACAACGAGAACGGCTTCATCATCGTCACCACCAGCACCCGCACACTCGTGTTCGGAAGCCGCTTAAGCGGATGGGAAGAATTCGAATGACGCGTCGGTTCACTCGCACTATTTGTGACGGTTCGTCGCGAAATCTCCCCGAAGGGCGTTGTTCATGGCGCGTATCTCGTATGCAACGATCAGACACACTCATTCTGTCCTGCGCATCACGCTTCACACGCAAGAACAACAGAAGTGTTTATGAGCAATGCGGGCTAGGAATCTGCGGGAAAACTCTGTGTACACACAAGAGAATATTGGAATATTCCATATGGGCACCGATGGCAACAACGCTGCAGGGTGCTCCAAAAGGCTGTCCAGCAAGGCCGCAGCGAGCAAGGAGGCAAGGCGTACGCTTCGGCACGTTGAGCCTCTGAGCGATGCGAGAACGATGCTGGAGGACTTTTCATCATCCTGCTAGATCTCCGCGCTTGCCTGCTCGTCCAGCCAGACTTCGAACGCGTCACGGAGCATGCGTTTATGATACGGTTGATACCCTGGGATACCGGAGTAATCTTCCAACTCCAGCATCTTCTGAATCATGCTCACCGTATACGACGCACCCTGAGCCTCATGATCTTTGTGCCATACAGCAAGACGACTCTCACCCTCGCCCGTCATGGCGTCCTCGAAGACATGCCAATCACAGTCTGGTGAATATCGAAGGTACGCCATAGCGTTACTCAAAAAAACCACTGCCATGCACGGACATCGCCACCCCGCCACTCCTTCGAGTCTAGCCTCAGCAGTTATAGCAGGCGCACTTCCCGGCCAGAAACCTCCTTCACGACCACTTCTTCGCCTTCCCAGTGCAAGACATCACCGCTGACCGCAGAAGTTGCAGTCGGCTGAGAACCCTCCAAGGCACCTACATATGTAATAACTGCGAAGAGGAGGAATGCGTGTGAGAAGAATCGGCATCATGAGCCCTCCTTCTACATTTAGCCTATGGGATCCTGTGGACTACTGCCAATCTGGGATTCCCATTGCGGGGAAGTCGATTCAGTAGCAATGCTCGACTGACTCAACGATCCGGCGGACGCATGACACGTCCTGGTTGCCACTCAACAAAATACACGAAGAATTCAGTCCCTGCGGGCGCGTCGATCAGAAACATAGAGTATCCACGCTTTCTCGCCGACCCTGAAAACAGATGCTATAGTTTGAAAAGGAGATCTTTATTGTCATTCATACAACAAAGAAGGAGGCATCATGGCAAAACAGCACAAAGCAGCGGAAGCATCATCCTCTACGCGTGAATCGGCAGAAGATGAGATCCGGTCTCTTGCCTATCAACTGTACTGCGAAGGCGGCTATCAGGACGGTCGTGATAGCGAGTACTGGCTTGAAGCCGAGCAGCGAGTGATGGTTCGCAGAAAGGCGCACTTGCGCAAAATTCTCTGATCACCGGGAGCTTGCGGTGCAGCGGTCATTTCCCGAAGACCCAAACCGCCCATGAGGCAGGCGCTTAACAGAATCTGCGCTTGAATCTGGGCCTCTATGCTACTGCAAAAACTCCCAGCTCTTGCATTCTCAGTGCAGCGCCAGGACGAACTCCTTATTGGTGGGTTGCAACACCAACACCAACACCAGCCCCATCTCGACCTCGGCGGCCTTCGACTTTCCCTGAATCAGAAAGAATTCTTCGCGGGATTCCCGGAGGACGCACTTCAGCATGTCGCCCGAGTTCTCGGGACAGCCACCTGACCTGCCATAGACGGGTGAATGCGATTGGCCAGAACCACGGGGTCTTCGACGTATCCGCAGTTGATGCATCGTAACGTCGGGCCCACGTATCCTGAGGCCTCGCTCAAGTCATAGCGGGTTATTAAATCAGATTGATCGTTGATCAGTAACCCACGGCACCGATGACAGATCATACGCGCCTCCTCTTGCCACTGGCATTCTGCCGTGGGGCAAATATGTGATGAGAGGTTCCTATCCCTGAATTATCACCCTCAAGCGGCTTACCTCCGAGAGCACCGTTTGAAAGGGGAATTCCCGGCAACTCAACAACAAGTCATCAAGTCTGCAATCAGGAGGGCCGCGCATGACTTGAAGAATGCGGTCTGAAACAACCACGTGACAAGCATAGTGGAGCCTTTCTTGGCGCGCAGGGGCCTAACTCCATTGTTCATAACGGTTTCCCGAATAACCGTATGACCTCTAGTTCCTATGCCGCGCCTTTCATCTACACATCGACGATCGCAGTAGATACGTTCATGAATCATGCAGGCTAGAACGACATATAGTGGCAGGGTCCGACAATCCGTCCGCATCCAACAAGAAATCGATGTTCCTGTGACTCCACCTGTACAGGTCTAACCCAGCGGGGCTCACAGATGCTTACGGTCCTACTCCATCGAGATTCGAGGCTGTGCACTTCGAGTAACTGCTTCGCGTGAGGGGCCGTGGCCATAAGGAGAAGTATTCCTCCCCTGCTCCGATTGAGTGCGAAGGCCTCTCCGTGCCCGACGACGACGGATTCATGCTCTATGGTCTCGCGGATTTCATACGAACACGGTCGCCGATCGTCCTTGCGCGCTTCAGACCGGCGTCCCACTGGGATGGCCGTGCTTGGGATCGTGGCAGACGTGTGGTCGGCGTCTGCATTGTCCATGTTCTGCTTTTGGTGGGTGAACGTGGCTTCAGATGTGTACTTCGCCATTATTAGGCCTCCGGTTTAATCGGTGAGAAGAAAACCATCCCTAGGGCCGGTCCTCTCTGGGACATCCGCTCTTGAGTCAGTACTGTCCAACAGAGTGCCACTTAGCCCGATATCAGGCTGGTTAAAACTGCTCACATTAGAGGAATATTCACCAGGCGGGTTTTGCGCCCTTCACGGCAACGCTGCAAGGAAATGAAGGGAAGCCTAATCGCGGATACCGATATTCAGGAGGGAGCTGCGAACGGTCAAGTCACCGTTGTATGGGCCGACTCTCGAGAAGAACGATTCGGATCGAATGTTGTGAGGCGTTTCGGAGTATCAGCTTCAATTCATACGCAAATTATATCGCCGCGCACGAACCAGGCGCACACGTTTCGAGTGCATCCCCTTTTCTGTTCTCGTGTCTCCAGGCTCTACCCGCGGATCGTTGGGAACCCACACCGTCACGACAGTATACTGGCCGTACACGGTGCCTCACCCATGACGAACCAACCCATCCCCGCCACATCGCTCTCCAGCCCGGCAGTGTCTCGTTGGTGTGGATTCTTTCCAGAATTTTGATAGGACAGCCTCGGGTTTTGTTGCGCTGCCATTCTTATGGCGACGTTGTGAAGCTTCCGATGGGACGAATGGCTGAGCTGTTATTCCGCCAGCCGGACCTGGCGATGTACCTGTTCAACAATCCGATGTATGTCAAACACGTCCCGGTCACTAACCAACACAATTACACGACGAACCCCGTCCCTCCTGTCGAAGCCCGATTCTTTGGAGGAGGTGGGCGTCGGTGCCGAAGGGAATCATTTGCGGAATTGGAAGGCCTGCTGATTGTGGCAACACTGGCCTCCAAAGTCCGCCTCCGACTGGTAGACGGACAGACCATCCTTCCGGATCCTCTGTTTACGTTGCAGCCGAATATTTCTATGCAGATGACAATTGAATCAGTCGGTACCCCCGAACACTATTCCACGATAGTTTAAATCCGTCGGATGCAAACGCGAGACCAACAAGGGGATCGCCGCGTAGACCAAGCGCCTGCAGAGCTGCACATCGACCGGCTCATTGGGTCTGGCACTTTGACCGTCCTGGTTGGTACTCATGTGTTCCCGTAGAGAGGTCAAAGGTGAACGTGCCACCGAAATGTTCAAAGACATACACTTTCGTCTGCTCGTCTGGATCGACAAAACCGAAAGGCCGGCATCGCCACCAACGCGACGACACGGATGTTGGAATCGCCTCTAGTTGTTTCGTGGGATACAGCGCATCAACCTCATACGTGCGGACCAGTTCACCATTCGGCCTGTAAATCGCAACCACTTTTCCATAGCCCGCATTGTGCCAGTTGTCGAACGTCAACAAGTATCCGCGGTTGCTGAGCAACACGTCCACAGGAGCCACTGGATTCTGCAGCACCACATCTGCCGTCAACGTGTACGATCGATCAGGCTGCTTTTTGTAGAACTCCCCTCGCGCATAGGCCCCCGTCTTCGAACCTTTGAATCCGACCGTGTCACCGTAACCCTCCCCCGGCACGATCCGGACAAAGCGCAGTCCATTCCCGCTGAACACATGCTGCACCTTCGCAGCCGGCCACTCGTCGGCCACGGCCCAGCACGGCAAGATCGTCAGCAGCGTAATAGTGGCAATGATCCCTTTCATGAACGCGCCTTTCTCAATGGACGACAAACCTGGATACGGTTAATCTGCTGTTCTCTCCATCATCACTCCATACTGACCGCGCGCATCCGTTTGAGCTTGTGACCCACCTGAACGATGGCCTCGATGGCCGGTGTCAGTTCCTGCCCGAGGTCTGTGAGCGAATACTCGACAGTCGGTGGAGAGGTCGGCACGACTCGGCGAAACAAAATACCGTCCTGCTCCAGCCGCTTCAGCCGTGCCGAAAAAACTTTCGGCGATACGCCGGGAATGTCGGCCATAAGCTCACTAAACCGCCTCGGCTCGGACCGAAGATACCAGATCACATTCGGCGTCCAGGCCCCACCCAAGAACTTCATGCAGGCCGTCAGAGGACACCCTACCGGTGGTGGCAGCACTTTACTTTTGCGACGTTTCACGGCCATAAAACCTCCCCCTGCTCGCTGCACAGGCTTTCCAAATGGAAAGCACAAACTTCACTTACCTTTAGAAAGTATATACCACAATGAAAGCATTGTTGAGTAGGATAGAAACCAGTGCTGACACTCACCCCCACATTCACTCTGAAAGGAGACTGCATATGACAAACCCAAAAACAGCTATTGTAACCGGTGCATCGAGCGGTATTGGACTTGGCGTGACCACCGCGCTGATGAAGCATGGTTATCGAGTCGTTGCCAATTCAAGACATATCACACAGGCAGAGACCCTGACCGCCTCGACGGATCTGGCGCTCGTGGATGGCGACATCGCGCATCCGGAGACAGCACGCAACATTGTCGAAACAGCCGTGCGCCGTTTCGGCTCTATTGACCTCTTGGTCAATAATGCCGGCGTTTTTATTTCCAAACCCTTCACTGACTACACGACGGAGGATTTCAATCGACTGGTGTCGACTAACCTCGCTGGCTTTCTCTATGTCACACAACAGGTCGTGCACCAAATGCGGACACAAGGCGCCGGTCATATCGTGAACATCACGACCTCGCTGGCCGACCAGCCTATTGCCGGAGTGCCTGCCGCTATTCCCGTGCTTACGAAAGGAGGCTTGAATGCCGTCACGGCTGCGCTGGCGATTGAGTTTGCCGGTGAGAATATTCGATTTAATGCGATCGGAGCTGGGATTATCGATACACCGATGCACAAACCCGAAACCCACGAGTTCCTGAAATCACTCCACCCCATCCATCGTATCGGCGCTGTGTCGGAAATCGTCGATGCCGTGCTTTACCTCACCGATGCGACGTTCGTCACCGGCGAGGTCCTGCACGTCGATGGGGGTGCCCACGCCGGCAAATGGTAACCCAGACAGTGAAATTGCAAACAAGGAGACGTTCAATGCCGTATGTCCATATTCGAGTCACTCGCGAGGGAGTCACCGTCGAACAAAAAGAGGAACTCATCAAAGGCGTAACAGATCTTTTGGTCCGTGTATTGAACAAGAATCCCACTCAGACGTTCGTCGTCATTGAAGAAGTGGATACAGACAATTGGGGGGTCGCAGGTATGTCCGTGACGAAGTACCGGGCTCAAGAACGTGCGGCGACAGAAGAATAACAGCGCCCAGGGAAATCAGATGCGAGCGTGAGGGTCAGACATCCTCACGCTCGCACTGGGCAGAGCACCCGAAAAAGGCGTGGCCAGCCGTCTGCTCCTCTCCCGTACACCGAAGAGGGATCTGGCCAGTAGAACGCCAGGATTTCTCAGTTTGGCGGCGGTGACGCATTCCCATTCGAGGGGAATAGCTCAGACTTTTCACCAGCGCGTCTCGATATCACCGAGGCCCCACTCCATCGCAAAATTTGATCGATCTGCCCATTCATGATCGGTTTGAGCGCTCCACCGGCGAAGCCAGGTTCAGCATCAATGTAAAATGACATAAAGAGCAATGGGAGCTGCTTCGACTGGAAAAAGTACTGAATGTACAGGGCAGAGCCAGCAGCGTCATAAAAGAGATTTGCGTGAGAAGTGCTATATCCAAGGGCCAAGACACTATGGATCGGCCAGGCATCGCTGAGTTGCAGGGTGTTGGCATCCACGCGGGTAACAGACCAATCTTCCTGCGCCTGTTGCGCCACTCGTTCGAGTGGATTGTCCGTCACTTTCGCACGAATGTAGGTAGCCGATGAGCATCCAAACGTTCCGAGCAGAAGAACAACGAGTACGATCCGAGCCAACATCACGGCTCTCCTCTCTTATGATTCATGGCACACCTGCATGTGGGACCACCTACAGGCAGGCTAGCCTTCAAGAAGAAACGCGTCAATACATAGATGGATTGATGAAACGACTGTGTTTCAGGAGAGAAACCGCTGCGCGTGAAGGAGGCTGTCAGACATGAAGAATCTTGTAATTTCCTGACCCCAGCTTGGCCAATACAGGCGTCGGTCTTATAGGAGGTAAACAAGCACGCTAGGATGGCGAACAAGCCGGCGAAGGCCTCCTGCGGACCCAGGCTATGCAGAAGATTGCGGCATATGCCGGTGCAGAAACACTACCGTGGCAGCAGTAGAATATCCATGTTTTCTCGACGACCCTGAAGTCGGATGCTATGGTCCAACAAGTCACTCGTTACTGTCATTCGCACAACAAAGAAGGAGCATCATGGGAAAACAGCACAAAGCAGCGGGAGCACCACCAGTTATGGTTGAATCGATGGAAAATCAAATCCGGTCTCTTGCCTATCAACTCTACTGCGAAGGGGGCTATCAGGATGGTCGTGATCTCGAATACTGGCTGCAAGCTGAGCAGCAAGTGAGGGTTCGCAGGAATGCACACTTGCGCAAAGTCGTCTGATCACCGCGAAATTGCGATACGACCGCCACTTCTTCGATAGCCCAGACCACCACTAAAACAGCCGCTTGGGAGTATCCACGTTTCGAATCCCGCCGTAATGGCTTCAACAAACACCGCCGTCTCTCGTATTCTTCGGCGCAAACCATACGACAAGGGGACAATCTCCGCCAGGTTGGGCGGTGCAGCCTGGCGTGTGGCCTGAAACTGGTTGGCCTCAGAGCCGCCAACTCGTCACAGGTTTCATGGATGCTTCCCGCAGCGTCTTCTACCCCTCAATCACTGCGACAATCGTCCGAGGATGTTTCTCGTAATCTGGGCCACAACAGGATCGTTGAGGTGCCGGGCCCACTCGGTGCATCCAACAGTCACGACCGTTCCTACTTCGGTCCACAGACCCAACACCGCGGCCCCATCGCGTAGATCTCTTCCCCAAGGCGTGAGCCCGTCATCGCGACCGAAGAGGGCCGTTGAATGCACGACCGCTTCATACTCCCGCATCCGGCCTGGGGCGAGCCCTAGGATCTGAAAGTTTCCGGGGGTACTGTCCCGGTGGCTCGCCACTGGGACACCATTTACCCACTCGAAGTCGCAGCCGTCACACTCATAGCCGATGCAGCCCACCTGAGGAAACTGTTTGGTCTTGCCTCCGCCTGGCCAGAGCCCGTCAAACAGCCAATGCTGAGGCTGGTAGATCGTGTAAGGAATCGGATCGGGATGGATCGCCCCATAACAGAAACTCACTCCGGTCAACAGATTCTCCGGTCGATTCGAGCCTTGGCAATGACTCCACAGTGCACGGCCGTCCATATCGCCCTCCAAGGTGAGCCGTGAGTTTGGGAGATCCATCCCTACCTGTCGGTAGCAGACATTCCCACTGAAAAATGCCGCGTTTCCCCCAGCACGGATGTATCGATCGAGTGCCGTTCTCATACCCTCAGACCAATACTCATCATGGCCGACGCTCAGAACTACACGATACGAGGATACGAGATCGGGATGCCGCTCTAGGTCCTCATTCGTCGCATAATCGAGTGCGAGACCTTCCCGCTCAGCCCACTGCACAAAAGGCCATTCCCACTTGTCCCATCCAGCATACCGCCGTTGTCGACTCACGGCCTCTCCGGCGCCGCAGTCATAGGGCGAGAGAAATCCCAACGGGAGGGGCCGATGGAAAGACGCGCCGCGCCCTTGATCGTAGAAACTCCCATGGGTAGTTGCGAGTCCAGGAGTGACAGCCAGACCATAATTGTTATAGGCACAATACGTGTTGGTCGAAAGGATCAGCAACGTCCTCGACTGCCGACCGGGGTTCATCGAACGAACGACAAAGAACGCCTCTCCATCGCGTTCGCGGCCGCCGCTGGACGGCACCCTCATCGTGATTCGATAAAATCCAGACGACCATGAGGCCGGCACTTCAAACGATACCTCGCTGCCCTCTCCATGTTCCCATCTGCACCCATGTTCAGACGCATCAGTCGGGATGGCGTTTGGCTGTACCCACACCGGCGATGACCAGACTAAGTCTTGCTGCACACCAAGGCGATGGATGACCACAGTGGCCCTGGTGCGCGCCTGCGACGACATGAAGAGCGTGACTCGTTCTCCAGGCAGATAACTTCTTTGGTCCGTGTATCCCTCGACGTCTAGTCGCCCTCCATCCAACCAGGAATTCGGAACACATGTGCCGGTGGGAGAAGGAGGATTGCTGCACGCGTCGATGAATGCAGGACGAACTAAGGGGAGAAGCGCCATAGCCAGGGCCGATGAGAGAAACTGCCTCCGACTACACCCGCGAAGTTGGCCCTGGATATCACGAGGGTCTTTCATCATCTATCGTGCCCCCCGAGCCCCTGAACATGTTCAGGATAGAATCTGAGTCCAATCCTGCGGGACAGAATGCGATCGCCGCCCCAGACGAGGCGATGAGAAATGTCCTATGTCCCCGATTCTGCTCTCATGAAGATCGACCACGATGTTATGGACCTTGAGCCCGGCACGGATTGTCGCAATCACGGCAGTCGAAGCTGAGTGCGATCAGAAGTGGCTCCCCACCTCGAATTCTCTGGCAACAGGCAGGAGAATTTTTTCTTCCATGCCAATGTGGCAAAGCAGCCCGGCTCAGAATTGATCATGCGCTCTCTGATCTTCAATTGTTACGAACCGAGAATGTAATCGTCTGACTCCCACCGGCGGCCCCGCCTCCCCCTACCGCAGCAAATGGTGTCGCGGTGAGTGTATGACTGCCCGTACTCAGGTTGAATGGAGTGTAATCACCCGCAGGACTATCTCCGGCGATCGCGTAGGGAGAAATATTTTCTGTTTGAATGGACGGCGTGCCATCGTACCCGAAGACCACGCTTCCGACCCCTCCCGTCACCACAGCTCTGATGGATAACTCAGGTGGGAGCTCGGACAGCACCAGTGTGTCTCCGTGAAGCATCGGACGGATATCAGTGTTCGAAGCCGCATTGACGAGAGTAAGACCTGTCACGAATGTATTCGCGCTCGTCACCTCGACCGCACCCATATCACACACACCCCCGCCCTGCGGCCTCGGCACCCCTCGCTGATCTCGTAACTCGCAACCGTCTGCGGCAGGGGGTGGGAACTGGTAGCCTGCTTCGAGGACCGGGCTATTCGCCGCCGGAAGATGCGTCTGCGTGGGGCCTCCATTGTTCGCCAATGGCCCGATGAGAGGATCGACAGTCAGCAGAAAGGTCGAGACAAACGAGGGAATGGTGCACGCATTCGTGTCGCCGATCAGATTGTACTTACTATCTCCACTCAACTGTCCGACACAATCATGGGGGCCGCTGCCGCCGTGATTCCCCGCAATGATACTGTTCTTCAGCACGGTCGTCTTTCCTGATGAGGTTTGAATGCCTCCGCCACGGAAACTCCCCGCATTATTCCCCACACCCGTGTTATTCGTAATGGTCACGTTATACAAAACGGCAAACCCATTCTGAGAGATGCCTCCGGTCCCCGCGTCCGTTGAATGGGCACTGTTGCCACTGACGGTCACGTTGCGGAGGTTCATTTGCCCTTCATTCCGGACCCCTCCAGCCCGATTCGAATCGTTGTTGGCAATCGTCGAATCGTACACCCACAGTTCGCCTTGGTTCCAAATACCGCCTCCAAACGCACCCGTGGCCATATTGTCGGTAATGGCACTCCGCCGCATTCGAAGCGTCGCGCCACTATCGACCAGAAGTCCGCCTCCCCCAGTAAAGGCCTCGTTCTGCCGAATGACGAGGTTATTGAATTCGGACGTTCCGGCATTGATCCGGATCGCCCCTCCGCCCTGACTGTTGCCTCCCTGCACAGTGACGTGATTCAGCTCGAGGCCTTCGCTTTCAACGGAGAACACGCGATCGGCGTGGTTGCCGTCGATGATCGTACTCGCTGCACCGGCACCCTGAATCTTGACGCCGTCCGTGATTGCGAGACGCCCTCCACCCGCTGCCACTGGAAGAGTGAGCTGATAGAGCCCACTGGGAACTTCGATTGTGTCTTTCCACACCGAAGCATTCGATTCCATCACGGCAGCGCGCAGCGTGCATAAGCCGCCCGGCACTCCGGCCTCCGTACCAGGAGGGACCGCCCGCGCGCACGTGCGATCACCAGGATTCGCATCCGGCGCATCCACCAGACTATTGACTCGATATGTCATGCATCCGCTCGTGACGAGCGACAGCAAAACCATCAGTGATGTCGCAACCCGGCTGAAGGACCACGGCGATTGTCTGGTCGGTAAGAATGAGTTCATGAGTAACCTCCTAAAGAGATGCACAACAGGGATATCAGGTAGGCTTCTACCTCGCTGGACTCTTTCAAGTAGTATGTTCGCAGAAGCCATACCCCGCTCGCTCCAGAGCCCGCTGGACAGCGGGCATCACGACGGAGCTGTTGGAGCAGGGCAACACACCCAACTCCGGTGCCGCCTGAAGTTTGGCCAGAAGCTCTGTAGATTCTGAGGCGGCCAGCTCATCACAGGTTTCATACAAGCCTCCCGGACCTTCTTCGATCGTGTTGTGGACTTTCAGCACGGCACGGATCGTTGCAATAACAGCAGCCGAAGGAGGCGGCATGAGCAACGACGCGATGGCCCCATGGTCAAGCCGGAGCTTCGCTGCAATGAGAAGTGGTGCCCCGCCTCGAAGTCGCTGGGCGGCGGGCAGGAGAATCTTTTCCTCCATGCCGATGTGGCGAAGCAGCCCGGCTCGAAATTGATCATACGTGCCCTGATCAACAGCGCCGGCCTGAGCCACAGCCGATTGCAGCAGGCTTTCTAGTCGCCCGTGGTCTTTCACAAGAAAGTCAGTGATAGGCCCGATCTTTTCGTTCTCGCCTGGTGTCATCCGTTGTCTCCGATTTTGCTGTTGGTACAATTGACATCGCTGCGCGCAGAGTGACTCTGCACTATCGAATTGCGAGACCCGACTTCCTACCCCTCACCAGCTCCGACTGACGCTCTATTCGATGAACGCCTATCCCCAGCACACGGATGGAGGTCTTTAATGAAAGACTTCCTTAAACAGCTCCAGCATCGCCGCCCAAGATTTTTTGTCGGCCTCCGCATTGTACTCGAGAGCATCCATCCCTGCCTTGCCGGCATCCGGATTAGTGAATCCGTGTTTCACGCCCGGATAGGTGACCACGCGGAACATCGCCCCCGCCGCCTTCATCTCCTGAGTAAAGGCCTCCACCTGCTCCTTTGGAACAAACGGATCGGCTGCGCCGGTGAGCACGAGGACCCGACCACGAACCTTACCCGGCTCCGCAGGACTCTTCGTCGCGAGCGCACCATGAAAGCTAACCACCGCATCCAAGTTCGCTCCGGCACGCGCCTCGTCAAGGATCACAGCCCCACCGAAACAGTATCCGATGGCGGCAATGTTCTCTGCCGAGACGTGGGGATCCTGTTTGATGAGCTCAAGCGCCGCATGAAATCTCGCTGGGATTACCATCGGATCTTTCTTGACCTCGGTCATGAAGCCCTGGGCATCCTTCGGATGTGTGGTGACCTTGCCCTTCCCATACATATCGAGCGCAAAGCCGACGTAGCCGGCCTCCGCGAGTCGCTTCGCCTGATGGCGTGCATGCTCGTTGTGGCCCCACCACTCGTGGACGACAAGCACGCCGGGACGTCGAGCCTTCGAGGCGTCATCCCAGGCCATGAGTCCCTGTAGAACCGCCTCGCCCTCTTTGTATTCAATTTCCCTTGTTTGAACTTCAGCCGAAGCTCCCGACGCGGCCAAGAGCACCGCTGCGACCACCACGAGGTAGATCCTCTTCATCAATCCCTCCCACAGCGTAAAATAAATACCCGGCCCCCAAAGCATTCGACGATCGCAACACGCGCGGACGCGCTCCGCACGCTTGTCTCACAACGCCGCTCAGCGATTTCGCGACGAACCATCATGAATCATGCGGGCCAGCCACACGTGTTCGTCGCGTACACCACCCACCTTCAACGCATTTCGATCCAGCCGGACATACGACTACGAAACATTAACGTCCGTCGGCTCGTCCTGACAAGGACAGCGTCGCCAGTGTTCTCGATGCCCTGTACCAGTTCTTCTCCTTGAAGTGGCATCACGTGAAACCGGCTCATGAACGCCGAGAACGCCACCAACCGCTCCGTCGTCACAACCAATGCCACGTGGCCGTGGGCACGCAACTCCTGAACCCGTTCGGACATGCCTAAGTTTTCGGTCGTCCAATGCGCGAGAGTTTCCTGAAACCCATAGAGGCTCCGCTCCGTCGCCACCACGCATAATTCTCGAAGGACCTGTGACTGATTGACATGCTCGTCCACGCTCAATGGCTGCTCGCCCCAATGGCGAAGCTGCGAGGAGAAACCCAATAATCTCGTGGAGGTAATCGCCAGTCCTGTCAAACCCAAAGCCTTGGTGCTCACAACGGTTTCGCCCACTCCGAGGTCAATCTCGGACGGCCCCACTCCATTTACTGCAACCACTTTGTTTTTGACGACCGATACCAACACCTCCGTGAAGCGGCCTTGGGCAAACGCCAGTGCACCGCAGAGACACAGCATCATGGCTATGCCGAGGCAGACCATTCCTACCCGCACAGACAACACTGGACGTTCAAACAGGGCACGGAGTCGAGTCCGCCCTACAATCATCAATCTCATCATCATGTCAAAAGAGGTTACTGCCCGAAGCAGGGCGTGTCAACGAGGTGAGCGTGGATGTCGGACCACAAAGAGCGAACAGGAGTAAACTGCGTAGCGTTATATTACAAGACTCGACCCCTTTATCAGATTCCGGACTCCATCCATGACGTCCGATTATGCTTTCAGACTCACCCAAGTCACCTGACCCTTTGGAGCCACCGGCACTATACGATGGAGTTGGGGCATCAGCGGCCGAAGATCTTTCAATCGATTCGTCGTCGCTTGAAGAACAATGACGGCGATGGTGAATTGCGGGAGATGCTGTTGGAAGGATAGGTTTCGGTCAACCGTCACAAAGACATCGAACTGAGCCTGCGCGAGCCTGAGCAACTCTCCATTCTGAATACCCGACCAACCGGCCTGCGGGACCGTGACCACCTCATGGCCATCGATTTCCTTGGCCAATCGACGGTCAATACATTCGTCGAGAAGGATTTTCACGAAGCGACGGCCAGCATTCGGGCCTTCGCCTCTTCGAGGAAGGCAATTACTTGTTCACGCGAGACAGTGGGAAACCCGTCCAGGAACTCGTCGATCGTCTGCCCCCCCTCCAGATACTCGATGAGCGTCTGCACCGGCACCCGCGTCCCGCAAAAGACCGGCGTCCCGCCAAGAATGTCTGGGGTGGAGGTGATGAGAGCTTGCTTTGCGGTCGCCATAACGCATCCTGTGGGTGGGAGAGATTCTATTCCAGCCGATAAGAGAATGCAATTTTATCGCTGCTGAGAACCGGCGGAAGACATTGCCAGTGGCTCACTCATCCCAATACGTGGTGCACTCGGAGGAGAAATCGCTAACGGTCAACGCGGGCGAGGCGAAATAGCATCTTTTTCTCTTCCCGACTTCCTACCTGCCCGCGCTTGCCGGAATAGCGAACGTGCGTCGCTAACTCGATCCGACGCCGAAGACTTTGGCTGCCTTTTTCACATCCCCGGGCTTAACCCACAGGATGGCGCCAAAGCGTCCCTGGCCGGCACAGAGGCCGGTCATCGCGGTCATGTTGATTTTGGCTAAGCGGAGTCGATCTGTCAGATCGGCCAGCGCTCCCGGTCGATCATCGCCGTCCACCAGCAAGCACATTCTCGGTCCCTGAATTTTCAACTTATGCATCTTCGCGATGCTCTTAAACGCGATGGGGTCTTCCGGCACCACATCTACCTGTGTGCGGCGACTCCGAGGAAACGCATGCACGGCAAGCAGATTCCCTCCGGCTTCACGCAGTGGAGCAAGGATGCCGGCTAATGTCCCGGGTTTATCCGCAATCTGCACCTTGAAATACTGAGCAGTTCGAATCACATCGGCCATCATACCCTCCTCTCCCCGCAAAATAGCGGGTATCATTCGACAGGACATGCTTCGCAGGAACATGAATGTGTGCTGGAATCATCATCACGTGGACCGACCTCCACAGAAGTCGCGCAACGATGTGATGTAATTTGACTGTATATAGCGTAGGCAACCAACCGGCGTAATGCAACCGGTAAAATCTACTTTCGGAAACTGATTTGCGACTTCCGACTACAGGGCCTCCGCTTTGGCGTAGAGATAAGTCGGCGCTTCTGGAAAATACAGAAAGAGTGCCGGACAGAGCCAACCCTCCCCATTGTCGTCCCACCGGTACCACACGCCTTCGTATTCTGCTCGGACCTTCTCCAGCTTGACCTGATAGCCAGGGAACGGCTCTGAAGCAAACAAGAGCCGAAACCCCTTTTCTGCGTTGGGTATATTCGCGACCATGGAGTCAATCATCTCGGGAATGCCGGACACGAACGGCTCTTGTGAAAGCCCCACTCGTGGATCGTCAAAGACCCAAGTCGAAGCGTGCCGGTATGGCACGATCACATGAATGGCGTTAGCCACAGAAACACCACTGTGTTCGTATTGCCATGAATCTTTTTAGTCGTGACAGCACGCTACCAGCGCCGCTTCGGTCAAGGCGATGTGCGTCCGAGGCGATCAACAAAGACTCCCGACCCCTTTTCTTTGTCTTCAATCTTCCATTTTCGGGGAACCCTATGCCCAGAAAGCAGGCACGTCAAGAATGAGGACGGTCAGGTAAGAGCGTGAAATGAAGCGGACGCGGTGGGCGGCTGGCGGGAGCAGGGCAGCAAAACAATTCAGAATGTCCCCGTTTCCTCCTCCCAGAGCGAAACGGTTCCGGCCCCCTTATAATTCTCATGCACTAGGAGAGGCGACGATACACCTCGCGTCGATGACGGACGTATTGCACGATGATGCGCATCGCGGCGCTGTCCACTTCGTAGACGATTCGATAATCCCCAACCCGCAAGCGGTATAAGCGCTCAGCCCCTTGCAACTTGATCGATTGCGGCGGAAACGGATCGGACGGTAAGCGCTCGATACGTGCGATGATACGAGTGATGAAAGTGCGAGGAATGGACTGGAGATCTTTTTCGACAGACGGCCTGTAGCTGAGATTATAGGAGGCCACGCTTATGAAGCCGCTTTTTCATGCCATCAGCAGAAATTGGCTTTTCATTGCGGCGTTCAGCGACCACAGCAAGATCGTGGAGGTCCTCCATCAATCGTGAGTACCGCTTCAGCGAGAGAACAACCCCAGTCCTCTGGCCTTGACGATTTGTCACATACCGCTCTCCCAGGGAAGCCGTCTTGGTGGATCGTTTCGCAAGCATGCTCATCTTATAACGCATCCCTTCATATCTTGTCGAGACGGACCGCCAATTCTTGCAACAATCAGCAGTTCGGCGGCGGAATCAGGCGCCTGCATCGCGCAAACGGATCGAGACATGTGAATGCAAACCTGAGAAACGAATACGGACCAGATGGGTAGCTGGCGCGGGCAGGGTGCCCAAACAATTCAGAATGTCCCGGTTTTCTTCTCCACAGTGACACCACTGCGTTTGTGTTGCCATGAGTCGTATCATTCGTGACCGCATGCTACCAGCCCCACGCCGGTGAGGGTGATCTGCGCCCGAGGCGAGCGAGACCATCAACAAAGACTCCCGACCCCTTTTCTGCTCCCCCGCTACCCGTCACGTCGACAACGCAACCAGCCGACAGACGATGATCTATTTCTATTCAGAGGAAACCAAGCGCGGAAACGGTGGACTGCTGGCAAGGCTGAAACGGATTGGAATTCAGTGTACAGATACCTGAGAGAACAGGTTGATCACGACGACGCCTGCAATAATCAAAACCATTCCTATCATGGCTGGTACATCCAGCCGTTGCCCAAGAAACAGGGTCGCGGCAATGGCGATAAGGACAATGCCCACGCCGGACCAGATCGCATAGACAATGCCGACCGGAATCACCTTCAGTGGCAGAGATAACAAATAGATTGCCGTGCCATAACCCGCCACCACCAGCAGCGAAGGCCAAAGCCTCGTGAATCCATCGCTGGGTTTGAGGGCCGACGTGGCAATGACCTCGGCGACGATTGCGACGGCAAGAATCAACCAGTGCATGATTGTGACCTCTCTTCACTGAACAAGATGACTCCTTCCAATGAATCGATTCCCGCAATCTTCAATTTTCCAGGAACCCTACGCTCAGAAAGAAGGCACGTCAAGAATGAGGACGGTCAGGCAAGAACATGAAATGAGGCAGGCGCGGTGGGCGGTAGGCAAGGCTGAATAGTCAGAAAAGTAGAATGTCCCCGTTTCTCAGCCCCCAAAGTCGTTGACGTATCCATCGCGCTGTAGCCTAGGGAGGTGTCTAGTGAGAGAGGATGCTGAAGAAGAGCTGGCCCGCTATGTGCCACGAAGCGGGAAATTGAAGCATTATTGTTTCCCGGCATCACCTTCTGATAAGGGGGGCTCTCTTAGCTCGCGCTCACATATGACAGCGAACTTCTTGAGGTGTGGGATCATGTTATCGTAGAAGTGTACAAACACTTCAAGTGAAGTGACCAAAGGTCCGAGGATAAGCGGCTTGGGCAGTTGATTCGTTCCTAACTCATAACAAACCATCTCTTTGTTCAGCTTCGCATAGGCGCCCAACGCCCCTCCCCAGTTTGAGTGTGCAATCTCACAGAGGTCTTCGTAAAGTTTTCGGTAGACGGGAAAATCTTTGTCTACAACATCAATTGCATTCAAAACATTGTGCGCGAGCAATGGGGTTGAGTCATTGCGTGTTCCGACCAGTGCTCTCCCCAAAAACTCATCTATCTTACCTGTTGATCCATTCTCTCCTGCTTCCTTTACTTCTATATACAACCAGTACAATAGCGCGACAGATTCAAGAAGTGCTCTGGAAAGGGTGGCAGTGGCCACAAGTTGGCCTTGTTGGTAGGAAGCAAGTGCAGCTTCGGCTAGTTCGGACACGCGATAGAGCAAGACCTCTCGAATGCATAGTGCTTTGAATGGGATCCTCGCTGTTGTGGAAATAGTTGCTGGGTCAATTCGAGGGGGAAGACTGGCCTTCAGCCCTCGGCTCAAGACCAATCCTTTCCTCAACAAATCATCTTCATTAAATGCAATCTGATCAAGGCTGTCTTCTGGCATTACGTTCTCGATCTGCTTATCGCCCGCCATGCATCCGGAATGTTGTATATGGACCTTTAATAGGCCTCATAGCGCTGGATCGTCTTTTGGAAGCAACCCTTTTGCCTCAAGTGAGATCAAGACTTTTCCATGATCGCACTCATCCTGGCCTCTTCCAGAAGCCTTGACCACACTGAATCCATACTGTTTCTTTGATCGGCGGGGGGCTTTATGAAATCTTCGTCCGCAAGTTGTTCGAAAGAGTTTATCTGAGCAATATCTTCATTAGAAAGACCATAGTGCCCTGCTCGCCGGAGAAGGGATTTTACGAGTAGTGGAAATCCAATAGCAGCTAAAACAAGGTGTTCTTGTTGAGACCAAGCAGTTGGTCGTTTCGTCAAAAGCTTGCCGTGAGCGAAGTCTCCGCGAACGCTGTAGAACTCCTTCATCCACTCGTACCGAATGTGAGCAGCTATATCTTTCCATTGAACGGAACGGCGCTTTGAGTTTTCCACAGTGATCCCACACGTTGGAACCATACATTCCTGAAACCTCCTAGCCACATCCTTGTAGTCAGGCTTCGCTTCCAGGATGTGTTCGAAGGCGCTACAGAACAGAACCCATTCGACCTGAAAGCGTACCGACTCATTGTCAGTGTTTGCCTGATTAAAACATGCCATAGCATTTTGCCACCTTGCCCAATTGTTATCGGGGCACGTTGAACAAAACGACAGGAGAGAGGAAATAAGGTTTTGATCAAGAGACACTCTGCTGATCGTTTGAACGTGAATCGGTGCAGTAAAAACAGTTTCCTTTACCTGCCTTAAATCCCATGTTTCCCCATCTCGCCTTCTCGATCGAAGGGAAATAAAACCTGAGCCACTAACTTTCTGCCCGTATACTCGGAAGCAATCAGTGTTTGAGTAAGCCCCAATTCCATTAAAGTATTCTCGTTTTGCCAAGCCAGTAAAGCACGCAAGGTCGGCCAGTTCGTAGGCATCACGGATTTCATCGTCAGTAAGATCGTCCAAAACCGCTCTCTCCTTGTAGGACAGCAGCGTAACCTGCTGGACGGGAACACCCTTGATATCCCGATAGGAGGACAGAACGGAGTTGATCTTTATTACAGAAGCAGAGTCGATGCCACGAGGATCGGTTGAATTGTAGGGTATGAGCGATATGTCTCCAGCTTTATATACCTTGTCGAGCCTGCACCAAGGCATGAATAACAGAACAGGCAAGGTGTGTGCCCCGATGAGAAGAAGAAGAAATGCGGACATTCTACTTTTTGCGGTCGGCCGGGTCTAGGGCTGTGGGGCGATGAGGGAAGGGACAGCTCGGATACCGCTTCGGCCTCGGAATATCAGCGTTTCAGTGCCCTGCCCTTGCGCCTTCGGTTCGTGTCCCTCTACAATTGGCCTCCCTGCGAGGCCCTCAGGGCCTTCACTTAGATGCCGAGGAAACTCGCCATGTCGAACGGTCTTCCCGATGAGGCATTTACCAAACAACGGGATGAATCCATGTCGCAGGCCGTCAAGGGCCTGTTCATCATCAATGGTGGTGCGGCTCTTGCGCTCTTGGCATTCTTCAAGGATGTGTGGAGCGCTAGGCCTGACCTGGCAGCTTCGATGCTGAAGTCCATGAGCCTGCTGGTCATCGGCGTAGCCCTGGCCGGGAGCATTCACTTATTGAGATATGTCGCGTCATTTCATTACCAAACGCAAGATGGTTCCGGTCCGACCTATCGGACGGCCTTTTTGATCTTGGCGTGGTGCTCGTTGGCGATGTTCTGCTTTGGCGTAGTATGGTTGATTGGCGGTATGTGGTCAGTGCTGCTGGGGCGGACTGGCCCGTAGAGTTCTTCTAGCCTATTCGGCCAGAGCGCCGGTGAACAATCTAGAAACAGAAGAGGCGGAGGATCGAGTGGCGAGGATTTCTCCGTAGCACCATGAAGCTCGACACACTAAATCTCGACACGTTAGAACGCCTACTGAAAGATTCAGTGCATGGAATAGGACTTTGCCTTGACGCGAAACTAATCAACTCGGCCCTAGTTCTCCTCTATTGTGGTATCGACACTGCCAGCTCACTTGATTTGAATTTCGCCAGCAGTTCCGTGCAACTACGCTACGTGAACTGGTGCGACACGTACATGTTTAAAGGGAAGCCCCTCGACTACACCTCTCTCGAACTTTATGCAGCGCGATGTGGAATGGTTCATGAAACTTCGGTTGAGAGCACTCTAAGTAAGAAAGGGAAGGCACGGCAAGTCATTTACGCATGGGGCGATAGCAAGGTTGACACGTTAAGGGAACTGAACAAACTAGGTCAGATGAACGATTATGTCGCTGTCCAATTTGAGGACCTGGCGCATTCGTATGACGGTGGCCTCGCTGACTTTATTGGAAGTCTTCGAAGCAGCGAGGAGCGAGCCGCTTTCGCACTCAAGAAGGCCGAGAAATGTTTGATCACACACACAAAGGACGAAATGAAATCCCTTCTCGAATGGGGAAGGTCGATGCTCCAGCTCCCTAGCTAGAAACGGACAAATCATGCTGACCAAGACTGAACTGGAAAATGCATTCAAGGTCCACTTCAACGAGATGGATAACTGCGAAGAACACAAATGTTATTGGGCCTTACTCCATCTGGAAAGCCAAAATGGGGACATTCTGAATTTTGGGTATGCGACCGTCCTGTTGCGCGGCCTGGTCGGCCTGCGACAGCACACATCCAACGAATTAGATGTTCCGTCAGAGCTTGTTTGTTCGCTCCTCAATCACTCGCAGACTGTTCAGAAAGCCCGTCCAGCAAGGCCGCAGGCGAGTAAGAACTGGAGGCGTACCCTCTGGGGTACGTTGAGGATTCTTGCGAGCTGAGAACGCTGCTGGCGGGCTTTATCAACAGCCGGGCAAATAAACAGGGACGGCTACTTTTCGCTGCTCACTCCGCTTGTGCCGACTGATTCAATGTTCTGGATAGCCGATCGTCCGGGATGCGTCGCCCGCCAGGCGATGACTGCAGCGCTGAGCATCATGAGCGAGGCCAACAAGAAGGGCGCGCCGGGCAGGTGCCACGAGGCGCTCGGTCCGATAAAGTGCGCAAAGCTTTGCGTGAAGAGCGCCGGTCCGATCAGGCCGGTAAAGCCGTTAATGCTCGCCATGGCTCCCTGGAGTTGGCCCTGCTCGGAACTGCTCACGCGGCGACTCATCAGTGCCTGCGTCGCCGGACCCGCGAGGCCCCAAAAGGCCATGACGGGAATGCCAAGCCAAAAGATCCACCCCTCGGGCGCAAGGCCGTAGACCGAAAACCCGATTGTTCCACTGAGCAACCCCACCAGCAATGTCGTGCGCAAGCCTAATCGGGCCGTGACCGGACGGATCAGCCCCCCTTGGACAATCATCACGGCCACGCCGACGCCGGCGAGCGTCAGACCGACTGTGGCAGTCCCCCATCCGTACCGGTAGCCCATATACAGCACCGACACGCTCGGCAACACCGTATGGGCCAGATAGCCGAAGAAGGCGACGGCCGCGAGCCCGAAGAGTTCATGGTGCGAGCGCAACAGTACCAGCGAGCCGACCGGATTCGCCCGCTTCCACGAGAAGGGCATCCGCTTGTCAGGCGCCAGGGATTCGGGCAACACGAAGAACCCATAGCACGCGTTCACCAGGCTGAGCGCCGCCGCGCCCCAAAACGGGAGCCGCGGATCGATCTCGCCGAGCCAGCCGCCCAGAGCAGGACCGAGTATGAAGCCGATGCCGAACGCCATGCCGATCTTGCCGAACGCCGCAGCCCGGTGTTCCTGAGGCGTCACGTCGGCAATGTACGCCCCGGCGGTGCTGAAGCTGGATGAGGCGAGGCCGGAGATGGCGCGACCCAGGAACAGCCAGGCGACGGTCGGCGCCAGCGCCATGACGATGTAGTCGAGTCCCAATCCCAGATTGGACAGCAGCACGATCGGCCGGCGGCCGAACCGGTCGGACAGGGCTCCCTGAATCGGCGAGCAAAAGAACTGCATGACCGCCCAGGCCGTACCCATCAGCCCATACATCATGGCCGCCTGGGCCGTATCGCCGGAGAAAAACTCCTCGACGAGTTTCGGCAGCACGGGAATGATGATGCCGAACGACAGCATGTCGAGCATGACGGTGATGAGGATGAACAGCACCGCGGCGCGCCGCGGTGTGGAGGCAGTTGGTCGATCGCTCATGGCCGAGCATCCTACCAGGCCGACACCTCAGCCTGTCGAGAAAAATGGGCGATGATCCCCCACTCAACTTTTTAGTTTGAGCATGGCATACTCCGGCCAACACCACTGAAGACGCGGCCATGGCCACTAAAAACTGCTACATCACATGACGGTCCCACAATTCGCTCGATCAAGCATGCACTCATCCGAATACACAACGCGATGTATGCAGACAGTTGCCGTCTACGATTAGATTGAGGACATATGGGTGACACGCATCAGGAAGGCACCGCTGATCCAGGCCGGAAACGATGGTACAAAAACCCCGTCTATGTTGTTGGCGGATGTGTCGCGTGTGTCATCTTCGTGCTCGTTGTGGCTTTCGCGATTCAATCACTCATGCAGAAGCGCGCGCATCAAATGGCCGAGCGTGCCTGGGTGAGGGTTCAGGGCGCGACGATTATTGGCCCCCTCGTGCAGCATAATGTCCCAAGAGCGACCATACTCTTTCAAAATACCGGGCGCTCTCCTGCACTGACGACGAACATACGTCTAGTGATGACCGTATGGACCTCGAACAAGCTCCCTGACTGGGAAATGCCTCCGAAACTGACGACTGATGCTGGAAGCGTCGGGGTCATTGGTCCAGGATCTGTTGTGAGCCAGCCCCTTTCCTTGATGAGGCCCCTGACCGATGAGCAAGGTATGTATTTGGAGCGCAAAGACTGGTTCATTGTGATACTTGGACTCGTGTCGTACTCCGATATTTTCGATAATCTCCATGAGACCAACCTTTGCCTCATATGGCGAGATACCTCCGACGAACGCCTGAGTCCCTGTGAGAAATGGAATGACGCAGATTGATGCCAGCACCGCACAGAGCAGGCCTTTGAATCACGCGGCCTGGTTGCTGCCTATCGTTGCCAATTCAGACCGCGCTAATATAGTTGTTGAGCAGCCGACAACCAGCAAAAAGTGTTGCCTCTTCATTCCGAATCCAACGGCTGATGACACCCAGGTAGGTGAGTGTGTCCGCGACCGCCTTGATGTCACGGATTCCGGTGTCGGATTGGGCCTTGGTGGGATTCACGGGTTCCCCGCGCTCGATCAGGTAGCACAGCAACCGCCGCTCGGGGCCGTCGCCGATTTCGGCCGCCAGACGCTGCACGAATGGCTCCCACTGGCACCGACCCGCCTCAACGGCATCGTCCCCGTAATGGAGCAGCAGCTTCGTCAGGTAGGGGTGGTTCCCCGTCCAGGCGGCCAGGTGAGGACTCGTGTCTTTCCCGATCAGCCGTCGCGTCTCCCCATCGAGCAGGACTGACAGGGGAAACAGGCGAAAGTTCAGACCGGCCTCTATCCCGGAGTGGCCCAGCAGCGTCCGTAGTCGGCGGCCACCGGTCACGACGAGGCTGGCTGCTCCCGCCGCCGACAGGCGCGCGAGCAACGGTGCAATCGCCTGGCCGGCGACATCGTCCAGATTATCCAGGACTATGATCGATCCAGGTCGCACATCGAGCCGGGGTGACGGATCTGTGCCACAATCCACCTCGACCACTGGGCGGTCCGACAGTCCCTCCAAGGCGGTGCGAACCAGCGAGGTCTTCCCTAGCTTCGGCCCGCCGATCACCGCCAGCGATTCGCCCCTCGCGATACGGCCACGCAGGTTCCTGACGAGCCCATGGCGACCGATGAACGCGTCTCCAGTGGCGGGACAAGGGATGAACGGCGAGATGGACATGGCCCACTTTACCACGCCTGGTTGATCCCCTACTGCACGCGTTCAACGTAATCTTCTGGCCGATCTTTGTATAACCTCTCTCTAGGGAGTCGCCAGGCTGTCCTTCACAGCGCGCATTGAGGGAGCACATTCTGATCATGGGGCCTCATCGAGTAAGAAGGATGGTCTGGCTGTTCTCCTCCCACTCTTCCGAGAATACGCGTTGCACGATCACAGGAGACCATCAAGCTCCATCCCCTCCCCCCTCTGCCCCAAACATCTGCCAAAGGGAGCAGGCGAGGTTGCTCTTAATTGCGCGCGTCGTTAGTGAGTCTCATGAGGCGGGCTTCGTGAAGCGAATTCCGCTGTTCGCGTGGGACTTACGCGAGAATCGAGGCTGACCGGAAATTTCATCCGTGCGAGTGGCACCTGTCGTACACGTCTCGCCTGGCACACTTACGATTTACGGATGAGGAGAGACGGGTTGAAGAACTGTCGCAGTTGGTGTTATTCGTTCACTGACTCCGGCGTGCTCTATCAGATTCCTCCTTCATGACCTTTCCCATCAATCGTAGCACCGGGGGAATATCTTCGTGGGCCGTCTTCCACAGCACCTGGTGGTTTACTCCGAAATACTCATGAATGAGCTTGTCTCGCATCCCAGCCATCTGCTTCCACTGGACCTTCGCATGTCGCTTACGTACAGACGGTGGAACCTTCTTGGCCGCTTCACCGATAATCTCGAACGCTCTGACCACGGCATAGATGGTTTTCTGATCCTGCGCAAACTGGGCCCACGTCATGCCGGCAATAAACTGCGAGATGTTCTGCGCCGCATCCTGAATATCAGCCACGTAGTCGAGAAACTCACGTTTGCGAGTCACAGGCCCACGACCTCGCTCAGAATATGCCGCCCGATCAGGGGTTTGAGCGTATCCTTCATCACCAGATCCACCTTGATGCCCAACAAAGATGACAGGTAGTCTTCCAGCTCGATGAACTCAAACAGGCTTGGATCCTCGGCAAACTCGACGAGCACATCGAGATCGCTGTCTTTCCCGGGCGTCCCCTGGACATACGACCCGAACAGGCCAAGGTACTGGACATGAAACCTGGTCTGCAGCTTTGGTAACTCTCGGCGCAGGGCGTCCATATATCGCCGAAGCTTTCGCTGCGCGCCTAATTGAGAGACTTTTGCCATCATTTATGCCCGTCTTACGATTCGCTGAGCCATTCCTGTGCGAGCACAGCCTACGTTCTAGGTCTGATCCTGTCAACATTTCGCAACAGGTTCTGCAGTGGTTTCTCTAACGCCGCGGCTGCGACTCGCATGGGAACAGCCAGACCGTCCTTCACTGGTCGCATCGAGCGACCACCGCTCTTCAATCATTTTGCTTGAGGGCGGGCTAGATTGGTCTCCCACTGCGCGTGACTTTCTCACCCGCCCACCCACTGGCACGCCGAGACGTGCCATTAGCCCGGGCGAGGGCTCTTCCTCAATCATCTCTATCTCTCGTTAAGGGAGTGGCCAAGGCTGCCCTTTACTGCGCGCATCGAACGAGCACAGTTTCACCGTGCACGTTCTGCGAGCAAGAAGGGCACCTGGCCGCTCCCTTCCCATCCTTCTCAGGGCGCGCGTTCCGCGAGCACAGGGACTGACCAGGCTACCCTCTCCCCCCTGGGCGCCTGCAGCCGACTGAGACAGTCTGACCAGAGAGTGGCCGGGTCCTTGTCAAAGATGCTGGATGAATCCGGCTGCAAGATCGCCCATGCACCTAGACGCATCTCAGCTTCCAGCTGCCTCGGAACCCATGCGGCAAATCCGGCAAACGCCCGGAAGGTTTCGGTCGGCTTGGCCCGCGTAATGATGGATTCCAGAACCTTTGGTGTGCGACCTAGATAGACTCCGTCGAAGACCGATCGTGCGTCTGCTGGAGGCTCCTTGAGCCGGAACAACAGGAGAAAGCGGGTTGGCTCGACCGGCCCACCCGCAAACAGCTGGTAGCTGGTCCCTTTGAGTGCGGTGATGTCCGGCAAGGCCTTAGACAGGAGGACGTTCGTGGAGCGATTCAGAATAAGCCCGACGGTTCCCTCAGGCCCATGCTCCACGACGAGCACGACGGCTTGGCGGAAGTTTGGATCGTCCAGCGAGGGGCTGGCCACTAAGAGCGCACCTTTCGCAACCGACGACGGCGCGAATTCCACCTCGGCCAGCGCGGACATCGTATGCAAGACGGTCAGGAGTGCTCCGAGCAGAAAGATCGCCATGACTCTCCTTAAGCCAGTGAGACCTGGTGCGCTCGTGTACTCAGATGTGAGAATGGATGATACGTACATCCTACTTTTCAGTCGGTTACAGTGGGAAATTTGAAAAAGGCTACGACTCGCTGGCCGTGGGTGTCACCGCGCAAAGATGAGTAGGCTATTTGCCGGAAGCACGAGGGCGGCTGAATGGCCGAAGTCATCCAGCGAGTGCGGGTCGGCGACGACTCGCCCGCCATTGCCGATCACGACGGGATTGACCCAGTGCTCGTACACGTCGCTGTTGAAGATCTCGCGCCACTCCCCGCCTCCGGGGAAGCCGATGCGATAGCCGAACCGGTTGAAGGGCGCCAGATGCACGACCACGATCACGTCGTGGCCTTCCCCCTCCACCCAGCGATGAAACACCAGCACTCGGTTCTGATCGTGCGCGTGCACAGTGCGAAATCCCTGGCCGCGCAAGCCGGGAGTATTCCGGCGCATCACGAGCAATTCTCGCGTGAACCGCACATGGTCGAGCATCTGCTTGTCGCCCCGGTCGAGACCCGCCCAGTTGAGCATCAGATCGTGGTGCGACACAAAATCGTCCCGGGCGCAGCCCGATCCACCTTCATGCGCTGGTTCGGCGACTTCAGTGTTCTCAGAACATTAGCCTACAACGCCTGAAATCGAATATGGCGATAGGCCACACTCCAAGCAGGATTTGGATACGCCTGGAGGCCAACGAAGGTCGGTCCCTGCACGGTGGAGGGCAGCCCCCGGCCGGGATAAGGGTTGTCGAACACGCACACGACATCGCCGTTCATCGTCACGGTGAACTTGACGCCTTCAACGCGGATTTCGAATGAGTTCCACTGCCCAGCGGGCAATGCTGGCTTTTGCGTCAGGACCTCATTGTCCTCACGCCCATCCTTGCGATAGATAGCACCCGTCTTGTGGATGCCTTTGCCGTCGGGTTGGGCCAGCTCGTCGATCTGCACCTCGAAGCCAAAGTCGTCCGCGACGTAGGCGGTATTGTTATAGCCTTTGCTGTCGGGATGCGGAAAGCGGAGGTAGACGCCCGAATTTGAGTCGTGCGTCCAGCGCAACCACTCGAGCCGTAGCACAAAATTTGGCGGCATCGGGATCTTACACCAGAACATACCCAGATCGTTGCCGGCGACCGATTCGACCGCGGCATTGCGCACCCGAAATGAGCCGGGATTGCTGCGCCCGAGCTGATTCTTGATCGTCGTCATGGCCCAGTTGCTCGTATCGAAGCCGTTGAAGAGTGCGGTGAAACCATCTTCAGCGACAAACGGCTGCGGCTTCCCGAGCAAGTCGCCAAGTCGCCGGCCGAGCGCGATACCGGTGAGCATGGGGTTCGGCGAGCCCACACCAGGAAACGTGGCCGGACCCACAACGTAAGCGTTTTCCACGCCATGAAAGCGCGCATCGGCATTAGTCACTGACCGCGCTGGGTCCGTCCCCATCCAGAGCGTGCCGGTCTCGTGATGCGTCGTACCTACGCCGTCACGTCGTCCGCGCTTCGTTTCGTCGGGATGTCCTTTCGGTGCATAGAATAAGACCTGGGTTAAATCACCACCGGGCTGAACGGTCTTGAGGCCCTGCGGTGTGAAAACCTCGAACGGCAAGCCGCCGGCAAAGAGCTTCGCCACGTCATCGGAAGTCTTGTCCATCGCGGTCCACAACTGCAGATCATTGTCCGTCGGATGCAGTTCGACGAACGCGCGCGGCACACCGAATTCGTCCGGATCAGGATCGGGTCGGACGCGATTGGTCTGCGCGTTGGGACTGTCCGGACCGAACGGCTCCATCTCGCCTATGCCGCGGATCGTGATGACGACGTGCGAGTCGGTGACGTTCCTGAACGGCTCAAAGCCATCGATATCAGGCACCTTCTGCCACAGCTCCGCCTCGGAATTCGCACCGAACTTGCCGAGGCCTGAGGCCGTGATTTGCAGGTGAAAATGTCGCATCCGCCCGGCAACTTCCTTGCGGCCTTTTACAAAGAGCGCTGAGGTCTGAAGTTCTTTCAGCGCCGGGTCGAGGTTTTGAATTGCTTCGCGCGGAACGCGAATGTCAACATTGGAACGCAGATGCGCCATGAGATTACGGCCTACGAGCGCGAAGTGCGGAACGCCTTGGAATGAATTGAGCGCAAGCCGTGTGCTTTCGACGGTGGCGAGCGCGATGACGACGACACCGTCATCGGCGAGCGACACCGTACCGAGGTTCGTCTGGATGCCGGTGACTTTGATGGCGCCTCCAGAAGGTTGTGTATTCAGCCGCATGACGTGACAGTTTGGCACGATCATGAGTCGCCGACGCACATTGTCATTGTCCGCTTCCTGGATGGAGGCACGCACTGCTTTCATCAGCACCGGCACTGCGCTGAACTTGTTGAACGGAAAAAAGCCGGCCCGCGGTGCGCGACCTTGCACGGCGAGCGGCGCCTCCAGCTTGAGCCGCGCTTTGTTCTGCGTGCTCGTGATCGGTGGCACGTCGAGATGTAGCTCCAGCTCGTTGAGCGGCACCGCGTTCTGCACCGTCGCGTAGCCATCAAAGAGTTGCTCGCGAAGTGCTTTATGTAGCGGGCCGAAAATGAAGTCGTTCGATACATTTACACCGATCTGCACGCTTGCCTGCCGGAAGTAGCCGTCGTCGTCCGGCAGTGTGGCGAGCTGATCAACCACCCCTTGCGGCCATGGCAGCGGCACACCGGCGAGCGGCATCTCCGCAGGCAGAAGCTGCGGTGACCAGCCCCCCCAGTAAATCGATCGACCGCCGACGCAGTAGGCGAGTCCCGGGAATTTTACTGGTGAATGCCAGGCCAGTCCCCAGACCTCTTTACGCCAATTGCGGCGCTGTTCTTCGTTCATGCCGTTGTAGTCCGCGACCGAAGATGGGTCGGCCACACCGAGCCCGACCATTGGTAGATTCTGATTGTGCTCCGGAAGCACGAACGGCCCGGCTTCGAGCACGAGGATGCGGCGCTGCTTGGCCTGGTCGCGAAACCAGACGTGCTCGGCAAACGCGGCGCCGAAAGTGCCACCGCCGATCACAACGATGTCGAACTTCTTTGCATCGAGCCGTTCGCCGCGGCCAATCTCCGGCTGTGCCTCCTTGCGCGTGCTGCGCTCGGCTTCCTCGAAGGTATTGCAGATATAGCGGCCGAGCACATCGCGTGAGAACTCCGTGTCCTGGGTCTGCACTCTCTGGTTCGGGTCGGGATTCAGTCGTGGTAGATCAATTGGCATAAACAGCTCCTTTTACGCGCCCGCAATCGGTATCGCGTGCGGTAGTCGCCTAACAATGTTTAGGCGGATCCATATAAATAAGAATCTGGATCTGCCCATTTCTACACGCGTAACACATCTTTAATGATCGTGAACAATATCCCATAATCGACACCCATCTTATGGGATTCTGTGTTTGCCTAAAGCAACTTAGATGCCAGCATGGAATGGAACGTCGGGTACATAGGATGGCTCCTCTCTCTCAGCGATTTCAACGTCATACGTATTTCTTGCTAAAACATCCACACGCAAAGTGCATTTCCTGATCACAGACAGGTGTATCAAAAGGGATTCATGAGGTGAATCCAAAGAGATTCATGGCTTAACCAATCAGATAAAAATGAGCCAAGGTCTTCCACTGTGCGCCTGCATCGTATGCGTCTCGCTCTTCTCCCTTCAATACCTAAGCAAACAGGGGCGTGAGGAGCTTTTGACTTCGGCCGTCGAGCGAGACCCTTCTAATTCTTCATGCCTCATTATAAAGGAATACCCGAGACTGCCCTTTATTACGCCTCGCATCAAGCGACCACCGCTTTATCGTGGGGGCTTTGCGAGCAAAGAGACCTCGTCAGCCGTCTCGCCTCTCCCCCTCCAAGCTTGCTCGTTTCCTGCTATGGGGGCGACCTGGTGGATCCTCGAATGCGCGCGTCGAACGAGGCCCTTCAGAGGGCGCGCGTTCCGCGAGCACAGAAGATCAACAGCCTCCATCCCCTTCTTTTTTTCGGTTATAGTATCCCCATGCCTCCTCGATCCAATCATCACAGTTCCAAGCATCCCCGCCGAAAAAAGCGGCGTGGGCATCGGATGACGTTCGCCACCCTCAGGCGTTTCGGACGCGCGCGTTGGCGTACGTTCCGCGCAGCCAGGAAGGCCGTGCTCGCCTCGCCGCCGACCGTACGTGCCGTCGTGATCGTATCGGGCATCCTGCTCCTCTGGTTCGGCGTCAACTGGGCCTATCACGCATTCAACAAACCGACTGAAGTTCTCTTTCCCATAGAGCACTCACTCGACAAGCACCCTGCCGAAACGTGGAAGCAGTACGGCTCGCTCTTCCGTACACATGCAACATCGGTCATCACGCCCGAGTTGCTGGCGGCGCTGGCGCAGGTTGAGAGCGGAGGGAATCCGGTGGCACGAACCTACTGGCGGTGGCATCTGACGTGGAACCCCTTGGAACTCTACCAACCGGCATCGAGCGCGGTGGGCATGTATCAAATTACGGACGGGACGTTCCAGGAAGCGACGCGCTACTGTATCCATAACCATCGTGTGGTCGAGGACGGCCCGTGGCACAACCCGGATTCCTGTTGGTTCAATAGACTCTACAGCCGCGTCGTACCGAGCCATGCCATCCAATTGACCTCGGCGCTGTTGGATCGAGGCGTCGCGAGTGCCGTAGGACCTCGACGGATCGGCACAGTCACACTCCGACAAAAGCAGAATCTGGCCGCCGTGATTCACCTGTGCGGAGCTGGAGCCGGCCACGCCTATGCCTCGCGCGGCTTCCGGCTGACCCACCACCAACGGTGCGGCGACCACGAGGTGCGAGACTATCTCGGACGAGTCAACGCGATGACGTACCAGTTTGCCCGCCTGGCGGCCGCAAGCTAGCAGGCTACTGAAAAAGTCTGCCAGAATCTATTCCCCACAGATAATCCAGTTACTGTCCCGCTGATCGCAACAGATAGAAGATCGTGTCGGGCTTTGGTATCCTCGCCTACACGAGATACGAACTCTCAGCCTGGAGTACTATTCATGGCTCACATCCGCCCCGCAACCGAAGCGGATTTTCCTGCCCTGCTTCATGTGCAGCAGGATGCCTTTGGAGAGTACGCCAACGTCTATACTGTGAGCGGATGGACCACGGAAACGCTCGACAGCCTCCGGGAGGATGCCAAGGAGAAGCATATCTTCGTGGCGGAGGCGGAGGGAGCGGTGGTAGGATCGGTGCGCTTTTGGACCGTGGCTGGGGTGTGCATCATCCGGCTCTTATCCGTGAGTCCTACCCACCAGGGTCATGGGGTGGCAAAATCGTTGATACGCGAGATCGAACGGGTCGCGACCGATGCCCATAAGTTCTTTGCCTGCACGATGCTGTCCACAGGCAGGAACATCCACCTGTTCATGAGCCTCGGCTACAAGGCCGAAACGATCCTCCCCGATCACTACGACCATCTAGACTTGATCTGTTTCGCCAAGTACCGCTGAACAGGCTGCTGAAAAAGCCCGCCAGCTTCGTTCTCGCATCGTTCAGACCCTCAACGGGGAACTGGCCACCTCACCACTCGGCGGCGCGCACAGACTTGGCACTCCTTATTCGTCGCACCGTGCGCCCCAGAGGGTACGCCTCTGCGCCTTCACTCGCTGCGGCCTTGCCCGTGGAATGGCGCGTCTTGGCGCGCCGGGGTTGGGCGGGTGAGAAGGTCGCCTTTTTAAGCATCCTGCGGGACTGTTCATCTCTTACGCCAAACGTGCAGACGCCTGAAACGCTACTATCTGGTGGCTGGTAGCGCTCGGAAGTGCTGAGACGAGAAGACAGGCTTGAAACTAGAGGTCAGTCGCGAAGCGTATCGCATCTTTCGCTAGGAGCCTGTCCGAGTAATCCTCAATTTTGGACTGGACACCCAGTGGGCACTGTGGTTTCTAGGCGGTATGGCTAAAACATTCAAATCCTGGGACATCGATCAGTTAGTCCTGCTTCCTCCGTCGATTCAAGAGCGCGTGCCCGCAGGGCATCTGGCGCACTTTGTGCGGGATCTGGTCCGCGAGTCGCTG
>Ga0163153_10001112_pt1 | contig 43655 bp, 40 predicted proteins | sample OliLakLV19MP6IB1_FD_148629 | JGI IMG/M metagenome (GOLD analysis project Ga0163153, IMG submission 148629) | Freshwater microbial mat bacterial communities from Lake Vanda, McMurdo Dry Valleys, Antarctica - Oligotrophic Lake LV.19.MP6.IB-1 | ecosystem: Environmental > Aquatic > Freshwater >... | reverse complement strand
CAACAGGCCGGCGCTCGACGCCGCCAAGCCGTCCAGGCTGTCCCGTCGCTCCATCACCATCGCAGCGGCCGGCCTGTTGCTGGTGGTCGCGGCGGGTGCCGGCTATTGGCGCTTCGTGCGCGCCATCGATGTCCCGGTGGCCGTCGCGGCAGCCGGCGCCATTGCAGCGCGCGTGGTCGGGCCGGGCACGGTGCAGGCCCGCGTTCCGGTCACGCTCAGCGCGCGCATCAGCGCGACGGTCGTGCAGGTGCACGTGGATGTCGGCGACGCGGTGCAGCAGGGCCAGTTGCTGGTGACGCTCGACGACCGTGACCTGAGCGCGCGCCGCGGCGTCGTGGCCGGCCAGCAGGAAGCGCTGCTGCGCAACACCGAAGGCGCGCGCGCCGGGTTGGCCAAGGCGCAGGCCGATCTGGAACTTGCGCGCAGCAAGCAGCGGCGCGACGCCGAACTGCTGGCCCATGGCTTCGTCTCGCAGGCCGTGCTCGATGCGTCGAACTCCGCCCGCGACAGCGCGGCGGCCGGCGTGGACGCTGCCCAGGCCGCCCTGTCGGCCCGCGCGGCCGACGCACGCTCGCTGTCGCAGGAGGCCCGCTATGCCGATACCGTGCTGTCCTACTCCCGGCTCGTCTCCCCAATCAACGGCGTGGTGATCCAGCGATTGGGTGAAGTCGGGAACACGGTCGTGCCGGGCACGCCGCTCATGAAGATCGTCGATCCGAAGTCGCTGTGGGTGGCCACGCGCGTGGACGAGTCGGTGGTCGGCCGCGTACAGCCCGGCCAGACGGCGAGCATCCGGTTGCGCAGTGGCGAGGTGTTGCCCGGCAAGGTGGCGCGCATCGCCAGGCAGTCCGACGCGGCGACACGCGAGTTGGATGTGCATGTGGCCTTCGACACCGTGCCGCAGCGCTTTGCCATCGACCAGGAGGCCGAGGTCAGCATCGGTGTCGGCGAGGACCGCGGCATCCTGGTGCCGCTGACCGCGCTGATGCGCGACAAGGCCGGTCGCCAGGGCGTGCTGGTCATCGATGGCGGCAGCGATGGCGGCCGCACCCGATTCCAGCCGGTGGAGCCAGGCGGCGCCGACGCGCGCCAGGCGCTGATTCGCAAAGGCCTGGCGGGCGCAGAGACCGTCGTCGCTCCAGCGGCCGGCGTGACCGCCAACCAGCGCGTGCGGCCTGCCGCCGCGTCTGCGCCCTGACACTGCCGGCACGAACAGGCTGCCATGGAACTCGCGCTGAAGGACATCCGCCGGCACCTGGGCAAGTTCCTTGCCACGATCGCCGGCGTGGCCATGTTGCTGGCTATCGTGCTGGTGATGAACGGCATCTACCAGGGCAACATCGAGGATGGCGTCTGGCTGATCGACAACACAGGCACCGACCTGTGGGTGGTCGAGCGCGGGCGCGGCGGCCCGTTCAACGAGGCCTCGCGGATCCCGCTGGACAGCTACAAGAGCATCGCCGCGACCCCCGGTGTGGCGCGGGCCAGCCCCTTGGCACTGTATACGGCGCAGCGCGAGATCAACGGCCGCGACCAGCAGTTCACGGTGATCGGCTATGACATCTTCGGCGGCGCGGCCGGCAAGACCGGCGAGATCGGCAATGGCGGGCCGGGCCGCATCGTCCAGGGCCGCTCGATCACGGCACCGCATTACGAGATGGTGGCCGACCGCAAGCTCGGGCTGCAGATCGGTGACCGAGTGCCGCTGGGCACCGACCACTACAACGTGGTCGGCATCACCAGCGGCGCCGTCGATTCCGGCGGCAACCCGCTGATCTATCTGGCGTTGGCCGATGCGCAGAAGGTGCAGTTCGAGCAGGACAAGCGTGCCATCAGCGCGGCTGCCGCCGCCAACCTGCAGCGGCTCGACAAGGCCGGCTATTCACCCGAGCAGGCCGCGCGCCTGCTGCCCTTGCTGGCCAGCGGCACCAACAACATCAACGCTGTGCTCGTGACATTGGCGCCGGGTGCCGACGGCTCCGCCGTGGCTGCCCACATCCGCGACTGGCTGTACTTCAACGTGTACACAACCACCGAGGAACGCAACCTGATGCTCGAAGGCAAGCTGAGCCGGATGTCGGCGGTGCTGGGGCTGTTTCGCACGCTGCTCATCCTGGTGTCCATCGTCATCATCGCGCTCATCGTCTACGTGCTGACGATCGAGAAGATCCGCTCGATCGCCACGCTCAAGCTGATCGGCGCGCCGAACGGCCTGATCGTGCGGCTCATCATGACGCAGTCGATGCTGCTCACGCTGGCGAGCTTTGCGCTCGCCTATGCCTTGCGCGACCTGATCGCGCCGGGCTTCCCGCGCACCCTCGCCTTCGTGGCGCCGCAAACGGCGCTCACCTTCGCGGTGATGCTGGTCGGCGGTGTGCTGGCCAGCCTGATGGCGGTGTGGCATGCGCTGCGGACTCCCGCACAGCTGGCCTTGGGCGGATAGCGTGCCCGCCGTCGATATCCACAATGTCTCGCAGACTTTCGGCCACGGAGAGCTGGCCGTGCAGGCGCTCAAACCAACCAGCCTCGCCGTCGAAGCCGGCGAGTTGGTGGCCCTGCTCGGCCCCAGCGGCTCGGGCAAGAGCACCTTGCTGCTGGCGATCAGCCTGATCCAGCCGCCCACCACCGGGCGCATCGTGATCGACGGCCAGACGCTGTACGACGAGGGCCCCACCGGTGTCGACGTGCGGGCCTTCCGGCGCCGCAACATCGGCTTCATCTTCCAGCAGCACAACCTGATCCCGTTCCTGACCGCGTTGGAGAACGTCGCGCTGATGCTGCAGATCAACGGCGTGAGTCGCCGCGAGTCGACTCGTCGCGCGAAGGACTTGCTCGGCACCCTGGAGATCGGCCACCGCGCCCACTCGCTGCCGGCGCAACTCTCCGGCGGCGAGCAGCAGCGGGTGGCGATCGGCCGCGCACTGGCCAACGAACCGGTGCTGATCCTCGCCGACGAGCCTACCGCGGCGCTCGATACGCAGCGCGGCACCAGGGTGATGACCATGCTGCGGCAGATCGCCCGCGAGCGCCGCTCGGCGGTGATCGCGGTCACCCACGACCATCGCATGATCGAAGGCTTCGACACCGTGTACCACCTCGAGGACGGGCGCCTGGCGCGGGTCGACCACCACGAACAGGTCGACGAGGCCGCAACGGCTTGAGGTCGTGTCTGATGCTCGGGGCCGGCGTGGCCATCACCTCGGCCCTGCCCCGGTGGGCGCCTGCCGCCATGGGTGGGTTTTGCATTCAACCTGCTGAACGGCGAGAATCGTGGCGTTGCCTCCACAGGACACACGATGCTTCGTACGCAATCCCCGTTACTGCTCCTTTTGGCCCTGCTGGTGTATACGGGCGCCTCGCATGGGCAGTCAGCCGATGAAATGCGCGCGCTGCTCGATCGCGGTCAAGCGGCCGCGGCCTATGAGCTTGGGCTGAAGGCACCCGAACGGCTGGGTGACCCCGCGTTCGACCTCGCCTTCGGTGTGGCGGCGATCAATGCGGGCAAGCCGGCCGCGGGCGTGCTGGCGCTCGAGCGCGTCCTGCTGCAGAACCCCGGCAATGAAGTTGCACGGGTCGAGCTGGCGCGCGGTTATTTCCTGCTCGGCGACGACCACCGCGCGCGCGAGGAGTTCGAGCTCGCCCTCGCGCGCGATCCGCCGGGCGCCGTAGCGCGGGTCATTCGCGAGTACCTGGAGGCGCTTCGCGAGCGAGCGGGCCGCGGCCGCGCGACCCTCGGGATGTATGTGGAGGGAGGCCTCGGCTACGACTCGAATCCGCGCGCCGGTGTCGACAATCCGCTGATCACGTTGCCGGTTGTGGGCGAGGTGACGGTGGCGGAGCAGGGCGTCCGTGCGGGGGACCGTACGCGGCAGTGGGGTGCGGGATTCCGCGCTACCTTACCGCTGGCCGCACGCACGGTACTCTTCGCGGCGGGGCAGGCGGATGTGGCGCGGTATCCGACGCAGGACGATTTCGACCAGGCGCTCTATGCCGGGTCTGCCGGGCTGCAGGGCCGGTGGGGTGCGGCCGCCTGGCGCGGGGGCTTGAGTCGCGCGTACCAGACGCTGGATCGCGTTGCCTATCGCCACACCGAAGGCGCGTTCGCGGACCTTGGTGTGCCGGTGAACGAGCGCGATGCGGCCTCGATCGGAATCCAGCTGGGCAGGAACGCGTTCTCCGGCTTCAACGTGGTCCGCGACAGCGAGTTTGCGACGGTGACCGCCGGATGGCGGCATTCGTTCGCCGGCCTCGCGCGTGCGCAGATCGAGGCAGCCGCCAACCTCGGCCGCGAGCGCAACGTGAACGACGACCGCCAGGACCTTTCGCGCGACATGTTCGGTGCGCGGTTGGGCGTTTCGCTGATTGTGGTGGGCGACTGGACGCTCGCCGCGGGAGGCGCCTGGCAGCGCAGCCGCTATCACGATCCCGATGCGTTGCTGCAGACCGTGCGCGACGACCGTTATCTCGCGGGCGAGTTGGCCCTGTCGTGGAACGCCTTTCGCGGCCTGGTGATCCGCGCCGAGGTCACCGAGGCGAAGAACGACTCGAACCTCGCGCTCTACGAGTACCGCCGGCGTACGACCATTCTTCGGGGGCGTTATGAATTCCGCTAGGACAAATTGGCTGCGTGCGCTGGTCCTCTTCGGCGTTGCGCTCGCGGGTACGCACGCCGCGGCCCAGACCGCGGGCCGCGTGCTGCTCGCGGCCGGAGAAGTCTCCGTCCTCCGGGCGGGCACGGAGATCGCGCTGGCAACCGGCGCCGAGATCATGACGGGCGACATCGTGCGCACCGGCGAGGCAAGCAGCGCCCAGCTGCGCTTCACCGACGCGGGCATCGTGGCGATGCGCGCCAAGAGCCGTTTCCACGTCGCCGACTACCGCTTCACCGGCGCCGATGATGGCGTGTCGGGCGCGACGTTTGCGCTTCTCGAAGGGGGACTGCGCACCCTCACCGGCCTCATCGGCCGCGGGCGCCAGGACCGCTATCGCATGGCCACGCCCCTTGCGAGCGTGGGAATCCGCGGCACAACGTATGCGCTGGTGTATTGCCAGAAGGATTGCGAGGACGACGAGGGAGGCATCGCCGCGGATGGCGCCTACGGCCTCGTATTCGAGGGCCGGGTGGCGGTCGCCAACGCCGGCGGCGAGCGCGAGTTCGGCCCCGAGGAGGCGTTCTTCGTGGCCGACGCGAGCACCCCGGCGCAGGCGCTGGCGACGCGGCCGCGTTTCCTGCGCGACCGCCTGGAGGCGCGAGCGCGGCGGGAGGAACGGCGCGAGCAGATCGAGGCGCGCCAGCAGGCGATCATGGAGCGTCGCGAGCAGGTCGCCAAGGCCACCGCCGTGCTCGATGCGCGCCTCGGCAATGTCGCTGTCGCCGGAGCGGGAAGCGCACCGATCGTGGTGGCCGACTTGAGGGATTCATCCGGCAACATCGCGCTCTTCGGCGTGGGCCTCGGTGCCGGGGTGGCGTTCTCGACGGTCAACGCACCTTACACGGTCGTCGATGGGGGCAAGGGCACAGTCATCCAGCTGGATGCCGAGCGTGGTTTCGTCGACCGATTCTCCTTCAACGACGGTGCGCAGGCCGGGGACCGCCAGACCGCGCCGGTACTCGACAGCGGACGCATCGAGGGTGATGGCGGGGCGATTTGGGGCCGTTGGGGACCCGGCGCCGTGGTATCGGCCGGCGGCTTCACCGGAGCGCCTTCCACCGGCGTGCACTTCTTCTTCGGCGCGCTCACGCCGGAGTCGCTCTTCGGCGTCGTGCCTGCCGCGGCGACGGCGGTGCGTTACGAGTATGCGGGCGGGCCGCGTCCCACGGACGAGCGCGGCAACGCGGGCCAATTCCTTGCCGGCTCCTTCATCGTGAATTTTCTGCAGCGATCGATCTCGGGGACGGTGAGCTACTCCGTGGACGCGGTGACCTATTCGCTGCCGGTTCCGAACGGTACCGCGCTTAACGTGGGACGGGGATTCATCGGGTTCAACGTGGTGGGGGAGCGCGCCGGAAGCTGGTCTTGTGCCTGCAACAACACCGGCGGCATCCTCGAACGTTATTCGGTGAGCGGGCTCTTCCTCGGTAGCCGCGCGCAGGGAATCGGGGTGAGCTTCGGCACCGAAGACAATCGCCTCGGCCGGACCGCAGGCGTAGGCATTTTCCGTTGCGTTTCCCGGGGATGCCGCTAGTCTCGGGGGGGTTGTGAAAACCAGCGATCGGAAAATCAATCCGGTTCCTTTCCCCGAGCACCCCGTGCTGTCGCCCGCGAGGGGCGCCCTCGGCCCCCGTCAGGCGCCCGCCGCTTCCTCGGGCGCGCCCTGCCACAGCATGTCGTAGCCCAGCTCCTTCGTCTCCGAGCACATCTTCGCCAGCGCCTCGAATTTGGAGGTGAAGATCTTGTCGGCGTGCGACCTCTCGTGCTCGTCGAAGGAGCGCCAGTACGTGACGATGGCGTAATGCTCGTCCTGCGGGGCGGTGTTTCCGAGCGAGCCCTCCTCGGACAGGAAACCCGAGAACCTGAACACCTGGCCGGCGATGAAGCCGCCCTTGTCGCCGCCGTAGGTCTCCTTCACGACGTTGCACATCTCGCCCACGGTGAGCTCCACCTGCTCGAAGGTGACGCCGGGCTTGAGCTTGACGGTGTTGAACAGCATCTTGGCGCCGAACGGCACGCTGATCGGATCGAACATGGCTTTCTCCTGTTTCGCTTCGGGTGGCGCTTGGCCGTACCGAAAGTATACGGACCGGGTGCCGGTACCGTCGTTCCCGGGCAGCGCCACAGATTCGAGCGATAGGAAAATCAATCCGGTTCCTTTCCCCGAGCACCCCGCCTGTGGCCGTCTGCATAGCCCCAACGACGAGCTTGCGGCGTCAAGTTCGAGGTCGATAACGGCCACGCGCGTTTACGCCGCGCAGTGCGCGCTGACCCTGCTCGGCGATGGGGCGGCGCACTCGCTTTCGCAATTCGTCCTTGACTACGTGAACCCTGGCCCGCAGTCGTTTGGCGAGGGTCAGCCTAAAGACCATGAACTTGCCCTTTCTTGTGCTGTTGTGGCAGTGCGTGAAGCCCGGGAAGTCGAAGGTCCCGGGTTGCCTTGCCCCCGGCGGCGTCGGTTCTCACGCGCGAAGCGCCCGAACGGCAAACTGGCGTGGATTTATGATCAGGTTCTGGGGGTGATAGGCGCGCAAATCTGACCACTCCCGGTGTGATAGACCCCCGTGCTTCGTGGCGCGGGGAGAACCTGGGGTGATATCGGTGGAGACGGTCGGTAAGATCCGGTGGCGGCATTTTGTGAAGGGCGAGAGCCATGTTGGGTCGTAAATGAAAATCGCCACCTGGAACGTGAACTCGCTCCGGGTAAGGCTCCCGCACCTGCTCGACTGGCTCGCCATCCATTCACCGGATGCCGTCTGCCTGCAGGAAACGAAATGCGACGAGGCCACCTACCCGATGCACGAGCTGCTGGCGGCGGGATATCACAGCCTGCATCATGGCCAGAAGGCGTACAACGGCGTGGCGATCCTCAGCCGCAACCCGGCGATCGAGGTATGCCGCGGCATCCCGCGTTTCGCCGACGAGCAGAGCCGGGTGATCGCCGCCGACCTCGACGCGGTGCGCCTGGTGAGCGTCTATGTTCCCAACGGGCAGAGCGTGGGCTGCGACAAGTACGCGTACAAGCTGCGCTGGCTCGAGGCGCTTGCCGCGTGGCTCGAAGGCGAACTCGCCGCCCATCCGCGGATCGCCGTGATGGGGGATTTCAACGTGGCGCCCGAAGACCGCGACGTGCACGACCCCGCGGCCTGGGCCGGCCAGGTCCTTTGCAGCGATGCCGAGCGCGCGGGCCTGCGGCGCCTGGTCGAGCTCGGCTTCGTTGATTCCTTCCGGCTGTTCGAGCAGCCCGAACGCTCGTTCACCTGGTGGGATTACCGCATGAACGCCTTTCGCCGCAAGAAGGGCCTGCGCATCGACCACGTGCTGCTTTCTCCCGAGGCGGCGAAGCTGTGCCGCTCGTGTGTGGTCGACATCGAGCCGCGCAGGCTCGAACGTCCCTCGGACCACGCCCCGGTGGTCTGCGAGATCGCGTGGCCATGACCGGGGTCCAGGTCCCGCAAGCGGCCCTCGACGAGCTGTTGCGGCGCGCCACGGACGTGGCGGATTTTCCGGTGGCGTGGATCTCCTTCATCGACGCGGGGCGCGAACGCCTGCGTTCGCGCATCGGGGTCGGCTTCACGGAGCTGCCCGCCGATCGCAGCATCGCGCTGGCGGGCCCGGGCCTTGCCCAGCCGCTATTTGTCGACGACGCCACGCTCACCGAATGGCGCGGGCATTTCCTGGTGGCGTCCGGGCCCCGCGCGCGGTTCTTCGGCATCGTCCCGCTGCTGTCCGCGGCAGGCGAGCTGATCGGAACGCTGACGGTGATGGACCCGGTGGCGCGCGCCCTGGGGCGCAATGAACGCACCGCACTCGCCAACATCGCCTCCTTTGCGGCCGCGCGCGTCGGGGCATTGCGCGAAAACGTGGCGCGCGAGGCACACGAGGCCGCGCCCGGAGCCACCCGCCTGGAGGAGGAGGCGCGCCGCCGCCGCGCCGCCGAAGAGCGTTACGAGCAGGAGCGCCAGTTCGTCGACGCCGTCCTGGACAACATGACCGGCGCCTTCTACCTGGTCTCGTCCGACAACGTCATCCTGCGCTGGAACGCGGCGCTCTCGAGCGCGATCGGCTATACCGATGCGCAGATCGCTACCATGAGCCCGGTGGATTTCATCTCCCCGCACGATCGCGAAATCGTCGCGGAAGGCATCCGGCAGGTCTTTGGCCAGGGGCGGGAGATGACAATCGAGGCGGAAATCGTCGATCGCTCCGGCAATGTGCGCCCGTACCTGCTGAGCGGGCGGCCGGTGAGCCTGGGCGGGCGGGTCCACATGATCGGGATCGCGCGCGACATCACCCTTCGCAAGCGCACGGAGCAGCAGATGCTGCGCGCCAAGGAACGCCTGGACCTCGCACTCACCAGCTCGAGCCTCGCGCTCTGGGACTGGGATTTCAAGAACCACCGGGTCTATTTCAACGAGAACTGGGCGGCACTCCTCGGCGATCCCCCGCGCGAAGATCCACTCGCCGGCGACGAGGTGCTGGGCTGGAACCACCTCGACGATCGCGAGGTGTTCCTCGCCGCCGTGGGCAACGCGATGAAAGGCGTGAGCGAGGCGTTCGACTGCGAATACCGCGTCCCCAACGCCGCCGGCGAGTGGATCTGGGTGCATTCGCGCGGCAAGGTCACGCAGCGCGACGAGTCGGGGCAGGCGCTGCGCATGACCGGCACCTCCACCAACATCACCAAGCGCAAGGCCGCGGAAGAGCGGGCGGAGTTCCTGGCCACGCGCGACGCGCTCACGAGCCTGCCGAACCGTGTACTGCTGCACGACCGCCTGGAACAGGGCGTGGTGAACGCCGCGCGCCACCATACCGGCTTCGCGTTCATGTTCATCGACCTCGACCGCTTCAAGACCATCAACGACTCGCTCGGCCATCACGTCGGCGACGAGCTGCTGAAGGGCGTGGCCAAGCGCCTGGCCGGGTGCGTGCGCGCCTCCGACACGGTCGCGCGCCTGGGCGGGGACGAGTTCGCGGTGATCCTGGAAAACCTGCGCGACACCGACGTGGAGGGCGCGCAGGAAGTGGCCGAAAAGATGATCGCCTCGATGGCCGCGCCCATGCTGGTGGAAGGCCAGGCCCTCAACACCTCGTGTTCCATCGGCATCAGCCTCTTTCCCGCCGACGGCCGCGACAGCGCCACGCTGATGAAAAACGCCGACGTGGCGATGTATTACGCCAAGGAGAAGGGCCGCAACAACTACCAGTTCTTCTCCTCGGAAATGAACACGCGCGCCCAGGAGCGCCTGTCGGTGGAGAACTACCTGCGCCTGGCGCTGCGCCGCAACGAGCTCGTCCTGCACTACCAGCCGCGCATGAGCCTGGCCGACGGCGCGCTGGTGGGCGTCGAGGCCCTGATCCGCTGGACGCACCCGCGTCGCGGCCTGCTGTCGCCGGACAAGTTCATCGACGTGGCCGAGGATTCCGGGCTCATCGTGCCGATCGGCGAGTGGGTGCTGGAGGCGGCGTGTGCGCAGATCAAGGCGTGGCAGTCGCGGGTGAAGGAGGGGTTGCGCATCTCGGTCAACCTGTCGGTCGGGCAGGTGGTGAACGGCGACCGCCTGTACCGGGCCGTCGAGCAGGCCGTGATGCGCTCCGGCATCGCCCCGCGCACCCTCGAGCTCGAGCTCACCGAAAGCCACCTGATGCAGAACATCGAGGAAAAGGCGGCGCTGCTGAACAAGCTCGGCGACCTGGGGGTGGGCCTGGCGATCGACGATTTCGGCACCGGCTATTCGTCGCTGTCGTACCTGCGCCAGCTGCCGGTGGACTCGATCAAGATCGACAGCTCCTTCGTGCGCGACATCGGCGTCGATCCCGACGACGACGCGATCATCAGGGCGATTGTTGCGATGGCGCATTCGCTGCGCCTGTCGGTGGTGGCCGAAGGCGTGGAGACCGTGGCGCAGTTCCAGACGCTGAAGGCGCTGGGGTGCGACGAGTACCAGGGCTACTACGAAAGCCCGGCGCTGCCGGCTTCGGAGTTCGAGAAGAAGTATTCGCCCCGGGGAAAACCCGGGGGCTCCTGATGGCGCGGGCCCGGCCGGCGGCGCGGGGAAAGCTAGTCCTTGGCGTCGAGTTTCAGCTCCTGCACCTTGCGCGTGAGCGTGTTGCGCCCGATCCCCAGCAGCCCGGCGGCCTCGATGCGGCGCCCGCCGGTGTGCTGCAGCGCCTTGGTGATCAGCACCGATTCGAAATCACGCGTGAGCGGCTCCGAGATCCCCGATTCGCCACGCGCCAGCCGCGCCGCAACTTCGCGCTCGAGCATGCGGCGCCAGTCGCCGTCGCCCGCCGAGCTGCCTTCGCCGCGCACTTCCGGGGGCAGGTCCTTCACGTCCACCACCTGGCCCGGAGCCATCACCGTGACCCAGTGGCAAACGTTTTCGAGCTGGCGCACGTTGCCGGGCCAGTCCTGGGTCGAGAAGAATTGCGCCGACGCTTCGGTCAGGCGCTTGCCGTCGACGCCGAGGTCGCGCGCGCTTTTTGCGAGGAAGTGGCGCGCCAGCACGGGAATGTCCTCGCGCCGTTCGCGCAGCGCGGGCAGGCGAAGGCGGATCACGTTGAGGCGATGGAAGAGATCCTCGCGGAAGAGCCCCTGCTTCACGCGCGCCTCGAGCTCCTGGTGGGTGGCGGCGATCACGCGCACGTTGGCCGTGAGCGGCGTGTGTCCGCCCACGCGGTAGAACTGGCCGTCGGAGAGCACGCGCAGCAGGCGCGTCTGGAGGTCCTGCGGCATGTCCCCGATCTCATCGAGGAAAAGTGTGCCGCCCTCGGCCTGTTCGAAGCGGCCGCGGCGCATCGCCTGCGCGCCGGTGAAGGCCCCGCGCTCGTGGCCGAAGAGCTCGCTTTCCAGCAGGTCCTTGGGGATCGCGGCGGTGTTGATCGCGATGAATGCCTTGGGCGCGCGCGGACTGTGCCGATGCAATGCGCGCGCGACGAGCTCCTTGCCGGTGCCCGACTCGCCGGTGATGAGCACGGTGGCGTGGGATTGCGCCAGGCGCCCGATGGCGCGGAAGACCTCCTGCATCGCGGGCGCCTGGCCCAGGATTTCCGGCGCTTCCTCGTCGGCCGGCGGCGCCTCGACCTGGCGGCGGCTCTCGTCGATTGCGCGCCGTACCAGCTCCACTGCGTGGTCGACGTCGAAGGGCTTCGGAAGGTATTCGAAGGCGCCGCCCTGGAAGGCGGCGACCGCGCTTTCCAGGTCCGAATACGCCGTCATGATGATCACCGGCGTGGTGGGCAGGCGGCTCTTGAGCTGCTGCATGAACTCGAGCCCGGAGATCCCGGGCATGCGGATGTCGCTCACCACCACCTGGGGCGGTTCGCCGGGCAGCGCGTCGAGCGCGTCCTGGGCGGTGCCGAAGGTGCGGTGGTCGATGCCTTCGCGCGCAAGCGCCTTCTCGAACACCCAGCGGATCGAGCGGTCGTCGTCGATGATCCAAACGGGATTCATTCGCGAAATCCTCTCCGGCGATTGGCCCCTGCGCCAAGGGCGAGGGTTGGGGTGAGGGTGGTCATTGAGTCCTTTCGCGAAGCGGAAGCAGGATGGTGAAACGCGTGCGGCCCGGCACGCTGTCGAACTCGATCAGGCCGTGGTGCTGGCTCACGTAGCTTTGCGCAAGCGACAGGCCCAGGCCCGTGCCGCCCTCGCGCCCGCTCACCAGCGGGTAGAAGATGCGATCGGCGAGGTCCGCCGGCACGCCGGGGCCGTCGTCCTCGATGCAGACCGCGATGGCGTGCCGGAAGCGCCTGCGCGCGATCGTCACCTGGCGCGCGATGCGCGTGACCAGCCGCACCTCGCCGCGCCGCCCCGCGGCCTGCGCGGCATTACGCGCCACGTTGAGGATCGCCTGGATCAGCTGTTCCTTGTCGCCCTCCAGGTCGGGCAGGCTCGTGTCGTAGTCGCGGCGGATGGTGAGCTCCCTGGGGAACTCCGCCAGCAGCAGGGTGCGCACCCGTTCGATCACCTCGTGGACGTTCAGCGCCTCCACGCGCGGCAGCCGGCTCGGCGTGAGCAGGCGGTTCATGAGCGACTGCAGGCGGTCGGTCTCCTTGACGATCACCTGGGTGAATTCGCGATGCCCGGGGTCGGACAGTTCGCGCTCGAGCAGCTGTGCCGCGCCGCGAATGCCGCCCAGCGGGTTCTTGATCTCGTGGGCGAGGTTGCGGATCAGCTCGCGGTTGGCCTGCTGCTGCTCGAGGATCTTGGTCTCGCGCGCGATCTTGAGCTGCTGCTCGAGCTCGCGGAACTCCAGCACCAGGCGCGCCTCGCCCGCGGCCTCGATCGGGCTGATCACGCAGTGCAGGTGCGCGGGATATCCCTCCACTTCCAGCAGCAGGTCGTTGTCGTTGAAGCCGGTCTCCGAATCGATCGCGCGGGCCAGGCGCTCGACGAACTCATCGTTGCCCGGCAGCGCGCGGTCGAACGGGATTCCCACGAGGTGGGTGCGTCCCTGGGCGAACAGGGTCTCGGCGGCCGGATTTGCGTAGGTCACTTGAAGGCTCTCGTCCAACAGCAGGACTGCGGTGGATAGCAGGTCGAGCCCCGGGTAGGCGGTCACGCTGCGCTCCAACGGGAAAGAGCAATAAGCGCGCCAGCCAGGCGGGCTGGCGCGTCGGCGGGAAGGGGATGCCGGAAGAGGGGACTGCGCGAGGCTAGGGCTTGAGCGCGCCGAGTTCTTTTTTCAGTGCCCCGATGTTTTTCTCGTGCTCGGCGGCGGTGGCCTGCAGGCCCCGGATCCGCCCCGAGGCCTTGTCGATCGCGGCGCGGAATTCGAGCATCTGCGAGGGCGTCGGATCGGCGGTTTGCTGGGCGACGCGCACGGCGGCGACCAGCTGGGGATTCTGCTGCTCCTGGATCAGCGAGCCGCGCAGGTTGGCGAGCGACTCTTCTTCGCTCTTCAGCTCCTCTTCGAGGATCCTGCGGCGATCGTTGTCGCGGCGCTTCTGGAGGTTTGCATCGACCGATACCGACGCGAGCATGGGTCTGGCGCTCGATACGGTGGTGACGGTTGCAACCGCGGGGCGTGCCTGCGCCTTCGGTTCGTCGGACCTGTAGCCGGCGGGCGAGATCGCTGCGCCGGCCAGCGGAATCGGCGCGGCGGGCGCGGGCGCCGCCTTCGCGGCGGGCGCCACTGCGGGAGCGGGAAAGGTCGTGATCGGGTCGAGCTCCATCACCACCGCACCCTTCATGGGTTTGTTCGAATAGGTGATGCGGCCGCTCTCGTCGACGTGTTTGTAGATCGTCGTCTGAGCGAACACCGAAGTCGAGGCTGCGATCGCCATCCCCGCGATCCAGACGGTCTTCATGCCGTACTCCCTTTCGCGTAACCGGACGGAAAGAATAGGCAGCGATCATCGAAAAAGCAACAAGATCAATGAGATAAACCAATATGGGCACCATATCTTGTGGTCTCGGCAGGTCGCAGGCACAAGAGGGGGCGGCGGTTGCGGGCAAGAAAAAGGGGCGGCGCAGCCGCCCCTTTTCCGGGGTTGCGAACGTGTCCGTGTTCAGGACGAGTAGTACATGTCGAACTCGACGGGGTGCGTCGTCATGCGGAATCGCTGCACCTCCTCGTACTTGAGCGTGATGTACGCGTCGATCATGTCGTTGGTGAAGACGCCGCCGCGCGTGAGGAATTCGCGGTCCTTGTCCAGCTCCTCCAGCGCTTCGTCGAGCGAGGCGCACGGGTGCGGCACCTTGGCGGCCTCTTCCGGCTCGAGGTCGTAGAGGTTCTTGTCGAGCGGATCGCCGGGGTGGATCTTGTTCTGCACGCCATCGAGGCCGGCCATCAGCAGCGCGGCGAAGCAGAGGTACGGGTTCGCCGTCGGATCCGGGAAGCGCACCTCGACGCGGCGGCCCTTGGGGCTCGACACGAACGGGATGCGGCACGAGGCCGAGCGGTTGCGCGCGGAGTACGCGAGGTTGATCGGCGCTTCGAAGCCCGGCACCAGCCGCTTGTACGAGTTGGTCCCCGGGTTGGTGATGGCGTTGAGCGCCTTCGCGTGTTTGATCACGCCGCCGATGTAATAGAGCGCGAAATCCGACAGGCCCGCGTAGCCGTCGCCCGCGAACAGGTTCTGGCCGCCCTTCCACACCGACTGGTGCACGTGCATGCCGGAGCCGTTGTCGCCGACCACGGGCTTCGGCATGAAGGTGGCGGTCTTGCCGTATGCACGCGCCACGTTCCACACCGTGTATTTGAGGATCTGCAGCCAGTCCGCGCGCTTCACCAGCGTGTTGAACTTGGTGCCGATCTCGCACTGGCCGGGCGCGGCCACTTCGTGGTGATGCACTTCCACTTCGACGCCTTGCTCTTCGAGCGCGAGGCACATGGCCGAGCGCATGTCCTGCAGCGAATCGACCGGGGGAACGGGGAAGTAGCCACCCTTCACCGGGGGGCGATGGCCGAGGTTGCCGCCTTCGAACTTGCCGTCGGTGGACCAGGGGGCTTCCTCGGAATAGATCTTCACCGAGCTGCCCGACATGTCCACTCTCCACTCGACCGCGTCGAAGACGAAGAACTCGGGTTCGGGGCCGAAATAGGCGGTGTCGCCCAGGCCCGAGCTCTTGAGGTAGGCCTCGGCCTTCTTCGCAATCGAGCGCGGGTCGCGCTCGTAGCCCTTCATCGTCGACGGTTCCAGCACGTCGCACGAGATCACAAGCGTCGGCTCGTCGAAGAACGGGTCCATGCGCGCGGAATCCGGGTCCGGCATCAGCAACATGTCCGAGGCCTCGATGCCCTTCCACCCGGCGATCGACGATCCGTCGAACGCGTGGCCATCCTTGAACTTGTCCTCGTCGAAGAACTTGGTCGGGACCGAGACGTGTTGTTCCTTGCCCTTGGTATCGGTAAAGCGCAGGTCGACGAACTTGACCTCGTTGTCCTTGATTGTCTTGAAGACGTCGGCGACTGCGGATGCCATTTATTTCTCCTGGTGGGTGGGTTTGTTGGTCGTGCCCAGATTTGGTGAATCGACGGTATTGAACGCCCGGTCGAGGCGTTAGGCCAGCGAAAAACATGCCACGGCTGTGCATGGCTAAGTCCTTGATCCGCCGTCTGCAAGTGGATGGTTTTATGCCTCCATGCACCGATATGGTGCCGCAATTCACGGCGCGCACCATTGTAGAGCGATTGGCGAATCGTGTCTCCATACTATATAAACTAGGGCCCGCTACCCGGCTGTGTGCCAGAAGCCCGCCCCTCGATGGACCGCTACGTCGTCGCCGGTAATCCGGTCTCCCACAGCCTTTCGCCCGAGATCCACGCGCGTTTTGCCGCGTCGCTCGGCGAGCAGATCGAATATGGCCGCCTGCTGGTGCCCGAAGGTGGATTCGACTTGCACCTCGCGCGTTTTTTCGAGCAGGGCGGGTGCGGCGCCAACGTGACGCTGCCGTTCAAGGTTGATGCGTTCCGCTTCGCGGCGGATGCAAGTGCGCGCGCGAAGCGCGCCGGCGCGGCGAACTTCCTCGCCCTGCGCGCGGGCAGGATCGAGTGCGACAACACCGACGGAGCGGGACTCGTGGCCGACCTCTCGCGCAATCTCGGGTTGCGGCTCGCGGGCGCCCGCATCCTGCTGCTGGGCGCCGGTGGCGCCGCGCGCGGAGTGATCGCGCCGCTGCTCGCGCAGAGCCCCGGTTCGCTCGTGATCGCAAACCGCACCGTTGCCAGGGCCGGCGCGCTTGCGCGGTTGTTCGGCGACCTGGGGCCGGTGGAGGCGTGCGCGCTCGACGCGGTTGGCCCGCGCGCCTTCGATATCGTCATCAATGCCACCTCGACGTCGACGAAAGGCGAGGCGCTGGCGCTGGGGCCCGGCATCATCGGCGAGGGCGGGTTCGCGTATGACATGGCGTACGGTGCCTGCGCGAAGCCGTTCGTGGCCGCCGCCCTCGCGGCCGGCGCCCGCGCGAGTGACGGCCTGGGCATGCTGGTGGAGCAGGCCGCCGAATCCTATTTCCTCTGGCGCGGCGGCAGGCCGGAAACCGCCGCGCTGCTGGCGCAATTGAGGGCGCGTTTCGCGTGAAGAGGTTTTTCGCCTTCCTCGGATGGCTCGCGCTGGCACTGGCCGGAATATTCCTCGCGATCCAGCTGTCTTTCCTGGTTCGCGTCTGGTGGTGGACGGACCATAATCCCGGCACCACCGCCTTCATGGAGTCGAGCCTCGAGCGGTTGCGCGCGAAGAACCCCGATGTGAAGCTGCGCCAGACCTGGGTTGCCTACGATCGCATCTCGCCCAACCTCAAGCGCGCGATCGTGGCCGCGGAGGATGCGCGCTTCGCGGAGCACGAGGGGTTCGACTGGGAGGCAATCGAGAAGGCGATGGAGAAGAATCGCAAGAAGGGAAAGGTGGTCGCGGGCGCTTCCACCATTTCCCAGCAGCTCGCCAAGAACCTGTTCCTTTCGGCGGACCGCACTCCGTGGCGCAAGGGCCAGGAGGCCCTCATCACGGTGATGATCGAGCAATTGATGGACAAGCGGCGAATCCTGGAGATCTACCTGAACGTGATCGAGTGGGGCGACGGAATCTTCGGGGCCGAGGCGGCCGCGCGCCACTACTTCGGCGCGAGCGCGGCGAACCTGGGTGCCGAGTCGTCGGCGCGCCTGGCCGCGATGGTCCCGAACCCGCGTTACTACGACCGCAACCGCAACACCGCCTGGCTGATGCGCAAGACCCAGTTGATCCTGGCGCGCATGCCCTCCGCCGAGCTGCCGTGAATCCCTCGCGCCTGATCGACGACAGCCGCGCGGCGTCCCCGCAGGAGCACCTCGAGGCGATCGAACGCATCATCGCCAAGCAGCGCCTGGTCGAGGGGCTGGTGCATCGCCAGGAGGAGCACGACGGGCGCAGGACCGAGCTGGTCGAGGGCCTGGTCCACAAGCAGAACCTTTCCGAGCTGCAGCTGCGGCTCGACCGGCTGCACTCCGCCGACGTCGCGTACATCCTCGAGAACCTGCCGCTCGACTCCCGCATGATGGTCTGGGGCCTGGTGCGCAGCGATCGCGACGGCGAGATCCTGCTCGAAGTCTCCGACGGCGTGCGCGACACGCTGCTCGCCGACATGGACAGCGCGGAGATCGTCGCCGCGACCCAGAACCTCGATGTCGACGAGATCGCGGACCTGGCGCCCGACCTTCCGCACGACGTCGTGCAGGACATCATCGAGGCGCAGGACGTCGAGGATCGCGCCGAGCTGCAGGCGGCGCTTTCGTATTCCGAGGGGACGGTGGGCGCGATCATGGATTTCGAGGTGGTCAGCATCCGCGAGGATGTGACCTGCGAGGTGGCGCTGCGCTACCTGCGCCGCTTCGATGAGTTGCCGCGCCAGACCGACGCGATCTTCGTTGTCGACCGGGAAGACCACCTCAAGGGGACGCTGCCGCTCAACCGGCTGCTGGTCACCGACCTGGACGTCGAGGTGGCCAGCCTCTACGACCGCGACGTCAAGTCCTTCGCGCCCGAGGACGACTCCGACGCCGCCGCCCAGTCGTTCGATCGCTACGACCTGGTGTGCGCCCCCGTGGTCGACGGCCAGGGCAAGCTCATCGGGCGGATCACCGTCGACACCGTGCTGGAATACGTCCGCGATCGCCAGGAGCAGCAGGAACTCGGCAAGGTCGGCCTGCGCGAGGAAGAGGACCTGTTTTCGAGCGTCTGGGCGAGCGCCAAGAACCGCGGGCCCTGGCTGGCACTCAACCTGTGCACCGCCTTCATCGCCTCGCGGGTGGTCGGCGCCTTCGAAGGATCGATCGAGAAACTCGCCGCGCTGGCGGCGCTGATGCCGATCGTGGCGGGCATCGGCGGAAACTCCGCCAACCAGACCACGACGCTGATCGTGCGCTCGCTTGCACTGGGGCAGGTGAGCGCCTCCAATGCGCGGCGCCTGTTGCTGAAGGAACTGGGCATCAGCACGCTGAACGGCGTCATCTGGGGCGGCGTTCTCGGCATCCTCACCTATCTCCTTTACCGCAACGTGGCCCTGGGCGGCGTGATGGCGCTTGCGATGCTGCTCAACCTGGTGGTGGCGGCGCTCGCCGGCATCTTCATTCCGCTGGCGATGGAGCGCTTCGGGCGCGACCCCGCGGTGGGATCGAGCGTGTTCCTGACCTTCGTGACCGACAGCATGGGTTTCTTCATCTTCCTCGGCCTGGCCACGATTTTCCTGCTCTAGCGATGCCGCGCCTCTTCTTCGCCGTCTGGCCCGACGATACCGCGAAGGCCCGGCTTTCGGCCCACGCGGTGGAGCTGGCGCAACGCCTTGGCGGGCGCCCCGTGCCGGCGGAAAACATCCACCTCACGCTCGCTTTCCTGGGCACCGTGCCCGACGAACGGGTATCCGAGGCCATGGCGGTGCGCGTGAAGCAGCCCTCGGTTGCGCTGACCTGCGATTTCGTGGGCTCGTTTCGCGGCGCGCGTGTGGCGTGGGCGGGGGTAGAACCGGTGCCGGAAGGCCTGGTCACGCTCTATCACCTGCTTGCGGCGGAGCTGCACGTGCGCGGATTCGACCTGGAAGAGCGGCGCTTCGTGCCGCACCTTACGCTGGTGCGCAAGATCCAGCAGCTGCAGGCGCGAACGCCGGTCGAGCCGATCAGATGGGTCGCGCGCTCGGTCCAGCTCATGCGCACGGAACTCGGGACGGGGCGTTACGCCCGGCTCGGCGGCTGGCGGCTGAGATAATACGGGGGAATCTGGGGGGCCCGCTTGCGAGGCGCTACCCGGCCGTGTTGCTGGCCGCGTAAGCGGGACCGGTCGGGTCGCGCCTCGTATTCGGGTCCAAGCCTTTAGACCATCCGACGGCGTACCGTCTTCAGCTCATGGGCTTGATCAGCGGCGTGATGACTGGGGTGACCGCGGGAGCCATCATCGGCTTCATCGGGGCCGCCACTTTCATCGCAGGCTTGCGTTTTGCCGCTTTCTTCGCGGGCTTTTTCTTCGCAGGCTTTTTAGAAGATTTCTTCTTTGCGGGCTTCTTTGAAGATTTCTTCTTCGCAGCTTTCTTCTTTGACGCTTTCTTCTTTGACGCTTTTTTCTTAGCTACACGCTTTTTCGCAGCTTTTTTCTTAGCTTTTTTCGCGGTTTTTTTCTTCGCAGCTTTTTTCTTCGCAGCCATGTTCAACTCCTTTTCAATGTTGGACCGATGTAGTCGTGCGGGTATCCCGTAAGGGTTTTCCTGCACTACCAAGCTTTCGATTTCGCATCGAACGACGTTGGTGAGCCGATTCTATGCGCACGTGCGCGGCACAAGGGTGAGTATTTGACTTGACTCGAGACTAAATGGTAGCGATTCGATACCAATGTCCGCCGCCAAGCAGTTTTTAGCGGCACGCCTCGCCGTCGAGGCCGCGCTCGAGCGCAAACAGCGATTCCACGCTCTCCCGCGCGCGAATCTCGACCATGCGGCCGGCGTCGATCATCACTTCACAGGGGCGCGGGCGCGAATTGTAGTTCGACGCCATCGCCATCGCATAGGCGCCCGCCGACATGATCGCGAGCAGGCTGCCCTGCCGCACGGCCAGGTCGCGGTCCAGGCCGAGGATGTCAGACGATTCGCACACCGGGCCCACGACGTCGTAGCGCCGGGCTTCGCCCTCGCCATCGCGCACCGCCACGATGTCGTGCCACGACTGGTAGAGGGCGGGGCGGATCAGCTCGCTCATCGAGGCGTCGACCACGGCGAAGCGCTTCGCCTTGTCGAGCTTCAGGTATTCCACGCGTGTGAGCAGCACCCCGGCGTTGCCCACGATCGCCCGGCCGGGCTCCAGAAGCACCTGGAATCCGCTGCCCTTCAGGCGCTGCGCCAGGCGGCGGCAGTATCCGCCGATGTCGGGCGGGGTCTCTTCGGCCCGGTAGCGGATGCCGAAGCCGCCGCCGAGGTCCACGTGCCCGAGCTCGATGCCCTCGCGGGCCAGCGTGGCCACCAGTTCCAGCACGCGTTCCAGCGCTTCGTCGAGCGGCGCCGTCTCCAGGATCTGCGAGCCGATGTGGCAATCGATGCCGGTCACCCGCAGGTTGGGAAGGCCGACCGCGTGGCGATACGCGTCGAGCGCGCGATCGTACGGGATGCCGAACTTGTTGCCGGCCATGCCGGTGGATATGTACGGATGCGTACGCGCGTCCACGTCAGGGTTGATGCGCAGCGAAACCGGCGCCACGCGACCGAGCCGGCGGGCGATCGCGTCGATGCGGTCGAGCTCCGGTTCGCTCTCGGCGTTGAAGCACTTGATGCCGGCGATGAGGCCGGCCTCGATTTCGGCGGGCGACTTCCCGACCCCGCTGAAGATCACGCGCGAGGCCGTGCCGCCGGCCGCCAGCACGCGCGCGAGCTCGCCTCCGGACACGATGTCGAAGCCCGCGCCAAGGCGCGCAAGAGCCTGCAGTACCGCGAGGTTGGAGTTCGCCTTGACCGCGTAGCAGACCAGGTGGTCGAGGCCCGCGAGTCCGGTGTCGAACTCGCCGTACACCTCCTCTATCAGGGCGCGCGAGTAGACATAGCAGGGAGTGCCGAAGCGTTGCGCCACGCTGGCGAGCCCGACGCCGTCGAGCGAGAGCTCGCCGGCGGTCCTTTCGAAGCCGCTCACGGCGCGGCCGGTGGGCTTGCGGGAGCCCGCGCGGGCGCGGGTTCCGGGAGCTTGAGGGGACCCTTCTGCCCGCAGGCGCACAGCAGGCAGGCAAGCGCGAGGGCGATGGGCGCATGGACGAGGGCGCGTATCATCGCGGCATTATGAACGAGTCGGATTTCCATCGCGACGTGGATGCGATGCTCGCGCGCATCGAGGCGGCCGTGGAGGAGGTCGACGCCCTCGACGTCGACCTCGAGAGCGGCATCCTCACCCTCACCTGCCCCGACGGCACGCGGATCATCATCAACCGGCAGACGCCGAACCGGGAGATCTGGGTCGCGGCGCGCTCGGGCGGCTTCCACTTCTCCTTGCGCGAGGGCGCGTGGCGCGACACGCGATCGGGCGACGAGCTCTTCGCCTCGCTGGCGCGAATCGTGGCCCTGCAGGCCGGGGTTGCGGTCGCATTCGCGTGACGTGAAGCGCGCCGGCGCACCGGAAAAGGCGCCAAAAGGTGTCAAAGCCGGGTTCGTAGCGAGTCGATACGAATATTCAACCCCAAAAATCCTTGACAGACCTGTAGCGACCCGATACTAATTGGGTCACGCGGTCTGTTCCGCATCGGAAGGCGCCCTGGACAAGAACCCTCTCGTGCTGCTCGAGCTGGTCGAAAGGCTCGGCAACCTGATGCGCACCGAGATGCGCAAGGCCGGCTCCGACGAGTCGCTCCAGCCGGTCCACCTGCACGCCCTGGTCTACCTCAGCAAGGCCAACCGCTATTCCAACACGCCCCAGGCGCTTGCGGACTACCTTGGCCTGACCAAGGGAACCGTCTCGCAAACCCTGCTGTTGCTCGACCGCCGCGGCCTGATCGAGCGTTTCGAGGACGATATCGACCGCCGGGTGGTCCGCCTGCGCCTTTCGTCGGCCGGCGAACGGCTGCTGGCCGATTCCCAGCCGGCGCTGGCGTGGCAGAACGCCACCCGCAACATCAGCCCCAACCGCATTCGCAATGCCACCTCGGCGCTGCGCGAGGCCCTGGTAACCCTCCAGGAAGACAACGAGGGAACGGTGTTCGGCGACTGCTCGAACTGCCTGCATTGCCAGAAGCTTTCGCAGCGCATCTACCGCTGCGGCCAGATGGGCGACCGCCTTTCGGGCCCCGAGACGCGCAAGATCTGCCGCGTCTACCAGCCGAAGGTCGTCGAAGTGGCCTAGAGGCGGGCGCGGGCGCGGGCGATGGCCGCGCGCACCGCTTCCGGCGCCGTTCCCCCGATGTGGCCGCGCGAAGCCACGGAACCCTCGGGCGTCAGGACGGAGAAGACGTCATCATCCACGAGCGCGGAATGCAACCGCAGCTGCGCGATCGACAGCTCCGACAGGTCCTTGCCCGCCGCTTCGGCGGCACGGACCGCTCGCGCCACCGCTTCGTGGGCATCGCGGAACGGCAATCCTTTCCGTACCAGGTAGTCGGCCAGGTCGGTGGCGGTGGCGAAGCCTTCGGCCAGCGCTTCGCGCATGCGTTCGGGCCGCGGGCTCACCGCCGGCAGCATCTCGGCCAGGATCGAGAGGACGTCGCGCAGCGTGTCGGCGGCGTCGAAGAGCGGCTCCTTGTCCTCCTGGTTGTCCTTGTTGTAGGCCAGCGGCTGCCCCTTCATGACCGTGAGCAGCGTGACGAGCGCGCCGTAGACCCGGCCGGTCTTGCCGCGCATGAGCTCCGCCACGTCCGGATTCTTCTTCTGCGGCATGATCGAGGAGCCGGTGCAGAAGCGGTCGGCGATGTCGACGAACCCGAAGCGCGGGCTCATCCAGATCACCAGCTCTTCCGAAAGTCGGGAGACGTGCATCTGGCAGACGGCGGCCGCGGCCAGGAATTCGATCGCGAAGTCCCGGTCCGACACCGCGTCGAGCGAGTTTTCGCACACGCCGTCGAAGCCCAGCTCCGTCGCGACCCACTCACGGTCGATCGGGTAGCTGGTGCCGGCAAGGGCCGAGGCGCCGAGCGGGGAACGGTTCACCCGCTTGCGGCAATCGGCCAGCCGTTGCGCGTCGCGGCTGAACATCTCCTGGTACGCCATGAGATGGTGGCCGAAGGTCACCGGCTGCGCGACCTGCATGTGGGTGAACCCGGGCATCAGCGTGCCGGCATGTTTCTCCGCCAGGTCCAGGAGCGCCGCGCGCACCGCGCGCAGCCGCGCCGAAAGGTCGTCGATGGCCGCGCGCAGCCACAGCCGGATGTCGGTGGCGACCTGGTCGTTGCGCGAGCGGGCCGTGTGCAGGCGCTTGCCCGCGTCGCCGACGAGGTCGGTCAGGCGATGCTCGATGTTGAAGTGGACGTCCTCGCGCTCGATCGACCAGGGGAAGGTTCCGGCACGCACTTCAGCCAGGATCGTGGCCATCCCGCTTTCGATCGCGGCAAGGTCCGTGGCGCCCAGGAGCTTCACCCGGGCGAGCATTCGCGCATGGGCAATCGAGCCCTGGATGTCGAATTCGGCCAGGCGCCGGTCGAAGTCGACCGAGGCGTTGAAGCGCTGGGTGAGGGCGTCGAGCGGTTCGGCGAACCGGCCGGACCACGCCTTGCCCGCCGGGGCCGACTTGTCGTCTGGTTGCATGGAAGCGGCGGGAGTGGCCAAATTGGAAGACGTGGCGAGTATAAATCAGACAGGTGCGGGGATCCGGTTGCCGAACTTCTGCAACCTGGGCGTCATGTCGCGCTCGCTCCTGGTCACCAACCTGTTCGTGATCGCAGCCGCTTTCGTGCGCGCGGCCTCGCCCGAGGCGGTGCTGCGCGAATTCCTGATGATGGCGGCGTTCTGCGAACCGATCCTGATCGTGAGCCTGGTGGCGCTGTGCGCCTCGCGCCGCATCCTGCACTCCATCGGGTACGCCGCTTCGCTGGCGGTGATCGCCGGATTCGAGATCCTGGTGGCGTGGCTCGTGTCCCTCGCCGGCGCGGAGTTGCTGCCCGACCAGCGCGTGATGCCGCTGGCGCAGATCGTCGTGCTCACTCTGTTTGTGACCGGGAGCCTGCTGGCCTACTTCGACCTGCGGGCGCGGGCGCTTTCCCCCGCGATCGCCGAGGCGCGCATCCAGGCCCTGCAGGCGCGCATCCGCCCGCACTTCCTCTACAACAGCATCAACGCGGTGCTGTCGCTGATCCGCTCCGAACCGCGCCGGGCCGAGCGGGCGCTGGAGGACATGGCCGACCTCTTCCGCGTCCTGATGGCGGACAACCGCACGCTCACCCCGATCGCCCGGGAAGTGGAGCTGGTGCGGCAATACCTGGCGATCGAGAGCATCCGGCTGGGAGATCGCCTGCGCGTAACCTGGCGCATCGATTCGATGCCCGCCGACGCGCTGGTCCCGCCCCTCATTCTCCAGCCGCTGGTGGAAAACGCGGTCTACCATGGCATCGAGCCGTCACCCGACGGCGGTGAAATCGCCATCGACATCGGGCTGGCCAAGGGACAACTGACCATGACGCTCACCAACCCGCTGCCGGCCGAAAGCCGCGCCACGGTCGGCAACAAGATGGCCCAGGCGAACATCCGCGAGCGGCTGCAGCTGCACTTCGACGCGGAGGCGCGCGTCAAATACGAGGCGCTCGACGGGACCTACCGCGTGAGCATCAGCATTCCCTACATCACGGCGGCGGCTTGAGCGGCGCCTCCGAGGTTCCGAAGGTCCTGATCGCAGACGACGAGGCGCCGGCACGCTCGCGCCTGCGCGACCTGCTGGAGGAATGCCGCGAGAGTTTTCCCCTGGGGCTGGTGGAGGAGGCGCGCAACGGGCGCGAGGCGCTGGCGATCGTGAACCGGGAAAAGGTCGACATCGTCCTGCTCGACATCCGCATGCCGGAAATGGACGGCATGGAGGCCGCGCGCCACATGGCCGGCATGCAGGCGCCGCCGGCGATCATCTTCACCACCGCGTTCGATTCCTACGCCATCAAGGCCTTCGAGGTGAACGCGATCGACTACCTGCTCAAGCCGATCCGCGTGGAAAGGCTGCTGGGCGCGTTGAACAAGACCCGGGGGGGTGCGCCGGTTTCCCGGCACGCCCTGGCCGCGGCCGCCAACCAGCCGCGCCGCCACCTCTCGGTCCACGAGCGCGGAAAGATCCACCTGGTGCCGCTGGCCGACGTCCTCTACCTGCGCGCCGAGCTCAAATACGTGACGGTGCGCACGGTCGAGCGCGAATTCCTGGTCGAGGAGTCACTCACCGCGCTGGAAGAGGAGTTCGCCCCGCTTTTCGTGCGGATCCATCGCAACTGCCTGGTGGCGCGCGCGGGCATCGCGGGTTTCGAGCGCAATGCCGAGGAAAGCGAGTCCGGCTGGGCGGTTGTGATCCGTGGCACCAACGAGAAGCTGCCGGTGAGCCGCAGGCAGCAGGCGGTGGTGAAACAGTTCCGGTGAAAACCATGGCACGGAAAAAACTGGTGTCAGAGACGACTTTGCGCGGCGGCATTTGCCGCCCCCGGCAAAAGTCGTCTCTGACACCAGTTTTTTCCGTGCCCCGGTTTTCATTCCCAATACGGGGGATCTCCGAACGTCTTCTTCAGGAACTCGATGAAGAACTTCACCTTCGCGGGCAGCAGGCGGCGTTCCGGATAGACGGCATAGATGTTGTTGCCGGGGAAGGCGAACTCGTCGAGCACCGTCACCAGCCGGCCGCGCTTGACCTCCTCGCTTACCTCCCAGGCACTGCGCCACGCCACGCCTTCGCCCGAAATCGCCCAGCGCGTGAGCACCTCGCCATCGTTGCATTGCAGGTTGCCCGCCACCTTCAACTGCGCGGGCTTGCCCTTGTCCTGGAAGCTCCAGCTGTCGGCCACGCCATCCTCGGTGCTCGTCACCAGGCAGTTGTGCTGGGCCAGGTCCGCCAGCGCCCTGGGTTTGCCGGCGCGCTTGAAATACGCGGGCGATCCACACACCACGCGGTGGTTGCGCGCCAGCTTCGCGGCGATCAGGTCGGCGCTCTTGAGGTCGGCGATGCGGATCGCGATGTCGAAGCGTTCGTTCTTGAGGTCGACCATGCGCTCGGACAGGTGGAGCGTGATCGCAAGGTTGGGGTGCTCCGCGATGAAGGCCGCCAGGTGCGGGGCGATGTGACGTCGCCCGAAGGACGTGGGCGCGGTCACGATCAGCCGGCCGGAAGCACTTTTCGCACCGGCCGTCAGCGCATCCTCGGCCGATCGCAAGTCGTCGAGCAATCGGTGGCAGTCTTCGTAGAACGTGGAACCTTCGGGGGTCAGCGTGACCTTGCGCGTCGAACGCTTGAAAAGCTTCACCCCCAGCCGCTCCTCGAGCTGGTCGATGCGCCTTCCCACCATCGCAGGCGTGATGCCTTCTTCGCGCGCCGCCGCGGAGAGGCTGCCCCGTTGGGCCACCTCCACAAAGGTCGTCAGTTCCTTGAATCGGTCCATATCAAAAAAGTATAAGAACCTTCGCCAAATTGCCCTATTCAGTGTACGCCGGTGATGTAATAGACTGCAACTCAGCCGAACAGGAAAATCATCATGGACAAGACCACCACCATCTCGGGCCTGCAGGTCAAGGCGCCCCTGCTGCCGGAACACGGCCGCGTGCTCACGCCCGAGGCGCTTGCCTTCGTCGCCAAGCTTGCGCGCGAATTCGATCCGCGTCGCCGGCAGCTGCTGGCCGCGCGCGCGGCGCGCCAGCAGGAATTCGACGCCGGAAGGATGCCCGATTTCCTGGCCGCGACCAGAAACATCCGCGAATCCGCGTGGACGGTTGCACAGCAGCCCGCCGACCTCCTCGATCGCCGCGTGGAGATCACCGGCCCCACCGATCGCAAGATGGTGATCAACGCGCTCAACTGCGGCGCTTCCACCTTCATGGCCGACCTCGAGGACGCCAACTGTCCGACCTGGGACAACATGATCTCGGGCCAGGCGAACCTGCTCGACGCCGTCACCGGCGCCATCTCGTTCGAGCAGAACGGCAAGCAATATCGATTGAACGAGAAACACGCGGTGCTCATCCCGCGGCCCCGGGGATGGCACCTCGACGAAAAACACATCCTCCTCGACGGCAAGCCGGTTGCCGGGGCGCTGGTGGACTTCGGGCTCAACTTCTTCCTCACCGCGAAGCAACGCCTGGCGCGCGGCAGCGGCCCGTATTACTACCTGCCCAAGATGGAATCGCACCTCGAGGCGCGGCTCTGGAACGACATCTTTACCCTGGCGCAGAAGGAAATCGGAATCCCGCACGGCTCCGTGCGCGCCACGGTGCTGATCGAGACGCTGCCCGCGGCCTTCGAGATGGACGAGATCCTCTGGGAGCTCAAGGACCACTCGGCGGGCCTGAACATCGGGCGCTGGGACTACATCTTCTCGTGCATCAAGAAGCTGCGCTCGCACCGCGACTTCTGCCTCGCCGACCGCGCGCAGGTGACGATGACCTCGCCATTCATGCGCAGCTACGCGCTGCTGCTGGTGAAGACCTGCCACCGCCGCAATGCGCCCGCGATGGGCGGCATGGCGGCGCAGATCCCGATCAAGAACGACCACGCCGCCAACGAGGCCGCGATGGCGAAGGTGCGCGTGGACAAGGAGCGCGAGGCGAGCGACGGCTGCGACGGCACCTGGGTCGCCCACCCGGCGCTGGTGCCGATCGCGAAAGAGGTCTTCGACCGGCACATGCCGGGGCTGAACCAGTACTCGAAGCAGCGCCCCGACGTGAACGTGACCGCGGCGGACCTGCTGAATTTCGCGCCGGAAAGCCCGATCACCGAGGCGGGGCTGCGCAACAACGTGCAGGTCGGCATCCAGTACATCGGTTCATGGCTCGCGGGCAACGGCTGCGTGCCGATCTTCAACCTGATGGAAGACGCCGCCACCGCGGAGATTTCCCGCTCGCAGGTGTGGCAGTGGATGCGATCGCCCAAGGGCGTGCTCGACGACGGGCGCAAGGTCACCCGCGAACTCTTCCACGAGATCCTGGTCGACGAGCTGCACAAGACCCCGCACATCGTGGGCGCCGACGCGTACGCCGCGGGCCGTTACGCGGAGGGTGCGAAGCTTTTCGAGGAGATCACGGTCGCCGACGAGTTCGTCGAGTTCCTGACGCTGCCCGCCTACGACCGGATCGACTGAGTCAGTCGGGCATCCGCCAGGTCGCCGCGCATTTGCGGCATTCGACCTGCATCCACGCCGCCCCCAGAGGGGCAACCGCCTGGGCCGCGGCGCCCATCTCGTCCAGGCCGGTGGAGATCACCTTGAAGCGGCCGTAGGTGTCGCACTTCGGGCAGTTCGAGCGTTCCCCGTAACGCTCCGCGCGCTCGAGGATCGTGATGTAGCTTCGCCACGAGATACACCCGATGGCGCCCGCGGCCATCATCACGCCGAGCGGCGGGATCGAGCTCCACCCGAAATTGCGCAGGTTCAGCTGCTCCATCAGCGCCGCCACCAGCAACCCGCACAGGAACAGCGTGACCAGCGCGGCATGGCCCTTGATCAGCTCGCGCTCGTACCATTTGCGAAAGCCCAGTTTGCGGATGCTCGAGACCGGATCCATGGGGGATCTACGGCCCCCGCGACCTAGCGGATGCCGCCCGAAGCCTGCAGGTCGGCGTGGTACGACGAGCGCACCATCGGGCCACACGCGGCGTTCACGAATCCCATGGCGATCGCCTCGCGCTCGAACATCGCGAACTCGTCGGGGTGCACGAAGCGCAGCACCGGCAGGTGGTGCTTCGAGGGCTGCAGGTACTGGCCGACGGTGAGCATGTCGACGTCGTGCGCGCGCAGGTCGCGCAGGGTCTCGAGGATTTCCTCGTTGGTCTCGCCCAGGCCCACCATGATCCCGGATTTGGTGGGCACGTGCGGGTGCGCGGCCTTGAACTGCTGGAGCAGCCGCAGCGAATGCGCGTAGTCGGATCCCGGGCGCGCGGCCTTGTAGAGTCGCGGCACGGTCTCGAGGTTGTGGTTCATCACATCGGGCGGGCCGGCGTCGAGGATCTCCAGCGCGCGGTCGAGCCGCCCACGGAAATCCGGCGTGAGGATCTCGATCTTCGTCGCGGGAGAAAGCTGGCGCACCGCGCGGATGCATTCGACGAAGTGTCGCGCGCCGCCATCGCGCAGGTCATCGCGGTCTACGCTGGTGACCACCACATATTTGAGGTTGAGGGCGGCGATGGTTTCGCCCAGGTGGCGCGGCTCGTCCGGGTCGAGCGGTTTCGGCCGGCCGTGGGCCACGTCGCAGAACGGGCAGCGGCGCGTGCACAGGTCGCCCATGATCATGAAGGTCGCGGTGCCGTGGCCGAAACATTCGCCGATGTTCGGGCACGAGGCTTCCTCGCAGACGGTGTGCAGGTTCTTTTCGCGCAGGATCTGCTTGATTTCGGTGAAGCGGTCGCCGCCACCCGCGCGTACGCGAATCCACTCCGGCTTGCGCAGTGTTTCCGCGGGCACGATCCGGATCGGGATGCGGGCGGTCTTGAGCTCGCGCTTTTGCTGGATTTTCAGCTCTGAATCAGGCATTTAAGTAGGTGCAACTCGAGCCTTTCATGGGCTTGGCCAATGCTATCACGCACCCCGTGGTCCGCCAGGCGCGTGGCAGCGAGCCCGGGATAGCCGCAGGGGTCGATGCGGGAAAACGGTTCGAGGTCCATGTCCACGTTGAGCGCAATGCCGTGGTAAGTGCCGCCGCGCGCGACGCGCAATCCGATCGCCGCGATCTTGGCGTCGTCGACGTAGACGCCCGGCATGCCCGCGCGCCGCGCGCCTTCGATGCGGTAGTCCGCCAGTGTGTCGATCAGCGATTGCTCCAGGCGCCGCACCAGCTCGCGCACGCCATAACCCGCGCGCCGCAGGTCCATCAACACATAGCAGACCGCCTGTCCGGGCCCGTGATAGGTGACCTGGCCGCCGCGATCCGTGGAGACGACCGGGATGCCGCCCGGTGCCAGCACGTGTTCCCTGCGACCCGCGAGGCCCAGCGTGAAGACCGGCGGATGCTCGACGTGCCACAGCTGGTCCCCGGACTGGGGCGTACGCGTGAGGTTGAAAGCCTGCATTGCCCGCCAGGTGGGCTCGTACGCCACGCGTCCGAGCCGGCGGGCGATCACAGGACCATCATCACCATCGGGTGCTTCGACAGTTCGGTGTAGAGCGCGTCGAGCTGCTCTCGCGACTGCGCCTCGAACGTGACGGTGACCGACAGGAAGCGGGCGTTGGAGGAGGCGCGCATCTCGATCGCCTCCTGCGAAAGGTCCGGCACGTGGCGGCGCACGATATCGGCGACGGCCTGCGCGAAGCCATCCTCGCGCCTTCCCATCACCTTGATCGGGAATTCGCACGGATAGGTCAGCAGCGATTCGGCCGGGGGGTTCTGGCTCACGTTGGCATTCATGCCGTGTACATGGGGGCGGGCCCCGCGCGCCTCAAGCGGCGACGGCGCCGCGCTGCCTGAGCGCCTTCTTGTGCTCCTGGAACAGCGCGTGCATGCGCTTGAAGACCGGGCCCGGCTTGCCGGTGCCGACGGGCTTGCCGTCCAGCGTCGTCACCGCCAGCACTTCCTTGGTGGACGACGAGAGCCAGACCTCGTCGGCGCCGCGCAGCTCGGCCTCGGTCACCGCGCGGATCTCCAGCTTCACCGCTCCTTCCGCGGCGAGCTTCGTGACCAGGTCGTAGGTGATGCCGAGCAATATCAAATTGTCCTGCGGCGGCGCCAGCACCACGCCGTCCTTCACCACGAAGACGTTGGAGGCGGAGGCCTCGGTGAGCATGCCGTCGCGGATCAGGATGGTTTCCATGGCGCCCACGTCGGCCGAGATCTGGCGCGCGAGCACGTTGCCCAGCAGCGACGTGGATTTGATGTGGCACTTTTCCCAGCGGAAGTCGCGGGCGGTGACGCAGGCGACGCCACCTTCGACCTGTTCGCGCGAAGGCGAGGCCAGCGGATAACACATCATGAAGACGGTGGGCGCCAGGCCCTTGGGCAATACGTGGTCGCGCCTGGGCGGCACGCCGCGCGTCACGTGGATGTAGACCGACTGGTTGCCGGGATGGTGGGCCAGCAGCTCGCGCGTGATGGCAAGCCATTCGTCCACGGTGTGGGGGTTTTCCAGCCGGATCTCGTCCATCGAGCGCTGCAGGCGTTCGAAGTGTTCACGCCCGCGCAACATCACGGCGTCGTATACGGGGATCACCTCGTAGACGCCGTCGCCGAAGATGAAGCCACGGTCCAGCGGCGAGATCGAGATCTGGTCGATGGGAAGCAGCTTCCCGTTGAAGTGTGCGGTTGCCTGGGTCATGGGGTCACGAAGAGGAGTTTCAGGGAATCCCAGCCGCGGGAAAGGAAGCCCGCCACGGGAACGTCTTCAAGGGCGACGACGGGTATTTCGGCCAGCGGCGCGTTGTCGCGCGTGAGTTTCATTATCCCCGCTTTGTCACCCACGGCAAGCGGCGCCACGAACGGCTGGCGCGTCTCCAGCATCGCCCGCATGCCGGTGAACCGCTCGCGCGGCAGCGTGAGCCAGACGTCGCGGTCGAACCCCAGGCGCACCGTGTCGGCGGTGCCCCGGTAGACCGGCGCGGTGGCCACGGCCTGCCCGCGCCGGTAGAGGCGGCGCGTGTCGTAGGCCTGGAAGCCGAAGTTCAGCAGCTTCTGCGTTTCCGTGGCCCGCACCGTGTCCGACTGCGTGCCGAGCAGCACCGAGACCAGGCGCCGCTCGCCGCGCCGCGCGCTCGCCACCAGGCAGAAGCCGGCGCTTTCGGAAAAGCCCGTCTTCATGCCGTCGACGGTCGGGTCGGTCCACAGCAGCCGGTTGCGGTTGCCCTGCGGCATGTTGTTGAAGGTGAATTCCTTCTGCGAGTAGAGCGTGTAGTGCTCGGGGAAGTCGCGCACCAGCGCCTGCGCCAGCACCGCCAGGTCGCGGGCGGAAGCGTGGTGGCCTGCCACCGGTTGCCCGGTGGCGTTTTCGAAGTGTGTGTTGGCCAGGCCCATCCTGGCCGCCTGCGCGTTCATGCGCGCTACGAACGCGGCCTCCGATCCCGCCACCGCTTCGGCCAGGGCCACCGCGGCATCGTTGGCGGACACCACAATCAGTCCGCGCAGCAGGTCTCCCACCGCCACCTGCTGCGCCGCGGCCAGGAACATGCGCGCGCCCGGTGCGCGCACGGCGGTTCCGGAAACGGCCACGGCCTTGGCCGGGTCCAGCCGGCCGGCACGGATCGCCTCGAACGTGATCAACGCGGTCATCAGCTTGGTGAGCGACGCCGGCTCGAAGCGCTCGTTTTCCGCGGCCGCGGCCAGCGTCTGCCCGCTCTGCGAGTCCAGCAGCACAAACGCCTTCGCGGCGATTGGCGGCGGCGTCAACGCCTGCGCCTGCGCATGCGTGCTGAGGCAGACAACGCAGAGCAGGGCGACCAGGAGCTTCTTCATGCGCGATCAGCGGCGGGTGAGCACGGGTGCGACGCCCAGCGAGCGGCGCACCTTGTCGCCGATGGCATTGGCCTCGTCGAGGTTGCGATAGGGGCCGATGCGCACGCGGTGCACGCCGGCGCCGCTGGCGATGTTGATCGGCTCGAGCAGCCAGGAAAGCTCGCGGCCCACGTGGTCGCGGAAGCTCTCCGCGCCCTCCACGCTCGAAAACGCCCCGAGCTGCAGCCAGAGCGCGGCGCCCTCCTGCGAGACCACGGGTGTCTCGACCTGCGCCACCGCCGCCGGTGGAGGCGGCGGCGCGGCAACCGTGGATGCAACGGCGTCGTTGCCTCCCGGCAGGATGCGCTCCACGTCGACCAGCCCGCTGCCCACGTTCACGATGCCGATGCGCGCGGCCGCCGCGTAGGACAGGTCGATGATGCGGTTCGAATGGAACGGCCCGCGATCGTTGACGCGCACCACCACCGATTGCCCGGTCTTCACGTTCGTGACCTTCGCGTAGCTCGGGATCGGATAGGTCTTGTGCGCCGCCGTCATCGCGAACATGTCGTAGACCTCGCCCGACGAGGTCTTCTGGCCGTGGAATTTGCGCCCATACCAGGAGGCCATGCCACGCTCCCTGGTGGGCTCCTTGCTGACGAGCGGCGCATAGGTGATGCCGAAGACCGTGTACGGGCGATTGGCGAACTTGTGGAACGGCTCGTCGCGCGGCACGGCGTCGGGAATCGAGGCCAGGTTGTCCGGGATCGCAAGCGGCGGCCCGTCGTCGGAGTAGTACTTCGGCGACGATTGTGATGGCTGTTGGGTCTGCGGCTTCTTTGGCGCCGTGCCGCACCCCGCAACGATCAACAGCGGGGCGAGGACGAGGCAAACGGCTTCAAGACCCTGTTTCAACTCGACACCAGCTGCTTGTGCGTGGAGATCGACATCAATATCCCGAACCCCGCCAGGATCGAAAGCAGCGCCGTGCCGCCGTAGCTGATCATCGGCAGCGGCACGCCCACCACCGGCAGGATCCCGCTCACCATGCCCATGTTCACGAACGCGTAGGTGAAGAAGGTGAGCGTGATGGCCCCGGCGGCCAGGCGCGAGAAAACCGTCGACGCGTTGGCGGCGATCATCAGGCCGCGCCCGATGATCAGCAGGTAGAGCGTGAGCAGCACGATGTTGCCCACCAGCCCGAATTCCTCGCCGAACACCGCGAGGATGAAGTCGGTGGAGCGTTCGGGCACGAAGTCCAGTTGCGCCTGCGTGCCGTTGAGCCAGCCCTTGCCCAGGATGCCGCCGGAGCCGATCGCAATCGTCGACTGGATGATGTGGTATCCCGCGCCCAGCGGATCCTGCATCGGGTCGAGCAGCGTGAGGACGCGCTGGCGCTGGTAGTCGTGGAGCATCGACCACAGGAAGGGCAGGCTGGCCGCGCCGGCCACCGCCATCGAGGTGATGATTTTCCACGACAGGCCCGCCAGGAAAATCACGAAGAAACCCGAGGCGAAGATCAGCAGCGAGGTGCCGAGGTCGGGCTGGCGCGCGATGAGCCCGACCGGCAGCGCCAGGATCACGGCCGCGAAGGCGAAGTCGAGCATGCGCAGGCCCTCCTCGCGCCGGTGGAACCACCACGCCAGCATCAGCGGCACCCCGATCTTCATGATCTCGGAGGGCTGGATGGTGGTGAAACCGAGGTTGAGCCAGCGTCGCGCGCCGTTGCGGATCTCGCCGAAGAGCGCCACGCTGATGAGCAGTGCAAGGCCCGCCGCGTAGACCGGCAGCGCCAGGCGCATCAGCAGCTGCGGCGGCACGTGTGCAAAGAGCCAGAGCGCCATGAAGGCCACGGCGAGGTTGCGCCCCTGGCCCAGCGCGCGGTCGATGGAGCCGCCGCCCGATGCCGAATAGACCACCGTCACGCCGAGCGCCAGGGTGAGGGCGAGTGCGGCCATCAGCGGGCCGTCGATGCGCCGGGAGACGAACTCGAACGCGCGGCTAATCACTGGCATCCTCATCGCCGCCGAGCTTCGGGCGCACCGCCGGCTTCTTGCCGAGGATGTGGTAGTCGAACACCTCGCGCGCGATCGGCGCCGCGGTCGAGCCGCCGTGGCCGCCGTTTTCCACCAGGATCGCCATGGCGAGCGTGGGATTGTCGGCCGGGGCGAAGGCGATGAAAAGCGCGTGGTCGCGGTGTTCTTCCTTGATGCGTTTCTCGTTGTAGGTTTCGCCCTGCTTCATGCCGATCACCTGCGCGGTGCCGGTCTTGGCGGCGATGGTGTAGGGCGCGCCGGCAGCCGCGCGCACCGCGGTGCCGCCGGGCCGTGTCACGTCGATCATCGCCTCGCGCATGATCGCGAGGTGCTCGGGCTTGACTGTCAGGGCCTCGCCGTTCTTCGACGCAATCTGGCGCGTCTCCTGGGTCTTCGAATCCTGCACCGCCTTCAGCAGACGCGGGTGCACCGGCACGCCGTTGTTGGCGAGGGTCGCGGTGGCCACGGCCAGCTGCAGGGGCGTGGTGAGCATGTAGCCCTGGCCGATGCCGATGCTCACCGTGTCGCCCGCGTACCACTTCTGCTTGAAGCGGCGCTGCTTCCATTCCTGCGACGGGTTGAGCCCCGCGAGCTCGCCCTCGATGTCGATCCCGGTCGGCCGGCCGAACCCGTACTGGTCGAGAAAGCGGTGGATGGAGTCGACGCCCATCTCGGTTGCCAGGCCATAGAAGTAGGTGTCGCACGAGACCACGATCGCCTTGTGCAGGTTGACCATGCCGTGGCCGTCCTTCTTGTGGTCGCGGTAGCGGTGCGCGACGCCGGAGAGCGAATAGAAGCCGGGGTCGGAGATCGCGAACTCGGGCGTGCGTTTCTTGTATTCGAGCGCCGCCAGCCCCATGAACGGCTTGATGGTCGAGCCCGGCGGGTACTGGCCGCGCAGCGCGCGATTGTTGAGCGGCTTGTCGGGCGAGTTGTTGAGCGCGTCCCAGTTCTGCGGGTCGATGCCGTCGACGAAGAGGTTCGGGTCGTAGCCGGGCTTGGAGACCAGCGCCAGGACCTCGCCGCTCCTGGGGTCGATCGCCACCAGCGCGCCCCGGTAGTTCTGGAACGCCTCCTCGGCGATCTTCTGCAGCTCCAGGTCGAGGGTGACCACCAGGTTGTTGCCGGAAATCGGTTCGCTGCGGGCGAGCGAGCGGATGGCGCGCCCGCCGGCATCGATTTCGACCTGTTCGGTGCCGGTGAGGCCGTGCAGCTCTTTCTCGTAGGCGCCCTCGATGCCGAGCTTGCCGATGTGGTCGGTGCCCTTGTAGTTGGTGGTCAGGTCGGCGGCCTCGATGCGCTTGACGTCCGCTTCGTTGATGCGCCCGATGTAGCCGATGGCGTGGGAGGCCACCTCCCCCTGCGGGTAGGAGCGGAAGAGGCGCGCCTTGATCTCGAAGCCCGGGAAGCGGTAGCGGTTCACCGCGAAGCGCGCCACCTCCTCCTCGGTCAGGCGCGTGCGGATCGGCAGGCTCTCGAAGTTCTTGCTTTCCTCCTGCAGCTTCTTGAAGCGGCGGCGGTCGCGCGCGGTGATGTCGATCACCTTCGCCAGGTCCTCGATGGCGGTCTCGACGTTGGCCACCTTCGAGGGCGTGATCTCGAGCGTATAGGCCGAATAGTTGGCCGCCAGCACCTTGCCGTTGCGGTCGACGATCAGGCCGCGGTTTGGCACCACCGGCACCACCGAGATGCGGTTGGCCTCGGCGAGCACGTGGTAGTACTCGCGCTGCACCACCTGCAGCCAGGTGAACCGCGCAAGCAGGATGCCGAATGCAACCAGGATGCCCAGGCCGGCCAGCATCAGCCGGTTGCGGAAGACCGTGAGCTCGTGCTGCTGGTCGCGCAGCGCCTGTCCGACGACAATCACGAGGTGCCCTCGCGCCGCCGCCGCACCGCGGAGGAATACAGCAGCCAGTTCACCGGTGCCCAGCACAGGGCGGTGAGCAGCGGCGAGACCAGGAACGCGATGCCGGGGAATTCCGCGCCCAGCAGCAGGTTCATCGACAACATCACGAACCCCGCCACCACGGTGATGCCGAGCACGTGCAGCGTCTGCTCCCCCAGCTGGAAGGACAGGATGCGCACGCGGATCACCTGCGCGCCGTAGGTGGCGATGACGTATTCGAGCGCGTGCTGGCCGAGCAGCATCGAGTCGCTCACGTCCATCAGCAGGCCGAGCGCAAAGGCCACGCCCTGCCCGATCGCGCGCGGCTCGTGCACCGCCCAGAACAGCAGCACGATGAGGACGAAGTCGGGGCGCGCGAGCAGCCAGTTGCCCGACCACGGCAGCACCGCCAGCAGGTAGGCGCCCACCAGGGAGAAAAACAGCAGGCCGACCGTGGCCGGCAGCTTCATCACGTCGCGCGCTACGGGCGTGAGATCGGCCGGTCTCATCCCCTTCCCCCTCGCGCCCCGGCAAAGGCGACCCGGTGGGGGTGGGCCGCGGACGGGTTCAGGACGTCAGCGGGACGCATTTTCCCTCCGGCGTTGCCCGCGCTGCTTGCCGGCCTTGCCCTCGTCGGCCTTGGGTTCGGGCCGCGCCGCCCCCTGGGCCGGGATCGGCAGCACCATCACGTAGCGGTGGTTGACCACACCCGCGGCGGGCTTGGCCCCGATCTTGGCGAAGACATAGGCCGCGTTTTTCTCCACGCTGGTCACCTGCGCCACCAGCAGCCCGGGCGGATAGGTGCCGTCGATGCCGGAGGTGACGAAGACGTCGTTGTTCTGGATGTCGGCGGATACTGGCATGAAGGGCACATCGATCGAGCCGTCCTTGCCCGAACCCACGGAGATCGCGCGCAGCCCGTTGCGCACCAGCATCACCGGCACCGACTGGTCCTTTTCGGTGACCAGGGTGACCTCGCTCGTGAAGGTGCCGACGCTGGTCACCTGGCCCACCACGCCTTCACCGTCGATCACCGGCATGCCCGCCACGATGGCGTCCTTGAGGCCCTTGTCGATCACCACCTTGCGCGTGAAGGGATTGCGCGCGGTGTACAGCACTTCGGCCAGCAGGCCACCTTCGGCGTAGCGGCTCTTGCCCGGCGACATGGCGAGCAGGTGCTCCTGTTCCGCGCGCAGCAGGCGGGCTTCCTGCGCGGCCGCCGATTGCTCCAGCACCTTGACCTTGAGATCCTGGTTCTCTCGCAGCAGGCGTTCCTGGCTGGCGAAATAATCGGCGATGCGCCCGAGGGCCTGCGAGGGCACCGCCGCGACCTGCTGCACCGGGTGGGCGAGCACCGAAAGCGAAAGGCGCACGGTTTCGAGCGCGCGGAAGCGGTGGTCGGCGATCATGAGCACGATCGCGGCGATGGTGAAAAAGGTGAGCCGCGCCAGCGGCGAGGGCCCGCGGTGGAAGAAGGGCGGCGGCTCTCTGATCACGGGATCGCTGTAAAACTGGTGTCAGAGACGATTTTCGCGACACGAAAAGTCGTCTCTGACACCGGTTTTTCCCTCATCAGTCGTTGGTGAAGACCGTCCCGAGCTTGTCCATCTCTTCCAGCGCGCGGCCCGAACCACGGACCACGCAGGTGAGCGGATCGTCGGCGACGATGACGGGCAGGCCGGTTTCTTCCATCAGCAGCCGGTCGAGCTCACGCAGCAGCGCGCCACCGCCCGTGAGCACCATGCCCTTTTCGGCGATGTCGGCGCCGAGTTCGGGCGGGGTCTGTTCCAGGGCGCTTTTCACCGCCGACACGATGTTGTTGAGCGGGTCGGTGAGCGCCTCGAGGATTTCGTTGGAGGAGATGGTGAAGGATCGCGGGATGCCTTCGGCGAGGTTGCGGCCCTTGACTTCCATCTCGCGCACTTCGCTCCCGGGGAACGCGGAGCCGATGGTTTTCTTGATGTTTTCCGCGGTCGATTCACCAATCAACATGCCGTAGTTGCGGCGGATGTAGTTGATGATCGCTTCGTCGAACTTGTCGCCGCCGACGCGCACGCTGGCGGAATACACGATGCCGCCGAGCGAGATCACGCCGACTTCCGTGGTGCCGCCGCCGATGTCGACCACCATCGAGCCGGTGGCATCCGCGATCGGGAGGTCCGCGCCGATGGCCGCGGCCATCGGCTCTTCGATCAGGAAGACCTGCGAGGCGCCGGCGCCGACGGCGCTTTCCTTGATCGCGCGCCGCTCCACCTGGGTGGAACCGTAGGGCACGCAGATCACGATGCGCGGGCTGGGGCGGAACCACTGGTTGTCGTGGATCTTCTTGATGAAGTACTTGAGCATCTGCTCGGTGATCGTGAAGTCCGCGATCACGCCGTCTTTCATCGGGCGGATGGCGGTGATGTTGCCCGGCGTTCGTCCCAGCATCTGCTTGGCCGCCAGGCCAACCGCCTGGATGGTTTTCTTGCCGTTCGGGCCGCCTTCCTGGCGGATCGCAACCACCGAGGGCTCGTCGAGGACGATGCCCTTGCCGCGAACGTAGATAAGGGTGTTGGCCGTGCCGAGGTCGATTGCGAGATCGGTGGAGAAGTACTTGGAAACGAAAGAGAACATCTTGATCCGTAAAGAGTTTCGGCACACACGCGGGGCGTTTGTGCGGGTGCAATATAATAGCCCAGAAAATGCGCTGAATTAGGGCCTTAGCACCACTTTTGCATGTTATCCCTCGAACAGATTGCCGGTATCGCCCATCTCGCCCGCCTGGAGCTCGCCCCGGGCGAGGATGCTGCGCTGCAGCAACAGCTCAACAACATCCTCGCCATGGTGGATGTGATGGCGGCCGTCGATACCGCAGGCGTGGAGCCCATGTCGCACCCTCAGCAGCTGATGCAGCGGCTGCGCGAGGACGTGGTGACCGAACACGATCAGCGCGAAACCTTCCAGGCGATTGCGCCCGAAGTCGAGGACGGCCTGTACCTCGTCCCGAAGGTGATCGAATGACCCTGCACCGCGACTCGCTGGCGCAGCTTTCGGCGAAGCTCGCGAAGAAGGAGGTTTCGAGCGTCGAGCTCACGCGCCACTACCTCGCGCGCATCGAGGCGCAGCAGGCCGCGCTCAACGCCTTCATCACCGTGGACGCGGAAAAGAGCCTCGCGCAGGCCGCCGCCGCGGACGCGCGCATCGCGAAGGCGGGGGCGGCGCCGCTCACCGGCATCCCCATCGCGCACAAGGACCTCTTCTGCGCGAAGGGCTGGCGCACCACCTGCGGCTCGAAGATCCTTTCCAATTTCATCGCGCCGTACGACGCACACGTGATCGAGCAGTTCGATCGCGCCGGCGCCGTGCTGCTCGGCAAGACCAACATGGACGAGTTCGCGATGGGCTCGTCGAACGAGAATTCCGCATTCGGCCCGGTGCGCAACCCGTGGGACACGGCGGCGGTGCCGGGAGGCAGCTCGGGCGGATCGGCCGCGGCCGTGGCGGCGATGCTGGCGCCCGCCGCAACGGGCACCGACACGGGCGGCTCCATCCGCCAGCCCGCATCGTTCACCGGCGTGAGTGGCCTGCGCCCGACCTACGGGCGCGTCTCGCGCTACGGCATGGTGGCGTTTGCGTCCTCGCTCGACCAGGGTGGCGTGCTCGCGCGCAGCGCCGAAGACATGGCGCTGGTGCTGGGTGTGATGGCCGGATACGACGAGCGCGATTCCACCTGCATCGACCGACCGAAGGACAACTACGTGGGCGGCCTGGGTAACGGCGTGAAGGGCCTGCGCATCGGCCTGCCGAAGGAATATTTCGCCAGCGGCCTGTCGCAGGACGTCGCCGGCCCCATCCACGCGGCGATCGAGGAATACCGGCGCCTGGGCGCCACCGTCGTCGAGGTGAGCCTGCCCAACCAGGCGTTGTCGGTGCCGGTGTATTACGTGCTCGCGCCCGCGGAGGCGTCGTCCAACCTGTCGCGTTACGACGGCGTGCGCTACGGCCACCGCACGGACCAGCCCGGCGACCTGATGCAGCTCTACAAGAAAACCCGCGCGGAAGGTTTCGGGCCCGAGGTCAAGCGCCGCATCATGATCGGCGCCTACGTCCTGTCGCACGGCTACTACGACGCGTATTACCTCAAGGCGCAGAAGATCCGCCGCCTGATCGCGGGCGATTTCGCGCAGGCCTTCACGCGGTGCGACCTCATCATGGGCCCCGCGGCGCCGTCGGTGGCCTACGACCTGGGTTCGAAGACCACGGATCCGGTGCGCATGTACCTCGACGACCTCTACACGATCCCCATCAACCTCGCGGGATTGCCCGGCATGTCGATCCCCTGCGGCTTCGGCGACAAGGGCCGGCCGGTGGGCCTGCAGATCGTCGGCAACTACTTCGACGAGGCGCGCATGCTCTGCGCCGCGCACGCCTTCCAGCAGGCAACCGACTGGCACGCGCGCATGCCCGAGGCTTTCAAATGACCTGGGAGGTGGTCATCGGCCTGGAGACCCACACGCAGCTGACCACCGCGTCGAAGATCTTTTCGGGCTCGTCGACGCAGTTCGGCGCCGCGCCCAACAGCCAGGCCAGTGCGGTGGACCTGGCGATGCCGGGGACGCTGCCGGTGCTCAACAAGGGTGCCGTGGAACGCGCGATCCGCTTCGGCCTCGCGGTGGGCGGCACGATCGCGGCCACCAGCATCTTCGCGCGCAAGAATTATTTCTATCCCGACCTTCCCAAGGGCTACCAGATCAGCCAGTTCGAGCTGCCGGTGGTGGTGGGCGGCTCGCTGGCCTTCATGGTGGGGGATGAGGAAAAACGCGTGAACCTCACGCGCGCGCACCTGGAGGAGGACGCGGGCAAGCTGCTGCACGAGGAATTCCACGGCAGGAGCGGCGTCGACCTCAACCGCGCGGGCACGCCGCTGCTGGAAATCGTCTCGGAACCGGAAATGCGCTCGGCCGCCGAGGCCGTGGCCTATGCCAAGGCGCTGCATTCGCTGGTGCGCTGGATCGGCATCTGCGACGGCAACATGCAGGAAGGATCGTTTCGCTGCGACGCCAACGTCTCGGTGCGCCGGCCGGGCGCCCCGCTCGGCACGCGTTGCGAGATCAAGAACCTCAACAGCTTCCGCTTCCTCGAAAAGGCGATCGAATACGAGGTGCGCCGCCAGGTCGAGCTGATCGAAGGCGGCGGCAAGGTGGTGCAGGAGACGCGCCTTTACGATCCCGACCGCGGCGAGACGCGCGCCATGCGGTCCAAGGAAGATGCGCAGGACTACCGTTATTTTCCCGATCCGGACCTGCTGCCGCTGGCGATCACGCCGCAGTGGATCGATGCCGTGAAGGCCGGCATGCCGGAATTGCCGGAGGTCGCCAGGACGCGTCTTGGCGCGACATTGCCCTCGCTGTCGTTCCATGAAGTGGCGCTTTTGACGGCATCGCTCGACACACTTGAATTCTTCGACGACACCGTATCAAGGGTGGAAGAATTTCTGGTGGGACCAGGCGTCGGGAAAGCAGTTGCCAACTGGGTAGTCGGAGAGCTTGCCGCGAAATTGAACGGCGGCAATCTGACCATTGACCGGAGTCCGGTATCACCGGCTCAAGTCGCGAAGTTGATCCAGCGGGTTACGGACGGCACAATCTCGAACCGAGGTGCCAAGAGCGTCTTCGCCGATCTTTGGGATCACGCCGGAGAGGTTGATCAATCCATCGAGAGGCTCGATCTCCAGCAGATCTCCGATGCAGGCGCGATCGAAGCGACCATCGACCAGGTTCTCGCGGCCAACGCGAAACAAGTCGACGACTACCGCGCCGGCAAGGAGAAGGCCTTCAACAGCCTCGTCGGCCAGGTGATGAAGGCCACGAAGGGCCAGGCCAATCCGGCGCAGGTCAACGAGATCCTGCGCCGCAAGCTCGCGGGTTAGTTCGCCTTCCTGGCCGGCGCGCGGCTGTCCACCTTGGCGGCGGTCCGGGCCTCGGTCTTGGCGTCGGGTTTGGTTTCGGCCACCGGCGCGGGTGCCGGCTCGGCAGCCCCACCGCCCGCCTTCAACGTGAGCCAGCGCTTCTTGTCGGCAGCGAACTTCCCCTTGATGGCCGCGATGTCGCGGTCGTAGCCGGCGAGGTTCCTGTTGATGCCTTCGCGCTCGGTGCGAAGCCGCTGCATTTCCCCCACCAGCATCGGCGGGGCTTGCGGCGCGGGTTTTTCCTTGCCGTCCTTCGTCTTGCCCTTGCTCTTGCCGGCCTTGTAGAACTCCATCTCGTCCTCGAGATCCTTCAGGCGCTTGTCGATGGCGGCGAGGCGATCGTTGGCGTTCCTGATGCGCGACTTGATCGGATCGATGGTTCGATCGCGCACGGTGTCGAACTCGCCTTCGGCGCTGTAGGTCGCCAGCAACGCGAGGTCCTTGCGTTTCTGCTCGTTGGCGATCTTGTCGGCTTCCTTCTTGCGCTCCACCTCGGCGGCCTTGGCCTTCACCTGGTCGGGCGTGAGGGAGGGGTCGATCCTGCGAACCACCGTCCCGCGCGAGGTCACCTCGTACATGACCACGTTGGCGCATTGTTCCGGCGGGGTGTCGCCGATCCGGGTGAAGCCCTTGTCGTCGACGCATTTGTAGGCGGCGCCCGCGCAAGTGGCGAACACCATCGCCATGGCGAGGGCAAGTCTGTTGATGGTCGTTTTCATTTCTTCTGTTGTCCTTTAACCCCGCGTGCGCCAGCGGGTCAAGCCACGCCGTATTGGCGCCTGTATTGCTGGATCCTCTCCACCTGCGCCGCCATGCCGGGGCGCCCTTCCAGGGTGGCCAGGATATCGGTGAGGTTTGCGATGGCCGCGACCGGCAAGCCGTAATCCCGGCTGACCTCCTGGGTTGCCGAAAGCTCCTTCTGGCCCCGCTCCTGGCGATCCAGAGCAATTAGTATTCCAGCCGGCTGGGCGCCGGCGGCGCGGATCAGCTCTATGGCTTCGCGCTTGGCCGCCCCATCGGTGATGACGTCGTCGATGATCAGGGCGCGCCCTCTCAGGGGGCTGCCGACGATGCTTCCGCCCTCGCCATGGTCCTTGGCCTCCTTGCGGTTGAAGCAGAACGGCACATTGTGACCGAGCCCGGCAAGGGCGATGGCGGTGGCGGCGGCCAGGGTGATGCCCTTGTAGGC
>Ga0163153_10001110_pt1 | contig 43688 bp, 30 predicted proteins | sample OliLakLV19MP6IB1_FD_148629 | JGI IMG/M metagenome (GOLD analysis project Ga0163153, IMG submission 148629) | Freshwater microbial mat bacterial communities from Lake Vanda, McMurdo Dry Valleys, Antarctica - Oligotrophic Lake LV.19.MP6.IB-1 | ecosystem: Environmental > Aquatic > Freshwater >... | reverse complement strand
GAGACTTCGGTGTCCGGGTGGCAGCGGTCGTTCGGCGCCTATCTTGCGGCCACCACGCCCCTCGGTCCTGTCTACTTCGGCGTCGCCGACGCCAAGAATGGCCGCGGGCGGTTTTATCTCTTTATCGGGACTCCCTAGCTCGAGGAACTACTTCAGGGAACGCCGATTTGCGCCGATGCCACGCCGATTGCCGCCGATGCGCCCCGCGAACTGAAAAAACCTATGGGCTTCGTGCCTAAAGGACATGTGGGCTTCGTCCCCCGGCTTGAATTGCCGCGAACCATTCTCTTTTTGCTTTTATCGGCGGCCATCGGCGTGGCATCGGCGGAAATCGGCGTTCCCTGAAGTGGTCAGTTGGGTCCTGAAGTTCCGATTAGCGCCAGGCGCTCACTTCTCCAGCCCCGCGCCGCAATTCCAGCAAAGGTCGAAAGAACCCGGATTCTCCTCCCCGCAAACCGGGCATTTGACCACCGCGGTGGAGACGGGATGGCGGCTGTATTCCAGGATCACCTCGCGCGCGCGGTCTGCGTCGGCGGGATCGTCGACCCAGACCTGGGGAAGCGCGGCGTCGATCGGAAGCTCGCCGGCCAGGCTGGACGCGTTGGCATTGAAGATACGCGCCCGGATGCCCCGGTCGGCGAGCAGGTCCACCAGCAGGTGGGCCTCGGGCAGGTTGGCCGCGGCGTGAACGCGCTTCACCTGCCTGCGGGTTTCAGAAGCGCACCGAGATCACGCCGCTCACGCCGTCTTCCTTGATGCCCGAACGTCCGGACACCTTGGTGTAGGCAATGCCTACCGCGACGTTCGGCGTGATGGCGCCGTTCACGCCGATCGAGCCGGTGATGTAGCTGGTGTCCGGCGCGTAGGCGGGGATGTCGTACGTGGAGTTGATGGCGAGCATGCTGAGCGGGGTGGCCGAGACGAAGCGCACGTCATCACGGCGTTCCTTGTCGGCGGTGACTCGCACCCACGGCGTCCAGCCGCCGAGGTCCACCGAGGCGCGCGCGCCCACGCTCCAGACTTCGGAGCGGCGCTTCTGCGACTGGATGCGCAGGCCGGCCGCACCGCCGCCCGCTTCGTCGAATGCGTTCACGTCGACGTTCTGGGTGGTGACGGCCAGCGTCGGCCCGATGGCGAAGCGGCCGAGGCGAAAGTCGTAGCCGGCGGACAGATACGCCGAGGCATTGGAGCCTTCCGCGTTTGCGTTGGTGGTGCTCAGGACCGGGCCCAGCTGGATGTTGCGGTGGATGCCGGTGTATTCGATGTCGGCGATCGACACCACGCCGGTACCGTAGAAGCCGCCCGAGTTGACTGAGCCGAAGAGCGACCAGACGTTTTCGCCAGTCTGGAAGCTGCCCGCGCTCTGCCCGAACGATGACTTGTTGCGGCTGTGCCCGTAACCCACGCCGATGGTGACCGATTCCGAGGCGCGCATCGTCAGGCCGATGGTGCCCGATCGGATGCGGCTGTCGACGCCGGTGTTGCCGGTGCCGGATTCGATCTTGAAGTCCCCGCCATCGGCCGCGACGAAGACGCCCAGCTTGCCCAGCTGTTCCTGGCGGCCCTTGAACAGGCCGTCGCCGATGGAGCGGACATGGCGCGCGCGCTGGCTCAAGGCCGATTCCGCCAGCAGCCCGTATTGCGTCGGCCCCTCGATCAGCGAGGTGGTGAACTGCGCGACGATCGCGTGCGCCGCGCTGGTGGGGTGCACGGAGTCGGCGAAGATGTAGCTCTGGTTCGCGTTCGGCGCCACCAGGTTGCCGGTGTAGCAGAAGAGCGAGTTGGCGGTGGCCGCCGTGGTCACCGGCGGGAAGGCGCCGCAGGCGATGCCGGTGGTGTTGGTGAAGCCGTACGCGGCCGGATTGGCCAGGATCTGGTTGAAAAGCGAAAACGTGTCGACCGGGATCACCTTGATGCCCGCACCCTGCAGCCCGGTGAAAAGCGTGGTGTTGTAACCGGCGGAAAGCTGGGTGACGGCCGGCGCCAGCGGGTTGGTGCCGAAAGCGGGCGTCGCGCCGATGTTGGGCAGTGTGAAGACGGCGATGTATTGCGCGCCGGCGGCCTTGAGGCGCGCGATCTGGCCGATCTCCGCGGTGGCGGCGGCGAGCACGTTGGTCTGCAGCTGTGCCTGGGTGATGCCGCCCGCCTGCAGGACGCCGAGGTTGAAGAAGAGGTCGTTGGCGCCGGCCCAGACGGTGTAGAGCGCGTTCGGATCGGCGGTGTTGTTGGCGCGGGTCAGGTATTCGCTGATCTGGGTGGCCACCGGGCGCTGCGCCTGGCCCGGGGGCGTGGAGACGCCGGGCACCTCGGTCACGCGGGCGCCGCCCTGGGCGAAGACGTTGCCGTTGCTGGCATTGCTGGAGGTGGCGGACAGGCCGTAGTACTGCGCCACCAGTTCCGACCACACCGGGCCCGGGTTGGTGGTGTAGCGGCCCATGATCGAGGCCAGCTGGGCGGGAACACCGGCGCTGGCGAGGAAGCCGCGGAAGTAGCCGACGTCCGAAAGGCTGTCGCCGAAGACATAGATGTTCGAGAACTGGGCGGCGCCGGCGGTGGGGACCGCGGTGGCGGCGAACAGCGACAGCAGCAGGGCGGGAAGCACGCGCTTCTGGTTTTTCATTGCATTCTCCTCAGACGGTGTGTTTTCTCGGGGCGGGCGCCCCTATTATTGGGGTATCTTCGCACATCATTTCTGTTGCCGCTGCCGCTCCTTGTTCATTCAGGGAACGCCGATTGCCGCCGATGCCACGCCGATTGCCGCCGATGCACCCCGCGAACTAAAAGACATATGGGCTTCGTGCCATGGCTTGAATTGCCGCGAACCATGCTCTGTTCATTCAGGGAACGCCGATGGCCGCCGATGCACCCCGCGAACTGAAAAACATATGGGCTTCGTGCCATGGCTTGAATTGCCGCGAACCATGCTCTGTTCATTCAGGGAACGCCGATGGCCGCCGATGCACCCCGCGAACTAAAGGACATATGGGCTTCGTGCCATGGCTTGAATTGCCGCGAACCATGCTCTGTTCATTCAGGGAACGCCGATGGCCGCCGATGCACCCCGCGAACTAAAGGACATATGGGCTTCGTGCCATGGCTTGAATTGCCGCGAACCATTCTCTTTTCTTGCTTTTATCGGCGGCCATCGGCGTGGCATCGGCGTTAATCTGCGTTCCCTGAAGTAGTCAGTTCCCCGAAGTAGTCAGTTCCCTGAAGTAATCAGTAGACGCGGCGAACGAGATGCGCCTCATGCAGCATGTGGGTCGCGATCTCCTCGATCGACTTGGTGGTCGAGTCGAGGTAGGGAATCCCGGCGTTGCGCATCAGCTTCTCGGCAGCTTTCACCTCGTAGCTGCAGTTCTCGAGCGACGCATAGGTGGAGTCGGGCCGGCGTTCGCTGCGGATCTGGTGCAGCCGCTCGGCGGTGATCGACAGGCCCCAGACCTTGCCCTTGAGCGGGACGAGGGACGGCGGGATGCGGTTGGCCTCCAGGTCCTCGGGGATCAGCGGGTAGTTGGCGGCCTTGATGCCGAACTGCATCGCCATGTAGAGGCAGGTCGGCGTCTTGCCGCTGCGGGAGACACCCACCAGCACGATGTCGGCTTCGTCCAGCCCGCGGTGGGTCACGCCGTCGTCATGGGATAGCGTGTAGTTGATTGCCTCGATGCGGTGGTTGTAGTCCTTGGCGTTGCCGGCGCTGTGGGAACGGCCCACCGCGTGGGTCGACTTGCGCCCGAGCTCGCCTTCGAGCGGGACGATGAAGCGCTCGAAGACATCCAGCACCAGGCCGTCGCATTTGTTGATCTCGGCGCGCACCTCGTCGTCGACGATGGAGCTGAAGACCAGCGGGCGCTGGTGTGTGTCGTGGTGCGCCTCGTTGATCTGGGCGACCACTTGAATTGCCTTGGGGATGGTGTCGATGAAGGGCAGGGTCACCCGCAGGAAGTCGATGCCGCCGAACTGGGTGAGCAGCGATGAACCGAGGGCCTCCACGGTGATGCCGGTGCGGTCCGAGACGAAAAACACTCGCTTGCGGTTTGACATGGTCTATCCGGAGGGGAGGCGGGGCTTCTGATGCGGCGCAACATTGTCATGCACCGTTCGCTATAATTGCAAGCCTCCAAGCCGTCTTCTCCGCGAAGAACAATCCCATGGCCACGCGTTACGTCCTCCCCCTAGAATCCCTGCGCGTGACCGATGTCGCGACGGTGGGTGGCAAGAACTCCTCCCTGGGCGAGCTCATCAGCCAGCTTTCCGCCACCGGCGTGCGGGTGCCGGGCGGGTTTGCGACCACGGCCCGGGCGTTCGACGACTTCCTCGCCCACAACCAGCTCACGCAGCGCATCACCGCGGCGCTCAAGGCCATCGACGTGGACGACGTCCGTGCGCTCGCCAAGGCCGGAGCCGAGATCCGCGGCTGGGTCGAGCAGGCCGCGCTGCCCCCGGAGCTGGAAAAGCAGATCCGGGAGGAATACGCGCGCGTGGCCCAGGGCGCCGACGCCGCCAGCTTCGCCGTGCGATCTTCGGCCACCGCCGAAGACCTGCCGGACGCGTCGTTTGCCGGCCAGCAGGAGACCTACCTCAACATCCGCGGCGTGGACCACGTGCTCGAAGCCGTGCGCCGCGTCTATGCATCGCTCTACAACGACCGTGCCATCGCCTACCGCGTGCACAAGGGCTTCACCCACGCCGACGTCTCCATCTCCGCGGGTGTGCAGCGCATGGTGCGCAGCGATACGGGCGCGGCCGGCGTGATGTTCACGATGGATACCGAATCGGGCTTCCGCGAGGTGGTGTTCATCACCTCCAGCTACGGCCTGGGCGAGATGGTGGTCCAGGGCGCGGTCAACCCGGACGAGTTCTACGTCTCCAAGCTGTGCATGTCGCGGGGCAATCCGGCGATCCTGCGCCGCACTCTGGGCACCAAGGCGATCAAGATGGTTTTCGGCGAGTCGGCGCAGGCCGGCAAGTCGGTGCGCGAGGTGCCGGTGGACGCAAAGGACCGCGACCGCTTCTCGCTCTCCGATGCCGACGTCGAGGAGCTGGCGAAATACGCGATGGCGATCGAGAGGCACTACGGCCGCCCGATGGACATCGAGTGGGGCCGTGATGGCGACGACGGCAAGCTCTACATCCTGCAGGCGCGCCCGGAAACGGTGAAGAGCCAGGAAACGCGCCGCGACACGCTGACGCGTTACCGCATCGGCAAGCGGGGCCGGGTCCTGTCGGAGGGCCGCGCCATCGGTTCGAAGATCGGTGCGGGCAAGGTGCGCGTGATCGCCAACGTCGCGCAGATCGAGCAGTTCAGGGACGGCGACGTCCTGGTCACCGACATGACCGACCCCAACTGGGAACCGGTGATGAAACGCGCCGCGGCCATCGTCACCAACCGCGGCGGGCGCACCTGCCACGCGGCGATCATCGCGCGCGAACTCGGCGTGCCCGCGGTGGTGGGCTGCGAGGACGCGACCGACAAGCTCAAGGACGGCTCGGACGTGACCGTCTCCTGCGCCGAGGGCGACACCGGCTACATCTACGACGGGAAGATGGATTTCGAATCGATCGAGGTGAAGCTCGACAAGATGCCCGAGATCCCGGTGAAGATCGCGATGAACGTGGGCAACCCGCAGCTGGCCTTCGACTTCTGCCAGTTGCCCAACGACGGCGTGGGCCTGGCGCGCCTCGAATTCATCATCTCCAACACCATCGGCATCCATCCGAAGGCGTGCCTGGAATTCGACCAGATCGCGGGGGATCTGCGCGCGCAGGTGGCCCGGCAATCGCGCGGCTACGAAAACCCGGTGCGTTTCTACGTGGACAAGATCGCCGAAGGGGTGTCGACCATCGCGGCGGCGTTCTGGCCCAAGAAGGTCATCGTGCGGATGTCCGACTTCAAGTCGAACGAATACCGCAACCTCATCGGCGGCGCGAAATACGAGCCGACCGAGGAAAACCCGATGCTGGGCTTCCGCGGCGCCTCGCGCTACATCGCGAAGTCGTTCCGGGATTGCTTCGATCTCGAATGCGAGGCGATGCGCAAGGTGCGCGACGCGATGGGCCTGACCAACGTGGAACTCATGATCCCCTTCGTGCGCACTGTCTCCGAGGCCGAGAAGGTGCTGGCGATCCTGAAGGAAAATGGCCTGGAGCGCGGCAAAAACGGCCTGCGCGTGGTGATGATGTGCGAGATCCCGTCCAACGCCATCCTGGCCGACGAGTTCCTCAGGCACTTCGACGGCTTCTCGATCGGCTCCAACGACATGACCCAGCTCACGCTCGCCCTCGACCGCGATTCGGGCCTGGTGATGGAGGCCTTCGACGAGCGCGATGCCGCGGTCAAGCGCATGCTGCACCTGGCGATCCAGGCCTGCCGCAAGGCGGGCAAATACGTGGGCATCTGCGGCCAGGGGCCCAGCGACTACCCGGACCTCGCCGAGTGGCTGATGTCCGAAGGCATCGAATCGATGTCTCTGAATCCGGACACCGTGGTCGAAACCTGGCTGCATCTGGCCAGGGCCGCCGCGGTTAAGCAGCCGGCGCGATAATTTGTTGATGCCCCCGGGTTGCCGGGGACCCATTTTCGGTATGCTTCGGGCGCTATGCTGCGCTGGCGTTTCTCCCCCTTCGACGAGCTCACCCCCCTGGAAGTGCACGACCTGTACCAGGCGCGCGCGGCCGTCTTCGTGCTCGAGCAGAAATGCGCCTTCCAGGACGTGGACGGCGCGGACCCGTCGTGCTGGCACCTGCTTGGGTTGGGTGGCGGTCGGGCCGCGGGCCACGACCCGATCCATGCCTACAGCCGGCTCGTCCCCCCGGGACTCAAGTTCCCCGAGCCTTCCATCGGCCGCGTGTTGACGACCGAGCCCGCGCGCGGCAGCGGCGCCGGCCGGGCGCTGATGGGTGAATCGATCCGGCGCGCGGAATCGCTCTGGCCCGGGCAGCCGATCCGCATCGGCGCCCAGCAGTACCTGGAGACGTTCTACGGCAGCTTCGGCTTCACCACCATTTCCGCGCCCTACGACGAGGACGGCATCCAGCACGTGCAGATGCTGCGCCCCGCGGGCGGCGCGCGGTGATCGCGGCATGGCCATCACCCTCGCATTGCTGGTGGGCTTCATGGTGCCGGTGCTGATGTCGGTGTTCTGCGTCGTGATCGCGCGCCACCTGTATCCGCGCGGCAGCCGGCTCACGCCGGGCCTTGCGGGCGCGATTGCCGCGATTGCAATCCCGCTGCTGGTGGTCCTCACACTACGCAACACCCCCGCGCTGCACGCGGGCCTCGGTCCCAGCGGGCCGTGGGTCTCGATCGTGCTTTTCGCCACCTCGTCGCTGATCGCGCCGGTGGCCCTCATCTGGCTTCGAATCCGCTACTGGAAAACACCATGAGCAAGCAACTTGCAGGCAGGACCGCGGTCGTCACCGGCTCCACCAGCGGCATCGGGCGGGCCATCGCCACGTCGCTGGCCTCGGAAGGCGCCAACGTGATGCTGAACGGCTTTGGCGATGCGGCGCAGATCGAATCGCTGCGCGCGGAGCTGGAGAAAACCCATGGCGTGAAGGCTCGCTTCCATGGCGCCGACATGGCGAAGCCCGCCGAGATCGCCGCGATGGTGAAGGCGGCCGAGGCCGAGTTCGGCGCGGTCGACATCCTGGTCAACAACGCGGGCATCCAGCACGTGGCGCCGGTGGACCAGTTCCCGGAGGAGCGCTGGGACGCCATCATCGCAATCAACCTCTCCTCGGTTTTCCATGCCACCAAGGCCGCGCTGCCCGGGATGAAGGCCCGCAGGTGGGGACGCGTGATCAACATCGCCTCGGCGCACGGCCTGGTCGCCTCTCCCAACAAAAGCGCCTACGTGGCGGCCAAGCACGGCGTGATCGGGTTCACCAAGACCGCCGCCCTGGAAGTGGCCGAACAGGGCGTGCGCGTCAACGCCATCTGCCCCGGCTTCGTGCTCACCCCGCTGGTGCAGAAGCAGATCGACGACCTCGCGCGCCAGAACAACATTTCGGTCGAGCGCGTAACGAAGGACATGATCCTGGCGCCGCAGCCCACGAAGGAGTTCGTCACCGTGGAGCAGATCGCGGCAATGGCGGTGTACCTCTCGAGCGCGGCCGCGGCCCAGATCAACGGCGCGTCGTTCTCCATCGATGGCGGCTGGACGGCCCGATGAACCGGAAACCTGGTTTCCGGGTTACTCCCATGCTGAAACGCAAAACCAAGGCCCCGAAGGTCGAGAAACACGTGGTGCTGGTGACGGGTTTCGAGCCGTTCGGCGGCGAGAAATCGAACCCTTCGTGGGATGTCTGCGAATTGCTGCCGGCGGTCATTGCGGGCCTGCGCGTCGTGAAGGTTCGCGTGCCCTGCGAATTCCGCCGCTCGATCGAGGTGGCCGCGGAGGCGATCGAACGCCACAAGCCGAAGCTGGTGATCTGCCTGGGGCAGGCGGGCGGGCGCACGCACCTTTCCATCGAGCGGGTCGCGATCAACGTCGACGACGCGCGGATCCCGGACAACGTGGGCGCGGCACCCGTGGACGAAGCAATCGTGCCGCAGGGCCCGCCCGCGTATTTCGCCACGCTGCCGGTGAAGGCGATGGCCGCGGCCATGCGCACAGCCGGCGTCCCCGCCGAAGTCTCGAACACCGCCGGCACCTACGTCTGCAACCACCTCATGTACGGCGTGCTGCATTGCGTCGCGACGAAGAAGTCGGGTGCGCGCGCGGGTTTCATCCACGTGCCTTATGCGCAACAGCAGGTGCTCGACCGGCCCGGGACGGCGTCGATGTCGATCGACACGATGGCGCGCGGCATCGAGGCGGCCATCGCGGTGGCCGCCACGCACGGCGGGGACATCAAGGTTTCCGAAGGGACACTCGATTGACAACTGACAAACCCCTCTGGTCGCCCTCGCCCGAGCGCGTCGCGGCCGCTCACATGACGGCGTTCATGCAGCGCGTGAACCAGCGCCATGGCGTGTCGCTCGCCACGTATCACGACCTGTACCAGTGGTCGATCGACAACCTTGAGGCCTTCTGGTCGGAGGTATGGGATTTCGGCGGCGTGATCGCGCAGACGCGTGGCGAGCGCGTGCTGGCCGACGGCCACAGGATGCCCGGCGCGCGTTTCTTCCCGGACGCGAAGCTCAACTACGCCGAGAACCTGCTGCGCAACCGTGACGACACCGACGCCATCGTGTTCTGGGGCGAAGACAAGGTACGGCGCCACCTGACCCGCAACGAGCTGCACGACATCGTCTCGCGCACGCAGCAGGCGCTGGCCGCCGCGGGCGTGAAGGTGGGCGATCGCGTCGCGGCTTTCCTGCCGAACATGCCGGAAAGCGTGATCGCCATGCTGGCGACCGCCAGCCTCGGCGCAACGTACAGCTCCTGCTCGCCGGACTTCGGCGTCCAGGGCGTGCTCGACCGCTTCGGGCAGATCGAGCCGACGGTGTTTTTCTGCTGCGACGGCTACTACTACAACGGCAAGACCGTGGAGACGCTGCCGCGCATCGCAGAGATCGTGGCGCAGCTTCCGACGGTGAAGCGTGTCGTCGTGGTCCCGTACATCAGCGACGAACCGGATGCCGCGAGCGTGCGCAACGGCGTGACGCTGGGGCAATTCCTCGAGCGTTTCAAGCCGCGGCCGGTCGAATACAAGCAGATGCCGTTCAACCACCCGCTCTACATCCTCTATTCGAGCGGGACCACGGGCGTGCCCAAATGCATCGTGCATGGCGCGGGCGCCGTGTTGCTGATGCACCTGAAGGAACACCTGCTGCATTGCGACGTAAGGCCCGGCGACCGCGTCTTCTATTTCACCACCTGCGGCTGGATGATGTGGAACTGGCTGGTCTCGAGCCTGGCCTGCGGCGCCACCCTGCTGCTCTACGACGGCTCCCCCTTCATGGGCCGCGGCAACATCCTGTTCGACTTCGCCGCCGCCGAGGACATGACGCACTTCGGGACCTCGGCCAAGTTCATCGATGCGTGCGCGAAGGTGAAGGTGGACCCGATCCATTCGCACCGCATGCCCGATCTGCGCGTGATGCTCTCCACCGGATCGCCGCTGGCGCCGGAGGGATTCGATTTCGTCTACGAACACGTGAAGAAGGACGTGAACCTCGCTTCCATCAGCGGCGGCACGGATCTCGTCGCATGTTTCGCCGGCGGCTGCCCGATCATCCCGGTGTGGCGCGGCGAGCTCCAGTGCCGGATGCTGGGTAACGCCGTCGAGGTCTTCGACGACGAGGGCCGCTCGATGCCGCCCGGACAGAAGGGCGAGCTGGTCGTCACCAAACCGTTCCCGACGATGCCGCTGGGATTCTGGAACGATCCCGATGGCGCCAGATATCACGCCGCGTATTACGAGCGCTTTCCCAACGTCTGGCGCCACGGCGACTGGTGCGAGATCACGTCGCACGACGGCCTCATCATCTACGGGCGTTCCGATGCGGTGCTGAACCCCGGCGGGGTGCGCATCGGCACCGCGGAAATCTACCGCCAGGTGGAAAAACTCGATGAGGTGCTCGAGTCGATCGTCATCGGCCAGGACTGGCAGAAGGACGTGCGCGTGGTGCTCTTCGTGCGGCTGAGGGAAGGCCTCACGCTCGACGACGCGCTGGCCAGGCGCATCAAGGAAGTGATCCGCGCCAACACCACCCCGCGCCACGTGCCGGGAGTGATCCTCCAGGTGCCCGACATCCCGCGCACCAAGAGCAACAAGATCGTGGAGCTGGCGGTGCGCGCCGTGGTGCACGGCGACCCGGTGAAGAACCAGGAGGCGCTGGCGAACCCCGAGGCGCTCGAGTTCTTCAAGGACCGCCCCGAACTGGGGGCGTGAAAACTGGTGTCAGAGTCGACTTTTGCATCCGGCTCCTGCCGGGGGCAGCAAAAGTCGACTCTGACACCAGTTTTCACGCAGTCCACTCCATCTCCGGATCGAGCGGATAGATCGGCCGGGGCACGTTGCGGTAGGGAACGCGCGTGAGGATCGGCGTCGTGAGGCCGGGGACGTCGACCTCCACGATGCGGTCGTCGGAAAACAGGTCGACAACCTGCTCACCGAGGCGCTGACCACCATGGACGACGAGCTGCGCCGGCAGAAGCTCGAGCGCGCCATCAACTTCGCCATGGCCGACCAGCCGCTGATCCCGGTGTTGCACCCGACGTTCGATTTCGCCGCCCTGATCGAATCGTTTTCGCCGCTGTTGGCCGGGCCGCGGGCCCATGATTTTCCGAAGCTGCGATAATCCTCCATGGCCTCCGCCGCCCCCGCCCGAGTCGACCGCAAGCTCCAGCTGAAGGAAGTGCTGGACTGGCTGGTGGCCGACGGGATGATCGACCCGGAGTCGGCCGCGAAGCTCATCAACGACGCGCGTTTCGTGCGCGGCGCCGCGCGCCACCCGATGGTGGTCATCGGCGAACCGCGCCTGCGAAGCCGGATCGCCCCCAACATCGTGCTGACAACCGACGCGCTGACCGAATGGCTCGCGTTGCGCCTGAAGATGCCGTCGTTCCGCATCGACCCGCTCAAGATCGACCTGAAGGCGGTCACCCAGGTGATGTCGTCGGATTACGCGGCTCGCCGCGGCATCCTGCCGGTGGAGGTAAGCGGCAGGGACGTCACCATCGCCACCAGCGAACCCTTCATGACGTCGTGGGAGCCCGAGCTCTCGCAGATGCTCCAGCTCAACATCAAGCGCGTGCTCGCGAGCCCGATCGACATCGAGCGTTACCAGGGCGAATTCTTCAACCTCGCCAGGAGCATGAAGCGGGCGGAATCGACGGGTGTCCAGACCCAGGGCCTGTCGAACTTCGAGCAGCTGGTGGAACTCGGCAAGGCCGGCCGCCAGCTGGATGCCAACGACCACCACATCGTCCACCTCGTCGACTGGCTGTGGCAATACGCTTTCGACCAGCGCGCGAGCGACATCCACCTGGAACCACGCCGCGACATCGGCGTGTTGCGCTTCCGCATCGACGGGGTGCTGCACGAGGTCTACCGGGTGCCGTTTTCGGTGATGGTTGCGATGACCTCGCGCATCAAGATCCTCGGGCGCATGGACGTGGTGGAAAAACGCCGCCCCCAGGACGGCCGCATCAAGACCCGCATGCCGGATGGCGAGGAGATCGAGCTGCGCCTCTCGACGCTGCCCACCGCCCACGGCGAAAAGCTGGTGATGCGCATCTTCGATCCGGAGGTGCTCAAGCGGGACTTCAAGGACCTCGGCTTCACCGACGAGGAAAACGCCACCTGGCAGGGGCTCATCAAGCAGCCCGGCGGCATCGTGCTGGTCACCGGGCCCACCGGCTCCGGCAAGACCACCACGCTCTACACCACGCTCAAGCAGCTGGCGCAGCCCGAGGTCAACGTCTGCACCATCGAGGACCCGATCGAGATGATCGACCCGAACGTGAACCAGATGCAGGTGCAGACGGAAATCGACCTCACCTTCTCCGCCGGCGTACGCGCGCTGATGCGCCAGGACCCGGACATCATCATGATCGGCGAGATCCGCGACCATGAAACGGCGGACATGGCCATCCAGGCGGCGCTCACCGGCCACCTGGTGCTCTCCACGCTGCACACCAACGATGCGCCCTCGTCGATCACGCGCCTGCTCGATCTCGGCGCGCCGGCCTACCTGCTCAATTCCAGCATCATGGGCATCATGGCGCAGCGCCTGGTGCGCACCTTGTGCAAACACTGCAAGGAGAAGGTGGCGTTCAACCGCGAAGACGACCACCGCCTGTGGCAATCGGTGTGCGCGCCCTTCAAGGCGCCGCCGCCGGAATACGTCTATCGGGCGGTCGGTTGCCTCGAATGCCGCACCACCGGCTACATGGGGCGCGTGGGCCTCTACGAGATCCTGACGGTCACGCGTGAGATCAAGCACCTGATCCAGGACAAGACCGACCTGGTGGCGCTCACGCAAGCGGCGTACAAGGGCGGCATGCGCCCCCTGCGCGTGGCCGGCGCCACCAAGGTTGCGCAGGGCGTCACCACCTTCGAGGAAGTGCTGAAGTCCGTTCCGCTGGCGTGAAGAGCCTGGCCAAGGTCCTGGTGGGCATCGCGCTCGCGCTGGCTCTGGCGGTCGCCGGCGGCTGGGTCTACCTCAACCAATCGCTTCCCACAATCGACGGCGAGCTCGCCGCCAAAGGCATCGGCGCGCCCGCGCAGGTCCTGCGCGATGCCGAAGGCGTGCCCCACATCTTTGCCGCCAGCGAACGCGACGGCTGGTACGCCATGGGCTTCGTGCACGCGCAGGATCGCCTGTGGCAGATGGAATTCCAGCGCCGCGTGGGACAGGGGCGGCTGGCGGAATTCCTGGGCGAACGCGCCTACGACACCGACCGCCTGATGCGCACGCTGGGAATCGCCCGCGTGGCCGAAAGCATCGTCGCGAAGCTCGATCGCGCGACGCTCTCGAACCTCGAGGCCTACGCGGCGGGGGTCAACGCGGTGATCGAATCGGAGCAGGTGCTGCCGGTGGAGTTCCAGGTGTTGCGCATCACGCCCGAGCCGTGGAAGCCCGCGGACAGCGTGGCCTGGATGCTGGTGATGTCGTGGGACCTTTCGGGCAACTGGCGCAGCGAGCTGGCGCGGATGCGCTACATGACGAAGCTGGGCCGTGAGCGCGCCGCGGAGTTCATGCCCCCGTATCCAGGGGATGCCGCCTCGCCGCTGCCGGACTTCAGCGCGCTTTACAAGGAGCTCGCGCCCACGGCCAAGGGCCTCCTGTCCATCGCGCCGCTGCCCGAGCAGACCATCGGCTCGAACAACTGGGTGGTTTCGGGCGCGCGCTCGGAAACCGGCAAGCCGCTGCTCGCCAACGATCCCCACCTGGGGCTGCAGGCCCCGGCGCTCTGGTACCTGGCCCACGTCTCGACGCCCACGGGCAACATCGTCGGCGGCACGCTGCCGGGGCTGCCGTTCATCGTGCTCGGGCGCAACGACCACGTGGCGTGGTCGATGACCACCACCGGCGGGGACACGCAGGACCTCTTCATCGAGCGCCTGGTACCGGGCCAGCCGGCCGCGTACCTGACGCCGAAGGGCACGGCGACGCTCGGGCAGCGCGAGGAGAAGATCCGGGTGGGGTCGGAGGAGCGCCGCATCGTTGTACGCACGTCGCGCCACGGGCCGGTGATCTCCGACGTGGTGGCCTCGATGACCCCGCTGGTTCCGAAGGGCCACGTGATCGCGCTCGCCTGGGCTGCGCTCGCCGAGGACAACGCGTCAGTGCGCGCCGGCTTCGCCCTCAATGGCGCGCGCAACGCGAAGGACTTCCTCGCGGCGGCGCGCGATTTCCATGCGCCGCAGCAGAACGTGGTGTTTGCCGACAGGGACGGCCGCATCGGCTTCATCGCACCGGCGCGCGTGCCCGTTCGCCGCGCCGACAACGAGGCCAAGGGCCGCGTGCCGGTTCCCGGCTGGCTCGCGAAATACGACTGGGAAGGCTTCATCCCCGTGGAGAAGCTGCCGGCATCGATGGATCCGGCGTCGCAGCGCATCGTGACCGCGAACCACAAGGTCACCCCCCCGGGCTACAAGCCGTTCATCTCCGTGGACTGGTATCCGCCCTACCGGGCCGACCGCGTCGAGGAGATGCTTGCCGCGCAGCCGAAGCACTCGCTCGCCTCGTTCGCGAAGATGCAGGCCGACAGCCGCTCGCGGCTGGCGCGCGAGTTGCTGCCGGCCGCGCGCGCCGCGAAGCCGGCGACGCAGGAGGGCCGGCAGGCGCAGGAAATGCTCTCGAAGTGGGAAGGCGAGATGGCCACCGATTCGGCCGCGGCGCTGGTCTTCGCCAGCTGGTATCGCGAGCTCACGCGGCTCGCCTATGCCGATGAGCTGGGCGAGCTCTTCAAGGATGCCTGGGAGCTGCGCGCGCCGTTCATGATCTCGGCGATGAAGGGCGAGCGCGGCACCGACCGCTGGTGCGACGACGTGAAGACGCCCGCGCGCGAGACCTGCGCGATGCTGGCGGCGAAGGCCTTCGACCTGGCCGCCGCGGACCTGCGCGCGCGTTACGGCGAACCTTCCACCTGGCGCTGGGGCATCGCGCACTTCGCCGCGAGCGACCACCGCCCGTTCGGCTTCTTCCCGGTGCTGAAGGACTACTTCAACATCTCGCCGCAGACCGCGGGCGACAGCTACACCGTCAACGTGGGCGGGATCACCATCCGCGACGAGGCGCGGCCGTATGCCAACCGCCACGCCGCCAGCCTGCGTGCCATCTACGACCTGGCCGACCTCGACAAGTCGATGTTCATGCAGTCGACCGGGCAATCGGGCAACGTGTTGTCACCCTGGTATTCAAATTTCGGCGAGCGCTGGGCGAAGGTGGAATACGTGACCATTCCCGTCCGGCGCGAGTCGATCAGGGCTGTGCACACCCTGACGCTGCGACCCTAGGCCCCCTCCGGGGCAACGCGCACGCACCTAGCGCTGCGACCATTTGCGCATCAGCTTGTCGCGCTGCGCGAGCGCCGCCTTCTGGTCGAGGTTGGCGCCCGAGCCCGCGCCCGATGCGCCACCGGCCGCGTGGTAGATCGCGGTCGGCGAGCCGGTGAACGCAAACGGCGTGTGCGCCGAAAGCTGCAGCCAGAAATCCCAGTCCTCGAAAGTGGCGAGACTTTCGTCGAAGCGCGCGCCGGCCAGGAGCGAGCGGTGGAACAACACCGCGTGAATGGCGAGGTAGTTGGATTGCAGGAGCGCCGCGCGGTTGAACGGGCCGCCGAGTAGGCGCCCGGCCCCGGCGTCATCGCGCAACTGCGTCTGGCTGTACGCCACCGGCAGTCGCGAAACCGTCGCCGCGGCCAGCAGGTTGGCCAGGTGGCCGGGCGCGATCTCGTCGTCCTCGTCGAGGAAGAGGATCCAGGCCCCGCGCGTGGCCCGCAGCCCGGCGTTGGCGGCGCGCGGCCGGTCAAAGGGGCCACCGCCGACGACGCGGACGGGCAGCCCGCCGTGTGCCTTCATGGTGATGCCGGCGCCGGCGGCATCAACCAGCACGATCTCGACCGGGCGGTGGGTCTGCGCGGCCACGGACGTGAGGGCGTGGGGCAGGGTGGGACGTCCCATGGTGCGGGTGATCACGCTCACCAGGGGCGGCGTTGCGGTAGAGTTCATGACGCTCCCATGGCGGCCATTTTAACGCCCGGACGCGCCCGCCAAAAAAATCGGGGAGGGAGATTTGAAGCGATTGCTTTCCTGCGCCGCCGTGGTGTTGGCCGCGAGTTGCGCCGGCCAGGCGCCGGGCCCGTCGGCCGGATCACCCGGGCGCCCCAGGCTGGTGGTGTTCCTGGTCGTCGACGGGTTGCCCCAGCGCCAGGTGGTGGATTACCGCGAGCAGCTGGCGCCTGACGGGCTGCGCCGCTTCCTCGACCGCGGCGCGTGGTTCCCGGATGCGCACTACGGCTACGCTTTCTCGGTGACGGCCCCCGGCCACGCCACCATGCTCACGGGCGCCTATCCGCATCGCACCGGCATCATCGGCAACGATTGGCGCGATCCGGTCACGGGCGAAGTGGAATACTGCACCGGCGACGATCGCTACACCTACATCGGCAACACCACGAAAAAGCTGGACGGCACCAGCCCGAAGAACCTCAAGGTGGAAACGGTGGGCGACGTGCTCCGGCGCGCCAACCCGGACTCGAAGGTCATCGCGATCTCGGGCAAGGACCGCGGCTCGATCCTGCCCGCGGGCAAATCCGGCATCGCATACATGTACATGTCGCAGAGCGGGCAATTCGCCTCGAGCACCTTCTACATGAAGGAACATCCACCCTGGGTCGACAGCTACAACGGCCAGAAAAACGCCGACCGGTATTTCCACGCGGAATGGAAGGCCTTGCTGCCGCAGACCGCGTACGCGAAGTCGCTGCCCGACAACCAGAAGTGGTACGTGAAGGGCGGCGCGCTGCCGGCGAAGATGGGTGACGGCCAGGACAAGCCGGGTGCGCCGTTCTACAGCGCCCTGCTGCGCAGCCCGTTTGTCGACGAGATGACGCTGCAGTTCGCGCGCGCCGCGATCCGCGGCGAAGGGCTGGGAAGTGACGACGCGCCCGACATCCTCTCGGTGAGCCTGTCCGGCCACGACTACGTGAACCATGGCTTCGGCGCCGAATCGCGCCTTTCCCACGACCACGTGCTGCAGCTGGACCTGCTGCTCCAGTCCTTTTTCCACGACCTCGACGCGATGGTGGGCAAGGACAACTACGTGGCCGTGCTCACCGCCGACCATGGCTTCATGCCGGCGCCCGAATACGCCGCCGCGAAAGGCGTGGGTGGCGGCAGGCAAAGCGGCAGCCAGGCCATCGAGCGCATGAACAAGGCGCTTGGCGCAAGGTTCGGCGACGGCAAGTGGGTCAAATACATCTCGGCGCGCAGCTTCGTGATCGACCGCAAGCTCGCCGCCGACCGGAAGGTCGACGCAAACGTGCTGATGGAGGAGGTGCGCACGCTGGCGCTCGCCGAACCGGGCGTGATGGCCGCCTACACACGTCCCGAATTCGAATCGGGCTCGAAGAAGGGCCAGCCCTGGTTCGACCCGATGGCGAAGTCGTGGAACCGCGAGCGCTCCGGGGACGTGGAGTTCGCCCTCAAGGCGTACTGGATGATGACCACCAGCAGCGCGGCGACCCACGGATCGCCGCATCCCTACGACACCCACATCCCGATCCTCTTCTACGGCCCCGCGTGGGTGAAGGCCGGGCGCAACGATACGCGTGTCGAGGTAGTGGACGTCGCCCCGACGCTGGCCCGCATGCTCGGTGTTGCGGCGCCGCCCGCTTCCGAGGGCAGGGTGCTCCCGCTCAACTGATGCCCGACGGAGCCACGCATCCCACCGCGGTCCTCGAGCGCTGGTTCGCCGCGAACGGCTGGAGCGCGTTCGATTTCCAGCGCGAGGTGTGGTCCGCCTACCTGAATGGGGAGTCGGGGCTGATCCATTCGGCCACCGGCACCGGCAAGACGCTGGCGGCATGGATGGGCCCGCTGGCGGAATGGATCGCCGAGTCTGCCTACACCTCACCCCCCGGAAAGGGAGAGGGCCGCGCTCCACCGCTGCGTGTCCTCTGGATCACCCCCATGCGCGCGCTCGCCGGCGACACGCAGCTTTCGCTGGAGCGCGCGGTGCAGGGCCTGGGCCTGCCGTGGACCGTGGGCCTGCGCACGGGCGACACCTCCAGCGCGGAGCGCGCCAGGCAGGCGCGGCGCCTGCCCTCGGCGCTGGTCACGACGCCCGAGAGCCTCTCGCTGCTGCTTTCCGGCGCCGATGCAAGCCAGAAGCTTTCCGAGCTGCGCTTGATCGTGGTCGACGAATGGCACGAGCTGCTGGGCAACAAGCGGGGCGTGATGACCGAGCTTGCGATCGCCCGCCTGCGCAAATGGAACCCCGGCCTGCGCATCTGGGGTCTTTCCGCGACGCTCGGAAACCTGCAGGAGGCCGCCGAGCGCCTGATTCCGCGTGATGAAACTGGTGTCAGAGACGACTTTTGCGTTTGGGGCAGGCAGCCCCAAACGCAAAAGTCGTCTCTGACACCAGTTTCATCACGGATCGTGAAAGGCTCCTCGGAGAAGCAGGTGATCATGGATACGCTGCTGCCCCACGACGTCGAGAAGTTTCCCTGGGCGGGGCATGTGGGCCTGAGGATGCTGGATCAAGTGGTCGAGGCGATCGAGGGTTCGCGCTCGACGCTGGTCTTCACCAACGTGCGTTCGCAGGCGGAGATCTGGTATCAGGGCCTGCTCGAGGCGCGCCCGGACTGGGCGGGCATCATCGGGCTGCACCACGGCTCGCTCGATTCCGACGTGCGCAAATGGGTCGAGGCGGGATTGAAGGAAGGGCGGCTGAAGGCGGTGGTGGCGACCTCGAGCCTCGACCTGGGCGTCGATTTTTCGCCGGTGGATCGCGTGTTGCAGATCGGCAGTGCCAAGGGCGTCGCGCGCCTGCTGCAGCGCGCCGGGCGGTCGGGCCACGCTCCGGGGCAGGCAAGCCGCGTGAGCTGCGTGCCTTCACACGCGCTGGAATTCGTGGAGGCGGCCGCCACGCGCCGCGCCGTGCAGGCCGGGCGCATCGAAGCGCGCACGCCCGTGGACCGCCCGCTCGACCTCCTTGCGCAGCACCTCGTCACCATCGCGGTGGGCGAAGGCTTCCAGGAGGAGGAGATGAAGGCCGAAGTCCGCTCCACGCGCGCGTTCCGCGACCTGACCGACGCCGAATGGCAGTGGGCCATCGACTTCATCACGCGCGGTGGCGAGGCGCTGAAGGCCTACCCCGAATACCAGAAGGTGGTCCGCGGCCAAGACGGCGTGCATCGCGTGCCCGACGCGGCGATCGCGCGCCGCCACCGCATGTCGATCGGCACCATCGTCTCGGATGCCGCGGTCAACATCCAGTACCTGCGTGGCAAGCGACTGGGCAACGTGGAGGAATCGTTCATCGCGCGCCTGTCCAAGGGCGACAACTTCATCTTCGCGGGCCAGCTGCTGGAGTTCCTGCGCGTGGAGAACATGACCGCGTACGTGAAGCCCGGCAAGCCCGGCTCGGCGGTGATCCCGCGCTGGGACGGCGGCAAGTGCCCGCTGTCGAGCGAGGTCTCGCAGGGCATCCGCGAGCTGCTGGAGCTGCACGTGGAAGGCCGCGAGAACGAACCGGAAATGCGCGTGGTCGCCCGCCTGCTCAAACTGCAGCATTCGTGGTCGCGCGTGCCCAAGCGGCGCGAGATGCTGGTGGAGCAGACGCAGACGCGCGAAGGCCACCACATCTTCTTCTACCCGTTCGAGGGCCGCCAGGTGCACATGGGGCTGTCGGCGCTGCTTTCGTACCGCATCGCGAAGACACGTGCCGCAACCTTCAGCCTCTCGTTCACGGACTACGGCTTCGAGCTCGTCTCGCGCGAACGCTTCGAGCTGCTGCCGCTGCTCAAGTCGGGCATCCTCTCCACGGACAACCTGCTGGAAGACATGCTCGCCAGCCTCAACGCCGCCGAACTTTCGAAGCGCCAGTTCCGCGAGATCGCGCGTGTGGCGGGACTGGTGTTCCAGGGCTATCCGGGGCAACCCAAGACCAACCGCCAGGTGCAGGCCACGAGCGGGCTCATCTGGGAAGTGTTCGCGCGCTGGGACCCGTCCAATCCGCTGCTGGGACAGGCGGAGCGCGAAGTGCTCGAGCGCCAGCTGGAGTTTTCGCGCCTCACCGAAGGGCTCCGGCGAATGGCAGCAACACCCGTGCTGCTGCGCCAGACCCACAAGCCGTCGCCGTTTGCGTTCCCGATCATGGTCGGGCGCTTCCGCGAGAAACTCACCAGCGAGAAGCTGGCCGACCGTGTGAAGCGCATGCAGCTGGAGTTCGACAAGGCGGCGCCCTACGAGCCCACGGAACAGGCGAACCTGTTTTGAGCAAGCCCTTGCCCCGCACAGGAAGGCAGGACTCGTGATCGATTGCATCGTGGCCGGTGAAACTCTCCAGCTGCTGCCCGAGCGCGCCGCCTACTGGCCGGCCCGCGGCGTGCTTTTCATCGCCGACTTCCACCTCGGCAAGGCCGCCAGCTTCCGCAAGCTCGGGGTGCCCCTTCCCCAGGGCACCACGCGCGAGAACGTGGCGCGCCTGGATCGCGCGATCGCGAAGACCGGCGCCACGGAGGTGGTCTTCCTCGGAGATTTCCTGCACAGCGCCGAGGGCAGGGCCGAGCAGACCTTCGCCACCTTCGCCGAATGGCGCGATGCCCGCAGCGACGTGGCGTTGACCATCGTTCGCGGCAACCATGACCGGAAGGCGGGCGATCCGCCGGAGTGCTGGAAGGCGCGCTGCATCGATGCCGGCGAGAGGCTGGGCACCTTCGTGCTCAACCACGAGCCGGGCCCGAGCAACGTGGGCGGCTACGCGCTCGCGGGGCATATCCACCCCGCGGTGCGCCTGACCGGGGTCGGCGAGCGCGGGGTGCGCCTGCCGTGTTTCTGGTTCGGGGCGCGCTACGGCGTGCTGCCGGCATTCGGCACCTTTACCGGCAACGCCGACGTGCTGCCCCGGCGCGGCGACCAGGTCTATGTGATCGCGGAGGAGGAAGTGCTGAAGGTGGCGTGACCGCCTCTGCCTTCGGAGAGGGCCGGGGAGAGGGTCCTATCGCTGCGGCGGATGAATGTCGCCGAACCGCGGCACGAAGATGCCGGTGCGGCGATCCTCCAGGAAGTGGTTGAGCGTGCGCCGCACCATCTGGAAGGCGAGCTGGTCCCAGGGGATTTCCGCTTCGGTGACCAGCTTGACCTCCAGGCTCTCGATCCCGGGCGAGACGTCCGGATCGACCAGCTTGGCCAGGAACATCATGTAGACCTGGCTGATGTGGGGAATCGAGTAGACCGTGTACAGGTCCTGGATCTCGACGCGGGCGTTCGCTTCCTCCAGCGCTTCGCGCGCCGCGCCTTCGGAGGCCGACTCGTTTTCCTCCATGAATCCGGCGGGCAGCGTCCAGAGGCCGAATTTAGGCTCAATGGCACGTTTGCACATCAGGATGCGGTCCCCAAATACCGGCAGGCAGCCCACCACGACCTTGGGGTTTTCATACTGGATCGTGCCGCAGTTGTTGCATACGGCGCGCGGCAGCGAGTCGCCCTCCGGGATACGATGGACGACGGCAGAGCCGCAGTTGTTGCAGAAGTTGATCACGCGGTCGCCATGGTATCATAAGCCCATGAAATTTCAGTAGAAAACCATGATTCTCAAGCACTTGGCGTTAACCGCGGCGGCCCTCGCGGCAACCGTTCCGGCGTTTTCCCAGGACGTTTTCCGCGCGCCGAAGATCGCCCCCGTCGAGGTGGTCCGACTGGAGGCCCCGGCGCAGAAATCGGCCACCGCAACCGTGGACGCATCCGGCCTGCTGCGGGTGGGTGACGTGCGTGCCGTGCCCAAGTCCGCCGTCGTCGCCGCGTGGACCCCGGTTGCCGGCGGTTACGTCGCGCGGGTGAGTGTCGTATCGGAATCCGCGCAGGGCATTCGCGCCCGGCTCGACCTGGGCGCGATGCCGGGATCGATGCAACTGCGCGCGCAAGGCGGCGATGGCGCGCGCATTGAAGCCATGACACTCGACCCGGCGCTTGGCCCCGAAGCGTGGACGCCATGGACCGAGGGCGAGGAGCAGCTGATCGAACTCTTCAGCACCGTATTGCCTTCCGATAACGCGGTGCGCGTCGGCGCGGTGCTGCATTTCGTCGATTCGCCGATGGCCAAGGCCGCGGCCGCAAGCTGCACGCTTTCCACCACCTGCAGCAGCGACGATCCGACACTCGACGCCTTGATCGCGGAGCGCAAGAAATCGGTGATGCGCATCACGTTTGTGCGCGGCGGCTCCGGTTTCGTCTGCAGCGCGACGCTGATCGACACCCCGCTGCGCCCGGCCCCGTTTGTGCTCACCGCCAACCATTGCATCGACGATGCCGCCAGCTCCAACACCGTCTCCTCGTTCTGGTTCTACGAGGCGACGGCGTGCGCCGATCCGGCGGTTGCCCCCGGCTTCGTGCAGCGCGCGGGCGGGATGCAGCTGGTCTTCACCAGCTACAACATCGATTCCACGCTGCTGCTGATGGGCACGGCACCGCCCGCGGGCGCAATCCGTTCGCCGATCGACTCCGCGCGCGTGGGCCAGGGCACCGCGATGGTGAGCATCAGCCACCCGCGCGGCGATACCTCGCGCTGGGGCACCGGCGTCACCGGCCAGGATTTCCGCGACAACGAACGCCCGTACGACATGTACAGCGTGAACTTCGGCCGCGGCATCATCGAGCCGGGCTCGAGCGGATCGGGCCTGTTCACCATCGCCGGGGGCCGCCTGGAACTGCGTGGCATCCTCTCGCAGGGCGCGCTGGACCTGAGCTGCACGCAGCCCAGCCTCTTCACGCTCTACGGGCGCCTGGAGGCGTTTTTCCCGCAGATGGCGCCCTACATCGGCTTCCCCGTGGTGGGCGCCGACGACGCGGGCAACCGCCCCCAGGAAGTGACCGCCACCGTTTCGGCCTCTCCGATCGACACGCTCGCCGGTGAGGTGGTGCTGACAAATCGCCGCATCGATTACGCCGGAGACGTCGACCTCTTCAAGTTCACGGTGGCCGGCCGCAGCGTGGTAAGCGCCTATACCCAGGGCGCGCAGGACACGGTGGGCACCCTCTACGACGCGCAGGGGCACGCGCTGGAATCGGTGGACGACGCGCAGCGCGAGGACACCAACACCGGGCTCACGCGAGAGCTCGAAGCGGGCACGTATTTCTTCGGCGTGAGCCATTGGAACCCGCAGGGCATCGGCACCTACGACGTCCACCTGCGCGCGGACCACGTGGACGACAACTACACCTCGCTGTGGTGGGATGCGGCCGAATCCGGCTGGGGCATCAACATCAACCACCAGGGCAACATCGTCTTCGCCACGCTTTTCACCTACAACCCCAACGGCACGCCGGTATGGCTGGTGATGTCCGAGGGCAGGCGCCAGGTGGATGGGTCGTACCTGGGCGCGTTGTTCCGCACCACGGGGCCGGCGTTCAACGCCAACCCGTGGAGAGCGGTGTCGGTGCAGCAGGTGGGCACCATGCGGCTGTCCTTCCCGTCCGCGCAGGCCGGGGTGCTCACCTACACATTCAACAACGTGCAGGTGGTGAAAAACATCACGCGCCAGGAGTTCAAGCCGCTGCCCGAGTGCAAGTGGTCCGCGTACGACCGCAGCTGGGCGACCAACTTCCAGGACCTGTGGTGGAACCCGGCCGAATCGGGCTGGGGCGTCAACGTCGCGCACCAGGAAGACACGTTGTTCGCCACGCTTTTTACCTACAACGCCCAGGGCCAGCCGATGTGGCTGGTGATGCCAGACGGGGCGCGCACGCCCGGATCGCGCACCTACGGCGGTCCGATCTATCGCACCACGGGCCCCGCGTTCAACGCCGCTCCGTGGACCCCCATCAACGCCACTGCGGCGGGAACCATGACCTTCAACTTCACCGACGGCAACGCCGGCACCTTGACGTATTCCGTCGATGGCGTGCAGGTCACCAAGCAGATCCAGCGGCAGGTCTTCCAGGCCCTGAAGACGCAGTGCGAGTCCTGATCGGGTGACAGAAGCTGTCATCGAATCGATCGACCAGGAAGGGGTCGGGGTCGCCCACGTCGACGGGAAGGTGATCTTCATCGACGGCGGCATCACCGGCGAGCGCGTCGCCTACGCCAAGCGCCGCAGCCGCGGCAACTTCGACCTCGGCACCGTCACGCAGGTGCTGCGCGAAAGCTCGCAGCGCGTGACCCCGCGCTGCCGCTACTTCGGCGCGTGCGGCGGGTGCGCGATGCAGCACATCGATGGCGCGGCTCAGGTGGCCGCGAAGCAGCGCGTGCTGGAAGACAACCTGGCGCGCATCGGCAAGGTGAAGCCGGACCACATCCTGCCCCCGGTGCTGGGGCCCGCGTGGGGTTATCGCAACCGCGCGCGCCTGTCGGTGCACTACGTCGCCAAGAAAGGCGGCGTGCTGGTGGGTTTCCACGAGCGCAAGTCGAGCTTCGTCGCGGACACCATGTCGTGCGAGGTGTTGCCGCGTTCCGTGGCATCGCTGATCCCGGAATTGCGCGTGATGTTCACCGGCATGCAACTGCGCGACCGCATCCCGCAGATCGAGCTGGCGGTGGGAGAGGACGTCACCATCTTCGTCCTGCGCAACCTGGAGCCGATCCCCGAAGGTGATGCGCAGAAGCTGCGTGAATTCGCCGACAAGCACGGCATCCAGTGGTGGCTGCAGGTCAAGGGGCCGGAGACTGCGATCGCCTGGTATCCGGAGAAGATGCCGGTGCTCGACTACACGCTGCCGGAGTTCGGGCTTCGCATGCAGTTCGGGCCGACGGAGTTCACGCAGGTCAACGCAGGTGTCAATCGCGTGCTGGTGAAACGCGCTGTCGACATGCTCGATCCCCGGCCGGGCGAGCGCGTCGGCGACCTCTTCTGTGGACTGGGCAATTTTTCGCTGCCGCTGGCCACCCGCGGCGCCGAAGTGGTCGGCATGGAAGGCGCGCCCAGCCTGGTGGCGCGTGCGCAGACCAATGCGCGCATCAACGGACTGGACTCGCTCGCAAGTTTCATGGCGTACGACCTGTACAAGGATGCCGAGGGTGCGCTCAGGAAACTCGGCTCCGTCGACAAGCTGCTGATCGATCCGCCGCGCGACGGCGCCCTCGAGATCTGCAAGGCACTGCCGGATGCCGGCAAGCCGTCGCGCATCGTCTACGTTTCCTGCAGCCCGTCGACCCTCGCCCGCGACGCCGGCATGCTGGTGAACGTGAAGGGTTACCGGCTGGAGGCCGCGGGCGTGGTCAACATGTTCCCGCATACCGGACACGTCGAATCCATGGCTCTTTTCACCCGCTGACCCGAAAATCCGGGACGGACCCTCTTTTCCGACGCTCTCTGCTTTGGAAAACCAGTGCGGGAACGCAGATGAACACAGATGAAAACCGAGTGCAGGTCAAAGGCGCTGCGTGCTGGTTGGGTGTTTGAGTGGTGGTGGTAGAGATCAATAAACACGGATGCTTTACCCGCAGGGCGCAAAAAAATCTGCGTTTATCGAAGCCCACCCCGTCACGGCGCGTTCTGCTCTCCGGACGCGCTTTCTGACTCACACTCGCCTTTCATCTGTGTTCATCTGCGTTCCCGCCCTGGTCTTCTTAAGCCGAACCGGCGATCCCAAGCCCGGCAGGGCGAAAAAAAGGGGCGCCCGAAGGCGCCCCTTTTCACAGCCGGTGAAGCTTTAGTCGTTGCTGCCGCCCGCGAAGCCGAGCAGCGCCAGCAGGTTGGCGAACACGTTGTAGATGCTGAGGTAGATCGAGAGGGTGGCGGTGATGTAGTTGGTCTCGCCGCCGGTCACGACCCGGTTGATGTCATACAGCATGAACGCAGAGAAGATGCCGATGGCGATCACCGAGATTGCGATCATCATCCCCGGCATCTGCAGGAAGATGTTCGCGAAGGCGGCCACCAGCAGCATGATCATGCCAACGAACAGGAACTTGCCCATGGGGGCGAGATCCCGCTTGATGGTGGTGGCCAGGGTGGCCATGGTGACAAACACCGCCGCCGTGCCGCCCGCAGCCACCGCGATCAGCGATACGCCGTTCGAAAGGCCGAGCACCGAGCCGATGAGGCGCGAGAGCATGAGGCCCATGAAAAACGTGAAGCCGAGCAGCAGGGCCACGCCCCAGCCGCTGTTCTTGGTCTTCTCGATGCCGTAGAAGAATCCGAACGCGATGGCCAGGAACAGCACGAAGCCGATCACGGGGCTGCCCGCGAAAAACGCGAACTTGAACTGCACACCCAGCCACGCGCCGAAGATGGTCGGCAGCATGGAAACGGCGAGCAGCATGTAGGTATTGCGCAGTACCCGGTTCTGGGCGAGCGCTGGCGAAGATGCCGTCCGGCCTTGCGCCATCATCGGGGTTTCGGGTTGCATGTGGTCTCCTTGGAGATCGTGGCGGGTCGAGATCGACCCAGTGCTTAGAGTATGGGAGGAAGCCCCCGGTTTCAAGGGGCGTGTAAGCTAAATGTCATGTTGAGTGTGGGATTTAATCATAAAAAACAATAACTAGGGGACGGAGCGGTCGCTCACCCGTAAAATGCGGCCAGTGAATTTTGCAATAGGCTTTACACGTTGCCCGGATGGAAGGTTGGCCGAGCGGTTTAAGGCACCGGTCTTGAAAACCGGCGGGGACGAAAGTCTCCCGTGAGTTCGAATCTCACACCTTCCGCCACTATTTAGCGAGACGTCGTGATGCCGCGGTTGCCGAACACATAATCATGCTCTAATACCATCCACATGGATGGTTTGGGGATGGTTACCGGATGGCCGGGAAACTTAGGAAGGGCAGCGCCCAGCCGCAGCCCCAAGGCGGGGAAACCGAAAAGATCACCATCAACCTGGGCGCGGTCGACCTCGGCCAGATCGACCTGCTGGTCCAGGAAGGTTTCTATTCAAACCGCACGGACCTGATCCGGACCGCGATCCGCAACCAGCTGGCCGTCCACGCCGACGAGGTGAAGCAGACCGTCGCCCGCCGCACGCTGGTGCTCGGCCTGCAACATTTCAGCCGCGCCGAGCTCGAAGCCGTGCGTGCCGCGGGGCAGGTGCTCCAGATCCAGGTGCTGGGCCTGGCCCGCATCGCCGACGACGTCACGCCCGAACTCGCGCGCGCCACCATCCAGTCCGTCCATGTGCTGGGTGTCTTCCATGCCAGCCCGGCGGTGCGCCGTGCGCTGGCCGACCGCCTCCACTGACCGTTGCGCAACCCGACGAAAGCAATCCTTGAAAACCCCAGGCCGGCCGTTTGATTACCGAGTGATCACCAACACCATCCAGCGCTCGCTCGCCGCGGCGGGGCTTCACAACCACGCGGGCCTGATGCAAGGCGTCACCAACACGGTGGAGCGCGCGCTGGCAGCAGGCGGCCTGGTTGCGCCGGATCACACGCCGACGGGTCACACGTTTGAAGGCGAGGCGCGCGAAGTGGGTCCGGACGACGCGGGCCGTCAGGGCCCGGAAGGCGAGGGCGCGGAAGCCGGAGAATTCCTCACGCAATCGTTCACGAACCACGCGGGCACGCGCGCGTACAAGCTCTTCGTCCCCGCGATCCATTCGGCCGGCGGAACCGAAACGTTGCCCCTGGTCGTGATGCTCCACGGCTGCTCGCAGACGCCCGATGACTTCGTGGCGGGCACCCGTATGAACGCGCTCGCGCAGCGGCACGGGTTCCTCGTGGCCTGGCCCGCGCAGGCCGCCGGCGCAAGCAGGCAGGGATGCTGGCGCTGGTACAGCAGCGCCCACCAGGCCCGGGAGGGTGGAGAGCCCGCGATACTGGCGGGCATCACCGGCGAAGTGATGTCGCGTTATCGCGTCGACCGGCGCCGCATCTTCGCCGCGGGCATGTCGGCGGGAGGGGCGATGGCGGTGATCCTGGGCGCGACCTATCCGGAGCTTTTCGCGGCGATTGGTGTGCATTCGGGCTTGCCCTACGGCGCCGCGCACGACCTGCCGTCGGCCCTCGCGGCGATGAAGGGCGGCAAGGCGCCCCCCTCATCGCTCGGCGTCCCCGCCATCGTTTTCCATGGCGACCGTGACCCAACCGTCAACGTCCGCAATGGCGCGGCAATTGTCGAGCAGGCCGTGCGGGGCCGCGTGGCGGCGCCCGACCAGCGCGAGGCGCACACCGGCCGCTCGCCCGACGGCCGCGTGTACCACCGCACCGTGCATGCCGAAGCGTCCGGCCGGGCGGTCGTGGAGCACTGGGTCCTCAGCGGGGCCGGGCACGCCTGGTCGGGGGGTTGCGCATCCGGCTCGTTCACCGACGCGGGTGGGCCGGACGCCTCGGCGGAAATGATCCGCTTTTTCCTCTCGCAGCCGGGGCGGTGAACCGCGGATCAGGCCGGCCGCGGGACGCGGGCAGGACCCTTCGGTCAGTTCCGCCGCGCACAGCCGATTTGGCGGGTTGCGCGGGATTCAGCGCAAAATACGGTTCAACGCACGAAACGGATAACGATGGACGAGCGTGAACGCCTGACCCTGGAGCGGGAGGTGCAGGGCCACCTGGCCCGTGTCGAGGAGCTCCTGTCCCGCAAGGCCGAGCTGGAGCAGCAGGCCGACGGCGTAGAGCCGACGAAGGAGGTCGCGAGCGAGATCAAGGCGATCAAGATCGAGCTGCGCGGGCGCATGGCCGCCATCGCCATGGGTGAAAGCCGCCTCGGGGTCGATCCCTTCTAGCCGGTCTGCTGAGGCGGCGGGCCGGGGCACAATGGGTGATGGACCGTGATGACGACAAGATCCGCAGGCAGCTCGATGCGGTGGTCGGGGACAGCTTCGATCCGCCCCGCAAGCTGCGCCCGACGATCGCCAAATGGGTGGGCGCCGCGCTGCTGGCCATGGGTGCGGCCGCGGCAGTCATCGCGATCCTGAACGCCAACCTGGGGCTGCGCGAACACAACCCCCACGCGTCGCCGAAGAAGCCGGTCACGATCACCATCGTGCCGGCGCGCTAGCCGGGCTTCAGTTGCCCTTGCGCATCCCGCCCATGCGGCCCGTGGCACCGCATTGGCCGGCGAACTGCACGCCATAACGCATCGTGAGCCCCTGCAGGCCGCCTTGCACTTCGGTGGCGGCGAAGGTCTGGTTGCCGTCCTGCGGCACGCACGCACCCGTACCCTGGATCGAGCCCATGCGGCCGGCCTGGGAGTAGTTGCCGACGCAGGGGCCCTTGGTTTCGTAGAGCGGGCCGGTGAAGATCAGGGCGCCGGCGCTCGAACCGATGAGCACGTTGGCCGGGCCCACGAACCACTTCGGATTGTTGTTGCGTCGTAGACGATCCGAGAAATCCGTGGTGGGTGTTGCTTTCGCCGACAGGCCAGCACCGTGAGTAGAGCGGCCAGGATACGCATGGGGAAGGCTTGGACATGGGAGGAATCGAGCCCAAAATGATAACGTACGCCGGGTTCACAAAGAGGATGACCATGAAACACCTTGTTGCAGCACTTCTCGCCGCTCTCGCACTTCCCGCGCTGGCGCAGGACGCCAGGTCCTGGCTCGAAGCCCAGGGCCTGGAGAGCGCGGAGGTCAAGCAATTCCAGGAGCTGGAAGCCGTGGTGGCGCGTGTGAAGGGCGCGGCCGACCCCAAGGCGGCCGAAGAGCGCGTGGTGATCCTCAAGGCCGGCAAGCCGGTGTGGCAGTCGAACCCCAAGGAGACCGATCCGGGGTCCCGATGGACCATCCATTCGATCGGGCGCGACCTCGATGGCGACGGCCATCCCGACATTCACTTCTCCAGCAACACCGGCGCCGGCCAGTGCTGCACCACCCACCATGTGGTCAAGCTCAAGCCGCAGATCAAGCGCATCGCGGTGTATTCGGCCGGCAGCGTCGGCGGCGGCGATTTCCTGGAGCTCGCCGGTCGCAAGGCGCCGGTGATGATCTCGGCCGACGATTCGTCGGCCAACGCCTTCGCGCCCTACGCCAACTCGTATTTCCCGGTGATGATCCTCGAAGTGGGCCCCAAGGGCCGACTGCAGTTCGCGCGCGAGCTGATGCAGTCGCGCCTTCCCGGCATGCCGCCCCCGATCTGCTCCACGCCCACCGCGGCCGCCAACCCGTGGCTGAAGGAGCGCTGCGCGGAATACACCGGCCCGCGCCGCAACGAGCGCACCAAGCAGGTCCAGTCGCGCCTGGTGCAGATCAAGTCGAGCCGCTCCGCCGACAAGCTCAAGTGGGAGGACTACTTCGGAAACGGGGTGTTGGCGGCGGTCTCGGCCGAAATCAACCGCTACACGTACACCGGCCACGGCAACGCCGGCATGCTCTGGCTCGAGCAGGTGTGGCCCGGCAACGACGCGGTGAAGCTCAAGTTCGTGAACACGCTGCGCCAGACGCAGTTGAAAAGCGCCTTCGCCGAAGACCTCAAGGCGCTAGCCGCGGACTACCGCTAGGTTGGATCGCAGCAGGTGCGTGACGGCCGAAGCGCTCATCGGGCGCGCCAGCAGGTAGCCCTGGGCGTGGTGGCAGCCCAGGCGCAACAGCGCGGCCGCCTGCTCCTCGGTCTCCACGCCCTCGGCGATCACCTCCACGCCCAGGCTCGCGGCCATCGCCACGATTGCGGTCACGATCGCGGCGTCTTCCGGATCGATGGTCAGGTCGCGCACAAATGACTGGTCGATCTTCACGGTGTCGATCGGCAGCCGCTTGAGGTAGGCCAGTCCCGAATAGCCGGTGCCGAAGTCGTCGATCGCGATGCCGACGCCGAGCGCGGCGATTTCGTCGATCGCCTCGCGCGCTTCACCAGCGCCCTCGATGATCACGCCTTCGGTCACCTCGAGCTCGATCAGGCGCGGGTCGATGCCGGTTTCATGCACCGCGCGGCGCAGGCGGTCGACGAAGTTCGAGCGTGAGAGCTGGTTTGCGGAGACGTTGACCGCGATGCGCAGCGCCCGCCCCGGCGACTGCCATCCGTTCGCTTCCCGCAGCGCTTCGCGCAGCACGAATTCCCCGATCGGCACGATCAGGCCCGATTCTTCCGCGGCCGAGATGAAGTCGCCCGGCTGGATCTGTGGGCCGTCGGGCGGGTTCCAGCGCACCAGCGCCTCGAAGCCGGTGATGGAGCGGTCGCGCAGGTCGAAGATCGGCTGGTAGTGGACTTCGAACTCGCCGCTTTCGAGCGCCCGGCGCAGCGCGTTTTCCAGCGACAGGCGCTGCTGCGCGGCCACGTTCATGTGCTGGGTGAAGAACTGGAAGTTGGCGCGGCCCGAATCCTTGGCGTGGTACATGGCGGTGTCGGCATTGCGCATCAGCGTCTCGGCATCGGCGCCGTCCGACGGATAGAGGCTGATGCCGATCGAGGCCGCCACGTGCAGGTCGTTGCCATGCAAATGGAACGATGCCGCCAGCACCTCGAGGATCTTGCCCGCCACCACCGGGGCATCGGGGGCCGCCTCGAGCTCCGGGATCACGATCACGAACTCGTCGCCGCCCACCCGCGACACGGTGTCGCCTTCGCGCACGCACACCAGGATGCGGCTCGCCACCGATTGCAGCAGGCGGTCGCCCAGCTGGTGGCCAAGCGAATCGTTGATGGTCTTGAAGCGGTCGAGGTCGATGAAAGGCACCGCGAGCTGCGACCCGTTGCGGTGCGCCTGCGCAATCGCCTGCTGGATCCGGTCGCGCAGCAGCACGCGGTTCGGCAGGCCGGTGAGCGCGTCGTGGTGCGCCATGTGCGCGATGCGTTGCTCGGCGATCTTGCGGTCGGTGATGTCCATCGCCACGCCCACCAGCCGCACCGCCCGCCCGCCGGGTTCGCGGTGCACCTGCGCGCGGTTGGCGACCCAGTGCACCGCGCCGTCGGGCCAGACCACGCGGAAGTCCAGCTGCACGTCGCTGCCGTCCCTGATCGCGTGGCGCACCGAAGCGTTGAAGAGTTCGCGGTCCTCGTAGTGCAGCCGCTCCTGCAGCTCGCGATAGTCCACCAGCGGGGCGTCGGGCCCGCGGCCGAACAGCACCGACAGGCCGTCGGAGTAGTGGAAGCGGTCGGTCTCGCACTCCCAGTACCACATGCCCATCTGCGCGGCTTCCATCGCCAGGCGCAGTTGCGCCTCGCTTTCGCGCAACGCCTGTTCGGCCTGCTTGCGTCGCGAGATGTCGACGATTGTCACCATGGTGCCGCCGGCCTGCCCGTCGCCGATCGTAGATCGGGGCGATCGACATCGAGACATCGAGCAGGTGCCCGTCGCGGTGGCGGCGCTGGGTCTCTTCCAGCACGATGGTCTCGCCGGATTCCGCGCGCTTGCGCAGCTGGTCGGTGGCTTCCTGCAGGTGCTCGGGGATGATGGTGGTGCGGGTGTTGAGGACTTCTTCCTCGGTTCAGCCGAACATGCGCTCGGCGGCCGGGTTCCACATCCGGATCACGCGGTTGCGGTCGCGCGAGACGATGGCCATGGGCGCGGCGTGGATCACCGCGCGCAGGCGTTCGTTGCTTTCGCGCGTGTTCGCCTCCAGCTGCTTCCTTTGCGTGATGTCGACGATCACGCCCACCAGGCCCGCGACCTCGCCCGACGGATCGACGAAGGTCGCCTTGTTGAGCATCACGTCGCGCACGGTGCCGTCGCGCGCATCGGCGATGGCGGCCTCGTAGACCTGCGTGCCCGGACGCTCCAGCAGCGCCGCGTCGAACACCTGCGAGCGGTCGGCGATATCGGCCGGCGCCACGTCGAAGATGGTCTTGCCGATGAGCTTTTCGCGCGCGACGCCGATGTAGCCCTCGAACGCGCGGTTGCAGCCCAGGTAGCGGCCCTTGGCGTCCTTGAAGAACACCGGGTTCGGGATCGATTCGATCAGCTGCTGCGTGAACGAAAGCTGGGTGCGCAGCTCGCGCGTGGCCCTCTGCGCCAGCGCCAGCGCTTCGCTGCGGGTGCGGGCGATGGCCCGCAGGATGCCGTACAGCAGCAGCGAGGTCATGAGGCCCGCGCACAGGGCCAGCAGCGGCAGGGGCCGCAGCCACGGGCTCAGTATCGGGTCGCCTTCGACTTCGAGCTGCCAGTGGCGCCCGGCGACGGGCAGGTCCTGCAGGTGGCGCGGGCGCCATTCGGCGAGTGCGAGGTCGCCGTCGGGGCGCCCGGCGCCGGGCGTCACGTAGAACGCCGTGGCGTCGGATATCGGCTGCGCGGGCACCCCGGCTCCGCCGCGATCGTGCAGGCGGATGCGCATCCCCTCCACCACCGGGTCGGCCATCATCCCGGCGAAGAGGTCGTCCACGCGCAGCACCACGTTCACGAATCCGGCGAGCAGCGAGCGGCGTTCCTCGATGGTGCGCGGGCGCTGGATGCCGTAGACCGGCAGGTAGAGGACCAGGCCGGAGCTCGACCCCGATTCCTGCACCAGGCGGTAGCGCCCGGTCATGGTGGCCTCGCCGGTATCGCGCGCGCGCTGGGCGGCGGCAAGTGCCCCCCCGCGCTGGCGCACGTCGAGGCCGAAGGCGGTCTCGTTGCCGGCCAGGGGCTCCAGGTAGTCGATCACCCAGTATTCGTCGCGCCGGCCGTCGGGGCGCACGTCGAAGTTGGGGTAGCCGCGCATCGTCACGCTTTTGTCCGCCCGGACGCGGGCGACAAACGCGGCGCGTTCCTCGTCCCGGACCCGGCGAATGAATTCGACGGCCTGGACCCCGGGCAGGCGGCGGCCGAGGTCGAGGGCGGTCACGTAGGCGTGGAATTCGCGGCGGGAGAGCTCGGCCGCGCGGTTGGCGAGTGCGTCCAGGCCGTAGAGAAGATCCACGTAGCGCTGGATGCGGCGTTCGACGACGTTGCCGGCGAGCTGCGCCTTGTTGGCGAATTCCCCTTCGGCCTCGCGCTCGACCTGCCCGCCCAGCAGCAACCACGCAAGCAGGCTGCCCGCCACTGCGCAGGCCAGGGTGATCAGCGCGACGCTCTGGGGACGCAGGTAGCTCTCTTCATGCCGATCAGGGGGTACGGCAAGCTAGAATAGCCGCTTTAGTCGGCAAGCCTACACGTGTCCCTGATCGTCCAGAAATACGGCGGTACCTCGATGGGAAGCCCCGAGCGTATCCGCGAAGTCGCCAAACGCGTCGCCCGCTTCGTCAAGGATGGCCACCAGGTCGTGGTGGTGCCTTCGGCCATGGCGGGCGAAACCAACCGCCTGCTCAAGCTCGCCGCCGAGCTCAACGCCGACCCCAGCCCGCGCGAGCTCGATGTCATCGCGGCAACCGGCGAGCAGGTCTCGATCGGGTTGCTGTCGCTCGCGCTCCAGAACATCGGCGTGAAGGCGCGCTCGTACACCGGCTTCCAGGTGAAGATCCTCACCGACGATGCACACACCAAGGCGCGCATCCTGTCGATCGACGACGCCAACATCCGCCGCGACCTCGCCGACGGCAACGTGGTGGTGGTCGCGGGTTTCCAGGGCATGGACGCCGCCGGCAACATCACGACGCTCGGCCGCGGCGGGTCGGACACCACCGGTGTGGCGCTCGCCGCGGCGCTGAAGGCCGACGAGTGCCAGATCTACACCGATGTCGATGGCGTCTACACCACCGATCCGCGCATCGAGCCGGCCGCGCGGCGCCTGGCGACCATCACCTTCGAGGAGATGCTCGAGCTCGCCTCGCAGGGCAGCAAGGTGCTGCAGATCCGCTCGGTGGAATTCGCCGGCAAATACAAGGTGAAGCTGCGGGTGCTGTCGTCGTTCACCGATACCGATTCGACCGACATGGGCACCCTCATCACGTTCGAGGAAGACGAGAACATGGAACAGGCCATCATTTCCGGCATCGCGTTCAACCGCGACGAAGCCAAGATCACCGTGCTCGGCGTGCCCGACAAGCCCGGCGTCGCCTTCAGCATCCTGGGGCCCATCGCCGACGCCAACATCGAGGTCGACGTGATCATCCAGAACGTCTCGCACGACGGCATCACCGACTTTTCGTTTACCGTGCACCGCGCCGAATTCAAGCGCGCGATGCAATTGCTGGAAGACAAGGTCAAGCCCGCGATCAACGCCCGCAGCATCTCCGGCGACGACCGCATCGCCAAGGTCTCGCTGGTGGGCATCGGCATGCGCACCCACGCGGGCGTGGCCTCGAAGATGTTCGGGGCGCTTGCGCGCGAGGGCATCAACATCCAGATGATCTCGACTTCCGAGATCAAGACCTCGGTCGTCGTCGACGAGAAATACATGGAGCTCGCCGTGCGCGTGCTGCACCGCGAATTCGAACTCGACAAGGCGCCCACGGAAGAGAAGATGAAGCCGTGAGGCGTGCCTGGCTCCTGGGGGTGGTGATGGCGGCAAACGTGGCGCAGGCGCAGGAAGATCCCTACCTCTGGCTCGAGGACGTCACCGGCGACAAGCCGCTGGCGTGGGTCGCGCAGCACAACGCGAAGTCGCGCCCGCTGTTGGAAAATGCCGCCGGCTACAAGGCCCTGCACGAACGCCTGCTCGCCATCTACAACTCGAGGGACCGCATCCCCGCCGTCACCAAGCGGGGCGCCCACTACTACAACTTCTGGCAGGACGCGGCCAACCCCCGCGGCCTGCTGCGCCGCACGACGCTGGAGGAGTACCGCAAGAAGGATCCGGCCTGGGAATCGGTGATCGACTTCGACCACCTCTCGGCGGCCGAAAACGAGAAGTGGGTCTACAAGGGCATGTCCTGCCTCTACCCGAAACACGAACGCTGCCTGGTCTCGATCTCGCGGGGAGGCGCGGATGCCGGCGAGGTGCGCGAATTCGACCTGGCTTCGAAGCAATGGGTCGTGGGTGGCTACCGGCTTGCGCAATCCAAGGGCGAGGCGGACTGGCTCGACGCGGACACGATCTACGTCGCGCGCGATTTCGGCGCGGGCTCGATGACCACCTCCGGTTATCCGCGCATCGTGAAGGAGTGGAAGCGCGGCACGCCGGTTGGCGAGGCGCGCACGGTCTTCGAGGGCGTGCAGGCCGACGTCGGGGTCGGCGTGTCGGTGGTCGACGAGCCCGGCCGCCGCTACGAGATGATCCGCCGCGCGGTCACGTTCTGGGAGAGCGAGACTGCGCTGCGCGTGGGCGACCGGTGGGTGAAGCTCGAAGTGCCGCGCGATGCGAAGGTCACCGCCTTCAACGGCATGCTGGTGCTGCAGCTGCGCACCGCCTGGAAGCCGGCGGCGGCCCCGTTCAAGGCGGGCTCGCTGCTCAGCATCGACCTCGACCGGTTCCTGGCCGGCGCGCGCGATTTCGCGCTCGTCTACGCGCCGCGCGGACGGGTCTCGCTGCAGGGTTATTCGGTCACCCGCAACTACCTGCTGCTCGAAGTCCTCGACAACGTGAACGGGCGCGTGATCGAGGCGCGCCATGGCGGGGAAGGCTGGAAGCTGCGCGAGGTGCCGGTGCCCAGGGCTTCCACCATCTCGGTCGGGGCGGTCGACCGCGACGAGGGTGACGCGTACTGGATCACCACCAGCAGCTTCACCGAACCCACCACGCTGGCGCTGGCCACCGCGGGCTCGGACACGCGCGAGAAGCTCAAGGCGCTGCCAGCGCTTTTCGACGCGAAGGGCCTCACGGTCGCCCAGCACGAGGCCACCTCGAAGGACGGCACGAAGATCCCGTATTTCGTCGTGATGCGCGAGGGCACGAAGCTCGACGGCGCCAATCCGACGGTGCTCTACGGCTACGGCGGCTTCGAGATCCCGATGAAGCCCGGTTACAGCGGCACCATCGGCGCCGGCTGGCTCGAATGGGGCGGCGTCTGGGTGCTCGCCAACATCCGCGGCGGTGGCGAGTTCGGCCCCGAATGGCACAACACCGCGATCCGCGAAAACCGCCACCGCACCCACGACGATTTCCAGGCGGTCGGCGACGACATCGTCCGGCGTGGCATCACCTCGCCCAGGCACCTTGCGGCGATGGGCGGCAGCCAGGGCGGCCTGCTGGTAGGCACCGCGCTCACGCAGCGCCCGGACCTCTTCAAGGCGATTGTCTGCCAGGTGCCCCTGCTCGACATGAAGCGCTACAGCCACCTGCTGGCGGGCGCCTCGTGGATGGGTGAATACGGCAACCCCGACGTGGAGGGCGACTGGGCCTTCATCTCGAAATATTCGCCGTACCAGAACGTCTCCGGGGACCGGAAATACCCGAAGGTGTTTTTTGTCACCTCGACGCGCGACGACCGGGTGCACCCGGGACACGCGCGCAAGATGGTGGCGAAGATGGAGGCGCAGGGGCACGACGTCCTGTATTACGAAAACACCGAGGGCGGGCACGCGGCCGCCTCCACGCCCACGCAGCAGGCCCACATGTGGGCATTGACGTACACCTTCCTGCGCGGTGAATTGCGCTAGGGAAGTCGGTACGGTACCGAACGGAGGCCGCGGCGCGCTCACCGTAGGCTCCGGGGTTGCCCCCACCCGCGCCGGTCACATGGAAATGGTTGCATGAGGGCGGTGGCCGAAGAGGCGCCGCTCAGGTCCGAGCTGTACAGCGCCGACCAGATGGAACAGCACGGAAAGGTGCTGGCCGCGGCGCATCGCCTGGCGCCGGGCCGCGTGCCGGAACGCCTGCTCACGCGCCTGGCGGAAAACGAATCGATCCTCACCGATGTCTGCGCGCAGCTGGGCGACGCGGTCAAGGCCACGCGGCGCACCACGCCGGCCGCGGAATGGCTGCTCGACAATTTCTACCTCATCGAAGAGCAGATCCGCACCGCCCGGCGCCATTTCCCCAAGGACTACAGCCGGGAGCTTCCACGCCTGAGCCACGGGCCCTCGGCCCGGTTGCCACGCGTCTACGACCTCGCCCTCGAAGCCATCTCGCACGGTGACGGACGCGTCGACGCGGAAAGCCTGTCGCGTTTCGTCGCCGCCTACCAGACCGTGATGCCGCTGCGGCTGGGTGAGTTGTGGGCGATCCCGATCATGCTGCGCCTGGCGCTGATCGAGAACCTGCGCCGCGTGGCGGTGCACGTCGGCGCGGGGAGCATCAACCGCGATCGCGCTGACGTGTGGGCCGAACAGATGATGGAAGTGGCGGAGAAGGATCCGCGCAACCTCATCCTCGTGATCGCCGACATGGCGCGCTCCGACCCGCCGATGGTGAGCGCGTTTGTCGCCGAGCTGGCGCGCAAGCTCCAGGGGCAAAGCGCGGCCCTGGCGCTGCCGCTCACGTGGATCGAGCAGCGCCTGTCGGAATCGGGCCGGTCGATCGAGCAGCTGGTGCATGCGGAATCGCAGGAACAGGCCGGCGCCCAGGTCTCGATCGGCAACACCATCGGCAGCCTGCGGTTCCTGGGCTCGATGAACTGGCGCGACTTCGTCGAGGCCCAGAGCGCGGTGGAGCGCGAGCTGCGCGGTGACCCCGGCGGCATCTACGCCGCGATGGATTTCGCCACCCGCGACCGCTACCGCCACGCCGTGGAGGAGATCGCCAAACACGGCGCGTTGCCCGAAATCGACGTCGCGCGCACCGCGGTGCTGCTGGCCCGGCAGCGCGCCGACGCCGGCGCCGGGGCCACCGGCGAGGGCGACCGTGCCGCACACGTGGGTTTCTATCTGGTCGACAAGGGGCGCCCGAGCCTCGAGCGGCGCGCGTCGATGCGTGTCGGGCCCAGGGAAAAGGTTCGCCGGGCCTGGAAGCGTTTCCCGCTCCCGGCCTACTTCGGCGCCATCGCGGTGACCACCGCGCTGCTGGCCGCCGTGCTGGTGTCGCGTGCCAGCGCCGATGGGGCCGAGGCCGCGCTGGCCGTGGTGGTGGGCATCCTGGTGCTGGTGGCAACGAGCCAGCTCGCCGTCGGCATGGTCAACTGGGTTGCGACGCTGACCGTGTCGCCGAGCCCGTTGCCACGCATGGACTTCTCGCGCGGGCTGCCCGGCGGCCTTCGCACGCTGGTGGTGGTGCCCACGATGCTCACGTCGCCCGAAGGCATCGAGGCGCTGGTGGAGGCCCTCGAGGTCCGCTTCCTCGCCAACCGCGACGACCACCTGCATTTCGCGCTGCTCACGGACCTGCGCGATGCAAACGCGTGCGAGCTCGAGGCCGACGCGCCGCTGGTGCGCCTGGCGCGCGAGGGCATCGAGGGCCTGAACCTCAAATACCCGGACGCCGGCGGCGCGTCCGGCGGTGCGTTTTTCCTGCTGCACCGCCCGCGCCTGTGGAACCCGCAGGAGAAGGTGTGGATGGGCCGCGAGCGCAAGCGCGGCAAGCTCGAGGACCTGAATGCGCTGCTGCGCGGCGCGGCCGCGGACCGGTTCGCGCTGGTGGTGGGCCGCGCGCTGCTGCTCGGCAGCGTGCGGTACGTGATCACGCTCGATACCGATACGCAGCTGCCGCGGGATGCGGCGCGCCAGTTCGTGGCGGTGATGGCGCACCCGTTGAACCGCGCGCGCTTCGCAACCGCCGGCGGGCGCGTGACCGAGGGCTACGGGATCCTCCAGCCGCGTGTCAGCGTGAGCCTGCCGGGCGCCAACCGGTCGTGGTACGCGCGCATGAATCGCGGCGAGCCGGGACTCGATCCCTACACACGCGCCATCTCCGACGTCTACCAGGACGTCGCCGGCGAGGGTTCGTTCATCGGCAAGGGGATCTACGACGTCGATGCCTTCGAGCGCGTCCTCGGCGGGCAATTGCCCGACAACCGCGTGCTCAGCCACGACTTGCTGGAAGGCTGTTACGCGCGCTCGGGCCTGCTGAGCGACGTGCAGCTCTACGAGGAAAACCCCGCGAGTTACCGCGCCGACATGAGCCGGCGCCATCGCTGGATCCGTGGCGACTGGCAACTGTGCGGCTGGTTGCTGTCCTCGGTGCCGGGCCCGGGCGGCACGCGGCTGGCGAACCCGCTGTCGGCCCTTTCGCTCTGGAAACTCTTCGACAACCTGCGCCGCAGCCTGGTGGCCCCGGCGCTCACGCTGCTGCTGCTGCTCGGCTGGACTTTGCTCGGCAGCCCCGCGTTGTGGACCCTGGTGGTGGTTGCGGTGGTGGCGCTGCCTTCGGCCAGCGCCGTGGCGCTCGAGCTGATGCGCAAGCCCGAAGGTGTCCCGCTGCGGCTGCACGTGGCCGGCACCGCCGCGGTGGCGGGGCGCAGCGCGGCCCAGGCGGCCTTCGCCATCACCTGCCTGCCGTACGAGGCGACGGTGAACCTCGACGCCATCGCGCGCACTGCCTGGCGGATGCTGGTGTCGCACCGCCGGCTGCTCGAGTGGAATGCGTCGTCGGCCGATTCGGTGGCGCCGGTGGGCTCGATGTGGATCGCGCCGGTGATTGCTGTTGCGGCGGCGGCGGCGGCCACCACCTCGCCACAAGCGCTCGCCGCCGCCGCGCCCATCCTGCTGTTGTGGCTGCTGTCGCCGGCCATCGCGTGGTGGGCAAGCCGGCCGGCGGCGCGGCGCGAGGCGCGCCTTGCGCCCGAGCAACTGCGGTTCCTGCGCAGGTTGTCGCGGCGCACGTGGGCGTTTTTCGAGGAGTTCGCCGGACCCGAGGACCACTGGCTCGCCCCGGACAACTTCCAGGAGCACCCGGTGGCAACCGTCGCGCACCGCACCTCGCCCACCAACATGGGCCTGGGCCTGCTGGCCAACCTGGGCGCCTACGACTTCGGCTACATCCCGGCCGGGCAGCTGCTGCTGCGCACCGCCAACGCCCTCGGCACCATGAACGAGATGCAACGCCACGAGGGCCACTTCTTCAACTGGTACAACACCCTCACGCTGGAGCCGTTGCCGCCGCTTTATGTGTCCGCGGTGGACAGCGGCAACCTGGTAGGCCACCTGATGACGCTGCGCGCGGGCCTGCTGGCGCTGGGCGACGAGGCGATCGTGGGGCCGCGTGTGCTCGAGGGCCTGCGAGACACGGTGCACGTCCTTTCGGAAGCCGCGGGCCAGGAGGCGCCCGCCGCGCTCGAGCGCCTGGAGCGCGCGGTGCAGGCGGCGTGTGACGAGCCGGTGCCCGGCCACGGCGAAGCGCGCCGGCGCATCGAACAGATCGGCGCGGAGGTGGACGAGCTCGATGCCCACATCACCGGCGAGCCGGGCAGCGAGGCGCGATTCTGGATCGACGCGCTGGTTCGCCAGTGCCTGGTGCTGCGCGAAGATCTCGCGCTGCTGGAGCCGGTGGCGCCCGACCTCCCCACCCCCACGCTGCGCGAACTGGCGGCCGGCGCGCCACCCGGCCACCCCGCGCACGAACGCCTGGGCCAGGTCGCCCGGCTGGTCACGCAGATCGGGGCGTTTTGCCGCGTCGAATACGATTTCCTGTACGACGAGTCGCGCCACCTGTTTGCGATCGGCTACAACGTATCCGAGCGCCGCGTCGACCCGGGCTACTACGACCTGCTCGCCTCGGAGGCGCGCCTGGGCAACTTCGTCGCCATCTCGCAGGGCGGCGTGCCGCAGGAGAGCTGGTTCGCGCTCGGGCGGCTGCTGACCACGTCCGGGGGCGAATCGGTGCTGCTGTCGTGGAGCGGATCGATGTTCGAGTACCTGATGCCGCTGGTGGTGATGCCGAGTTACGACGACACGCTGCTGGGGCGCACTTGCCGCGTGACGGTGGAACGCCAGATCGCGTACGGCAGGCAGCGAGGCGTGCCGTGGGGAATTTCCGAATCGGGCTACAACGCCGTCGACGCCGCGCTGAACTACCAGTACCGCGCCTTCGGCGTGCCGGGCCTGGGGACCAAACGCGGGCTGGCCGACGACCTGGTGGTGACGCCGTATGCCAGCGCGCTGGCGCTGATGGTGGCGCCCGAGGAATCGTGTGTGAACCTCCAGCGCCTGGCGGGCGAGGGGCTTGCGGGCCGTTACGGCCTGTACGAGGCGATCGACTACACGCCGGCGCGGATGCCGCGTGGGCTCACCAGCGTGGTGGTGCGCTCGTTCATGGCCCACCACCAGGGCATGATCCTGCTGTCGCTCGACCATCTGTTGCGCGGGCGCCCGATGCAGCGGCGATTCTCTTCCGACCCGCTGTTCAAGGCCACCTTGCTGCTGCTGCAGGAGCGCATCCCCAAGGCCGCCGCCCGTTACGCGCACCCGCCCGAGCTCGACTCGATGCGCGCGCTTTCCGTGGCCGAAGAGGCGCCGGTGCGAGTGATCGGCAGCCCCAATACGCCGGTGCCCGAAGTGCAGCTGCTCTCCAACGGCCGCTACCACGTGATGGTCACGAGCGCGGGTGGTGGCAGCAGCCGCTGGAACGAACTCGCGGTCACGCGCTGGCGCGAGGACCGCACGCGCGATTCGTGGGGCACGTTCTGCTACATCCGCGACGTGGCAAGCGGGGAATACTGGTCCGGCGCCTACCAGCCGACCCTGCGGCGGGCGACGCGTTACGAGGCCATCTTCACCGAGGCGCGCGCCGAGTTCCGCCGCCTCGACAACGATATCGAGTCGCATACCGAAATCGCGGTCTCTCCCGAAGACGACATCGAGCTGCGGCGCCTGCGCATCACCAACCGGTCGCGTACGCGGCGCACGATCGAGGTGACCAGTTATGCGGAGGTGGCGATCGCCGCCGCGGCGGCCGACGCGCTGCACCCGGCGTTTTCCAACCTCTTTGTGCAGACCGAAATCGTGGCCCTGCGCCACGCGATCCTGTGCACGCGCCGGCCGCGTTCGCGCGTGGAGGCGGCGCCGTGGATGCTGCACCTGGCCGCGCTGCACGGCGCGCAGTCGCTGGAGGTCTCGTACGAAACCGACCGCATGGAGTTCCTGGGCCGCGGGCGCAGCACGGCCAACCCGCAGGCGATGACCGGCGCGGGGCCGCTGTCCGGCAGCGAGGGCTCGGTCCTCGATCCGATCGTGGCGATCCGCCACCGCTTCACGCTCGAGCCGCAGCAGACCGCCACCCTCGACATCGCCACCGGCATGGCGGACACGCGCGAGGCGGCGTTGCGGCTGGTGGGCAAGTACCAGGATCGGCGCCTGGCCGACCGCGTCTTCGAGCTTGCGTGGACCCACAGCTGGGTGACGTTGCGCCAGATCAACGCCACCGAATCCGACGCGCAGCTCTACGCGCGCCTGGCCGGCAACGTCATCTACGCCAATGCGTCGCTGCGCGCGCTGCCGCCGGTATTGTTCCGCAACCGGCGCGGGCAATCGGGCCTGTGGAGCTATTCCATATCAGGCGACCTGCCCATCGTGCTGCTGCAGATCGGCAGCTCGGAGAACATCGAGCTCGTGCGCCGCCTGGTGCAGGCACACGCTTACTGGCGGCTCAAGGGGCTGGTGGTGGACCTGGTGATCTGGAACGAGGACCGCGGCGGCTACCGCCAGCTGCTGCAGGACCAGATCATGGGCCTCATCGCGGCGGGTGTGGATGCACACGTGATCGAACGGCCGGGCGGCATCTTCGTGCGCCGCGCCGACCAGATCTCGGAGGAGGACCGCATCCTGCTGCAATCGGTGGCGCGTGCCATCATCACCGACCGCCGTGGCTCGCTGCTGGACCAGGTGTCGCGGCGCCCCGCGGCCGAAACACCCATCGGGCGCCTCGCCCCCTCGCGCGCGCACAATCCCGAGTTGCTCGCCGACGAGTTGCCTTACCGCAAGCTGGTGCTGTCCAACGGGTTCGGCGGCTTTACGCCCGAGGGCTCCGAATACGTGATCACCACGCTGGCCGGTCAGTCGACGCCGGCGCCGTGGTCGAACGTGCTGGCGAACCCGTTGGAC
>Ga0163153_10001109_pt1 | contig 43695 bp, 66 predicted proteins | sample OliLakLV19MP6IB1_FD_148629 | JGI IMG/M metagenome (GOLD analysis project Ga0163153, IMG submission 148629) | Freshwater microbial mat bacterial communities from Lake Vanda, McMurdo Dry Valleys, Antarctica - Oligotrophic Lake LV.19.MP6.IB-1 | ecosystem: Environmental > Aquatic > Freshwater >... | reverse complement strand
TGGCCGTAACGCTGGCCACAACGCTGTCCGCAACGCTGGCGCGCACGCTGGCCGCAACGCTGTCCCCAACGCTGGCCCCAACGATGGCCCCAACGATTGACCCGCTGAGCGGGCTATCGCAGACAACAAAGTGTTTGGGAGGTGGCAGATTTGCTACTGCATAAGCGCGGCACACGGCGTCCTCGGCTGCGGCTCGATCCAATGGTTCGCACGACAGGCCAATCTCAATCCACTTTTTAGTCCAAACGGGCAACAAGGCTTCTTGCTCTGGCGTCAAACTTTCAATTTTTTTTGGCATGACGTCCTCTGTTTACTGCTGTAGCGCAAAGGGGCCTGTTACACCTCAGGCCCCTTTGCAACGGTGGCATTAGTCGCGCACGCTAATGACGCGCTCTGGGGTGTAAGTCCTCTGACGCAAAACTTGCCAGACACCCGCATCCAGGGCGATAGGCGCGTGCTCCTGATGCGTCAGCGTGGTTGGTTCGTCGATCACCACGAACACGGGCATCGTGCCGTTCCCCAGCGCGAATTGGTGCAGGTCGTAGGTCAATACCCCCGGCGCAACCATCCACACGGCATCTTGAATTGTGTGATGGTGGCCGGTTACTTCGCCATAGCCGACGGTGACGCTGCCCGTTTTGGTTGGCTGACGCACCAAACCCTGCGGCGCGCAGTGAACACGCACCAGCAAAATATCTCCCTGCCGTACGACGAATTGTTTTTTCACAGCCTTTTCCTTTCGATATGATTCTGCTTCTGTCGCTTGAGCCTGACCGTATGTGTAGTCGGCCATGTCCGCTATGCGCGGATAGTTGCAACGACCGGGGCGTCCACGTGTGGGGAGTCATACCCCGACGCCTCGATTAGATCGACCGGGTGGCAACGCAGCGCCGTTGCCACCCTGCCTAAAGTGTCCGAATTGAACGCGTTCCCCTGCATCAGTCGGGAAATCGTGATTTCCGACAGGCCGCTGAGCTCCGCCAAGCCCCGCTGATCGATGTCCTTCTCGATCAGAAGATGTTTAACAAACTTCGCATTTAGCTTTACTGCCACGTATCACCCCCTTTCGTCATCACTATAAACCTTTTTGTTCAGTTTGTCAACACTTACCTTTAGTCAGTTATAAATAATGTTTGACATTTCGTGCAATCTAGATTATAATACCTGTTAATCGGACGTGCTTCCGGGATAAGAAAAGACCTGGCGGCCGCTAGAACGGCCCCAGGTCACGGTCATCAACCCATCTCTCTCAAGAAAGGTTTCGAAAATGAACAGCTTAATTGTAGCACCATCCACCCGCAATCCCCAATTTATCGTCGCCGCCCTCGAAGCCGATGTCTCGGCCTACATGCTCGGCGTGCTGGATGCCGAAAAGGGCGCGTGGCTCTTCCGAGAAGGGAAGCAGCTAGAAGCTTGTGCAAACATTGTTCAAAGGCGCGGATTCTTTGCTACGCTCAAGGCGGATGCCGACGCCGAAACGGACGCCTATTTAAGTGGAGGGAATCGCTCATGAACACCAAGTACATTTTCGCCATAGGGCGCATTGACCGTGACAGCAGCGTCATCCACGTCACGTGTCCCGCCATCCTAGAGGATTGCCGCGAGCTTGGACGGCTTGACGCACGCGACGGCGACCCCTGTCAGCCGCGAAAATGGGTATCTGCGCTAGGCTGCGTGGAGGCGTACTGTATCGGATGGCACGACGAAATGACCCGCAACGAGGCAGCGCTTGCCGAGTACGAACGCGAACCAGCCATCGAAGATGACCACGATTTCATTCGACACGGCGGCTGCTAAACGGCGGCTGCTAACGTTTTTTGATACAATTCTGGGGCGCGCACAGTCACGCGCAGAAAGCTAGATAATGCAAGAGCCGAACAAAGTCACCTGTGCTTGCCCTCACTGTGGCCGCACGTGGGTTGCGGTCACTAAGGCACCTGGCCCGTATTCGCGCTTTTTCTTTTCCAGCAACGTCGCTACCCATCGCAAAAAATGTGTTCATCAGACACCACAGGAGCGCAAGCGGCAAGCCCTACGCGACGAGCGACGCTGGAAGTTGCAGCCTCTCAAGAACACGCTATGCACCATCAACTGGTCACATCAAGGCATGTTGACCGACGAGCAGCGCCAGGAGCCAACAGAATGAACATCATCGAAAAGTGCAACCCAACAACCAACCTGGACGATTTGCAGCGTATGGCAAGAATGTTCGCTGCCTCTGGCTATTTCGACGCCAAGGGCGCTATCGAAACGCAAATCGCGCAAATCGCCACCAAGATGCTGGCAGGCGCAGAACTTGGCTTTGGCCCCTTCGCCAGCGTCAACGGAATTCAAATCATTCAGGGCAAGCCCAGCATCGCCGCAACCTTGATGGCGAGTGCAGTTAAGGGCAGCGGTCGCTATGACTATCGCGTACGCGAGATGAGTAGCGACCGCTGCTCTATCGAGTTCTTTGAGCGTATCGCCGATAAAAAAGAAAGCATCGGCGTTAGTGAATTTACAAGAGAGGATGCCGCAAGGGCTGGCACGCAGAACATGGTGAAGTACGCGCGCAACATGCTTTTTGCACGCGCTATGTCCAACGGCGTGAGATGGTTCTGTCCTGACACTTTCTCTGGCAGCGCGGTTTATGTGCCAGAGGAATTTGGCGCAGAGGTAGACGGCGACGGCAACATTGTCAGTGCAATGCCGCGCCACATCGACCCCAGCACCGGCGAGATTATGGCCAGCGACGCAGACGAGGGCGACGCCCTCTTCACGCCAGAGCAGCGCGAGTCCCCGCCACACCAGCGCATGTTTGGCCAAGGCGCGTCGGCATTTGGCCCCGATTGGGACAAGGGCGCGCGGGCGTGGCTGTGCCAAAATTGGACGGAAAAGGTCGCCAAGACCGAGCCGCGCGACAGCGCAGCGCAGTTGAGCGATGACGAGAAAGACATTTTGGCAGATTACATCCGCGACAACCTGGCGGGGCTGCAAACCAGTTGGCGCAACCACAAGGCCGCCATGCTGCAATCGACCGGCGCACGCGCGCAGCAGCCCGCCACCAACAGAGAGGCGGTGCTCGCATGAGAGTGCAAACATACTACAATCGCGTCGAGCGGATCGTATATGAGTTTGATGCTGGAGACATTCAGCGTGCTTTGTCGGAGATGGCAAAAGTACACTATGTACCAGGCTGGCGCATCGAGTTTGAGATCGTGGACGACATCGCTACGCTTACGCGAATTTTTGAAGGGCCGAAAACAGTGGCGGAGGAGGAGGCTAACGATGGCAGTCAGTGACGCGCCCCATTGCCCCGCGTGCGCGGAAGCGTGCGAGTGGCAATTCTGTCACAAGTGCAACGGCGATGGCGGCTACTGGACGATTTGCCCCATTTGCGACGGCGATGGCGGCTACTGGCAATGCGCCAATCATCACAATGCCGATCCGATTTATGCGATTGAATGGGAGATAAACGATGTCAAGTAAACAGGTTTGGAAACCAGTGGAAACTGGGTATTCGTATCTTTGCGCCTGCGACGACTGCATAGAGGACGACAGTTTTTGGCAGCACAAAGTGTATGTCGATCAGGATGAATTGGGTATAGGCTACGAAGACGAAAGTGACGAGGGGAAATGCGTTTATCTCCCTGGCAATCTTCGTCTCTGCCAACTCACGGACGCCGCGCCACTTGTGCCGGGGGCGTGGATTGAGACACAGAACGATACGCTGCTGCAACATGCAGCACAGGCCGCGCTTGGCTGGATTGACGACATCTACCCGCCCGACCTGTTCGACGGCAGCAGCGGCGATTTTGGAGAGGAGCAGATTGTCGCCATTCGCGAGACGTTGCGCGCCGCGCTGCAACGCCCACCCGCCAACGCCTAGCCGCAAAACGAAAACGCCGCCGCTACTCGCACAGGGTGGCGGCGGCGTTTTTGTTTAGCGCGTTAATTTAAGGTTTGATTTCGATGCTACCTATAGACAATTTCAAAATTGTCTGCTATAATCAAGACATAATTGAACGCAGGCGCACACGAGACGCAGGCGCACACGAGACGCAGGCGCACACTTGACCAAAGGAACCGAACGTGATTATCAGCAGCCAACACACCACCAATGAAGAAATCGTAGAGCAGTACATCGAACGTATCAAGAGTGGCGAATCCTTTGTTGCTGTAATCGCCACTCTTGAGAGTGACGAGCTTGCTGATTTTGACATCACGGGCATCATGGTTGACGGTCATCATCGCCTAGAAGCCTACCGCCGATTGGGTTTGACAATTGAGTTCGTTGAAGCCAGCTTCAACTACCAAGCCGAACTCGACCACATGGGCGCAGAAGATTTTTTGGCCGCTCACTGGAATGATGGCGACTGGCACAACATTAAGACTGGCAGCAACGTTTTTTAATCCACTATCCACACCAAAAGGAAATTTTTATGAGACAATCAGGAATACATAGGCTCCCGATGATATTGATTGGCAACGCGGCACAGCGGCATTGGCGTGGCTTGCCGCGATGGAAGGCGATGACGCGGCGCAGCCCTGACATCTTCGCCGGGGCTGGCTGCCTCGGCGTTTTTGTTTAGCGCGTTAATTTAAGGTTTGATTTCGATGCTACCTATTGACAATTTTGAAATTGTCTGCTATAATAAAAACATAATTGAACGCAGGCGCACATGAGACGCCTAACGCACAGAGAAAAGGAAACAATCATGAACACCACACAGATTACAAAGATTTTGTCTCTCATCGAAGACGGCGCCACGATTAAGATGGCTGTGGGTGATGGTGCTGTCGTTATCTCGGCAGCAGTGGGCGGAAATGTTACGTTCGTCTGGAGCCAGCCCGGAAAACTGGGCTACAGCAAATGCTACAGCCGCCAATGCGGAATAGCTCAACTATCGCTACTGAGTGGCGATTAGCCCCACCGACCTGGGCAGGTCGCAAAACTGCTCGGTGTCTGACCGGAAATTGACCGGCGCTGAATGAGGCCAGAAGGCCGAAACACCGACACGCACACGAGGAACGTACGAAAATGATCGCTTTGATGAACAAACGATTTCCGATATCGGCAGAACTGATATCGGCGGCCGGTATACCCGCCGAGGCCGAACTGAGTAAGTCCGGCGCTCAGAAGTTATCCCTGGCGCACGCAGAACGCCGTTTTTTCTACGAAGGTAACGGTACTTTTGTAGATATAACGGTTGGCCGCACACGCGGCACTTACGAACAGGTTTTCGGCGCAATTGCCCAGAGCGAGGCATTTTGGTCCGAGAAGCGCGCTAACGCCGCTCATGATCAGAGCGGTCACGAGTACGATAATTTTTTTCATCATTCAGATTGAGAGAGTCTCAAAATGAAAATAAAAAAAGTTCTGTATTACGAGTTCCTAATTTTTTCATGGGGTGCGGTAGTTGGTGCGATAGTGAGCGCGTTGATGAGTGGCTCCTACTAATCCACACCGACCTGGGCAGGTCGCAAAACTGCCCGGTGTCTGACCGGAAATTGACCGGCGCTGAATGAGGCCAGAAGGCCGAAACACCAAAGGAAAAGGAAAAAGAAGATGACCACTATCACCTGCCAGTACACGAACTTTATGTTCGAAGCGGCCAGCTCTCGCAGTAAAAACCATCCCCTGGTTGCTAAGTTCCTTGTTGAGGCAAGCAAGGAACTAAATGTTCGACCGATGGCTTATAGAAAAGCAAAAGAATTGCTTGCTGAAGCCATCGGCCAATTCGAAGATATTGAAGAGTTGATGAGCGCCGTCAACGCCGCTTATGCCGACTGGCGCACCGGTGCGCCACAACGCAAGGTGTTAAGCTACAAGGAGCGGCGCGACATGGGCAACGCCCAAATGCGCGCATTTGACCGCAGCCGTCACGGTGACCGTGACAGAGAAATCAACGACCTGGACGACTTCCGCACCAGCGGAAGTAGCGGCCAGTTTTACAACGAGGCCGAACTCTGAACCAGTCGCCACCACTCGACTTGGGCAGGTCGCAAAACTGCCCGGTGTCTGACCGGAAATTGACCGGCGCTGAATGAGGCCAGAAGGCCGAAACACCAAAGGAAAACGAAAATGAACGGAAAAATCACTATCTTAAACGTCAACACCAAGCCAATGTCCGGCGGTGCACGTCCCGGCGCTGGCCGCAAGCCGGTCGACCCGGATGGCGACACCGTGCGTCTAACGGTGCGCCTGTCCCAGCCGCAAATTGAGTGGCTGAAAAGCAAGAGTTCAAACGCTTCCAACGCCGTGAGAGCGTTAATCGACGAAGCAATGCAAACGCTTTGATGGTGTCGGTTGACCATAGCCTCGCCACACGCTGGAGTGATTACTCTCCCCGATGAATCGGGGAGAGTAATCACGAATGTCCCAACTGGCAGTTTCTCCAATTGAGCCAATGCTTCCCAACTCTCCAAGACGATTGGCGGCAATGTCCAGGTCGCGCAGTTCCGCCGCTGGCAATCACCGTAGCAAAGTCGGTGCAGAAGGGCATGGGTGCAAATCCCTAGAAGCCCCCTGATTCATTAGGGGGAGCCGTCACCTCCTATCAAGAAAACGAAATTGGGCAGTTTGTCTATTGACAAACGTATAGCAATGTGCTATAATCAAAACATAATTGAACGCAGGCGCACACGAGACGCCTAACGCACCACTAGCCAAAAGGAAACAAATCATGAACACCTCAGTAAAAGTTACCGCAGACGCCGCCCAAACATTCGCCGCCTTGTACGACCGCATGGTTGCCACCGCAACACCCGCCGCTTATCAACGCAAGGCGGCCTGGGATCGCAGCGAACTAGCACAACAGCCAGAAACGCAAGATTGGGATTTTGACAACGTGCGTCTCTTTACATTCTATCAGGACGTACGCAACGACGGCCTGACGCACGAGGCAGCAATTGTCAAGGCAGAAAGCCAGATTCGCTAATAATCATGGCAAAAGAGCAACTCAATCTCCGTGTTAGTCTTTTGACCCGTCGCCAGCTAGATGAGTTGGGCGGGCGATGGGGTACAACCCAAACCGAAACGCTGACTGTCATTATCGACAGAATGTATCAACAGGAGACAAAGACCATGACCACTCAAGCGACCAGCATAGCTAACTCAGGTAGTTCAATTTGTAATTACTGTGGCGTGGAATACAACGCCATGTACGGCCACCACATCTGCAATGTGGACGAATTGAAAACGCTCATCAACCAAGAACAAACCATGACCGACGAGCCGGATGAGCGCAACATCGCCAAGCTGGAAGCTCGTATTCAGGAGGTTCGCGACTTTCACAGGTCGCATAAGAAACACGTAAGCGAGTTGAGCAATAGCATTTCGTCATAGCCGAGTTGGTGGGGTGGGTCGTAATAGGGTGCCATTATTTTTGGCACCCTATTTTGGTACCCTATTTTGGTCAATTATCGCGTTTCCTGGCTCGGCCCCTGTTGCTCCCTTACGTGTTTGTATCGTCATAGCCAACGATGAATGTGCCAATTTGAATGTCATTATTCGATGTGGCTGTCCCTGTCACCTTTAGCACGTTGGAGCTAGATAGCGTGAGAGCCGATGGGGTTGTTATGGTTGCTGAAACATGAGTGCCACCTGTGGTCGAGTATCCATAATCTACCGTCCAGATTTGCGTTGCTGCTCCGGTACGCAAGCACCTTGCCCTTATCTTCCAGTACGCAGTGACGGATACTGGCAGAGTCCAAATAATAATTGACTCACTACCCAGCTTTAGCCGAATTTCTTTGCCATTTACATTCGATGTAATCGTTCCGCTTGCTTCAACCCACAAGCTCTGATTGTTCACCGCCAACGTATTCGCCGGCACAGTGTAGCTGGCTAAGTCATCTTCGCCCGTCCCTACATTGCCCGCTACCGTCGTCGTCACATACAGCACCCCACCTAAGGCCGCGTCGTTCGTGGACGTGCCAGCCTTGACGCCGAGCACAGACGCACCGCCAGTCGCTACACCAAACAGCACTTTGCCCGTCGCATGATCCATGACGAGGATATTGTTAGTAAGGACACCGCCTGCATCGGTCACTGAGAGAAACTTGGTAATGCCCTCGTTAGTGTTCAGTTGCATCCATTTTAGATCCGCCCCTGCGCCCGTATCGATAATGTCAAACGCAGCATCGACGGAGCCGCGTGACACAATGCGCCCGTATGATTTACCGCCCACCTGCAACAACGACAACACTGTTGACGTGTGCGTAAACGTCGGGGTCATCACCGCAGGTGTATCCGTGTTGACACCGACATAACCATACGCATGATCCATGACGAGGATATCGTCAGTAAGGACACTGTCTGCATCGGTCACTGAGTAAAACTTGGTAATGCCCCCGTCAGTGATCAGTCGCATCCATTTTAGATCCGCCCCTGCGCCCGTATCGATAATGTCAAACGCACCATTGACGGAGCCGCGTGACACAATGCGCCCGTATGATTTACCGCCCACCTGCAACAACGACAACACTGTTGACGTGTGCGTAAACGTCGGGGTCATCACCGCAGGTGTGTCCGTGTTGACGCCGACATAACCACGGGCATCCTGGACAAACACGCCCAATACGCCTGCGTCATCCTCCATCCGCAACCCTGCCGCGCTATTGGCGCGCACAATCGGCGCATCTACACGGCTGCTGAAGGTGTTGACCGCCGTCCACGTATTCGCCGAGGCAAGCAAACCATAGAGCGTGTCGAAATAGGTCTTGAGAAACGCCTTAAAATTCGTAAGGGTCGTGCGCTTGGGCGCGTCCGCCGCTGCGCTGTCGGTGATGACCACCGCGTCGGCATCCACAGGCGTTACTTTGGCAGCCAACGCCGTAATCGCCGTGCCTGTCACGTCGGCTCCACTGGCTACGTTGATAATGGTTCGCACGTTGGTAGCGGTCAAGTCCTCAGGAACGCCCGTGGATGCCGTAATGCGCCCCTTGATGGTGTTCTGCGCCATGTTCGCAAGTTTGGCGTTGGTCACGTTGGCATCAAGGATTTTGGCCGTTGTCACGGCATTGGCGGCAATCGTGGTTGCTCCGTCGGCCACACTTGTTACGTCGCCCGTGTGGTTGGGATGGACATACAGGTTGTAAAGCGTGTCGAAGTAGGTCTTGAGAAATGCCTTGATATTAGTGTATGTCGTGGCCTTAAATACATTCGCCGCCGCACTATCGACAATGACTGAACTGTCAGCATCAACGGGTGTCACCTTGGCCGTAAGCGTGCTGATGTTCGTGCTATCGAGTGTTTTATTGGTCAGTGTTTGAGCGTTGGTTGTACCGACAACCGCACCCGTCGCGCCATGCGCCGCGGTCGCCGCAATGTGCGTGTCTACCTGCGCGTGCGTGTTTGTGCCGATGTTACTGAGCGTGGTGTGGTTGATCTGTGCGCCGTCACCGCCTAGATGGTCATGAGCATTGCCGTTGGTCACGCCAACATCCGCAAACTCCACACCGGTAACCGCCGCTTTGACGCGCAAGACGAAGCCGCCCGCGCCCGTGTAGGTCGCTGGCACGTCAGTATGCGCGGTGAAGGGATGAGGCAACACCCCATACTCGTCGGGCTGCCCTGTGTCGCCTTCGAGCAAAGCGTCCACTTGCCCATCCAAAGCCAGGTCGCCATTGTGTAAACGTATCATCTGCACAGGCAGATTGGCGCGCAGTGGTACGCGCCCCTTGCCCGTGTTGGGCAGGTCGATGATGGTTCCGCTGTCGAGACGTATCCACACGTTCGCAGGGCGACTTTCGCACACGACGGTGACTGTGCCGTCGGCGTTGACGCGTCCTAAAGTACCCAGGATGCGCTCGTCCCTTACTTTCTTGATTACCCTCGATAACGCTTTGGTTAGGCGATTATTGTTCATGGAAGGTTAGCTCACTTTCGGCAGCGCGAAGCCATTGCCATGCCCGTTGCCCCACGCGCCGCCCGATAGCACGCTAGACAAGTTGCCCTGCTTGTCGAGCAACGTAGCAAACTTGTCGAGCGTGAGTTGGATAGTCGTCGCCGAAAGCGCGCCAAAGCTGCGCACCACCACCCACTGCTCCACGTCCGGCGGCCACCCGTTCGGCGTGTTGTACGGGCAGACTGACGCCATCGCGTCTGACGCGCCGCTGCTGTACAACAGGCTCCAGCTTGCTCCCTGGTCAAATGATTCAAGCAGGTCATACTTGCCATCCGTGCGCTTCCACCAGCACAGGATATGCGTGTTATCAAAAGTGCGCTTGTTGGGCCGCCATCTTCCCGAAGCTGCTACATAGCCGCTGGGCGTGGTCAATGCCGCCCCCGTATCCCACTCGTCAGTGCTTTTGTAGAGCTTGGGGAGTTCGGCGGTGCTGCCCGCGTTGCGTATCAGATAGGTCGGGTCATTGGCGGCGGGGAATGGATTGAGCAAGCCGCCCACGTCACTCTCGCGCGTCGGCGCGGCAATCGTGTACTCCTGCGTCCAGGTATGGCCCAAATCGACAGATTTAAAGACTGCGGTGGTTGATGTGGTGCCCACGCGTGGCGCGTGGCGCAGTGCATAAATCGTGCCAGGAGCCGAGCGGAAAATGTTGAGTGCGTATGGACCCGCCTGGTAAAAGCCGTTGAGCGTCCCCAGCCGCGAACTAATAAAGGCGTTCATATCTACCTGCGTCCAGTTTTGCCCATAATCGTGCGTATGCCAGAAATAGGCGTGTTCATAAGTATCGCTTGTCGAATCATTGACATTGGGGCCGGTGACGACAATCAAATAACCAGGCTCCGACGCATAGTTGTACATGCTCTTGAACACGTGCGCTGCCACAGGATGCGCTACCTCGGCGGCAATCACCGTCGCAATCGCCAGCTTGCTTGTCCAACTCGGCGTCGTCGCCAAAATGTCAGCACACCAAAACACAGCCGTTGAGGTAAGCAGCCACATGCCCACAGTATCGGCGTCCACATGCACATATTGGCCGTCGATGATGCTGCCGGTGATTCCCGTATCGACCCTTGCCCACACGGGCGATGCCGCCTGCAAATCCATCGTTCGCAAAACGTCCGTGTCGTCCCAAAGCACATACGCGCCGATGTTGCCATAAAAGTAAGCAGGGTCGCCATCCACAGGCGGAACCCACACAACAGGCGCAGGCTGCACGCCCACCGCAGGAACCGTCGGCTTCACCACTGTCTGCCCCGCCACGCCCACCGTCTCAATCTCCAGCGTCAAATCAATCGTGCGCGCCAGCCCCGTCTTGGTGTGGTTGTAACGGACGTTGATTTCTTTGGGCAAGCCCTTGGCGGCTGTGAAGGTCAGCCCGCGCTGCGCCGCCGTTGTCGCGCTCATGGTAATCGTCACCCACTCTTTCCACGCTGGTTCAAGCTCACGCCAGGGAGCCACAGAACCCGCCGCGCTATCATTCTGCACGAGCGTAATCGTCAGCAGCCCCAGGCGGCTATTGGCGCGCGCATAGCGATGCCCGGTGGCGGCGTTGAGCGCGGCTTGGCTGATTGCTAACTGCTCGCCCTGCGTCATCTCGCCTACACCCTGTCCAGGCGTGTCCCCAGGCGCAATGCTAAAAACCGTGCCAATCGGCTGCGTGCTGCCCGTCAGCACCGCACCTGCACGTAGCCAATGCGCGCGCGGCGCGCGCTGATAGGTAAAGCGGATGTCGCTCCACTCATTCTCGTCGATGGCGGCTTGCACAATCGCCGTGCGCGCGGCAACGTCCGCCAGCATCGGGTCTGGCACAATGCGAATCGTCCCCGCGCGGTCACAGGTCAAGACCCTATCCGGCACGAACGCTCTTGCGCGCCTGTCTACCTGATTCCACAGGCTGTCGCCGTCGGAGGACAGCAACACAAACGGATACGCCGTTGCCGTGCCAGTAAAGATAAAATCCGCCACGTCGAGGGCCGTCGAGTGCCATTGCAGCAGATAGTGAATATATTTGTACAGGTTGGGCGTGGTCATGTAGTTCCACGTGATTGCAGGTGTTGTGCCCACGACGCGCGAGGCATCATCCGCCAAGCTCTGTGGAAAACCGGGTAGTGTGTCCAGACGCGCCGCCACGTCGAGGATGGTCAAGGTCGTGTCACGTTGCAAACCATACTTGCCCGCGCCGGATGTGGTGTTTTCGGTATCCAGCCAGCCGATGATCAGCATGTGGTTGCGGTCGGCTGTGCCGGTCGGCTCAAATTCCCAAATCATGGCGAGTGTGCCGTCAGGATAAGTAGCGCGCGGCATGTCCGCCAATGCGCGCACGCTCATTGTCTGCCCCTGCTCGGTGACGCGATGGCTCTCAATCTGGAATCCATTGAACGAGGTATCAGCGGCAGGGTTGCGCGCGTAGACGGGGCAATAGGCGGTGTGTGTCTTGCCGTTGCTGTCGGTGACGGTGAGCGACACATACCTAAACCCAGCGGGGAAAGTGGCCGTGATATTGTTGCTTGTCAGTGTGCCAACCGTTAACGTACCCCCGGCAATGTCCCACAGATAGCCTGTAATTGTTGCTCCGGTTGCGACCGCAAAGCTGTTTATGCCATTAAAAAGAACGGTAATCAGCCCTGTCACGCTGTCAATCGTGGCGGCAAAGCCCTGCCCGCAATTGGCAACCGGCGGCGGCGTGGTTGTGCGCCATTCGACGGCCAAATTGCTATCCTTGAAGATCACCCCCGCCGGTGTGAGGTAGGGAATTTTGGCCCAAACGCGGCGGTCATTCCAAACGGTGACATAGGCGTTGTCCACGACAGAGAGTTCGCCATCATGCGTACCATAGGACGAGCGGCCCACAAAAAGCGAAGCCCCCGCGCCATCGCTGCGTATCCGCCCGCGCCCGTAATCGTCCAGCCCCGCCGCGCTGCCCAAGAGCAGAGTCATGCCTGCTTTGGTCGCGACGACGCTGCCCGCCGTCACCCCATCCACCGACAAAACATCAAGGGGATACGTCGCCGCCACCACGTTGACACGCGCCGCCAAGACGACGGCGGGTTGCAGTAGGTACATTCGCGGCGTGATAGGCGCGCGGCCCACGAGCAGCGTGAGCGCGGAAGCGGTATTGGAATAGGCGCTGTTGCCATCGTTATTGACAGCGCGGATACGGTAATAATAGGTTGTGTTGGTGGCTAGACCTGTGTTGCTGTACGTCGTCGCATTGGCGGCTGGCGAGTTGATCAGCGTCCAACCCGTCGTGCCATTGGGCGAACGCTCAAGCTCAAAGTTTAGCTCATTTAGGCTCAGATCGTCCCACCGAAGATCAATCCTTGAGGCGGTAATTGCAGTAGCGACCAAATTAGCAGGTGCAATCGGTGGAGCCATTAGGGTTGCACCCGGATATCTTTCAGGATGATCACGAAATTCCTAAAGAAATAGTTGGAGCGTTCGCCATCTGTACCAATTTGAGGCAGCACCGCAACGGCGTTCCTGATAATCCAGTTATAGCGTTCATCCTGCACGTAGACCGACACGTTGGCTGTGCTGGCAGTGGTGAGTCCAAATTGAGCAAGTAGCGCCTGATATTGCGCCACCGTCTCGATCATGTCCCATTGCAACTCGACATGCGGCAATTCATCCACCACGATACCACTCGCTGCAAAAGAACGGCGTCCATGCTGATAGCCTACCGTGCGCGGCTGCGGCTCGATGACCACCAAGCTGCCTAATACAACGTTGTGGGTTAAGGCTGCGCGATACGTCGTCATTGTTCCATCTCCTCCAGCAACGTGGCAATCTGATCAACCAGGGCTTGCTGCGACTGGTTTGGCTGCTGATAGATGTTAAAGGTGTTGCCGCTGATTGCGCTGCGCCCTTGTGATTGTGTCCAGCCCTGGGCTGTTACGGGCGCGACGGATGGCGTGGTCAGGCGCGGGAACCCTCCCGGCGTAATCATGGAGTTCTGCGCCTGTGGCCCCATTAGCGACCCGCCAACGTGGTTCATGTATTTGTCCCATAGGCCCTCTAGCCATTTCTCTTTGGCATCAAGCGCATTTTGCCAAGCTACATTTCGCACGCCCAAAGCCAGCAAAGCCTCTTGCGCTTCGGTGTCCAGTTGCGCGCGTTCCGCCGCCGCGTGCCTATGCAGTTGGGCGATGCGCTCGCCGTGCGCCGTATCCATCTGCGCCAACTGGTCAACATGGTCTTGCGCGCGGTCTTGGGCGCGTAGGGCGCGGTCTGCATCCTCTTGTGCCTTGCGCTCCTCAAAATCAGCTTTCATCTCCTCGATGCGTAAGGCGTCATTTGCGCGCGCTTCGCTCAACTGGCGGTCGTAGGCTTCGCGTGCCCGCTGGTTACTGTCAGCAAGCGCCGCCTCTTCGTCTTTGACGCGCTCGGCTAACTGTTCCTGCAACTCTTTTCGCTGTTCGTCGTGGGCGTCTTTGGCTTCCTTCTCCTGCTCGGCAAAGTTGCGCTGTAGCTCGTAAACCTGTTGGGCGTCAAGCCTGCCAGCGGCGTCCATTAGGTCGATAGCGTGCTTCGCGGCGGCTTTCTCGCGATCCTTGTTGTAATCCTCGTCTAGTTCGGCAAGCCGCTGGTTGCTCTCCTCACGCGACTCGGCAATACGCTTGTCACTCTCGCGGCTGGCATCGCCCAAACTACGCGCTAACTCCTCGGATGCCTTCGCTTCGCGCCGCGCCGCTTCTTTCCACACATCGGCAACGGCGTCTAGCTGCTCTAGTTCAGCGCGCAGGCGGTTGCGGTTAAAGTCGCGCTCCTCGCGTGCCACACCCTTTTGATAGCTGCGGATGGTGTCGGCGCGCTGGCGTCCATAGTCGCTCTCCGCCGAAATGATGTCATCGTATAGCCGCTTGTTGAGATTGCTGACGCCGCGCGCCCAATCCAGTTTGGCTTCGGCTTCGCCCTCAATGATGGAAGGCACACCCACACCGCCCCTATTGGCGTTGCCCCGTGCGCGGTCACTGACGCCGCTACCACCCGCGTAGTCAGGGCTGTACGTGCTGTTGCCCAGGATGTTCTGGAGTCGTTGCCATTGCTTGATAAAGAAATCGAGCTTTGCAATTTCGGTGTCGAGCTGATACGAAAGAAAAGCAAAAAAGTTAGCGAAGGCTTTCCCCGCGATGTCCAGTGGCCCTTGCGCGGTCTGCCCTATTTTCAGGTTCAAATCTGCCCAGGCTTTGGCGGCTTTTTCCATGCCCGTGGCAGCCCCTACGCCACTTTTAGTCAGCCCGCCATAGCGTTCAATGGCCTGTTCCAACACAGCGTTTTGGTAAGCAATTTTGTCAGTCAAATTGCTGTCGGCAGCGGCTAGTTCATCGGCGCGGACGCGCACCTTGTCATACTGCAAGCCAAGTTGGTCAAGTCTCATGCCGCGCTGCGTGAATAGCTCCAGAATAAGATTCTGGGTGGTATAATCCTGGGTCGTGCCCATTGCAATCGAGATGCCGCGTATCGCCGCCGCAAACTTTTCGAGTTCCTGGGCATCGTCGGCAAAACCCACCGCCATCAACTTTGTGACATTGCTCAACGCGGCGGAATCAGAGACAATGCCACCTGTGGCCTTCTGGTAGACTTGCAGCAAAGAATTTAAGCGGGTTTGCGAACCGGCAAGGTTGGCAGCGGCGATGCCCTGACGGTCATAGGCGGTTGCAAGCGCTTCGGCGGAAACGGCGGCGCGCGCCAGTTGTGCAATCGCCCCTACGCCCAAGCTCAAGCCAAATGCACCCGCCAGCCCGCGCACGCTGCCCGCTAACGCGCCAAAGCTCGACGCCGCCTTGTTGGTGCTGGTATTGACACCCGCCATCGCCGAATTGATGCCAGCCGCGACCTGACGCATCACCGCAGGCGCTTGTTGTGCCTGCGTGGTGTTTATAGTGATGGAGCCTTGTGCGGCCCCTAAATTTGCGCCACCACAGGCTACGGCCATGCGCTTACGTCCTTTGTCAGTCTCGCGCTACGTCAATTGTCAATTGTTGCCGAGTTGCCATTGCGCGAGCCTGAAAGCAAACTATTCGTTGTCAAGGAGAATCTCATGTACGCGCTTCAACCCGAAAAGAAATCAAGTGGCTGCGGCAAAGCCCTGGCTACCATTGGCGTCTTTGCCCTGTTCGTGATTGGCCTACTCGTCCTTGTGCTTGTTGTCGCCTTGAATATGCCAAGCTATGCCGATACAGCCCCGTCTACGCATCGCATCGTATACAAAGTCACCACCGCCCGCGATTGGGGCGGCTGCTACGGCTTCGATGTCACCTACGAGATGCCAAGCGGCACATCGCAAAAATCAGTAAGCATCTGTGACGGCGCACGCACCGCTATTGTGGATGAGCGCAACGCCAAGCGCGGCGACTTCGTTTATCTCGCCGTACAGAATGATGAACAGTCCGCCCGCATTGGCTGCGAAATTCACATTGACGGCAAACTCGTTCACCGAACCTACTCAGAAGGCCAATATGTGATCGCCAGTTGCAGCGGCTCAATTCCCTAATTAGGCTCACACCGGCCTGGCCTCTGGCCCTACATAGGCATACCGCCTGACGCCTGCCATTGCCATCAGCGCCGCTAGACCGCCCGCTTGCGTCTGTGCGCGCTTGCGCGGTTCAGGCAACGGGCGTGGCAAACGAAACGCTGGGTCAAGGAGTTGCGATAACGTGTACAAAGGCCGGTACTGCGTGTCTTTGCCCACTGTCACCTTCTCTCTTTCGCCCAGCGCATTTTCAATCGTGACGCCAAACCACAGCACGGCTCCGTCTACACAGTAAGCCGCAATGCTATTTGTTTCCGCCAGGTCATCACTCGGTCGTCTGTGGTACATTTTCAGCGACAGGTAGGCTGACCACATTAGCTTCCTGTTCAGGACGAAAGGGGCGCAGTTCTCTTGCAAACCCAAAGGCCAGGTCAAAAGCCCACGCTTGGTCAACCAGTGGCACATCTGCGATTGACATTTCATCGTCCGTTGTTGGTTCGTCTACGATGCGCGGCTCCAGAAACACTTCCTCGCAGCAGACTTTCAAGCTATCGAGAAATTCAATGTTGTGTTCCTCTTTGTCGCGTAGGGTCATAAAGGCATCAATCCTGTCGGCTGTCACCCCCCCGTAGATCGCCTCGTTCACGAAGGAGAGCAGCACGTTGGGCAGACTGCCACGCCGTAGCAAGGCCGCTGCCCCCACCACGCGCACGCGGTAGTTATTGCCGGATGGGAAGGGCAGCACTACGCCCTGTTCGCGCATCTGGCGCATTTGTTTGCCCAACGTCGGCTTGAGTTCTTCCTCTGCCATAATTTTGGCGCAAGGGTACGCCCCGATTCATCGGGGTGGGGAATTGCGCCCTGCTCCTGCATCCCCTGAATCTGTCAACAATCTGACACGATAAACAACCTCAAAACGTGGTACACTACATCTGTGCCAAGACACTCTGGTACGCCAGAGGTAACGGCTCAAGCGCACCTTAACAAGTGAATGTTGTGGGTTGCACGGACTAAGATTCTCCGTGTGTAAAACATTCAGAACCGAGAGTAAGTTACCTCTCGCAATCGCTGCTAGATTCGTCTAGCAGGGCGTCTCTCAGTACGCCAAACGTCTCGTACTTAGCAGAGTATCGCTAGGGTGACAGAGACAAGCTCCCCGCTTTTAAGGGGGAGTAACTGACAACTTCTCCTTAGCTCAGTGCCGCGATATTGGGCGGCGGGAAGGTCGTAATCTCTACGCTGGTTGGATGCGTGATGATATTGACCACGCCATAGGTGTCGTCGTCAACCAACTGGCATGTGACTTCGGGAATCACAAACGCGCCATACTCCAGCATCGCCAGCGTGAAGTCGCTCATCAGCTTGACTTTTGGACAATAGACCCACGTATCCCCCAACCCCTCTGCCGCCTCAGCCTTGCCAATGATGCCAAAGTACGGCATACGGTCGCCGCCTTTGATACCCTGTTGAATCACGCTGGAGATGGTGGTATTGACGCGTCCCAACATGATCGCCAGCGCCACAGGACTTACACCGCCAAAGCGAATCTGGCATGTGCCGCCAATCGCCAATGCAGCGGTGGCGGTAATGCGGTTGTCGCCCGTGAGTTGTGCCTGTATAAACTGGATCGTGACGCCCATCATTTGCACGCTCATAATGTCCACAGCCGTGCCGGAATAGATTCCGGCACTAGCCCATGTCTGAATTTTGCAATCCGTCAAACCAAATTGAGGACTGCCCTGGTCGAAAGGCATGCTGTTTATTCCCCTCTCGCCTTGCGGCGTCTAACTCCTAAGCCAAAAAATTGCGTAGTCACTGCGTTCCACGTTTGCATCCATTTCGATGTCACGTGTCGGCTGTATGTCCAGCGCCCAGCGGCACACGAAGCCGCCTAGCTGCTTGCCCTGCAAGAGCGTGTACACACGCGCCAACATGCTCTTAATCGTGGCGTAGCCGCTGTCTTCGTACCCCCAAATCTCTAGCATGTCCCGCGCGCCTGTGGTGCGTGCGGCGTCGTCGGCAATGTCGCCAAACGGCACGCTCGTTCGCAGCTTGAGCAAGAGGCACGGCTTGATAATGCCGTTGGTGAAAGCCGTTGGCGTGTTGGTGCGGTTGATGCCCATGCGCCCCGTTTCGTCGAAGTCATAGATACCCCCTGTGGCGAGTGCCAACAAAGTGGCATCTGCCTCTAGGATGGTCTTGGCATTGGCGAGGCTCACGCTTGCGGTTGGCATTATCTAGCTTAATCTCGTTGCGATGTCGGAACGACTGACAAAACGGCCCGTTGCCAGATTGCGGAAACGCGATGCGCTGCCAGAAAAGGTAAAGCCAGAGAGCGCTCCGCCTGCCAACGCCCGTTGCAGTTTGTCCATGTACTTGACACCAAAGACATCAATCGCCCTGGCGATAATGGCAAAGCGCCCACCATTGGCAATCTCCAGCCACAACCCATAATCCACACCATGCGCTAAGACGATGCTGCCGACTCCCTCAACAGACGCATTCAGGCACGTCCGCGCCGCACCCGTGCGGTCTTGCCACGGCGCATTGGCTTTTGCCCATTCTTCCATCTCGCGCGCGTTCTGCTCTGCCAATCGCCGTGTCGTCTGGAAAACGGCGCGCGTGTAGGCTTCGGTCATCTGCGGAAGTGTCATGTCAGGCGAAACGTCCCATTTGAAGCCCATCGCTATCCTCTACGTCGAAGCATTACCTGCTCACAGTCGGTATGCCCTGGCAGTACACCTTCTACTTCAAACACTTGGCTGGCAATCGTGAATCTGTCGCCTGGTAGAAAGCCCGCGCCAAACGCCGCGAGCAACATAGCGTCTATTGTGTAGACAATGCCACCTTGCCCTAGCACCTGACTCGGCGCGCCCAGCGTTTCCAATCTCACCGTCTTGGCTGCGACCGTAGACGCCCCGCGCGTAATCGTGCCTGTTGACACGCTCTTGTAGGTGATGAGCAAAGCCAACGCTGCGGCTTGCCCCTCGCCACCTGACCAATTAGTAAACGTTGGCATCAAATGCCTCCCACGCGCTAACGGGCATTTGGATACCATCTTCCGCGCTTGAAGTAGCCGTTATGCTGATAAGCATCAGCAGGGACAGGCTTGTGCCTAGTGGGGACTCCGTTTAGTCCGACGGATAGCACTTGGTTCGCCACACTACGCGACTCAGCCGCCCACAGCGCCACCATCGCCTTGATGTGCTCAAAGGCTTGGCTGCGGCTAACGCTAGTCTGGGCGACTTTGTAGTCCACCCAGGCCGCGCTGTCAGCGAGTATTTGCCTCCAGCCGTAATACACCGCCAGATTGTAATCATTGCCCGCGCGGTCATAGAAGCGTTGCAACTCGTCTTGGCTGAACACGACGCCAAGTGCACCGGCGGCGAGGTCTGCCAACAAGTCAAGCGTCTGTGCTGCGGTCAATGTCGCCATTACGCGTACTCCATTTCTAGCCCTGTCCCGACAAAGGAGGGAACGCCCTCTTGTTGCAGTAGTGCAATCAAACGCCCCGCTGCTATCTCCCACGTCTGGTTGGCACGCAGCCACCTAGCGGCGTTTTGCCCCAACTGGTGCGCCACCCACGGACGCTCATAACAAGCGCGCATCTTGCCCGCCAATTCTCCCCTGTCTACCACGCGCCATTGGCCCTTGATGTGCTTACCGAAATCGCTAATAGGCTGCATTTGCCCCTTGTCTACCACCATCGCCCATTCGCGCGTGTGCCCGTCATCCAGGCCGCTGTGAGCTTGCGTGATGACCGGCAAGCCGCACATAGCCGCTTCCCGGTGCGGCATCCCCCAACCCTCGGTGCGCGAGGGCAGCACCAGGCAATCCGCGCGCGCGTAGAGGTCGCGCATATCGGCTACGTCCTCCTGCAAGAAGGTGATGCGCGGGTCGATGTCGGCGCACTTGTCGAGGATGAGATCGATAAGGTCGCTGCCCCCCGGCCTACACTTGATGATGAGACGCACGTCCTGGATGCCCTCCGTACGCGGGCCGAAGCCTGCGTCCATGAAGAAAGCATCGTAGACTTCGCTCCAGCCTTTGCGCTCGCCGCGATCGGCTAACGTCAAAAAGGTGTAGGGTCGCTGCGGTCGCTCTGTAAGCAGCGCAAACTCTTGCGGGTCTGTGCCGCCCGGAATGACACTGACGGGGCAGTTGATGCCGCCGTCACGAAAGACGGCGGCGTTATGCTCGCAGGGCACAAGCACGCGCTCAATGCCCGCCTCGTTGATAATTTTGGCCCACCCCTTTGGACACTCGCTGCCCTCGGTCATCGTATACAGCCAGTGACGGCCAGGCACTTTCTGCACGTAGTAGGGAGGCAGGCACGAGAGGGTAAGCCCATCCCACGCCATACCCCAGCGTTCGTGCATCCAGGCGGGCGCATTGGCGCTTTCCTCGAAGTGAGGAAAAACGTCCACACCCGCCCGTTGCAACGCCGCCGCCATCCGCGTAGAGAAGCGGCCATAGCCATCGAAGTTACGAGCGTTATACAGAAAGAAGTTGAGCCGCATGGCTCCCCCTACGTGATCGTTGGAGCTACAAAAGTTCCGCCCGCGACGAGATGGCCCACCGTGCCGTTCGTGCGGTCTTGGCCTACGCCTTCGCCAAACTCAAGACCCACGTCCACCTGTTCAATCGGCCAATCCAGGTTTTCACTGGTCTTGGTGACGATAAACAAGCCGAAGCCCTGGTCAGGATGCACGCGCACGGCCAGCGCATTGCGCGGGTCGTTGTCGCCATAGCTCTTGGTCATGCCGACATAGGCGGTGGGGATGCGCCCAGAGGCGACGAGTTCAATCAGCCCCATCGGGCTTTGATACCAGCCGATGCGCCCAATGTCACGTGAGCCGCGTGCGAAGAAGTTGCTGCCAGTGGTAGACGAACCACGATCGATGACCTGGATCGTGTTGTCTACGATGGTCACGAAGTTTGTAAGTACGCTAAACAGCGCAATGTCGGTGCGGCTAACAAGCGCCGTGAAGGGCGCGACATGTCCGTGTTCGGCCAGTTCTAACGCCAAGCCGTCTAACACCGCATCCATTGCCAGCGGCGTCGATAGGTTGTAGCCTTTGAAGTGATCATGCGTGGTAGCAAAGTCTACGCCGTCATAGCTGGGCGGCGTGAAATCGATGTTGCCCCCTGTGCCGCGCACGAAGGGTACGCTGTAGCCGCCCGCGCCTACCGCAATTTCGAGATTGCTGAAAAAGCGTGTCAGCAGCTTTTGCTCAAAGCGCCAGACGCCACGGTTGACGATGGCGGTAATGGCGGCGGCGATCTGCGTGCTGCGAACATCTCTGAAGTAACGCCATGTGCCACCCACTGCCTCGCCGTAAAACTTTAAGGGCAGCATGTGCCCGATGGTCGAGCCATGCACCAACGGGTGTTTTTCGATGTCGGTGAGTTCGGTCATCGGCGTTGTCGTGCCACCGTCCGGGTACTCCATTGCAATCTCGTCGGTGACGTTGAACAGGAAGCCCCACTTGTCCATCAGGGCGGAGTTGGCTGCGCCGAGCGCAAGCGCCACACGGTTGACAAAATCGCCGTAACTGATGCCATCGCGCATCATCCATTGCGCCACGCGTGCGCCGTCTACGCCGGATGGCAATGCTTTGTTTTGAAGGGTAAGCGGCCCTAATACTTCTGCCATGTCTATTCTCCTCTAGCCTATGCGCTGGCCGCTACGGATGTTTGGATGTTGAGGTTGAGTACAATCTGCCCCGCAAACAGCATCCCAGTTCCGACGATACGCGTGAACGCGCCCGCTGTGTCACTCATTCGTCCCACCGTGTTGCTTGCGTAGTACACGACGTTCTCGTCGAGGTCAGTGAAGCCCCCCACCAGCCCGCGAATACACACGCTCAGGGCGTTGTCCACCGTTACGGTGTCCTCGCCGTCATAACTCTCGACGGCGATGCCCGTCACGTTGGCAAGCGTAAGGCTGACGTTGGCGTCGGCATGTTCCCAGAGGCCGCTGCTGTTCTGATAGACCAGGTAGCCGATGGTCACGGTCGCTCCCGCCACACCAGGGACGACAATCGCGCCGTGGCTGGTCAATGCCCGCACGTTGGCGGATACTACTGTCATTTCTGCCATGTCTATTCTCCCTAGATGTTAATGCCCATGCTGGCCATTGCTGCGTTACGCGCCTCTGGTGTGTCCACAAGCGACTTAACTGCGCCAGTGGCTTGCACCCTGCCATTCACTACCGCCGCTGGCCCTGCCAACGCATCGCGCACAATCTCGGCGATGGGGCGAATCCCCTCCCAAGCCTCGGCTGTGATCTCGGCGATGCCCTCGACCGTGTGGTCGTCCGCCATCTTTTCGAGGATGGCGCGACGGAACATGGCGCGCAACGCCGCCAGCTTGTCTTTGCCCGTTTTGCCGTTGGCGTCGGGGGCTGTCTCGCCTACAGGCCAGTCCGTCATCTCTGCGACCTTTTCGTCCACAGCGCGCTCAAACTCGCGCCGCTGGAACTCCTGAACGGTCGTTTCCAAGACGGTGATGCGGTCATCGCGTGCGGCCAGTTGCGATGTCATTTCGCTTACGGTCGCCGTGTCGCTGGGTGTCCACCCGCGTTGAGGTGGTACGGTGGCGTCGCGTAGTTCTTGGATTACTGCTTGTTTGTCTGCCATTGTTGTCTCCATATTCATTTCACTTGTCACGTAGGGAATCGCGCCATAGCCCAACGCCGCGCGTGTGGGTGGCGCAAAATCCAGGCTTTCCAGCTTGAAATTGGTTAGGCGTCTGACACCATCTCGCACCTTTTCAAACTTGCCTTTGCCGTAAATGCTAGTGGCGATTTCCCCGCCGAGCGCCTTGAGCGTGCGAATATGCTCACGCCCCGCACCTGGAGGGCAATAAACCTTTCCCCATAGCGTATTGGCGATGCGTTTTGCGCCCACCCACATGCCCGAAGGCAGCGGGTATGACGTGTTGCGCTCCTCGTCTTTGAGATGGCCGAAGATGCCCCCCGGCTTGTTCTCATTGATTTGCTTCTCAATGCTGCTGACAAGCTCCTCGTCATACAGCAAGCCGTTCTCGGAAATGGCTCCCACTTCCGGCACAATCGGCAAGGTGGCAAAAAATGGTGCGGCGTCAAGCTCCTTGAGCGCCTCCATATCGACACCCGGCGCTATATCCACGTCGGGAAAGTCCCCTCGGAACCGGCCCACGGTGTACTCTCTGATAATTTCTTCTGTCATAGCTACCTCCTCCTACCCGCCGCGACTGGTGAAGCCTGGCTGCGGCTCCTGGTTGCCTGCGCCTATCGCGCCTTGTAAGTCAGCCAAGATGCTGGCCTTAAGCTCCTCATACGCCTGCGGGGACACTTCAATCACGCGCCCGCCGCCGATGGGCAGCACGTAGAAGTCGCCACCCTCTTGCAAGTCAGGATCGCTCCAGACGACGCTGGCGTTACCGCCTGCCGTCTGAAACCCGCCCCGGCTCGTGAAACCAGGCCCCGGCTGCTGGTATCCGCCCCGGCTTGTAAATCCTGGCGCGGGCTGTTGGTATCCGCCGCGACTTGTGAATCCCTGCATCGGTCGTTGGTATCCGCCATACCCGTAGGGCATTTCTTTGACTCCTTCTGGCATTTGCGCCAATACGTCAAGCATCTCGCTCGCCCCAGGCCACCACAGCCCGTAGCGCAGCATCACGCCGTAAAATTCTTCGATGTCATGCAGCGCAAGCAGCGGCTTGCCCAACTCGTCCCACACGCAATGACAAAGCTCATGGTCGGCCAACGCGTCGCGCTGCAACTCATCCAGGCCAGCCCAGGCCTCCAGCGAGAACCACATCGCAAAGTCGAACTGTCTTTCCTCGCCGTCGTTGTCGGGCGTGTCCACCTCGGCAAACGAAATCGTCTCCGCTCGTCTGGGCGCTCGGTCGCGCACCTCAACTTTGATGCGCGCCTTGGCCAAATGCGGATGGTACGCCGCAATCAGCCGTTGCAGGCGGTCGCTAAATTCAGGCGGTGCGTCGCGCAGTTCAGACATGTAATTGCCCCAAAGTGAGAGCCGAATGACAGTCTCGTGAGAGTGGCGAGATAAATGTTCGTGCTATCATGGTGAGATGGACACCTATCTATGTTGACCGAATCCCTCAACGAGCTTGAGGATTTCCTGCAAAACAACGGGTACTCGCTGCACATCTACTGGCACGCGTCCCGCCACGAATGGCAAGCGATGTTTCGCGACGCCTCTGGCGAGAACATTACCGACAGTTACGACACTGATATGTCCACTGCCATCGTCGCCGCCATGCTGCGTGTGATAGACGCCGCGCCGTAACTCTGCTGAGAACAATTTTCGGAACAAAAAAGCGCACCGTTCCGGGTACGCCTGTTGCGTCTATTCCGGTCGGTGCGCCTGTGTGCGCCTAATTATGCAATTGTTTGCTTACGCCTGCACTTATTTAGCGTAGGGCGTTAAGTCTACCTCTATGCGCCGTCCCCTGTCTGTCCAAGCCACTAGATTGCGGCGTGGGTGAAACTCAAATAGGAATCGTCCCGTCTTGGGGTCAAGCACACGCACAAAGCCGCTTTGCGCTTGTGTATCTACTCTACCACAGTTCTGTGTGCTATTCAATACTCCGTAGACGACACACTCTTCGCTCATGCCTTCACCTTGTCATGATAGCGCACGCTGAATGCGCCATCCTCTTGCATCATGCGCGAACCAATCACACGCGCAGGCACGCCCGCCACAATCGCACAGGCTGGCACGTCCTTTGTCACCACAGCCCCCGCGCCGACAACGGCATAGTCGCGCACCGTCACCCCTGGGCAAATGACAGCCCCAGCAAAAATGACAACGTGCTTGCCGATAACCGTGCGCTTGTGGACGGGGTGCTGGTGTTCGATTGGGTCAGCCGCCGAAATGTGCAAGTAACCAATGTCAGGCATCCCGCCGCAAATGATAACGGTGTTGCTGCAAGTGCTATGGTCGCCTATCTCCACATCACCATTGCCCGCGTTGATGACGCTGCCGCTGGCAATGTGGACGTGTTCGCCAATCACGCAGCCGTCACCGCCGTTGATGCGAACGTTCCAATCAATGCGCGCGGTGGCGGCTATGGTAATGCGTTCGGGCTGGTGCAGGTAAGTGTGTTCGTCAACCATGCAGTATCCTCGCCTCCCATAGCGCGATGGGCTGCTCAACGACAATCGACGGGTCAACCCATAGCGTGCGTCCCTGCTCGCGCAAGTGCTGGCACAGGTCAAGCACAGCGCGTTTGTCCATGTGGACAAATGGCGCATCCTCGGCGTGAAACATGAAACAAGTGCCGAAACTATCCACCACAAACGGCTTGTCAGGCTTGTAGCAGGAGTGATAGGGCGCATTGGCCGTGAAAAGCACGCCATCTTTGCGATAGGCCCAAACATCATAAAATTGCGGCGTGCCTGTCAGGTTGATGACAGGCCACGCTGCCACAGGGCATACGCCGCGCTCGGCTTTTGCCACAAGCAAGTTCACCAAGTTGGCGGGCGATGTTATGTCACTCTCATACATCAGTATGTAATCTGCGCCGTCCGCATAGCGAAGGTAATGGTTGGCCGTCACGCTCAAGCGGCGCAAGCGGCTAACCATATCGTCGCCCACAATGCCTGTGCTGCCGATGTCTACCACCGTCACAGGATAGCCAACGGACAGGTCGCGCAACGCTTGCGCCGTGCCGTCTGTGGAATCACCCACAATCCACACCCAGCGCAGGTTGGGGTAGCTTTCGGCCTTTGCAAGTAGATGCGCGGCGCGTTCAGCCAACTGGCGATGCGCGTCGTTCATCCACATGCTACACATAACCACGCGCGGTTGGGTCATTTGCCCTTCTTACCCGCTGGCTTGGGTTTACTCCACACGTCCTGCGTCACCGCCGCTATAAACGCGTCGGGCTTGGCTACTGGCTTTGCCTGTGCTGCCAATAGCTCATTGGTGCGCTTTTGTTCCGCTAGTATCTGTTTGTTTTGGCTGGCGATTTCCTCAAGATAGTTGCGGATGCCGATATACATTCCTTCGTTCATCGTGCCATCATCCTTTCTAATTGCGTTCTACTGCGTTCCTGCTGCATCTCCGGCGTTACTTCGCGCGTCTCCACTGTACAGCGGCAATAGCTATTGCAGCGCGACCGTTCCCCTGGCAGTGGCAATGTGCCAGCCGCTACCCACCCCATCTGTGCATAGCCGATGCAATCAACACAGCTTTCGCGCGCGTGTAAGAATCTATGCTCCTCAAATTGTCGCCCCGACGCGCTCATGGCGTCCCGTTGCGCCGCGAAGAATTGTCTACGTGCGTCCAGCGCGTAGCCCTCGACACGACTCAAAGCCTGCGGCAATGACACTTTTCCAGATTCTACGTCACGCAATAAATTGCTCATACGGGCGTAGCTGTCGCGCAGTTGTTGACCCACGCGGCCATAGTCGCGTGCGTTTAATTGCTCGATGCCGCCCTTGCCCAGCGCGGCGTTAGAAAGAGACAGCCGCCGCAACTCGTCGCGCATCATCATTTGCGCCGCGCCTGGCGCAATCTCTTTAGCGGCTACGCCCTGAATGATGTTGCCGATGCGCTCGGTTGCGCTATCCACGCGGTACTCCAACAAACCGGTGATGCGCTGCTTAGCAACGAAACGGCCGTTGGACGTGTCGCGGTAGCGGCTGGCGCTGCGCGAGAAGGTAAAGCCAGGGAGAACGTCTGCCATTATTCAACGCCCTTTGCATCCAACAGTCTTTTGTAGCGGGGCGCAATGCCCTCGTCCCCGTACCAGGACGCGCGTAAATCGGCGAGAGGGTCGGACGGCGCGCCTTGCTCCAACGCGTAGACTGGTACAATGTACGTGTCTGGATCGGCTCCTGGTGGCAGCACGACCAAAAAGGCGTTGACGGCGTTGGCTGCATCCAATGGGTTGATGCCGATGGCAATGGCAGCGGCTACTTGGCGATTGGCCCATTTGCTATGGTCAGTTGGCATTGTTCTCTAATGCTTTCTGCCTATAAAAAGCGGCGTAGTACTCCCCTTTTCAAAGGGGAGGTATAAGCCGCACAACGTCTATACAAATATGCGTCTGTGTGATTACTCTCCCCGATTCATCGGGGAGAGTAATCACCTCCGGCTAACTGACGTATAGCGCCTTGCACAATCGCAGCGGCTTCCGTACCATTATACCCCGCCATTTCGCCCACCGCACCCTGTCGCGGCGCATTGGCAGCGGCGATCTTGGCCTGCGCTTCCATGCGTGCCATTTCGTCAGCCGCACGGGCCTGGGCTTGGCCTTGCGCCTTCTCCACTTCCTCGCCCGCATCGTCTACCAGTTGCAAGAGTTCCAACGTCGTCTTGTCTGTGAGCAAGTTGTTGGCGCGTGCCGTCTCAATTGCTTTCAGCTTCAACTCCTGGTTTTCATCCAGTACCGGCGGCCAGTCGGTTGCGAGTGCGTCTAGCACAATCAGCGGGTCAATCAGCGCACGCCACGCCAGCCAAATCAAGCATAGGTCAAGCAGCCAACGTTCGTCAGCTTTTTGCATACCCTCAATGTCATGCGCCCATTGCGTCAACTGCACATCGGCGCTGGCGCGTGCGCTGCTCAATTCGTTGCCCCAAATGAATTCGGGGATGCCCGTGCGGTCAAGCAGCAGCAGGAATAGCGTCTTGAGCGCCTGTTGCGTGTCAGCCGTGAAGCCAACGGGCGGGCTGATAAATTTGCCATCGCCGCCTTTGCCAATCAGCATGATACTGTTGGTGTCTACGTTGAGCATGGGACGCGTGATCTCGTTGCCGCCCTGGTCGGTGTACGTCTCCGGCGTCTGCGGCTTGTTAGCGTCGATGACGGCGCGTAAATCCTCAAGCCCCGTAAAGGCCAAGATGGGATTGCCGAGCAGCTTGGCCCCGTCTAGCTGCTTGTGGATCACGTCATCGTACTGGTCGTACAATTTAAGCAAATCCTCATGGATGCTATGCCCGTGCGTCTCATTGCCCGACATGCCGTGCGTGATATGCACATAGGATATGCGCCCGATGAGGTTTGCGTAGGTCTTGGTGCGGATAACCTCGTTACCCTTCTTCCAGGTCGTCACACGGTCAACGGCGGTGTACAAGTCCTCTATCGTTATTTCAGGATACTTGGTTGTAATTTTGACGCTCGTTACCGTGCGATAGTCCAGCGGGTCGCGTGTTTCTTCCACGGTGTCGGGGCTGGGCACAGACAGACTGCCATCGGCGTTGACGAAGATGTATTGGTCGCCCAGCCCCAGCGCATCCTCTTTCACTTCCATGAGCGTGCTATGGTTGGCGTTGATGAAGTCTGCCAGTTCTGCGTCGGTGTAGTTGCGCGGGTCATCCTCGTTGTCGGCCTCGCCGGATTCGGTCAGCGCAACGGTCACGCCGCGCCCTAACACCCACATAGCGAATATGTGTTCAATACGCTTGGCAAAGAGCGCGCCCAGTTTGTATCCAGGCTGCTTGCCGCGCCGCAACAGGTCGTAGAACGCATAATCGGGGATCGTCTGGTCTACACTCACCACCGCGCCGCGACTGCGAAAAACGGACGGTTGCGCCAGCCCGTAGGTCGCGCGCCCGATGATTTCGGCAACGGGTTGCTGTGTCGGTTGCGCCTTGTGCGCTGTGCGCCGTACTGGTGTGCGTCGTCGTCTATGTGCGACTGCCATATACCCCCCTGCGGTCGTTGCCGCGCGTCTGTCGTTCGCGTTCACGGCTGCCAAACAGCTTGGCGGCGTGCGGGACAATCTGCGCGCCCAGAAGATGCGAATCCAAGTGCATCACCATATAGCGCATTGTGTCCATCGAATGATTGTAGGCGTCAATGGGTTCCTCTTTGTCATTGCGATCCGGCTTGCTCTCCGGCCATGCGTAGCTACCAAACTCCTCAAGCGTTGACGATGGCAGCCCCCCATCACGTAACGCCAGGTCAAGCTCCACGAGCGCATCCTCTACCACAAACAGACGCGGCTTGCCGTCGCCTTGCGTCTTGAGCCGTTCAATCACGGCGTCAATGCCCTGCCGTATTGACTTCTTGGCGGCAATGTTGGTGATGCCGTTTTCGGCCAACGTTGCCCTGTCCTCGGCGTCATGGTCGCACACGGTAGCGGTGAAGCGTTCCTCGCCGCTGACCTCCTTGATTTGCACGGAGTGAACCTTGACCGTGCGCTGTGTAAAGTAAATTTCCCGATACAGATACATGCGCCCGTCGTGGTCGAGTCCCCACCACTGGCAAACAAACGGGTTGCTAAAGCCAAAGTCAATCGCGCGCAGCCGTGTCTTAAATTCGGGCAATTGGTGACGCTGGATCACATGCACATCGCGGTCAAAGCCGTCATACACCAGCCCCTCACGCGCCGCCCAAATACCTTTGCGATAGCGCAGCAGCCGCACGCCCGACAGCTTATCAAGCACGCCCTTGACGTAACGTTCGCCCTCTGGCGTGTACTCGGCCTTGTCTGCATTCCAGTACAGCGGGTTGTCCTCATGGCGGGTGACGATGCGCGTCATCTTGTCTGTGCTGGCGCGTTGGTTGAGCCAGTGATTGGCTGTGTCTGGGTTACAATCGGCAATCTGCTGCTGGTAAGGCACGACGCCGCCGCGCAAGCGTGTTGACAGAATTTCCCACTCGTTCTCTGTGCCTTCGGTCGCCTCGTTCCAATAGATGATGTCCCACTCCGATGACAGCATCTTCGCTGGATTGTCCATGCCGCCAACGGCCATGATGCTTTTGTTTTGATAGCGATACGCCTGGTCAGTCGTGTGGAAATGCACGTCGGCGCGCTGCACAAAGCGCTCAAAGGTTGCCATCACACTATGGGTCATGCTGGCGCGCGTCTTGCGTACAATCAGGATACGCGCCCCGGCGTACTTGCGCGCGATGTAGTCGAGTAGCTCCAGGATGGTGCGTGTCTTAGCCGTGCCTGCTGGCCCTTCGGCCAAAATCTCTTGGTCGAGGCACTCCCAGATCGTGATCATCGCGCCTTGCAGCTTGACGTGTGTTTCAACGGACATTTGGATTCGGCCCTTCGATTATACGCGTACCAATTTCGCCGCTATGTTCTACATCCAACTTAGCTTTCGGCTGGTCGTCATACTCACTGCGTAACTCATTCATCACCATCCTCAGCCCAGACGTGACCGCTTGCCAGTCCGCCGTCTCAGGGGCAAGCCGCGTCAGGGCTTGCGTTAGCTTGCCGCGATAGCCCTTGAGCAACCGAACGCGGTCAATCTTGTCCTGTCGTCGCTCGGTTTCGTAGGCAACGCGATCTTGCTCGGCAAGCATGTCGGCGTAGGCAGCCGCGCGGGCGACCCATTCGTGCTTGACGCTCCATTTTGCCCACTGGCCGGGCGCGCGTTTGGCGTGGCTGGTTTGTCCCTGCTTTGTCGCGCGCCACGCGGCGTCAATGCTGCCATGCTCAAGATAGAGTTGAAACGCTGCAAAGGCGGCGATTGTCTCCGTTTTGCGTCTTCTCCAGGCTTGGTTTTCATCTGGCATTCGTCGCTAGACACATCCTCTAATTACTTGACTGCTACCCATCCGGCGAAGTTCATCCAACGCCAGAAACAGTCAACTTGTCGAAAGCCTACCATCTGCATCATCTCTTCATTCCACCGTGCCGTTACAGGTACTAGCACGCCTTCCAGACTTAAACGCTTGCGCTGTATCTGCTCTTGGGTATAGCCGTTACGCGCCTTGAGTTGGTAATAAACATCTACCATCGCGCAAAATATCCAATTTATTAGTCCACTAACACAGGCGTTTTGTTTGTGCTGTCAGCAAAGCGTTGCAAAGTTATCGCAACAAATCCGGCATCAATTTCAATAGACCTACACCGTCGCCCCAGACCTTCGCAGGCAATGGTTGACCCACCTACGCCACTGAACCAATCAACCACGACGTCGGCCTTATGCGAGAAGTGGTCAATAGCATTGGCAGATAGTTGAGGCGGCTTCTCTGCCGCGTGGTCGGGTGCGCTTTCCCTTGCCACATCCCACACGTCCGCAACAGGCGCGGCAATGGGCTTGGGTTCGCCTTTCCAACAATAGATAATGTCCTCATGCTTGGGGCGCGTGTAGTAGCCAATGCCCCATACGTTTTTATTCCACACCACTTTTGATTTGAGCGTGAACCACTCGCGTATTAACGGAAGCGTCCAATCAAACTCTGTCCATCCTTGGCACAGGAACACATGCGCCGTTTCGGTTAGGTTACTGTATAGCAAAGGAAGAAACGCCGCCCACAATGCTTGAGCATCTGCGTTGCCGTCGCCCTGGATGCGTTTAGTTAATCCGCGCTGCGGTATCAAATCGATGCCAAAGGGAGGGTCAAACCATGCGAGCGATGCCCTCTCGCCGCCCATGACCCGCGCCACGACCGCCGCGTCGGTGCAATCGCCGCAGATCAGCCGATGCTCGCCAAGTTGCCACATTTGGCCCAACTCAACGCCCCACTTTTGGCGCAACTCGTCTGCCTTATCCACCTGCGCGCCCGCGTCGGTCACAGGCTCCGGCTGCAACTCTGCCAGCAGCGCGTCTAGCTCGTCCTCGCGAAACATGCCCGACAGGTCAAGCCCCGCTTGCATGTCGGCTAGGAGTTGCTCGGTGTCCCAATCGGCTAATTCCCCGCTAAGATTATCAAAGTATTTGAGCCGTTGCTTTTGCTCATCAGTCAGGCCTCGACGCCGCACCGCAATGATAGTATTGCCGTCAGCCTCTACCTCGATCACCTTTTCAATGCCCGCCAGCATAGCCGCCTCGGTGACGCCGTTTCCGGCCAGGATATTGTTATCTTCATCAATCACAATCGAGCGCGCAAATCCCACATCGTGCAAGCTATCCACAATCACCTTGATGTTGCGCGGATTGTGCTTGCGCGGGTTGCTGCGGTCGTGTATCAAGTCGCCGATTGTGCTAATTCGATTATCCATCGTTTCCCTCTATCGATGCTAGCAGTTCGTCTAAATCTTCCGTTCCTAAAAATTGAAAAATGTCATCATTTGGCATTTCAATTGACGTATCATTACCCATCCGAAACAAAGTACCCATCGTCGCCCGATTAAAGCCTGGCGTGACTGTGCCGAGTGCCACTTTCGCATTGGCAAAGGGCACAGCGGCGAGCCGTGCGCTGGTGGCAATCGGGCGCATGGCGCTCACTTCGATGATGCGATTACGCCAGTCTGTCATGTTTTACCCATTTCCTAGCTGCAACTCCCGTTGCAATACTCGTCTAAATACTCGTCTAAATACTATATACATTCTTGCCACTCTATGATACAATGAGTGCATAATTATGATGAGCTTGAAAGAGCGAAACCACCCAAAAGGACACCTGACCCATGAACACCTACACGACCGCCGACCGCATCCGCTTCACCGCCAAGATTGACTTCCCCACCAACGCCGACGGTTGTTGGACATGGACGGGAGCCAAGCACGGCCAGGGTAGAGGCTACGGCAAGTTCAAGCTGGGCGGCAAGGCGATCAGCGCACACAAGGCCGGTTATCTTCTCTTCGTCGGGCCGGTGGCGGCGGGCATGGTCATCGGGCACCAGTGCAACAACGAAAGTTGCGCCAACCCGAATCACCTCAAGGCCGAGTCGCAGGCCGAGAACATGAAGTATTGCGTGCGCTCTGGCCGCCATAACAGCCAGAAGAAAAATTGAGGCCATATAAATTATGAATGAGCAACAACTTGCCGCCATTCGCTTGGCCGTAGAGTGTATTGAGGATGCGGCCCGCATTGCCGGGCCGCTGGGAGCGCCAAGCGGCGTTGTCTATGCCGCACTCAGCGGGGCGGGTATGCGCCTCGAAACGTACCAGTCGCTGCTTGATAGTCTGGTGCGGCTTGGCCGCATCACCGTCAGCGGCCATTGCATCAAGCTAGTTGGCCCAACGCCAACTAGCGAAGTCAAGAAGCTCGCAAGGTGACGCCGCTGCCTGAACTACTCTTGACACTTTTGCCGCTATGCCGTATCATGGCTGTATATCCGAAAGGAGTGCAGCCATGATACAAACCGACAAAGGTAATCTTTACAGTACCGCCGAGGCCGCTGCCTATCTGGGCGTGGCGCGTGCCACGCTCACCTACCACATTTACGATATGAAACATCTGGCGGCGGACGGCAATTTCAACGGCGACCTGACCTTCCTGCAAGCCACACTCGACCGTTTTAAAGAGGCCTATCAGTCCGAGGCGATGACGGCCAAAGAAGTGGCCGCAAGCCTCAACGTGAGCTTGGCGTGGGTCAAGCATCAAATCTACGTCGCCAAGACGCTTACGCCCGATGCCAAGCGCGGCACTAGCTTTGTATTCAAGCGCGAGACTGTCGAGGCGTTGCGCCCGCTGGCACAGTTCAAACGCCGACAAAAGCGCGCCGAGTAAAACCGATTCAGTTGTTAAAGTACCTGCCCCTCCACGCCAGCCACTTGCCGACGCCGACGGCCATGCCAAAGAGCAGCAGCACGAGCGCGAACACGGAGACGGTGATGAGGACGGCGTTCAAGGGCTCACCAATCCAAGCGGCATTGAAACATGCCACTAGAACTCTGGAAACAGACTTCGCCGGTGTCCTCCGACTCGCAGCGCGTGACTATCCACGGCGACACTACCGCCCACACTTCGCAATTCACGTCGGGGTTGCCTATGGGCGCGGCAGCCACCTCACGCGGCGCGGACAGCAGCAAGGCGAGTAGCAGCAGCGCGACAAGGATGGTTGGTTTCAAAGTGGTCTCCAAAATTCTGCCAACTTGCAACGCAAACTTTTGTACGGCTCGCAGCTATGCACATCGAGTAGCTCACGCGGCTCGATTGGCGAAAGATGCCGGTTGACGGGCGGCGCTGGGTACGGATAGCTGCACGCGGCTAGGGTGACGGTGAGCAGGAAAAGGAGGCGGGCTGTCATGGTGTCTCTCTAAAATGTCTCCGCGCTTCAACAGGCAATCCCTGGACGCCATACACCCAATTTCCGGCGATAATGGGCGTACACAACGCAAGTTCGTATGCTGTTATATCGGCTTGTGGCTGCCACTGGTGATAGCGTGGCAAACTCACGCCGACGTATCCACCTGGCGAGAGGTGTAATTTGGCGGTTGGGTTCGGGTCAGACAGGCTCAAGTTGCCGGTCTCGTAGATTTCGAGGGTCTCAATCATAGCATGCGACCTTCTTATAGCGTTGGCGGCTATGGCAATCACAAAGTGGTTCAGGGCAAACGTGGAGCGAGTGCTTGATGTCCGACCAGAGACAACATAAATTCCCGCCTGGACACCTGTGACTGCACGCCCTGGGTTCGCGCGGAAGGCTGGCATTGCGTCGGGCTGACAGTGCCGCATCAGGGATTCCTCGTTGTCGCGTTGCGGTCACTTTGCAGCCTCCATCATCAAGTTCGCTACGCGCCGAGTCCACGCCACGCCATACAAATTGAATTGCGGCAGGCGTGTATACCAATTGAGTCTCCACGCGCAGTAGCGCACGAAGTCCGGCCCCACCGCCGCCAATGCTTCTTTGGCACGCGCCACGCCGCCATTGACAGCGAGATCGAAATGGCCAAGGCATAGCGGCCAGGGCAGCTTGTCAGCCCCCGACGCTTGCCAGTACCAGGCGCGGTAGATTGCTTCTACCTCGGCGTCGGTAATGTTCCGCAACTCCTCGACTGTCGGCTGTGGCTGCCCCTGCGCTTTGCGCCAAGCCGTGTATGTGCCGATGGTGATCCCCTTCATCGTAGCACCGCCCGCATCGTTTTTGTCGTTGGCAAAGCCGCCCTCGGCCTTGAGGACAAAGGCTATGCAGCGCGCCCAATTGTCGCCCGTTGGCATGGGCACGCTTGGCGCGGGCGCGGGCATTACCGCAACGGGCGTCGCGCTCAACAGCGCGGCCAATACCCATCCGCTCAGGTCTCCCACGCGCACCTGTACCCAGTCACGGGCGGCTGTCGCGCCGGTCACGGTAAGCGCCATGCCCATTGGCATCTCATCAACGATGCCAAACTCGGTGCCAGGGCCGCCGCGCAAATTGGCGGCCACCACGCGCACCCACAAGGTAGCGGGTAGCGGCGGGGTAGCGGCTTGCGGCGCCGTTGCCAACTGGAAAAACACGCCCGTTGATGTGTGGATGCCTGGATTGCCCTTGTCGCCCATGCCGATGCCCCTAACCTTCTCGGACGGGGCAAGGCCGTCATCAACACTAATGCTAAATTCATTAAGGCTTGGAGACATACCATACCCCACCGCGTACTGTTCGCCCTGTTTAGGCTCGGTATAGATGAGCGTGTGATCGCCAGGCCATTCCAGCAGCAACGACTGCTTTATCACGCGCTTGCCGCTACCATCTCGCACATCAACCATGATGTGACGATCTGGCCCCAGCAAATCAGCTTCCTGTTCGTTGTACCAGCGCGCACGCGTTACGCGCCAAAACTGCTGTCCTGGCGCAAGCGGTGGCGTTTCCACTGTCACGCCGCGTTGGGTCAGACGTTCGTCCCAATCACGCCGTGGCCACGGCTGCGCGGCTTGCGCGCCTGTGCTGACGGTCGGCAAGTGTACGATTTCTGTCACGGTGGATTCTCCTATGGCGGGCGACTGATAGCCTTTGGCGACGGCTTGGCGATACTCATTCAGTACGTCGGCTTTGCCATCCACGCAGAAGTCGTCATACTTTGAAAAGCGATAAAAGATGACGCACTTGATAGGTTGCCCGCCTGATTTATTCCAGTTGTCGATTTCGTTCAAAATGGCAGGCATCAACCCAACGGCTTGCCAGGGGCCATTGCCGTTAGCCTCGGTCAGATAAATTGACTTATGCCTGTACTGCGCTGGAATGGCCTCCATGTAATCCTGGTAGGCACGAAATTCATAATGCCTGCTCTGAAACGGCGCTTGCATCCGCGCAGACGATGTAACCAATGCTACGCTGTATCCATGACAATAGCTATGCAGAGACGCGCCATCCCACTCATCACCCAGGATGCCTATCACGTCGGCAAAGTTTTTAATCCAGTCGCCGTTGGGATTGCCAGGATATTTCAGTTCGTTATTCCACGGCCCCGATACGGCGATCAGCACCTCGTCGCGCTCGTGACCGGGCAACGCATGAATTGCATTACGTGTAATCCTATAGGCGTCGGCATATTGCCACGGAAAGATAGGTTGTCCGTCGGGCCATTCGCGGGGGAGCGAAGGCTCATTGCCTACTATCCATATGCGGCAATTCTTCGATGCAGCAACATAAGAGACTGTACGTTGGACGTAATCGGAATAGCGGGCGGGAATTGGTAGCGTCCCGGAGCTTCCGTAGCCCCAATTGAGTCGCGTTATCCAAGAATAGGCAGAATCATAGATAGGAGGCGTCGGGTTCTCAGGCAGCGCAATCGTGTCCAGTGCCCACGTACCAATGATACCCAAGGCGGTACTTTCGCGGTCGTGCAGGCCGGCAAGATTCATATTAGCCTCTAATCTCCGGTTCGCCTGACACGTGGCAGGACGGGCGGGGGGTCGGGGATGACAAGCTTGGGCGCGAATGCGTTCACCAGAATCACGGCACTCTCAATAAAAGTCGTCAACGTCTCTCTATCCAAGTCTGGCAACAGCTTTTGCGCGTGCTTTAAAGCATAGTTAAATGCTGCATTGTTATCTGGCAAGCGCCCTGTCAATTTCAATTTCTCGGCAGCAAAGACGCCCGCGTTGACTATGGTCGTAATCTCGTGCGCCGTGGTCGGCAAGGTTGCCAGCGCGCTCGTGACGACGGCGGGCGTGACAGGATTGCCGCTGCGCGTGAGTGTCCACACGCCGATGCCCGCCGCGATGACGATGGCGACAAAGCCTAGAATTGTTCCGTTGTCCATGTGTGACGCCCCTCCTGGGCCTTAGCGGCAATTCTCGCGAATCGTAAAAGATAGTTTCTGGATAGAGGCCAGCGTATTGCGCCCGACAGCAGTCACATAAACATGACGCGCGTATTGTCCTGGCTCCCAATCCACCGACTTATTCGTCGCTGGATTGATGTACTCTACGGGTACTCTCCACGTTCTCTCTACCAAAAAACTTGTGGGTTGCGCGACAACAAACTTGTCAGCCTCCGAGAAAATTACGGTGGAGGGAGGCGCCTCTCGCCAGGTAGACATATTCAATTCATACGCCCCAGATTGCAGTACATCCACATCAAATGAAAAATCTAACGACTCACCTGGACAAAGGTGAGTTTGCCCCTGCGCAACAATCGGCCCCACATCCAAGGGTGGATTTGCCGAGAACACGATTTGCGGCCCCAGGAAAATTGCCACCGCCCACAACAAGCCGGCACTTAAAAGAGGAACACCGATCAGGCCCACCGTCACAATCAGCCAAAACCAACGTTCCATAGGAGTACGTGGCCTCGCAATACACTTCTCTGGCGCGGCGAGAATATCGGTAAGTTGCTGGACTGTCGGTACGAGTCCATTGAGTTCAGGCTGAGTTTGTGCTTCGAAGAAAGCTTCAGTTTGGTTCATGTCGCCCTGCTTCCCGTTGTTTTGCCTAGGGGGGCATAACGCAATGCCTGTATCTCCATCGCCAGCGCGTGCATAGCGACAACCAGCTTTCTCTGATCGTCCGAGGATTCTTTTTGCATATGCAAAATCAGAGAAGCCATCGCCGCGTCTCGCACAACCTGCGCCTGGTCGCGTGCCACCTGGTCTTTGCGGTCGCGAATCATGACCCAGAGCAAGACAAGGCCAAAAACCATTCCGGCGCTCTGACCCGCCGCCAATTGCAAAAGTTCTGCGATCTCCATTCACGAGACTCCTAATGAAAGAGCGGGCCAAACACGGACGAATCCGGCTTGACCCCCTCCAAAGAGAGCGATCTCTGAAATTGTTGGGTATCAGTGTTGGCCCTGACACCCGTCGCACCATGCGCGCTTGTCCCCACCAACGGGTTAGCCCCAAAACAGGGGCGCATCAATTCGGGCAATGCCCGCTTTTATCTATGACGCTCATGCCCTGCGATTCGCGCTTGATGGGCTTGTGCCGCCGCTTGGGACGTTCCTCGACCTGATACTCGACGCCGCCGCGCACAATTGCGATTTCGCCCAACGTATCGGCTTCGTGCCAACGCACCAGCGCGATCCTCATTTGTTCAAGCACCTGTTCAATATCGGCTGGCGTCTGCACCCTGCGCTTGCTCCTATCCTACACGATTTGCGACGTTACGTCAATCACTTGTGGCTCGGCTCGGTCTCCGTCACCTCGACGAGGCGAACGAAGCGGCCTCGGAATTTTCTCACGTGATAGGTATACTCAAAGTGCAGCGAGTACACCCAATCGTTTTCGATTTGAACCAAAATCGGCGTCGTGACATCGGGCGGGTAATAGTTGTGTGGTGTGGCGGTCATGTTAGCTCCAGCAGCATCGGCTGCATTTGCGCCTCGGCTATGCGCTTAGTGGCTATGGCGTGGTAATTCTCGTCGCGCTCGATGCCGATAAAGTTGCGTCCCGTCTTGATACAGGCCACGCCTGTTGTGCCGCTGCCCATGAAGGGGTCGAGGATGGTGTCCCCTGGCTTTGTGTAGTCCAATATCAACCTCTTGATTAGCGTCACGGGCTTCTGTGTTGGATGCACCCTTTTAGCATTGTGACCATCTGCATTGACTATGCCCCCGTGCATCACTCTATACATGCGGTTAAATCCACTTGTTTTGTTGATCCAGGCAAGCTCAAAGGGACTGCCTAGCATCCTGTCCGACTTCTCTACAATGCGCTTGTCCCAACAAATCCAACGTCCACGATGGGGCAACTGCTCAGGATAATAATTGGCTCCAAAAGCAATTACAAGGCAAGGCATACTCAGTATTGGACGCAAATCAAACGCTCCGTCGTCATTGGCCATGGTGCGCCATTGCACATCCGAACCGTTATGTCCCGCCCACCCGATACCATACGGCGGGTCAGTAATCACCGCATCCACACTCCCCGCGTCAAGCGTAGCCATCACGTCCAGACAATCCCCCAAATGCAGCGTTACGCTCATCGCTCCCCCATCATCTCGTCCATCCGCACTAGCCGCCCGTACACAACGCCGCGCTCGCGTACCGTGAGCATGTACAGCGGCTTGCTGGCGATGGCGGGCAGCGGGTAGGCTGGCAGCGCGTAGCCTTCGAGCAGCCCCTCGTCGAACTGAGCGCGCTGCCCGTCTTCTTCGACTTGGGTGGAGAGATTCTCCCAATGAGTCATGCGTACCCCCTTGCGCTCAGTAGCCCTCTCAGGCTTCGCCGCCCGCGCATCAACAATTGCTTGCCACCACTGTCTGACAAGCCCAGCATATCGCCCAGGTCGCAACTCTGATAGCCGTCGGCCATCAGCCCGACGGCTTTGGCTTGCCCGTCAGTCAGCCGCCCCACGCAGCCCAGAATCGTATCGCACGCAATCGCGCTCATGGCGTAGTCGGCGGGCGACAGGTCGTTGGCGGGTTCGTCGCGCACGTCATCCCAGACGATGCTAGGCTGGCGACGGCCGTTGAAGCGGAAATGGTCAATCGTGATATTCTTGGCAATCCGATATAGCCACGCCAACGGCTGCTCGACTTCGGTGCCGGACTGGAGCGACTCAAGCGCGCGGCGGAACGTCTCTTGCGCCATGTCCTCAACATTCTCATTCGTCGTGCCATACGTCTGCACGCGCAGCCGGATGAAGGCGTAGATTTTGGCGTAGTAGCTGGTGTACATGCTGGCAATGTCGGCGGCTGTGGATGTCATTCGCGAACCGCCGTTCGCCGCTGGTAACGAGCCGCGCTGTGGCACGCGCAGTCCTCGTCTCGGCAACAATGTAGACTGTGCTCGACGTAAGCATCGAGGATGCAGCGCAGGCCGCAGGGACTAAGCCGCTGGCATTGGCCGCCAAGCTCGTGATGGCGGCGCGCGGCGCGTGGGGTGGTCTTGGTTGGCGGCTCGTTCACAGCGTTTCTTCCTGTCTTGCGCCATGATGCGGCGCAGCCCCTGATTTTAACTCTTCCTCTACGGCAGCCACCACCCAGAAAAAAGCCTTTGTCAGCCCCGTCACCACCCGTTCCTCATGGTGCAACTCGCCTTGGCGCATTTCGTTGAGAAGGATATGAATTAGCTCGTGCAGGATAATTTTCTCTATTTCGCGTGGCTCCATCTCATCAAAGGCGGGCAGATTAATACTTATCTTGGCGTGGGCATACATCCAATTAGAATCAACAAAAGCTGCGACAACGTCCTCATTGTCAGCTTGACGAAACAAGCGCACAATCTCACCTGGGTCATCGTAAAAATGCACGTCCACGTCCCACCACATCAGCCCAAGCCGCTCCACCCACTTTTTGAACGCCTGGTCAATAAGCTCTTTAGCGCTCATGGCCGCGGCTCCTGTCGCGGCGGCGTAGCTTCGCGACCCTGCTCCAGAGCAAAGAGGGCGACACGCGCTTGGACAGCGCTGTCGCGCACCAACCAGAAGCCCCAGCGCGCGTTGGCCAGGTTTTCCTTCACATCAACCTGGCAGGGGTCATCAGGGTTGATTCTATAGATGCGTTTGCCGTCTCTGGTCATTTCGATGGTCATCGGGCTGGCTCCGTTTCAAAGTGAATCGTTGGCACGCGACTGGCAAGCGCGGCGTCTATTTTGACGCGGCAGATTTCTAAATCGGGGTGCGTCAGCCTGTGCGCCTGCTCTACCATACGCGGGTCTTTGCGCGGCTCCATCTCGAACAAGGCGGTCATTGGGCTGGCTCCGTTTCGGCTGCAACAATGTCAATGAGTACAGGCCTGCCCAATACGCCGCCAAGTTTGCGCCGGATGGCTGGCCCGCCTCGATGACGCTGCCTTTCAGGTAGGCCATAGCGACACCCGGCAACGACGGCATGAGTTCAGCGAGGCAGATGGCCCAGGGGTCGTCATGCGGCATAGGCGGAGGCAATGGCAATGGCGACGGCGACGGCGGGCCAGTCTTTTCGGAGGGTTGCAGAACATGAACGCCGGGAAAATCAACATGGTAGCCGTTGCCGTGGATCACTTCCTCTTGTGGCTCTGGAAGGTAGTTGCGCGCTGACTTTGCCAAGTAGCCAAAATTGCGAGTCTTGGCAACGGCACTGACTTGGATGCCATGAATGACCGCATCCGTGCCGCACTCGCTTTCGAGTTTCACCAAACGCCCTGTAAGATTTTCTGGAATCTCTTCGCCGTAATAGTCATGCCAAGCATGGGCAATCGGCTCGCGCGCCTGCGTATCTTCCTCATCCTCTATTGGTTTAAGTTTATCTTGTACTTGATCTTTAACTTCTACTTCTATTTGTGTAGGAGTTCCGCCGGACTCTTGCCGGACTCTTGCCGGACTCTTGCCGGACTCTTGCCGGAGGATAGTATCCGGCTCTGTTGGAGGTTCGCCGGACTCTTGCCGGAGGATAGTATCCGGCTCTGTTGGAGGTTCGCCGGATTCGCTCTGGCTGCTGTCCTGCGGCGTTGCAGGAGGCTCTCCGGCGTAAATTTGCACAAGTCCTTTAGGGCCATACGTCCACCCCGGCGGCGGGTCGAAGCGGCTCGGTGATTCGCGGTCGTAGTGCATCCCTGATTGGTTCTTGGCGAATCCCTTAAAAAAAAGCACGTGGCCCACTTTGGCAAGGTAGCGAATCACCAAGCCCAGGTCTACCCACTGGTCAATGATGTCTAGCATCTGCCCTTGTGAGAAGTCGAGTAGTGGGGCTACTTTGGCGAGTAAAGCACGCGGATGCCCAAAGATAAGCCCATCCCTATCTAGGAAGGCTAGTGTGCGAAGATACATCAACTGAGCATCAATACTCAGCGCATTAAATTCGGCGTCATAGTCGATTGTCTGATTGATCATGCGTCCGCGTGCCATATGTGCTATAATCTCCTTATCTGTTTCTATGCCTCGGTCGCTGTGCCTGCAAGCTCCAGCGCCGGGGCGTTATCTTTAGCCTCGTTGGGCTTGTACGCTCTGCACAAACTTCGCCGCTATTTATCGCCTTTCGTAGCCCATAGATGGCGGCTTGCCGACTCGCAGCGTTGCGCCAGCGGCAGACGGTGCGCGCCTACGCGTTCCACCACGCGCCGCTTGATGTCCTCGGCGCTCATGCCATTCTGCACCGACTTTGCTACGGTGATTGCCAGCGCCGGATAATTGTCGTTAAGCCAATCCCAAGACTCCTCATCGAGTACACGGTCTAGGTCGATAAATTTGTCGCTCATTAATGAACCAATGTGTTATTAACTTTGCTGAGATGGTGCATATTCGTCTCCATACATTCCAAATGTAGAGGCTACTGCGTTGCGCGCGGTGAACGGTTGCGGTCTACCAAATTCACCGCCTGCTAACAATGGACGCAATTGCGGATCTAAGCGCAACATGTAGCGCCTGAACAATCCATCGGCTTCGGGCGTACTGTTGGCGACGCGAACCATGCACAATGCTTCGTCGCCAGCCAACACGCGGCGGAACAACTCGCCATATTCGTCGGTCTGGATTGGCTTCAGTCCGCTTTCCAGAATGTACCGGTCATGGCCGAACATCTCCAGCATGACGCGCCGGATTTCGGCATTGCCTTCCCTGTCAATCGCGGCGACGTTGATGCGATTCGGATCATCAATAATCCAGGCTTGTTGAGGAGGAATACGCGTGCCGTGCCACATGTGAATCCCCCAGCCGTCGCGGTAGACAATGGCGGCGCCACTGGCGTTGTGTAGTCGCCCGTCAGCGTCGCGATGCAATTCGCTGTGCCGCTGCTGGAGGATACAAACGTTGGCATACGGAATCCACCAGCCGCAATGTGAGGCAAGATCAATCAGCGGTTGGAGCGGCGCGACAATCTCGGTCAGTCCACAGTTGACCGAAAAGTATTCGTAAAAGCCCAGCCAATGAGCGTCGTGCGCTCCATAACCGCTGTCCCCAACGCTGTCGCGCACGCTGGCCGCAACGCTGTGCCAAACGCTGGCGTGCACGCTGGCCCAAACGCTGGCCCAAACGCTGGCCGTAACGCTGGCCCCAACGCTGGCCCCAACGCTGGCGTGCACGCTGTCGCGCACGCTGGCCCAAACGCTGTCCGCAACGCTGTCCGCAACGCTGGCCGCAACGCTGGCCCCAACGCTGGCGCGCACGCTGGCCCCAACGCTGGCCGCAACGCTGGCCCAAACGCTGGCCCAAACGCCAGCGTGCACGCTGTCGCGCACGCTGGCAGCAACGCTGGCCCAAACGCTGTCCGTAACGCTGGCCCAAACGCTGGCGCGCACGCTGGCCCCAACGCTGTCAACAACGCTGTCGCGCACGCTGGCCGCAACGCTGTCGCGCACGCTGGCCCAAACGCTGTCGCGCACGCTGGCCCCAACGCTGACCCAAACGCT
>Ga0163153_10001107_pt1 | contig 43708 bp, 44 predicted proteins | sample OliLakLV19MP6IB1_FD_148629 | JGI IMG/M metagenome (GOLD analysis project Ga0163153, IMG submission 148629) | Freshwater microbial mat bacterial communities from Lake Vanda, McMurdo Dry Valleys, Antarctica - Oligotrophic Lake LV.19.MP6.IB-1 | ecosystem: Environmental > Aquatic > Freshwater >... | reverse complement strand
AAGTGGTCAAGCCAGCGCACGCGCCCAGACTTCCGGCGAGGATCAGTACTCCGATGCTTTTCACAATCTTCATGGTGTTCTCCTTTCGATGGTGATCAAGAGTTGCTCTGCCTGGCTTTGCGCAAGGCCTGTGCCACAACCACAGATCACCTACATTCATTGAGTTACATGCGATCCGAAGCGCACGACCTTGTAATTTGTCCGCGCGAGGATGTAAGAACTCGGGGGCCGGCGCAGACCAGGGGCTGCAGACGCCTGAAAACAGCGAAAAGAGTCGCCATTTTCGTAAAAAACGCCGGGATTTTTGTAACCCGCACACGCTTCGGCCCTCCTTGTCGGTGTTTTTCCTACAAACGAATCAGCCGAATACGGATCACCTACAAGCCCTTCCTTAACGAGAATAGGACCACGACCTACAAGAACCAGAACCTCGATAACGAAATCTCAGGAGAGATCGATGTCCGAAGCAACCAGCGCCCGCAGCGAAACCTTGGATTCGCCGCAGTTCAACATCGGTACCCTTCAGGCGCTCACCGCGGGGATCACCCAACGCCAATCGCCGCCCGCACGACTGCGCCCGAGCGTCGCTAACCGGTTCGGGGACCTCTACGGTGCGTCCCCGATCATGCAACAACTGTTCCGGCTCCTGTCCAAGGTCGCGCCGTCGCAGGCCGTTGTCCTGCTCAAGGGCGAAAGCGGCACTGGCAAGGAACTTGCTGCCACGACCGTCCACAAGATGAGCACGCTTAGCCAACAGCCCTTTGTCGCGGTGAACTGCGGCGCATTTCCGCCCAACCTGGTCGAAGCGGAGCTGTTCGGCCATGAGCGCGGCGGCTTCACTGGCGCAGTGCGCTCGCGCAAAGGCTGCTTCGAAAGGGCCTCCGGCGGCACGCTCTTCCTCGACGAAGTGACCGAGATGCCGCTCGACATGCAGGTGAAGCTCCTGCGCGTGCTCGAAACCGGGCGTTTCTGCCGCGTGGGTGGGGACACCGAGATCGAAGTGAAGGTGCGCGTGATCGCTGCCACGAACCGTTGCCCCGACCAGGCAGTGAAGGCCGGCCAGCTTCGCGGCGACCTCCTCTACCGTCTTTCGGTGATCCCGGTCGACCTGCCGGCGCTGCGCGATCGCGGCACCGACATCGACCTGCTCGCGCAGCTGTTCCTCGACCAGTTGAACGAGGAAGGCAAGACGAGCAAGAACTACTCGACCGAGTCGATGCAGTTCCTGCATTCCTACGCCTGGCCCGGCAACGTGCGCGAGCTCAAGAACCTGGTGCAGCGCGCCTACCTGCTGGCCGACGACACGCTCGAGCTGGCGGTCGCCCGCGCGATGTCCACTTCCTCGCCGATGCAGCCGCCGGACGACCGGGTCATGGTCGCCCTGGGCACCAGCCTCGCCGAGTCCGAGCGCAACCTCATCTGCGCCACGCTCGAGCGCTGCGGCGGCAACAAGACACGCACCGCCGAGATCCTCGGGGTGAGCCTGAAAACGCTTTACAATCGCTTGCACGAGTATGGCGGTGCAATTTCGCGTCAGCCCGCCCGGCGCGAATTCAACAGCTAGACGTCGCATAGGGAGGAAAAGGGGATGCACATGAACTCGCAAGTGACTACTCAAATGAGCCCTCAAATGGGATCGCAAATCAAAATCCTGGTAGTCGACGACCACGCCGTGGTTCGCGCCGGCCTCAGGAACTTCCTGACCGACACGCCCGACATGCATATCGCTGGCGACGCAAGCAACTCCGACGAGGCGCTGCGGCTCGTGCGCGGGCAGGACTGGAGCGTGGTGCTGCTGGACATCTCGCTGCCCGACAAGAGCGGCGTCGAGATCCTCAAGCAGATCAAGCGCGAGAAGCCCGACCTGCCGGTGCTGATCCTTTCGATGCACCCGGAGAACCGGTACGCGGTCCAGCTGCTGCGCAACGGCGCCAGCGGCTACTTGCAGAAGGAAGCCATGGCCGGCGAACTCGTGAGCGCGATTCGCACGGTGGTGTCCGGGCGCAAGTACGTGAGCGCCGCGGTGGCCCAGTTGCTGGCGGTCGATATCGACGAGAGCAGCGACGGTCCGCTGCACGGCACGCTATCCGAGCGCGAATTCCAGATCTTCTGCAGGCTGGCGCAGGGCCAGGGTCCGACCAAGATCGCCGAGGACCTGAGCCTGAGCGTGAAGACCGTCAGCACCTACCGCATGCGCATCCTCGAGAAAATGAAGATGACCAGCAATGCGGACCTCACCTACTACGCGATCAAGAACAACCTGGTCGACTGAGGTCAGCGGGGAAGCGGATACCGGAGCCGCGTGACGCGGCTGCAGCATCCTGGTGGCAATGCGCCTGACACCAGCCGGCGCGCGGCCCAGCGCACGCACGAGGCAACCAACCGGACATGATGCAGCAATCGTCTGATCCATCCACGCAGGACCAAACGCCGTTGCGGGTCTTCCTCGTCGAGGACCTGCCGGCCGTGCGCGCGCTCGTGGTCGAGAGCCTCGAGGAAATAAAGGGCATCAAGCTGGCCGGGTTCGCGGAAACGGAAACCGGCGCCGTCTCGTGGCTGACCAGTCACGAGTGCGAAGTGCTGATCCTGGACCTGGAACTCAAGGAAGGCACCGGCATCGGGGTGCTCAAGCGGCTGGCTGCGGAACAGTCGCGGCCCGGCCTGGTGAAGATCGTCTACAGCAACCACGTCGGGCAGAACATCCGGCGCGTGGCGGAGAAACTGGGGGCAACCTATTTCTTCGACAAGACGCTGGACACGCCGCAACTGCACGTGCTGCTCAAGCAGCTTTCGGGCAGAACGGGTCCTGAAAAGGCGGCTGGCGCCGCCTCACGCCGGCACTAGGTCGCGAGGACCTCTGCCAGGAGGCCATACGCGGATGGGGTCTCGTTCAGGACGATTTCCGCATCCAGGGTCGATTCGACGAAATTGCTCTCGATCACCTCGATCGGGTGCATCGCCTGCTCCATCCGGTATTCGACGGTGCTGCAGGCGCTGAGAGCTACTGCGGCGATCAGCGAAGCCACGACTTTGCTCAGTTGCATCGACTTCTCCAGAGAAGGGCGGATCCTTGGAAGGTCCGACCGCTTGTAAGAATTACCTGCTGAAACGATAGTACAGGTGAACCGTAGGTAAGATGTAGGAAAGCACCTACAAACTCCCTTCCAAAAGTCCTACACGTTGTATTTTTTGTTACTAATTGTAACGGCGACCGGCGCCACCGCGGACTGAGCGGCCACACAGGGGGAAATCGTGGATCTGGGCATCAAGGACAAGTGCGCGCTCATCACGGGCGCCAGCATGGGGATCGGCCGTGGCATTGCACTGGCGCTTGCCGCGGAAGGGGTGAAAACCGCGATCGTCGCGCGGCGCCGCAAGCTGCTGGACGAGGTCGCGGAGGAAATCGCCGCCAAGGGCGGTGCCCGCCCCGTGGTCATCGAGTGCGATTTCATGAACGCCGACGCGCCTGCGGTGATCTCGCAGCAGGCGCTCGCGGGGCTTGGCAGCGTCGACATCCTCGTCAACAACGCCGGCGGCAGCCGCAAGTTCTCGCTCGAGACCAAGGACGAGCAGTGGGAAGAGGCGCTGACGCTCAACTTCACCCGCCAGCGCCAGCTCACGCACAAGCTGCTCGACCAGATGATGGCGCGGGGCTGGGGCCGCATCGTGAACATCACCGGCAAGAGCGAGCCCGACGGCATCAACGGCGCGTTCTGCGCCAAGGCCGCGATGCATTCGTGGGCCAAGGGGCTGTCGCGCGAAGTGGGCAAGCACGGCATCACGGTCAACTCGATCCCGCCGGGCCGCATCATCAGCGAGCAGATCCTGCGCAACTACACGCCCGAATACCGCGCGTGGCAGTCGGAGCACGAAATCCCGGTGGGCGAATACGGCCAGCCCGAAGACATCGCGAACCTGGTGTGCTTCCTGGCCTCGCCTCGCGGCCGCTATATCACCGGCACCGTGATCCCGGTCGACGGGGGGTTGCGCAGGTACCAGTTCTGAACAAGCCGGACGCCCTTATGTTCGACAGCGTACAGAGTAATTTCCGCGCCGCTCCTATCATGCGTTGAAGGAGGAAACAAAATGAAACCCATCCAGATCGTCGGGATCGTGCTGATCGTCGCGGGCGTGGCGGGCCTGGTTTTCGGCGGCTTCAGCTACACCAAGGACACCACCGCGCTGAAGATCGGCCCCATGGAGCTCAAGGTGCAGGAGCAGGAAACCATTTCGATTCCCTTGGTGGCCAGCGGCGCCGCCATCGCGATCGGCGCTTTCCTCGTGTTCTTCGGCCGCGCCAAGGGGTAGCCGCAAAACAGGATGCGCACCACTCCTATGCAGCGGCCTTTTCGCGCGACCACCAAAGCGCGAGCGGCCCGAGCAGGATGCCCGCGGCCATGACCAAGAAGGCCGCGGTCCATCCGGTGTCGCTAAGCGGTCCGCCCGCGGCATCGATCGCGGCGCCCACGGCCCATCCGCCAAATGCGGACAGCCCGAAGCCGACCGTCGAGTGCAGCGCGAGCGTTGCGCCGCGATACCGCGGCTCGGCCGCCGCGGACATTCCCGAAGTCAGCGCGCCCGAATCGGCCGGCACGGTGAATGCGTAGCACAGCAGCAGGACCAGGGTGAGCCAGGGCGACAGGCCGGCCGTGAGACCGATGGCCGCACCCACGACAGCCGAGGCGAGCATGACGATCGTGATCGCGCGATGGCGCCCGTAACGCAGCGCCGCCTCGTTGCCGAGGATGCTTGCCGGCAGTGAAAGGATCGTGACGACCACGCTCACCGTGATCGCATCGATCGAGGTTGCGCCTCCCGCGCGCGCGGCGACGAAGCCCCAGAAAGCCACGATCCACGTGCGCATGCCGTAGAGCTCGAAGCAATGCGCGCCATAGCCGAGGATGTAGCCGAGCGCGGTGCGGTTGCGAAGCACCGGCCTGAAATCGAGCAGCGCGCCCCGCCGCGGCGGCGGCGGCACGGGACGCAGCAGCAGCGCTACGGCCGCCATCGCCGCGGGCCCGAAGCCCGTGACAAGGAAAGCCGCGCGCCATCCCCAGCGCTCGGCGATCACCTGCGAAACGAGGAAAGACAACCCGACACCGACCGAAAAGCTCGCCGTGTACAGCGTGACGCTGCGCGAAGTGTCACCCGATCCGAGGCGATCGGTGAGCGCCTTGAGGCCGGGCATGTAGGCGCCCGCGAACCCGATCCCCGCCAGCCCCCAGAGAAAAATGGCCGAGACCAGCCCCGTCGCGAACAGTCCGAAGAGCACCGTCGCAAGGCCGCTCAAGATCGAGCCCCAGAAGAGGATCCAGCGCGCATCGACCCGGTCGGTCAGCGTGGTCAACACCGGCACGGCGAACATGTACCCGGCCGCGTAACTCGCAGCCATGAGGCCGCCTTCGGAATAGGTCAGGCCCCACTCGGGGATCAGGTGCGTGGGCAACACCGAGGGCAGCGCGACATGCGGCAGCAGCGAACCGAGCTGCGCGGCGCTCATGGCCGCGACGAGCCTGCGCCCGTTCATGCGTGCGGTGGCCTCGTGCGCTCGCCGTCGTTGTGCGGCAGGTCGGCTGTTCCGGGGACAGGAAATACTGCCATTTCTCAGGCCAACTCCTTATTGGGCGCGGCTCTCATGGCAATATGCTGCCATCACCTTCCTCTTGAGGCACCAAGGTCCATGTTACCTCAGGATTGGACTACTACTCGGTGACGAAAATCGAGCCGTTGAAGTGACCGCTCGTTGCCGCGACTGATCAGGGCGTCGCGGCCACCCGGATGCCGAGGTTGATGTACGAGTGTTCGGCCGGCGCCTCGTCGCGCTTCGCGCCCAGGCCGAGTCGCTTCGCTCGGCTTCCGTGATTACCAATGCGCTGCGCCTGCGTGGCGCCAGCGTGTAGATGCATGCGGTTATCGACACCTCTGCCCTGTTTTGCTACTCTGGAAGAGTGCGCAAAGTTGTCCTTACGTTTATTGTCTTGCTGTCGCTGCTGGCGCAATCCATCGTCTCGGCCGGGCAGCAAATCGCCACTCACGCCGACGAAGGCCTGGCGCACGCGGTCCTCCACTGGGAGAAATCCGCCCACCATCATCATGACGACGGAACCTACGACCAGGACGAGTCGGACGAGTCCTTTACGCACCTGCACGAGGACGCCTTCCTCAGCATGGTCGGTCTTGCGTCGGTAACGGCAGACTCTCCGCCTGCCCGTGTTCGCACGTCGGCCTTAGCGTCCGAGTTTCAGAAAATACCCGCTCCATTCCTCGCCAAGCTGAGGCGACCTCCCCGCGCTCCTGCCTGACCTTCAAACGAGGCACCGTTTCGCCGAACCAGTGCGAAACGGATTGCGGTCATGTAGTGGTTACCTGTCGGGACTATCGTGAAGAAATCGGCGTTTGTTGCCTGCTGCTGGCTTGCGGCGGGTTTGGTATGCGGGATTGCGTCTGGCCAGAGCGTCGGTCCTGCCGACGCTGCGTCACTCAAAGCGGCGTTCGAGGCGGCGTGGCAAAGGTCTGCGCAAATGCCCACGGTTGCAGGGCAACTCGAAGTGGCGCGCGCAAATCGGTCGGCTGCGCAAGCGCTATGGGCCGCTCCACCCGCGATCGAGGTCGGGAATCGAGGCGAGCCCTTTGCTTCGACTGCCGGGCAGCGCGAGACCGAATTCGGCCTCGCCTGGCCCCTGCTGCTGCCCGGCCAGCGCGCCGCGAGGGGGGCCAGCTCGCAAGCCGACCTCTCCACCGCAGACGCGTCACAGGATGCCGCCAGGCTGCGCATTGCGGGACAAGTCCGCGAATCGGCCTGGGTCGTCCTCCTAAGACGAGCTGAGTTGGCAATCGCGGAGGCGCATTCGAAGGACCTGGATGCACTGACCGCCGACGTCGAGCGACGCGTTGGGGCCGGCGATCTTGCCCGCGCAGACGCATTGGCTGCGCGCTCCGAGTTTCTTTCTGCCCAATCGGCTGCCACCGGAGGACGGCAGCAGCTCGATGCGGCACGGGCCCGCTGGGTGCTGCTGACTGGAACGTCCGCAGTGCCCGACGGGATCGAAGCGCAGATCGACGCTGCCCTCATCGCCGTAGAAGACCACCCCGAGATGTCGCTGGCGCGCCTCAAAACCGAAAGCGCGCGAAAGCGTCTCGATCTCGTACGCGCCACGCGCAGCGACCCGCCCGAGCTCTTCGTCAGGTATCGAAACGACGTGCCCGCGCACAACGTCGCTTCCCAATCCACCATCGGCCTGGCCATACGGATTCCCTTTGCAACCACGGACCGCAACAGGCCGCGCGAAGCTTCTGCGATTGCGGAGGTCGACGTGGCATCGGCCGAAGAGCGGCGCACGCGCGAAAGACTGGTGTCTGAAATTTCGAGCGCGGCGGCCGCCGCTGCCGCCTCGGAACTTCGCCTGGCTACAGAGGATTCGCGTGCAGCGCTGTTGCGCGAACGGGCGCGGCTCATCGACAAATCGTTCCGCGCGGGTGAAACCGCGCTCCCCGAATTGCTGCGGGCCCTGGCGGCCGCCTTGCAGGCAGAAGGCAGTCTCGCGCGCCAGCGCGCGGAGCTCGGCCTATCCCGGGCATTGGTTCAACAAGCCGCAGGACGAATCCCGTGAAAATATTTTTACTCGTTTTCTCCATTCTGATCGCATCGTTGCCGGGATTGGCATTCGCCGCCCCCGGGGCGCACGGGCCCGGAGGCGAGCACCTCGATGCCCCGGCGCAAACCGCTTCCGGTGTCGCGGCAGCACGAGTCGAAGCGAGCTCCGAGCTGTTCGAACTGGTCGGGCGCCTCGAAGGCGCCGAGCTTTCGATCATGGTCGACCGGTTCGAGACGAACGAGCCCGTGCTCGGCGCCGATGTGAGCGTGCAACTGGGCAGCCTGAAGGCGAAGGCGGCGTTTCATTCGGATCGCGGCGACTATTCGATGAACGATCCAGCGCTCCTGAAAGCCCTTTCCGCCCCCGGCGAGCACCCATTGATCTTCAGCGTTGTCGCAGGCAAGGATTCCGACCTCCTCGAGGGGACGCTCACCGTCGGCAAGGCGGTTGTGCAACCGCGCGCAGAGAGTCACGCTCATTGGCTGGGCCGCCTGCTTGCTGCCGCAGCAGTAGCCGTGGTCGCCGCACTGATCTTTTTTGCCTGGAAGCGCAGGCGGTCGAGACTGATGTACCCGGCGCTGCTGCTGGCAGTGCTGATCCATTTCCCCCCAAGCGGATACACGGCACCCGGAGCGCACGGCCCGGGCGGCGAGCATTTGAGCGCGCCGGGCGCCGGCACGTCCGCGCTGGCACGCTTGCCGGACGGCAGCGTCAACCTCCCAAAGTCAGCGCAGAGGCGGCTCGAGATCCGCACCATGCTCGCACCCGTTTCAGAAGCGGCGGCCACCATGGAACTGCCCGGGCGGGTCATCATGGATCCGAACGCGGGCGGGCGTGTGCAAGCAGTGCACGGTGGACGGCTGGAACCCGCGCCTGCCGGGCTGCCGGTCGCCGGCCAGAGGGTGGTCAAAGGCCAGGTCCTTGCGTATGTCCGGCACCACGCCGACCCCTATGCACAGTCCAACCAGGTGGGGCAGCTTACCGAGCTTCGCGCGAGCCTGACGCTGGCCCAGCAGAAGGTAAATCGGCTCGAATCGCTCGAGGGGACGGTGCCGCGCAAGGAAATCGAAGCCGCGCGTGTCGAACTGCAGTCGCTCACCGCGCGTGAGCTGAGCGTTGGCGCCAGTCTCGCCTCGCGCGAGACGATGGTGGCGCCCGTCACGGGCGTCGTAGCCGTTACGAACGTGGTGTCGGGCCAGGTAGTGGAGGCGCGCGACGTCCTGTTCGAAGTGATCGATCCGGGCCGCCTGCTCGTCGAGGCGCTCGTCGCAGATGTGTCGCTCGCAGATCGCGTGGCCTCGGGTCACTTGCTCGGCCAGCCCGGCATCGGGATGCGTGTGATCGGCGTCGGCCGCAGCCTGCGCGAGGGCGTGTTGCCGATCACGTTTCGCGTCGAGAACGCAAAGGATGGAAGGCTCCCGGCGCTTGCCATCGGCCAGCCGGTGGTGGTCCTGGCGGTGCTCAGGGAGCGGATCCGGGGCATCGTTCTCCCTGCGGCGGCGGTCGTACGCAACCCAGCCAATGAGCCGATCGTCTGGATCAAAGCGGGCGCGGAACGCTACGTTTCCCAGCCGGTGCAGTTCAAGCCGATCGACGCGCAGAACATCGTGGTTACAGCCGGCCTCGCCGCGGGCAATCGCGTCGTGATCCGGGGCGGCGGGCTCATTTCCCAGATCCGCTGAAGAGGAAAGCACCCGATGTTCGAAAAGATCGTCCGCCTCGGCCTGGCCAACCGTCTCCTGGTGATGGCCGGCGCCGTCCTGCTCATGGTGTACGGGACGTTTACGGCGCTACGCATGCCGATCGACGTTTTTCCCGACCTGAACAAGCCCGTCGTGACCGTGCTCGCCGAAGCCGGCGGCATGGCCCCCGAAGAAGTCGAGCAGCTCGTCACGTTTCCGATCGAGACGGCGCTGAACGGAATGCCGGGCGTGGGTCGCGTGCGCTCTGTTTCGGGCATCGGCCTGTCGATCACCTACGCGGAGTTCGACTGGGGCACCGATGTGTATCGCAACCGGCAGCTCGTCGCCGAGCGGCTGGCGCTGGTGCGCGAACGGCTGCCGCAGGACATTACGCCCGTCATGGGCCCGGTCTCCTCCATCATGGGCGAGATCATGCTGGTCGCGCTGCCCCTGAGCGCGCCGCAGCCCGGAGCCGCGGCGCTTGCGCCGATGCAGGCGCGCGAATACGCCGACTTCGTGCTTCGCCCGCGCCTCCTGTCCATTCCGGGCGTGTCGCAGGTCATCCCGATCGGCGGCGACGTACGGCAACTTCGCGTGGAACCGGACACGGCTCGAATGGCCCAGTTCGGAATCACCCTCACGCAAGTCGAGCAGGCCCTGCGGGGCTACGCGGGCAACGCCGGCGGAGGGTTCGTCGACCTCAACAGCCGCGAATACCTGATCCGCCATGTCTCGCGGACCAACCGGATCGAAGACCTGCAGAACCTCGCCGTGGCCTGGAAGGACGGCCGTCCGGTGCTGCTGCACCAGGTCGCCGACGCACGATTCGCCGCGGCACTCAAGCGGGGGGATGCCGGATACAACGGCGCGCCCGCGGTGATGCTCAGCATCCAGAAGCAACCGGCCGCGGACACCGTGAAACTGACTCGCGCGATCGAATCCGCGCTCGGCGAGCTCAAGCGGGGACTGCCGCAGGGATTGAGCGAGCCGAAGGTGCTTTTCCGGCAGGCCGACTTCATCGAGGCGTCGATCGGCAACGTCACAGGCGCGCTGCGCGACGGCGCGATCATGGTGGCCATCGTGCTTTTCGCCTTCCTGCTTTCGGCGCGGACCACGCTGATCTCGCTCGCCGCGATCCCGCTCTCCCTCGCGGTCACCGCGCTGGTGTTCCACTGGATGGGCCTGTCCATCAATGTGATGACCCTCGGCGGCCTCGCCATCGCGATCGGCGAGCTTGTGGATGACGCTGTGGTCGGGGTGGAGAACATCCTGCGGCGCCTGAAACAGAACCGTACGGCCGCGAAACCGCTCGCGATCGCCGAGGTCGTGCGAAGCGCAACGGTGGAGGTTCGCTCCGGGATTGTCTATGCGACCGTGATCGTGGTGCTTGTCTTCGTTCCGCTCTTCGCGCTGCCCGGCATCGAGGGCCGCCTTTTTGCGCCGCTCGGCATCGCCTACATTGTCTCGATCCTTGCCTCGATGCTGGTATCGATGACCGTCACACCAGTGCTTTGCTACTACCTGCTGCCGGGAATGAAGCGCATCGATCGGCAGGATGCCCCCTTGGTCGCATGGCTGAAGCACCGCGACGAGAGGCTGCTCCTGTGGACCTTTACGCGGGCAAAGGGGCTGCTTGCGATCGCCGCCGTTGCGGTGGCCGCCGCTGCCGCGAGCGTGCCGTTTCTGCCGCGGGCATTTCTGCCCGCCTTCAACGAAGGCTCGCTGGTCATCTCGCTCCTGTTCGACCCGGGCATGGCCCTCGCCGAGACCAGCCGTTTCGGCGCCGTCGCCGAAAAGTTGATCGCCGCGGTCCCTGAGGTCGCGCAGGTCGGGCGCCGCACCGGCCGCGCGGAGCTCGATGAGCATGCCGAGGGCGTGCATGCCGCCGAGATCGATGTGGACCTGAAGCGCTCCCAGCGCAACCGCGAGGAGGTGATGGCCGATATCCGGGGGCGGCTCGCGGTCCTCCCGGCTTCGGTCGCGATCGGCCAGCCGATCTCCCACCGCCTCGATCACCTTCTCTCGGGCGTGCGCGCCCAGATCGCGCTAAAGATTTTCGGCGATGACGTCGATACCCTGCGCGGCCTCGCGGAACAGCTTCGCCAGCGGCTCGCAGTCGTCCCTGGGTTGGTGGATCTCACCGTCGAAAAGCTGGTGGTGATCCCGCAAATCGTGGTGCAGATCGATCATCGCAAGGCTGCGCAAGCCGGACTTTCTCCCGGAGAAGCGGTGCGAACCCTGCAGGCGCTTACGGAGGGGGCGCATGGAGCGCAGATCGTCGATGGCGCCCGGCGATACGAACTGGTGCTTCGCCTGCCCGACGCGAAGCGGACCCCCCAGGATCTGGCGCGCACGATCATCGATACGCCTGCCGGCCGGCTGCCGGTCTCGGCGATCGCAACGATCGAGGAGCGCGACGGCCCGAACCAGATCGGGCGAGAAAACGGGCGCCGGCGCATCGTGGTCTATGCCAACACGGATGGGCGCAATGCCGGCAACGTGGTGACGGACATCCGGGCGGTGATCTCGTCTCTCGAGCTTCCCGCCGGCACCTTCGTCAGCCTGGAGGGACAGTTCCAGGCGCAGGAAGCGTCCACCCGGCTCATAGGGTGGCTTTCGCTGATGTCCCTGGCAATGATTTTCCTCGTCCTGTATTCGCGCTACCGGTCGGCGGTGCTGGCCGGGATCATCATGGCGAATATCCCGCTCGCGCTGGTCGGCAGCGTCGCCGCGATGTGGATCGCCGGCGTGAGTCTCTCGGTGGCTTCGATGGTCGGGTTCATCACGCTGGCGGGCATCGCCACGCGCAACGGAATCCTGAAGGTGAGCCACTACATCAACTTGTGCCGGTTCGAGGGTCTCCCCTTTGACGATGCCATGATCGTGCGCGGGTCGCTCGAGCGCCTTACGCCGGTGCTGATGACCGCGCTCGTCGCCGCGTTCGCGCTCACGCCTTTGCTGTTCGCGGCCGATGCGCCCGGAAAGGAAATCCTTCATCCCGTGGCGGTCGTCATCTTCGGGGGACTCATCAGCTCCACGCTGCTCGATACCTTGCTCACGCCGCTGATGTCGCGCCTGTTCGGCGAGCGTGCAATCCTGCGCTTGCTCGACGAAGGCGAACCAACCGCGGGGGAGGGAGTCTATTGACGACCCCCCCGCGCAAAATCCGCAATCACTCGAAAAGGTCATCTTCACCAATGAAAGCAAAACATATCCTGCCGGCCATCGCATTTTGTTCTGTCTTCTTCTTCCCGCAATTGGCGCTTGCACACGAGGCCGCCGCGAGGCATGGCGGAGTGGTGCGTACCGCGAGCGACCTGCAGTTCGAGCTTGTACAAAAAGGCCCGGATGTGGTGATCTACGTCGAGGATCATGGCAAAGCCGTTTCGACGGCGGGGATGAGCGGTAACCTGATCGTGCAGAGCGGCGCCGAAAAATCTGAGACCCCTTTGCTGCCTGCCGGCGAAGGCCAACTCGCTGCCAAGGGCGTAAAAGCCGGCAGCGGCGCGAAAGCCATTGCAGTGATCAACACGCCCAAGGGCAAGCCCATCACGGTACGCTTCGTCCTGAAATGACCCGGTCCCCGTGTAAGCCTGACTCCTGACGCCATGAGGTCCCGCGCCGTGCTCCTCGCGCTGCTTTCCGCGGCGTTATTCGGCGCCGCGACACCGGCGAGCAAGGCGTTGCTCGAGGGCCTCTCCGCATTCCAGCTCGCCGGCCTGCTTTACCTCGGCGCGGCGCTGGGCGTCGCCCCGTTCGCGTTTCGCCAGGGCGGCCTGCGCTTGCCGGGAAAAGGCGACCGGCGCAACCGGATCCGGCTCGCGGGCGCGATCGCAGCCGGCGGTGTGGCCGGGCCGCTGTTCCTGCTGTTCGGGTTGCGCCTCGCCGACGCGGCATCCGTTTCACTCTGGCTCAACTTCGAGCTCGCCGCCACTGCGTTCCTCGGCGCGTTGGTTTTTCGCGAGCATCTCGGACGCGCGGGCTGGGCCGGGGTGGCGGCGGCGTTTGCCGGCGCCGCGTCCCTCTCGGGCTTCGAGGGATTCTCCGGCGCGGTCCCCGCGCTTCTGGTTCTCGCGGCATGCATCTGCTGGGGCCTCGACAACCACCTGACCGCGCTGATCGACGGCATCACGCCTGTGCAGAGTACGTTCTGGAAAGGGCTCGTAGCGGGCTCGACGAATCTCGCGCTCGGGCTCGTACTCGATCCTTTTCAGTCCGGCGCCGCGTCCACGACCATGGCGCTGGCGGTCGGAGCGCTTGCCTACGGCGCCAGTATCGTCCTCTACATCACCTCGGCACAGTCGCTCGGGGCTACGCGCGCGCAAGTCGTGTTCTCGAGCGCGCCATTCTTCGGCGTCGTGCTTTCGATTGTGCTGCTCGGTGAAACGCTGCGGGCAATGCACGGAGTGTCGGCAGCGCTATTCATCGGCGCGATCGTCCTGCTTTCCCTCGACAGGCACGCGCACCGGCATACACACGATGCACTGGAGCACGAGCACGAGCATCGCCACGACGACGCTCACCATTTCCATGAGCATCCGGGTCAGCCAGCCGAGGTAAGGCACGTGCACCGGCACGTGCATGAGCCGATAAGCCATGCCCACCCGCACTGGCCGGACCTTCACCATCGGCACCGGCATCGACTCGAGCCAATGCGGGAGCCTCGCGAGTAGAATAGCCGCATGACCAATCGCAGCACCCGCCGCAGCACCCGCCGCAGCACCCGCCGCAGCACCCGGACCGAGCTTGCCCGCGCCCTGGTCGCGCTGATGCTGTTCGCGCAGGGCGCGATGGCGTGGTCGGCGTGCGATTGGCTGGTGAGCTCGCCGGTACGCGCAGTACAGACGGCTGCCGAAGCGGCGCCGTGTCATGAATCCCCGAATGTCGCGGTGTGCCTTACGCACTGCCTTTCCGACCGGCAAGCCGTCCAGAAAATCGTGTTCGAACTTCCGGCAATGCCTTCCGCGCCGGTATTGAAGCTCGTACTGCCCGCCGTTGCAGTGTCGGACACCGGTGTTTCGAGTCCGGCCAGCACCGCCGCGGCAACCGGCCCACCCCGGCGCATCCTGCTCCAGTCCTTCCAGATCTGATTTCCAGCGCACGGCGTGCGCAGCGTGTCGCCGCGCGCGAATGCTCACTGGAGATCCCTCGTGAAATTTTCTTCCCTGCTTTTCGCGGGCCTGTTCGGGCTCGCTTCCGCGCAAGCTGGCGCGCAAACCCTATCGCTTGCCGACGCGCTGCGCGCGGGTGAGGCGCAAGCGCCGCGCCTGGCTGCGCAACGCCATGTCGTTGCCGCCGCCGGCTACCAGGTCGACCGCGTTTCCGAGTTGCCTGACCCCAGGCTCAAGCTCGGTCTCGAGAACCTGCCGGTAAGCGGTCCCGGCCAGTTCCGTTACGACTACGACTTCATGACCCAGCGCACGGTCGGGTTCGTGCAGGATTTCCCGAATGCCGCCAAGCGCGCTGCCCGCGGCGCGCGCGCGGGCCGCCAGCACGATGTCGAGCAGGCCTCACTCGTGGCCCAGCGCGCCGCGGCCCAGCGCGAGATCGCCGCAGCCTGGCTCGACCTCCACTATGCGTTGCAGGGCCGCGCTGCGCTTGCACGCCTGGTCGAGCAGTTCCGCTTCCAGAGCGACGCGGCGGCTTCCGGGGTCGCCAGCGGCAAACAGACCGCAGCCGAGGCGTTTGCGCAACGCGTTGCGCTCGAGCAGGCAAACGACCGCGTCATCGAGCAGGACCGGGTCGTCACCAGGGCGCGCATCGCGCTCTCCACCTGGATCGGCGAGCAGGCCGCCCTGCCCCTGGCCCCGCCGCCGGACACGACGAAGTTCACGCATCCGGAGGAGCACATGATCATGCGTCTGGGCGAGCACCCGGTATTGAGGGTGCTGGATGAGCGCGAGTCGCTCGCGCGCGCCGAGGCCGCGCTGGCGAAGAGCACGCGCGAGCGCGACTGGAGCATCGAGGTCGGCTACTCGCAGCGCAGGCCCGCCTTCGACAACATGATCAGCGTCATGGTCGCCATCGACCTGCCGATCGCAAGAGCGCGGCGGCAGGACCGCGACGTGGCCTCGAAGCTCGCCGAAGTCGAGCAGGCGCGCGCGCTGCGCGAAGACGCGCTGCGCATGCACCAGGCCGAGGTGCGCAGCCTGCTCGCCGACTGGGCGACCGCCAACCATCGCATCGAGCGCTTCGACGCGGTGCTCCTTCCGCTGGCACGCGACCGGGCCGCGGCCGCGCTCGCAGCCTATCGCGGCGGACGCGCGGAGCTCGGCTCGGTGCTCGAAGCCAATCGCGCGTTGACGGAGGCCGAGCTCGCGCGGGTGCAAGCGCAGGCCGAGCGCGGCCGCGCATGGGCCGGACTGAACTACCTCTACGCAGACGGGAGCCCGGCATGAAGGCCCCCGCAATCGCAGCACTCGTGATCGCCGCAAGCGCCGCGTTCGGCTATGCAGGCTATCGGTACGCAATGCATCGCATGATGCCGCCAGACACCGCCGCAACGGCTGCCGCCTCCGCCGCGCCTTCGACGAGCGGGGCATCGGTGGATCGCAAGGTGCTGTACTGGTACGACCCGATGGTGCCCCAGCAGAAATTCGACAAGCCCGGCAAGTCGCCTTTCATGGACATGCAGCTCGTGGCCAAATACGCAGACGAAGGCGGCGGCAGCGCGGGGGACGAAAGCAAGGTGACGATCAGTCCTCGCGTAGTGCAGAACCTCGGCATCCGCACCGCGGAAGCGAAGCTGGGCTCCTTCGAGCCGAAGCTCGAAGCGGTCGGTTCGGTGGGCTGGAACGAGCGCGGTGTCGCGGTGGTGCAGTCACGAAGCAATGGTTTCGTCGAGAAGCTGCATGCGCGAGCGCCGCTCGATCCGGTGGCGAAGGGCGCGCCGCTGGTCGAGATCTTCTTTCCCGAATGGGCGGGTGCTCAGGAGGAATTCCTGCTGCTGCTCCGGCAGGCCTCGCCCGAAACCAGGCCGCTTGCCGAAGCCGCGCGGCAGAGGCTGGTGCTGCTGGGGATGAGCGCTGAAGATATCGCCCAGGTCGAGCGCAGCGGCAAGGTCGTAGCGCGCTTTACGTTGCGATCCCCGATCTCAGGCGTGATCGCCGAGCTCGCCGTGCGCGAGGGGATGACGGTGATGGCCGGGGCGACGCTGTTTCGCATCGTCGATCTCTCCAGCGTGTGGGTCACCGCCGAGGTGCCGGAAGCGCAGGCCGCGATGCTGGTTCCGGGCAGCCGGGTGGAGGCGCGCGTGCCGGCTTTTCCAGAGCAGGTGTTCGTAGGGCGCGTGGGTGCGATCCTGCCCGACGTGAACGCGGTGACGCGCACCGTGCGGGCGCGCGTCGAGCTCGCCAATCCGGGCGCCCGCCTGAAGCCGGGAATGTTCGCGACGCTGTCCCTCTCGAGCGGGCGCGGCAAGCCGATCGTGCTGGTGCCCAGCGAAGCACTGATCCGAACCGGCGAGCGCAGCCTCGTGATCGTGGTCGAGGCTGACGGCCGGTATCGTCAGCAGGAGGTGGAGGCCGGCATCGAGATGGGCGGGTCGAGCGAGATCCGCAAAGGTCTCAAGCCCGGCGACAAGGTGGTGCTGTCGGGGCAGTTCCTGCTCGACTCGGAAGCCAATCTCAGGGCGGGCCTCTCGCGCATGGACTCTCCCTCGCCTGCGGTCCCGGCGGCGCCTGCCGCGCCGGCGTTGCACAAGGGGACCGGCGTCGTCACGGGCGTGAGCGCACCCGATGGTTACCTCGAGCTGAAGCATGACCCGATCGCCTCGATGAAGTGGCCGGTGATGCAGATGGGGTTCTCCGTGCCCGACAAAAAACTGCTCGAAGGGCTGAAGAAGGGCGATGGGGTCGAGTTCGAAATGCGGGGGCTTCCCAACAAGGACGGCGACTTCGTGATCGACCGCGTCACCCGGAAAGCCGGCCCGTGATCGCGAACCTCATTCGCTGGTCGGTCGCCAACCGGTTCCTGGTTCTCGTCGCGACCGCACTCATGACCGCCTGGGGCGTTTGGGCCGCGATGCGCACCCCGCTCGATGCGATTCCCGACCTGTCCGACGTGCAGGTGATTATCCGCACCCCTTACCCGGGACAGGCGCCGCGCATTGTGGAGGACCAGGTCACCTATCCACTGACCACCACAATGGTGTCGGTGCCGGGCGCGAAGACCGTGCGCGGCTACTCGTTCTTCGGCGACTCGTTCGTCTACATCCTGTTCGAGGACGGCACCGATCCCTATTGGGCGCGCTCGCGGGTGCTGGAATACCTTTCCCAAGTGCAATCGCGCCTGCCCGCCACGGCCAAGCCGGCGCTCGGGCCGGACGCGACCGGCGTGGGCTGGATCTACCAGTACGCGCTGGTCGATCGCAGCGGCCGGCACGACCTGGGCGAATTGCGCGCGCTGCAGGACTGGTTCCTCAAATACGAGCTCAAGACCGTGCCGAACGTGGCCGAAGTCGCCTCGATCGGCGGGATGGTGCGCCAGTACCAGATCGTGCTGTTCCCGGACAAGCTGCGCGCCTACGGCATTCCCCATACGCGCGTGATCGACGCCGTGCAGAAAGCCAACCGCGAAACGGGCGGCTCGGTGCTCGAGCTGGGCGAGGCCGAATACATGGTGCGCGCGAGCGGCTACTTGAAGACGCTGGAGGATTTCCGCGCCATTCCGCTGTCGGCCTCGGATGCCGGAGTGCCCGTGAAACTTGGCGATGTCGCCCGCATCCAGATCGGTCCGGAGATGCGGCGCGGCATCTCCGAGCTCAACGGCGAAGGCGAGGTGGCCGGCGGGGTGATCGTGATGCGCTCGGGCAAGAATGCGCTCGAGACGATCGAAGCGGTCAAGGTCAAGCTCGCCGAACTCAAAGGCAGCCTGCCTCCCGGGGTCGAGATCGTCGAAACCTACGATCGCTCGAGCCTCATCGAGCGCGCGGTGGCGCACCTGCGCGACAAGCTCCTCGAGGAGTTCGCGGTGGTGGCGCTGGTGTGCTTCGTGTTCCTGTTCCACGTTCGCTCGGCCCTGGTGGCCATCGTGTCCTTGCCCCTTGGCATCCTCGCCGCGTTCATCGTCATGTACTACCAGGGCGTCAACGCCAACATCATGTCGCTGGGCGGCATTGCGATCGCGATCGGCGCGATGGTCGATGCGGCCGTGGTGATGATCGAGAACGCGCACAAGAAGCTGGAAGGGCATGCGGTGGAAGGCGAGGAACGCTGGCGCATCATCACTGATGCGGCGGTGGAAGTCGGCCCGGCGCTGTTCTTCTCCCTGCTCGTCATCACGCTTTCTTTCGTGCCGGTGTTCGCGCTGGAAGCCCAGGAGGGGCGGTTGTTCTCACCGCTTGCGTTTACCAAAACCTACGCCATGGGCGCCTCGGCGATCCTCGCGGTGACGCTGATCCCGGTATTGATGGGGTATCTCATCCGCGGCCACATTCCGGAGGAGCGGAAGAACCCGCTCAACCGGCTGCTGATTGCCGTATACCGGCCCCTGCTGGCCACGGTCCTTGCCTGGCCGAAAGCCACAATGGCGCTCGCTGCGGTCGCGCTGGCGCTCACGGCGATTCCGGTGCTCAAGATCGGCGGTGAGTTCATGCCGCCGCTGGACGAAGGCGACCTGCTCTACATGCCCTCAGCGCTTCCAGGACTTTCGGTGGGCAAGGCCGCCGAGATCCTGCAGCAGACCGACCGGATGATCCGCCAGGTGCCCGAAGTGAAAAGCGTGTTCGGCAAGATCGGCCGCGCCGAGTCGGCCACCGACCCGGCGCCGATGGAGATGATCGAGACCACCATCCAGTTCAAGCCGAAGTCCGAATGGCGCGCGGGCATGACACCCGAAAAGCTGGTGGAGGAACTCGACCGCACGGTGCGCCTTCCCGGCCTGTCGAACATCTGGGTCCCTCCGATCCGTAATCGCATCGACATGCTGGCCACCGGCATCAAGAGCCCGCTCGGCATCAAGGTTTCGGGCACCGATCTCGACGAGATCGACCGCATCGCCGGGGAGATCGAGCGCGTCGTGAAGGACGTGCCGGGCGTGACTTCGGCCCTCGCCGAGCGCGTCACCGGGGGGCGCTACGTCGAGATCAAGGTCGACCGCGACGCCGCCGCGCGTTACGGCATGAACGTGTCGGACGTGCATTCGATCGTCAATGCCGGCATCGGCGGAGAGAACATCGGCGAGACCATCGAAGGTCGGCAGCGCTTTCCGATCAATGTCCGCTATCCGCGCGAGCTGCGCGACTCGGTCGAAAAACTTCGCAACCTGCCCGTCATCACCGAGCGCGGCGCGCAGATCGTACTCTCGGCGGTGGCGACGGTCACGCTCGCCGACGGCCCGCCGATGCTGCGTTCCGAGAACGCGCGGCTTGCGGGTTGGATCTACGTGGACATCCGCGGGCGCGACCTGGCCTCGGTGGTCAACGACGCGCGCCGCACGGTGGCGGAGAAAGTGAAGCTCGCGCCGGGCGTCTCGGTGGCGTGGTCCGGCCAGTTCGAATTCCTGGAGCGTGCCCGCGCGCGGCTTGCGGTGGTGGTGCCGTTCACGCTGATCATCATCCTCGTGCTGCTCTATCTCGCGTTCTCGCGCGTCGGGGAGGCTTTGCTCATCATGCTCACGCTGCCCTTCGCGCTGGTCGGGGGCTTCTGGCTGATCTGGCTGCTGGGGCACAACCTTTCGGTGGCCAGCGCGGTGGGGTTCATCGCGCTCTCCGGGCTGGCCGCGGAATTCGGCGTGGTGATGCTTGTCTACCTGAGGCAGGCGATCGATCAACGCGCCCCGTCGACCGATGCCGAGTTGCGCGCCGCCATCGACGAAGGCGCCGTGCAGCGCGTGCGGCCCAAGGCGATGACCGTGGCGGTGATCCTGGGCGGTCTTGCGCCGCTGATGTGGTCGGACGGGACCGGCGCGGAGGTGATGCAGCGCATCGCCGCGCCGATGATCGGCGGGATGATTACCGCGCCGCTGTTGTCGATGTTCGTGATTCCGGCGGCGTATTACCTGATGCGGAGGCGAAACGGATTCGATCAACAAATGACGCGCAACCCGGAGAAACGATGAACTTCCTGCGCAGGATTCTGTTCGGCCTGGCGATATGCGGACCGGTGTTCGCACAGGGGCAGGTAACCCTCACGCACGTGCATGGCCTCGCCTACAGCGCCAACGGCAAGCAGCTCTCGATCCCGAGCCATCACGGCCTGGCGGTCTACGAGAACGCAAAATGGTCCAGGGCGCCCGGGCCGCAGCACGACTACATGGGGTTCAGCGCCACTGCCAAGAGCCTGTACAGCAGCGGTCACCCCGCGCCGGGCTCGGGGCTCGTCAATCCGTTCGGGCTGATCCGCAGCCGCGACGGCGGCAAAACCTGGGAGAAGCTTGGCCTGGAAGGAGAGACCGATTTTCATCTGCTTGCCGCCGGCTGGAACACCAACGCCATCTATGTCTGGAATCCAGCCCGCAACTCGCGCATGCGGGAGCCGGGCCTGCACTTCACGCTGAACGACGGATTGCAATGGAAGCAAGCCAAGGCCGCCGGCCTCGAAGGCGATCCGATTTCGCTGGCCGTGCACCCCCACGCTCCCGCAACCGTGGCCGTGGCAACCTCGCGCGGCATCTTCGAGTCGAGCGATTCCGGCGGGAGTTTCACGCAGAGGGCAGGCGGCGAAGGAACGGCCGTGTTCTTCGACCTGGACGGCAAGTCCCTCTGGTTTGCGACATCCGACCAGGAACCCCGGCTCGCTCGAGCGCCCATCCGGAAGGGGGCTGCCGCGCAGATCAGGCTGCCGAGCCTTGGCCGGGATGGCGTGGCCTACATGGCGCAGAACCCTGCGGCGCGGAGCGAGTACGCCATCGCCACGTTTCAGCGCAGCGTTTTCGTAACGAAGGACTCGGGAAAAAGCTGGAAGCAGATTGCCGGGCACGGAAAGACTCAATGAAGGAGTACTGAGATGTTCGGACACCAGACCGATGCAGGCCAGCCATGCCCGCCTTCGCGCAAGGTTTCGAGCTTGCGCAGGATTACGTAGTCTGGCGGTGCGACCCATGCGCCGCCATCGCCAAGACTGATCCTGCGCCGATTCTGCAGCGCCCAGGCGTGCAGCGGGTCGCGGGCGGCGAGATAGATATCGGCCTTGAACTGGCTCGCGTTGTGGATCAGATTGAACATGCCGCGGGTACCGCGCGCCAGTTCGAGCAGCAGGGTTTCGTCTGGCGGGACATAGTAATCGGCATCAGGAAACGCCGACCGCAGCGCTGCAATGTCCCGCATTCCGAGGACCAGGACTATGTCGATGTCCGCGGTCATTCGCGGTTCGCCGTACACGCTTGAGCAACGACACTTGATGTAGGGCGACCGGGAAATACGACTGCTATGTCCGCTTCGTAACAGACGCCCGCCCGGCCCCAAGGTCAAATGCGCCCTGTCCGCCACGTCAGGCGAACCCAGGGAGAGGCGAATTGAGAGTCAGCGGACTTAAGCGGTTCCTGTTGTTCACCACGCCCACGCAAGGCGGCCTGAAGAACTATGTCATGTCCTACGAGACGCGCGAGGAAGCCATCGCCATGGCAGAGAGCCTCAAGGCCAAGCAGGCTGTCCGCTGGCAGGTGATCGACAACCAGACTGCCGAAGCGGTGGCCGAAGATCCCGGGATCTGATCAGCAGTCGGGCAGGCCCAGCAGCATCCCGGCGCCCTCCCGATCCAGTTGGGTTGTCAGGTACTTGACGCCCCGATGCGTGGCGACCTGGAGGTTCGGTGTGCGGCCGTCGACATTCACGTAGTACGTTTGCTCGCCGGATTCGATCTCGGCGATCACGGCGGATGCGTCGCGCTTCCAAGGGGTTCCGTCCCTGGACACTCCCCCTACACCCTTGACCTGTCCGTGCGCCTCTTGCGCATGGTCCTTTTCGGTACAGCTGACCTTCAGGGCCATCTTTGGCCTCCTTTTAATCCCCCGCGCGAATTGTGCTGTTACAAATTGGCGACGTCTGTCGGTGTTTGGCCTACATATGTCCATTTTTGGCCAGAATCGTCGGCGGTCCCTTGATTCGCCCCTTCCCGGGCCCACCTAATCCTTGGGGGATGGGGCAGCCGGAGAATTGGAATTGGCAAAAAGGTCGCGCACCAAAGCGAAAAGCGTTTCCCGAGTCGCAGCTGCCGGTCCGCGAATCCTCATCGCCGAAGACAACGAGGACATCGGGCAGACCTTGCAGATGCTCCTGGAGTCCCTCGGCTACGAGGTCGAGCTTTGTCCAGACGGTGAGGCCGCCGTGCGCGCTTCGCTTACGTTTCGGCCCGACATTGTCATTTTGGACATCGGCATGCCGCGGCTCAGCGGATACGACGCAGCCCACCTCATCCGGAAATCGCACGCGAGGCGAACGCTATTGATCGTTGCAATCAGCGGATGGGCACGAAGCGAGGATGTTGCGCTTTCGAAGTCTGCGGGCATCGACGTTCACCTGAGCAAGCCGCTCGCCTTCGATGCGCTGGTCGCGGTGTTGGACGACTTCCGCAAGCGCCTGCCCGCGGGGGGCTGATCGATTGCGCTTGCGACATCCGCAATTCACGTCACAGCGCGGTTGAGCCGGACAACCCACTGACCCTGCGCGAAGGCGAGGGCGAGGGCGTGCAGCCCGAGCTGCGCGGACTACGCAATCGCGCTTGAAGAGTGCTTCATTTCTGCGGCTCTATTTTCTTCACCGCGTAACCGCTGCCGACCTTGTCCGCGACAAACCTGACCTTGTCCCCGGCCTTGATATTTTCCAGCAGCGCGGGATCGGCCACCTGGAACACCATCGTCATCGCCGGCATGTCGAGATTGACGATCGGGGCGTGCCTGATGGTGATCTTCTTCGCCTCCTTGTCGACCTTGCGGATCTCGCCGTCCGTCATCGGCTCGGCCTGAGCGAGCGTGACCGCTTGCTTGTCCGGGTGATGCGCTTCGTTGGCCAATACCGGCTGCGAGATAGCGGCTGCGATACAAATCGATACAAGTGAAAAGAGTTTCATTACATTTCCTTTGGATTGTTTTCCCGTTGATTCGTTAGATGCCCGAGGCAACGGAACGTTCATTCTCGAGCGGCATCGCAACGTTACGCGACCCTGTACACGGGAACCGCCTCGCGGACATGCTTCAGGCTTGTCCGCACCGGGCCGCTCATTTCGATCCGGTCGCCAACCAGCTCCGCCGTCGCGCCACTGACGCAGATTTCCCCCTTTTCGCCCAAGCCGCACAGCCGCGCCGCGATATTCGTCACCGATCCCGAGGCGGTGTAAGTCAGATGCTCCCCGGTCTCGCCTTTGATCGCGGTGGCGCCGATCAGAACCTCGCCCGAGTTGATCCCTATGTTGACCAGGATCTCGGGCTCGTTGGGTTGTCTTGCCCGGTTCAGCGTCTGCGCCTGCGTGCGGATCGCCACCGCTGCGGCTACAGCGCTCAGCGCATGCGCGCCAGCCGTCTTGCCGGTAAAGATCGCCATGATGCCGTCGCCGGCCGTTTCGTTGATCTCCCCGCCGCGCGCGAGGATCAGGTCGAGGAAAGCCGAAAAGTATTTCTCGACGATCCCGTTCAAGGTCTCGGCTGACATCTCCTCGGACATGCGGGTGTACCTTTCGATATCCAGAAACAGCACCGTTGCGTTGCGCCTGACCTTGTCGAACATCGGCTGATCGGGGTTGTCCTCGATCAGCTTCTGGACTGTGCGCGGCACGAATCGCTCGAGCCCCGTCTTCATCTGCTCGAGTTTCAGCGTGCGCTGAAACACCCGCAAGACAAAGAACGCCCCGAATCCAAGCACCAGGGTCACGGACAACACCACGATCGATTGGATAACGCTGCTACGGTAGTGCGCGTACTCCGCGCTCGTATCCAGGGTGACGACGACCCACCTGGCCTGGTCGACCGACCTGTCCCGTCGCGGGTGCATGTTACCCATGCGAAGCGATGCCTCGGAGAAAAACGCCGGAAACGCCAGCTCAGCGGTCCGCGAATCGCTGCGAAGAACCTTGCCGTGTTCCGGTGTCTCGCCAAGCACATCGGCCCAACGCGTGGCGATCAACGCGGCATCGCTGGCCGCCAGCACGCGTCGGTCTTCGTTGACTACGAGCAATGACTCGACGGCGGGGTGGCGGGTGATCTCCTTGACCATCTCCTGCAGGGCGTCTTTCTGCTCTTCCAGCAGCAGGCTGTGCCCGATTTCGAGCGATCTCGCGATCCAGAACCCCTGATCCAGGGCGTTATGCAGAATGGCTTCCTTGTCTTTGGCCGCGCTGCGTACGGCTTGAAAAACGAGCGCTGCGACCAGCACCAGCACCAGCGCGCCGAAAAGCAGGCCGAAGTTCCGCAGACGCAGGTAGGGGCCGCTCGGAACGAACTCGACTGCATGTCCCTCGCTCTTCGACGCGGGACTCGAGTCCCTCATGGAAGATCGCCGTCCAGTAACAACAGGGCCGCCAGTATCCCGGCGGCCCTGCGCCCCGCGTACAGAAAAAGACTCACGCCAGTTCGCGCACGGGCTTAGTGCGCGTGCTCGATCTTGGTGACCGCGTAACCGCTGCCGGCCTTGTCTGCCGAGAACTTCACTTTATCGCCGGGCTTCAAGCGATCGAGCATCGCCGGGTCGGCCACCTGGAAGACCATTGTCATCGCGGGCATGTCGAGATTGGAGATCGGCCCGTGCTTGAGCGTGATCTTCTTCGCCTCCTTGTCGACCTTGCGGACTTCGCCCTCGGACATTGGGCCGCCGTCCACCGCCGGGGCCGGGGCCGAGTGGGGCTTCTTGTGATCGTCATGGGCGATCGCGTGGGGAGCAATCAGCGCGGCGGAAAATATCGAAACGAGTATGAAGGCTTTCATTTGATCTCCTTGGGGCAATCAATCACGCGTGCGATTTGGATTCGTCGCCGGGGCCGACGTTCATTCGACGACGATCTTGCCGATCATCCCGGCTTCGAAATGCCCGGGGATCAGGCAACCGTAGTAGAAGGTCCCCGCCTTGCTGAAACGCCAGCCCATCTCCGCCGTCTTGGCTGGCGCGACGTGCGCCATGTGGGGTTCGTCGTGCTCCATGCCCGGGTGCTTCTTCATGAGCTCGGCATGTTTCTTCAGTTCGTCCATCGTGCCGAGCACCATCTCGTGCATCTGCTTGCCATTGTTGGTGACCACGAAGCGAACGGTTTCGCCGCGCTTGACCTTTATCTCAGCCGGTGAAAAACGCATGGTGTCGGCCATGTCGATGCGCATGGTCCGGGAAGCCTTCTTCGGATCGGCCGCGATGCCGAAAGGCATCTGTTCTGCCTTGGAGTAGTCCACCTTGGCAGCGCCATGTTTGTCGCCGTGGGCCAGGACGGCGCCGGCGGGAATCATCGAAAGCAATGCGGACAGCAATACGATTCGATTCGATTTCATTCAAAATCTCCTTATTCCGGTTTAGGCAATGGCAGCATTCAGGCTTTTCAGCCACTACTGGAGCGGGGTTCCGCATGAATATGGCAGTAATTGATGTTTAGATAATTCAATGCGCATGGCCGCCTCCCGCCTTGGGCTTGCGTACGCGCATTTCGCGCGCGGCGGGCTTGGTCTGCAGAGGCATCGACTGCCCGCCCTCGGATTTGAAGCGCGCGGGCTCGGGGCTTGGACCGGTCCATTCGTGCGCGATCGTTCCGGGCGGGTGCTTGTACCAGCCCGGGTCCGTGTAGTCGCCGGGCTTCTGGTCCTTGCGAACCTTGAGCATGCTGAACATGCCGCCCATCTCCACCGATCCGAACGGCCCGGTGCCGGTCATCATCGGCAGCGTGTTGTCGGGCAGGGGCATCTCCATCTCGGCCATGTCCGCCATCCCGCGCTCGCCCATGACCATGTAGTCCGGGATCAAGCGGGTGATATCGCGAACGACGCCGCGGTGCTCGACGCCGATCATCGTGGGCACGTCATGGCCCATCGCGTTCATGGTGTGGTGCGACTTGTGGCAATGGAAAGCCCAGTCGCCTTCCTCGTCGGCAAGGAACTCGAGCTGGCGCATCTGGCCGACCGCGATGTCCTCGGTGACCTCGTACTGCCTGCTGGTCTTCGGCGTGGGGCCGCCGTCGGTGCCGGTGACCAGGAACTCGTGGCCGTGCAGGTGCATCGGGTGGTTGGTCATGGTGAGGTTCCCGATGCGGATGCGCACGCGGTCGTTCTTGCGCACGATCAGCGGATCGATGCCCGGGAAGGCGCGGCTGTTCCAGGTCCAGAGGTTGAACTCGAGCATCGTCATGATCTTCGGCGTGTAGCTGCCCGGATCGATGTCGTAGGCGTTCAGCAGGAAGCAGAAATCGCGGTCGACCGGATCGATGAGCGGATGTCTGCCTTTCGGGTGAGTCACCCAGAAGCCCATCATGCCCATCGCCATCTGGGTCATCTCGTCGGCGTGCGGGTGATACATGAAGGTGCCCGGCCGGCGCGCGACGAACTCGTAGACGAAGGTCTTGCCCACGCCGATTGCCGGCTGATTGAGCCCGGCCACACCGTCCATGCCGTTGGGCAAACGCTGGCCGTGCCAGTGGATGCTGGTGTGCTCGGGCAGGCGGTTGGTGACGAAGAGGCGCACGCGGTCGCCCTCGACCACCTCGATCGTCGGGCCGGGCGATTGCCCGTTGTAGCCCCACAGATGCGCTTTCATGCCGGGGGCGATCTCGCGCACGACGGGCTCGGCGACGAGGTGGAACTCCTTGACTCCCGAGTTCATTCGCCAGGGCAGCGTCCAGCCGTTGAGCGTGACCACCGGGTTGTAGGGCTGCCCGCTGTTGGGCACGAGCGGCGGCTGGGTACTCGCCTTGTCGGTGCTCACGATCTCCGGCAGCGCTGCATGCGATACGCGGCTCACTGCCGCGGCCGCGAGGGTCGAGCCGGCAAGGGCCGCGCCGCGCAGAAAACTTCTTCTTGAGGTCATCTCGGAAACCCTCTTTCAGTGTCCGGCGCCGGCTGCGGCGCTGGAGGTCGATTCTTTGGGGGCTGCGCTCATATTCGGCTTGCCGATGAGCGACATCTGAAGGTCGGCCTCTGCCAGCCAGAAATCGCGCAGGGCTTCGATCGCGCTGTTCACGCTCGCGATCTGCGCGCGCGCATCGGCCAGCAACTCGAAAACGCCGATCAGCATCCCGTTGTAGCGCAGCAGGTTCTCATCGGCGATTCGCTTCCTGATCGGGACGACTTCTTCGCGGTAGTGGCGCGCGATGTCCCAGGTGAGGCGATAGCCGGCATAGGTTTCGCGTACTTCGGAGCGCGCGTTGATCGCCGCCTCGGCCGCGCGATCGACCGCCTGCATGTAGATCGACTCCGCTTTTGCGACCCGCGCAGTCCCCCAATCGAAAATCGGCAGCTCGAAGGCGATCTCGTAGCCTTTCTTCCACCTGCTCGAGCGCACGCCCTCGAGCACGCGCGCGGGACCGAACTCCAGGGCGTTGATGAAGCGGGTGGCCTTCGTCAGCCCGAGATTCTTCGCGAGCGCCTCGGCCTCCAGCCGCGCCGCCTGCAGGTCGATCCGCTCGCGCATCGCGCGAGCCTCGATCTCCGGCAAGTCCTCGGCGGTCTTCGGCAAGTCCGGCAGGCGCTCGGGCAGTTTGAACCGCGCCTGATCGCCCCATACGCCAAGCAACCGGACCAGCCGCTCGCGCGCCGACGAGCGCATCTGCTCCGCGCGCGCCACGCCGAGCGCGGCGTCTGCGTAGAAGCCCTGCTCGCGCGCCTGGTCGAGCTTGCCCCAGTTGCCCGCGCGCGTCATGCGCCGCGCAAGCTCGGCGCTCGCATCGGCGACGTCCTTCACCTGGCGCGTGTAGCGGACGGTTTCATCGGCGGCGAGCGCCGTGTAGTAGGCCTTGCGCGTTTCGGAAGCCAGGCGCAGCACTTCGAGCGTGACGCCGCGCTTCACGCGCTCGAAGTTGCGCGCCTCGAACTCGGAGGCGAGCGGCATCGTGATCAGCGCGAACACGTTGAAAGTCAGCGCCTGCTCGATCTTGTATTCGCGGCCGCCGGCGTCCGGGTGGGACGCGCGAAACATCGCGAAGTGCGGATTCGGCAGCCGCCCGGCCTGCACGAGGCTGGCCTCGCTTATTCCAAGCTCGGCGAACTCCGCCTGGAGGCCCCGATTGTTGAGTAATGCGACCTGCACCGCATCGTCGGCCGAAAGCGGCTTGGCGAGCAATTCCGCCACCCGTTTGTCGATGCTGTCGCGCTGGGCGTCGGTCTTGATCCAGGCCAGATCCTTTCCGCTACGCTCCCTGACCGCTTTTTCCACTGTATCGAAACCGCCGTCCTGGCTGAAGGTTGCGCACCCGGCGAGCAACAATGAAGCGCAACCCAGCACCGCGATCCCGGGCTTCATTGCTTGATCCCCGGTTTGCCGTGTGCTCCGTGGCCTCCCGGGACAGGCGCGCCCGGTGCCGGCTTCGCTGCCGGAACGCCGGGCTTCGATCCGGTTTCCTGTGCTTCGCGCGCGTACTCGCGCCAGCCGCCGATACGGCCGACCTCGTCATTGGCGGCGCGCCAGTTGCCCACGGCCTCCTCGCCGAGCAACCGATAGTCTGCGAATGGCGATCGATAGGTGATGGCGGGTACGCGCGCCGACGGATCGGCGGGATCGGCTCGCGATTGGGCGTTCGCTACCGTCGCCGTCAGCGCGGATGCCGCGGCGGCGGCGGCAAAGATCGCCATGGATACTCGAATTCGACGCATGTCCAGACTCCCTGCAATGGTTCGGAAACTGCGTGCCTGCGCGCGCAACGGCTGCGGCTCAAAAGAGCCGCGCTACGAATCAGAGGGACGGCTTACAGGGGCGGTCGCTCGAGCTGCGCGGGCACGATGCCCGTGAAACGGCGCTCGAGGAAAGGGATGCGGCAGGTGCCGGGCGGGGGGAAGGAAAGCGAAGCCCAGGCCGCGGGCGCGACCACGCCACCGACACAGCCCGCGACGCATCCGCCGCAAGCCGAAGCCGCGGCGGACAAATGCAAGTCGCCTGCATCAGGCTGTTGACCATGCTCGTGGCCGGAGCCCTTTTCGTGATGCGAGCCGTGGCCGTTGCCGTGATGTCCGCCGCCGTGATGTCCGCCGCCGTGATCAACCTGGCCAGCGGTGACCCCAGTCCCCTGATTCTGGACGCAGCACCACATCGCCACTGCCGCGATGCCGCGCAGCGGCAGGACGGCCAGGGCAAGTGCGAGGATCAGCGCTTTGAAGTTGACGGTCATTGAGGTCTTGGAGCTGCCATTCGAGGATCGGGGAGCCGGCAAGGTCAGGCGACCTTCCTGCAGACCGCAGTCATCATACCCCACAGCCAGCTGATCTTGTAGCGCTCGATCCTGGGCTCGAAGTCCGCCGCGTCGCGCAACAGGGCGGCGCATTCGTCGACCGTGTAGGTCTTGAAGTGCGCCTTGCTCATCAGCCGCAGGTAAGCAGTGCACAGGCGGCAGGAGAGGTAATCGTCGCACCAGTCCGTGATGAGCAGCCGGCCCCCGGGGACCAGCACGCGCTTCATTTCGCGCACCGCGATTTCCGGGTGGGTGATGTAGTGGAACATGTTGCACGACACGACGAGGTCGAAACTCCCGTCTTCCCAGGGCAGCTCGTTGGCCCAGCCGACGCGCAGGTCGGCTGCGTCGGAGAGCTTGTCCCGCGCGACGGCGAGCATCTCAGGCACGGGATCGAGCCCCGCCAGCCTTGCCTCAGGATACTTCGCCGCAAGGCGCGACAGCAGCTCTCCCGTGCCGCAACCCACATCCAGCACCCGGTCGGTGGGATTCATCGAGAGGCGGGCAATCGTTTCCCGCGTGGTCGACTCGACATAGAAAGACCACTTGCGGTCGTAGGTCCGCGCGTTGGAAGCGTATTCGCTGATTACGGGGTCCATGATGTTGGCCAGCGTTCCTGGATGCGTGAAAGATACGCGAATTCGCTGTTGCTCGCCGAACCCGGATGGCCTTGATGGCAGCATTTCGCCCGCTTAGCCGCTCAGGCTGGAGGGTCTTTGAAGAAATTGGCAGTATTTGATCGATCGAACGGAACCGCGACACACACCCAGATTCAGGCGTCGAGGGATGTCCATCAGCGCGGAAAATTGCACCGGCTTGAGCAGATGGTGGTCGATGCCAGCCGCGTCGACATCTCCAGGTCCATGGGTTGCCCCCACCCCGTGAGCGCCACGATCATCAAATCCCGCAGCCGCAGGGCGCGGATCAGGCGGGCCGCCTCGCAGCCGGTCGATCGCGTCAAGGAAACCGGAAGATCGGCGGAGGTTGACGACCTTCCTGCGCATCGCCGCCGGCTTCGAAGACCCAAGCGCGGCAGCGGCGCTGCGATAGCTGGGGCCGCCGCAGCGCGAGGCTCGTCCGATTCATGCCCTGTTTGATATAGTCGTTCGCCGAAGGTCAAACTACGTGCTCCAGGGTAATCGCATGGCGCAACCGTCCACCGCACTCAAGACCCACCGTGACCGCGTGCTCGAAATCGCGCGGGCACACGGTGCACGGAACGTTCGGGTGTTCGGTTCCGTGGCGCGTGGCGCCGACCGAGAGGGCAGCGACATCGACCTTCTGGTGGATGTCGAGGAGTACGTGACGCTGTTCACTCTCGCGGGGCTCGAGCAGGCGTTACGCGACCTTCTTGGCGTCCGGGTCGACGTACGCACGCCCGCGGAGATTTCACACTACGTCCGGGAGCAGGTCCTCGCCGAGGCGCGCCCCCTTTGAACGAACGCGATGAGTTGCGACTGCGGCACATTGTCGATGCCTCAGACCGGATCGCAGGCTATCTGTCGAACGTCAATCGCGACGAGTTCCTCGCCAATCGGATGCTCCAGGACGCGGTGATGCGGAACCTGGAGATTATCGGCGAGGCGTGCGCGAACCTCACGCCGGAGTTCCGGGATGCAAATCCTGATGTGCCTTGGCAGAAGGCGAGCGGCATCCGCAATCGGCTCGTTCACGGCTATTTTGACGTCGATCTGGGCGTGGTGTGGCAATCCACGATGCATTCGGTGCCGACGTTCGCGGATCAAATTCGCGCAATCCTGCCGGCGAAATCGTAAAGCGCCATGCGGCAGGCGCGCAAGGCGCCCGGCCGCCAACTGATTCACCACGCATGCGGAGGTTCGCAATGAAGCAAGGCGTAACCCGCGTCGGCCTGATCGGCCTCGGCTACATCGGTGCGCAGGTTTACGAGCGCATCCGCTCGCAGCCGGAGCTGGGCCTCGAAATCGCGTATGTCCACAATCGAAGTGCCGCACGGCTCAAAGGCGTGCCGGCGGAACTCGTGCTCGAGGACCTTGCGCAGAGCGCCTCGCGCAAGCCCGCAGTCGTGGTCGAGATGGCCCATCCGGACTACACGCGCCGCCATGCCGAGCAGATCCTCTCGCATGCTTCGTACCTGCCGCTGTCGGTAACCGCGCTGGCCGACGATCCGCTGCGCGAGCGGCTGGTCGCGCAAGCTACGCGCTCGGGCACGCGCCTGCTGATCCCGCACGGCGCGCTGATCGGCATCGACAACCTCGTCGAGTGGCGGCACCTGTGGGAAAAGGTCGAGATCACCTTCATCAAGAACCCGGCGAACATCGATTTCTCGGAGTCCGGCTACGAGAAGACCATCGTCGCCGAGACCGTGGTGTACGCGGGTCCGGCGCGGGGCATCGCCCGCCTCTATCCGCGCAACGTCAACACCATGATCTGCTGCGCGCTCGCGACCACGGGGCTGGACCGGTGCCAGGCGAAGCTCATCGCTTCGCCGGGACTCAAGGTGGCGATCACGGAGATCAAGGCCGTCGCCCGCGACGGCCTGATGCTCACAATGCGCAAGGAAACCCCGGTCGTCGGCGTTTCGGGCACCGAGGTCTTCGAATCGACGATGCGCTCGATCTTGCGCTCCGCGAATGCGGGGCCGGCGATGGATTTCGTCTAGCGGGGGACAGGATCCAGCCGGCTAAGCAGGCGCCGGAAACCGCTTCTTCCAGTGCCGCGCGATGTCGATGCGGCGGCAGATCCAGACGTTGTCGTGGCGCTCGAGGTAGTCGAGAAACTTCTGCAGCGCGCGAAAGCGCCCGGGACGGCCGAGCAGGCGGCAGTGCATCCCCACCGACATCATGCGCGGCGTTTCCTTGCCTTCGCGCCAGAGCACGTCGAACGTGTCCTTGAGGTAAGCGTAGAAGTGGTCCGCGGTGTTGAAGCCCTGCGGCGACGCGAAGCGCATGTCGTTCGCGTCCAGCGTGTAGGGCACGACGAGATGCGGCACTGCCTTGCGCGCTTTCGTGTCGACCTTCGTCCAGAAAGGCAGGTCGTCGCCGTAGTAATCGGAGTCGTACTCGTAGCCGCCCTGCTCCACCACGAGGCGGCGCGTGTTCGGGCTGTCGCGGCCGGTGTACCAGCCCAGCGGCCAGTGGTCCTTGGTCATGCGGCGGATGATCTCGGTGCCGAGGCGCATATGCTCGCGCTCGGTCTTCTCGTCCATGTCCTGGTAGTGGATCCAGCGCAAGCCGTGGCACGCGATCTCGTGTCCCAACTCGTCGAAGGCGGCCGTGGCCTCGGGATTGCGCTCCAGCGCCATCGAAACACCGAACACCGTGAGCGGCAGCCCGCGGCGCTCGAACTCGCGCAGGATGCGCCACACGCCGACGCGCGAGCCGTACTCGTAGATCGATTCCATCGACAGGTGGCGCGCCGGATACGAGGACGCGCCAACGATTTCGGAGAGGAACTGCTCCGAGCCATCGTCCCCATGCAGCACCGAGCGCTCGCCGCCCTCTTCATAGTTGAGGACGAACTGCACCGCGATGCGCGCCCTGCCCGGCCAGCGCGCATCCGGCGGCCGGCGGCCGTAGCCCACGAGGTCGCGCGGATAAGGCTTGGCGGAAAGCTTGCGGCTCACGGCGCTATCCCCGATGCGGCGGCGCCGGTTTTCCCGAGCAGCTCGGCGAGGCTGCGCGCCACGACCTTGGTTGCTTTTCGCAAGTCCTCCAGCACGAGGTTCTCGTCGGCACGATGGCCGTTGGCCTCCTCCAGCGTGCGGGGGCCCGCCCCGTAAAGCACGGTGGGGATGCCGGCCGTGCTGTAGTGGCGCGCGTCGGTGTAGATCGGCGTGCCGCCCGGCTGGATGTCTTCTCCGAGCACGTCGCGAGCGTGTCGCTGGATCGCGGCAACGAGCTTTTCCTGTCCGGGCACCGGCGCAAGCGGCCGCGCGAGCAGGATGCGCGTCACGCGGCAGCCGATGCCGGCCCACTTCGCGGCCGAGGCTTCGAGCGCGAGCCGCAGCTCGTCTTCGGCCCGCTGCGGATCCTCCTCCGGGATCACGCGCCGGTCGAGGCGGAATTTCACGCTGTCCGGGACCACGTTGGTATTGATGCCCCCGGAGACGAGTCCGATCACGAGCGTGGGCGCGTCGATGCCCGGCGTCTTCGAGCGGCGCGTGGCGAACCGCTTTCGAAGCGCATACAGGTCGCCCATGATTGCGGTGGCCGCTTCGAGCGCGTCGGCGCCGCCTTGCGGGCGAGCGGCGTGCGCCGAACGGCCGGTGACCTCGACCTCGAGATGCAGGCACCCGTTGTGCGCGGTCGTGATGCCGTAGGTGAAGCCGGCGCTGATGGCGTAATCCGGCCTGGAGATCCCGCGCTCGAGGAGCCAGCGCGGCCCCAGCTCGCCACCAGTCTCTTCGTCGAAGGTGAGATGCAGTTCGACCGTGCCGGCCAGCGGCGCGCGCGATTCCACGTGTGCTTCCTTGAGCGCCAGCAGCGCATAGGCGTAGGTCGCAAAGTCCGACTTGGAAACCGCGACCCCGCGGCCGTACATGCGGCCGTCGCGGATTTCGGCGCCGTAGGGATCGCTCGACCAGCCCAGGCCCGGCGGCACGACATCGCCGTGCGCGTTCAGCGCGATGACCGGGCCCTCGCCGAAGCGCTCGCGCACCACGAGATTCGTGAGGCTCACCATGCCGGCCGCGACGACTTCGCCGGCGGGCACCGGATGGCGCTCGACCTGGAAGCCGAGTTTCTCGAGCAGGACCGCCGCTTTCTCCGCAATCGGCGCGCAGTCGCCCGGCGGATTGTCAGAAGGGGTGCGCACGAGCTCCGCGAGGAACCGCGCCTGCGAATCGCTCATCGCGCGGCGCGGGGCGCGAAATTCCCGATGAATCCCGCAAGCACGCGCGTGGCCAGGCCCGCATCGGCCTCGCTGATGGCCTCGGCCGGGTTGTGGCTGATGCCGCTCTTGCAGCGCACGAACAGCATCCCGATGTCGGCGATCGCCTGCATCGCCATGCCGTCGTGTCCCGCGCCGCTCGGCAGCCGGCGCACCTCGACGCCTTCCGATGCAATCGCCGCGCCAATGGCTTCCTGCATCCAGGGCGCGCAGACCGCGACAGGCTCGTCATGCAGTTTGTGCGCTTCCACCTTCACCCTGCGCCGCTCGCAAACCTGCTTGATCTCAGCGACCACGGCGGCCACGGCCTTCTCGCGATCCGCGTCCCGCGGCGAGCGCAGGTCGAGCGTGAAAGTCACGCGGCCCGGGATCACGTTTGTCGCGCCGGGCATCACCTCGAGCTTGCCGACGGTCGCGACCAGGTCGGCGCCGCCCTTGCCGCACGCTTCGATCGCAAGAACGCATTCGGCGGCCGCGGCAAGCGCATCCCGGCGCAATGCCATCGGGACCGTGCCGGCGTGACCCGCCATGCCTTCGATCGTGAAGTTGTAGCGCGTCGCGCCATTGATGGCCGTGACAACGCCCACCGGCAGCCCGGCCGCCTCGAGCACCGGGCCCTGCTCGATGTGCAGCTCCGCGTAGGCATGGACCGCGCCCCTCCGCCGCGCAGCGTCGCCGACACGCGCCGGGTCGAGGCCGAACCCGCGCATGGCGTCCGAAAGCCGGGTTCCGGCCTTGTCTGTCGCATCGAGGGCTTCGGGCTTGAAAGTGCCGGCGATCGCGCGGCTGCCAAGGAAAGTGGTCCCGAACCGGACGCCCTCCTCGTCCGCAAACCCGATCACCTCGAGTGCAAAAGGCAGCCTGCGGCCCGCCTTGTCGAGCGCATGCACGCATTCGATCGCGGTGATGACGCCGAGCATGCCGTCGTAGCGGCCCGCGTCGCGCACGGTGTCCAGGTGCGAGCCGAGCATGAGGCACGGCAGGCCGGGGCGGTCGCCCTCGTAGCGTCCCGCGCAGTTGCCGATCGCATCGAGCCCCGCCTGCATGCCGGCTTCGCGCATCCAGCCGAGCACGAGCTCGTTGGCCTTGCGCTGCTCCTCCGAAAGGTAGACCCGCGTGAGTCCGCCGGACAGCTCCGAGAGCGTGGCCAGCGCGTCGCAGCGCGCCATGACGCGGCCGGCATCGATCGTGCGGGTGAACTCGTTCATGGGCGCAGTGTACCGGCCGATGTCACAACCTGGGCCGTCTGGTCGGTGCGCAGGCAGCGCACATGATGCAGGTTGCCGACCTCGACGACCTCGGGCGCGGCTATGCGGCAGGCATCCACCGCAAACGTGCATCGCGGCGCGAACGCGCAGCCCGGCGGCAGGTTGGCCAGGTCCGGCGGCGATCCGGGGATCGTGGGCAGGCGGTTGCCCGAGAGGCGCCCGCCCTGCGGCCGCGTCGAAAGCAGTCCAAGCGTATACGGGTGGCGCGGCGAGCGGATCACGTCGCGCACCGCGCCGATCTCCACGATGCGCCCGGCATACATCACCGCGACGCGGTCGGCCACTTCGACGGCGACGCCGATGTCGTGCGTGACGAACACCATCGAAAGCCCGAGCTCGCGCTGAAGCTCCCTCAGCAGCAAGAGGATCTGCACCTGCACGGTTGCGTCCAGCGCGGTGGTCGGCTCATCGGCCAGCAGCAGTTTCGGGTTGCAGGCGAGCGCGAGCGCGATCATCGCGCGCTGGCGCATGCCGCCGGACATCTCGTGCGGGTAGGCGTCCAGCCGGCGCTCGGGGCTCGGGATGCGCACGCGCTCGAACCACTGCAACGCGCGGCGGCGCGCATCGGCCCTCGAGATGGACTCGTGGCGCAGGATCGCCTCGACGATCTGCTCGCCGACCGAATACACCGGGTCGAGCGCGAGCATCGGCTCCTGGAAGATCATCGACGCGCCCTTGCCGCGGAAATCCGTGAGCGCCTTGCCTTCGAGCGCCATGACATCGGTGCCCGCGACGCGGATCGCCCCTTGCATGCGGGTCTTGCGCTCGGGATGCAGGCGCAGGATCGAGCGCAGGGTCACGCTCTTGCCGGAGCCGGACTCGCCCAGCAGCGCCACGACTTCGCCGCGCTCGATCGACAGGTCCACGCCGTCCACCGCGCGCACGGGTTTTGGGCCGCCGGTAAAAGTGACGCGCAGGTTGCGGATGTCGAGGATCGGCTCACCGGGCGCGAGGGCCGGCTCCGCGCCTGCGGGAGGGGGGCCTGCCACGCTTGCGGCCGTCATGCCGCCCTCCCGGGTGCGCGCGCATGGCCAGAGCCGGGCTCGCTCATGTGGCAGCTCACCGAATGCCCCTCGCCCAGCGGCGTCAGGACCGGGATGCGAGCCGAGCACACCGCCTCCGCATAAGTGCATCGCGTGTGGAAGCGGCAGCCCGCGGGCGGGTCGATCGGGTTGGGCGGGTCGCCTGAGATCGGCGCGGATTCGGCGCGATGATCCGGGTCCATCGAAAGCAGCGAGCCCAGCAGCGCAGTGGTGTAGGGGTGCCGGCTTCCGGTATAGAGCGACTCGGTCAGCCCCAGCTCGGCGACGCGCCCGAGGTACATCACCAGCACGCGCGTGGCCATGAAGCGCACCACCTCGAGGTCGTGGCTGATGAAGAGGTAGGTGAGGCGGAACTCTTCCTTCAGGTCGAGGAGCAGGTTCAGCACCTGCGCCTCGACCGATTTGTCGAGCGCGGACACCGCCTCATCGAGGATCAGCACGCGCGGCTGCAGCGCGAGCGCACGCGCGATGTTGACGCGCTGGCGCTGGCCGCCCGAGAGCTCGTGCGTGAACCGTCCGGCGAATCGCGCCGGGTCGAGCCCCACGCGAGCGAGCAGCGAGTTGGCGCGCGACGTGGCTTCATCGCCGGACACGCCGTGCACCAGCGGCCCGAAGGCCACCGACTCGGCGACCGTGAGGCGTGGATTGAGCGAGGCGTAGCTGTCCTGGAACACCATCTGCACCTGGCGGCGGAAATCCTTGAGCGGAAGCTCGCTCGACCCGACGGTGCGGCCCTCGAAACGGATCGTGCCCGCGGTCGGGTCCACGAGGTGCATCAGCAGCCGCGCGGTCGTCGACTTGCCGCAGCCGGATTCGCCGACCAGCCCGAGCGTCTCGCCCTCATGCAGGTCGAAGTCCAGCCCATCGACCGCCGAGACGAAACTCTTAGGTCGGCCGAAGAGGCCGGTCTTGATCGGGAACTGCTTGACCAGTCCGCGGACTTCGAGAAGGGCTGTCATCGAAAACTAGGCTTTGATGTCCATGGCGGAGCGCAAACCATCCGTCATGAGGTTGAACGAAATCGAAGTGATGAAGATCATCAGCCCCGGCAGAGCGCACAGGAGCGGCTGGGTGTAGATCGCGGTGCGCAGCGTGTTCAGCATCAGGCCCCAGTCCGGCATGGGCGGCTTGACCCCGAGGCCGAGGAACGAAAGGCCCGAGGCCAGGATCATGCAGACGGCGATCAGGCTCATCGCATACACGAAGATCGGGCCGAGCACGTTGCCGAGCACCTGCTTGCGAATGATGATGAACGCGCCCGCGCCGCTCGCCTTGGCCGCTTCGACGTAGTCGCGCGTGCGCACGCCGGTCGTCACGCTCTCGGCAACGCGCGCAATCGGCGGCACGAAGACGAGCGTAAGCGCGAGCATGCTGTTGAGGATGCCGGGGCCGAGCGCCCCGGCCAGCGCCACCGCGAGCAGCACCGAGGGGAAGGCGAAGAACACATCCATCGTGCGCATCAGCACCGTGTTGGTCCAGCCGCCCACGTAACCGGCCACGATGCCGATCGTCGCGCCGACGACGAGCGCGGCGAACACAGGCACGATGCCCATGAAAAGCGAGATGCGCGCCCCGTAGATGAGGCGCGAGAGCATGTCGCGCCCCAGCTCGTCGGTGCCCAGCGGATAGCCTTCCGACCCCGGCGGGCGCAGGCGGCGCAACGACATGCCCTGCAGCGGATCCTGCGGCGCGAGCCAGGGCGCGAACACCGCCATCGCGATCAGCCCGAGCACCACGAGCGCCGCGATGACGGCGAACGGGTCGCGCGAAAAGCGCCGCAGCACGGTCACCCAGTAGCCGGGCGAGCGGACGATCGGAACGGGGGCGGGTTCGCCTGCGAGGATGGCGCTCATGCGCGCTGGATGCGCGGGTCGAGCGCGCTCTGGAACACGTCGACCGCCAGGTTGAGCGCGACGAAGAACATCGCCAGCACGAGGATCGTTCCCTGCAAGAGCGGCAGGTCGCGCTGGAAGATCGCGTCGTTCAGCAAGAGACCGGTGCCCGGCCACGAGAACACGGTCTCGATCAGGATCGAGCCGCCGAGCAGGTAGCCGAGCTGGATGCCCATGACGGCGAGCGAGGTCGGCGCCACGTTCTTCACCACGTGGCGGAACACGCCAAATTCCGGCAGGCCTTTGGCGCGCAGGCCAGCAATGAACTCCTGCGAAAGGATTTCGGCGACGAGCGCGCGCACCGTGCGCGCGATGATGCCCATCGGGATGACCGACATGGTCACCGCGGGCAGGATCAGGTGCTGGATGTGGACCCAGTTCCAGCGCCAGTCCTCCGAGCCGCCCGGCCCCGCGCCCGTGGGCGGCAGCCAGCCGAGGTGCACCGAGAAGACGATCACGAGGATCATGCCCAGCCAGTAGTGCGGCACCGACACGCCGAACACCGCGGCGGCCGAGGCGCCCTTGTCCAGCCACGTGCCGCGGAAGTAGCCCGCGACGAAGCCGAAGAAGGTGCCGAGCACGAATCCGATGAAAGTCGCGAGCGTGGCGATCATGAGCGTGTTGCCGACCGCCTTGAAGATTTCGCCCGCCACCGGGCGGCCGGTGCGGATCGACGTGCCGAGGTCGCCCTGCACCGCGCGGACCAGCCAGCGCAGGAACTGCTCGTAATAAGGTCGATCGAAGCCGTACAGGACCATGAGCTGGTCCTTGATGGATTGGGACGCATCCGGCGGCAGGACCGAAATCAGGGGATCGCCGGGCGCAAGGTGCACGAGCAGGAAGCACACCAGCGAAACGCCGATCATGATCGGCAGCGTCATCAGGATGCGTTTGGCGGCGTAGGTGAACATCAGCAGGTTCCGGCTGCTACTCTTAACGGACCGCTAACGGACCGATCAGGCGCGAGCCCACCATGCAGCTTCTCATGATCAACCCCAATACCTCGAGCGGGATCACCGAGCTCGTGGTGCGGCACGCGCAGCGCTTCGCTTCGCCGGGCACGCAGATTCTCGGTGCGACCGGGCGATTCGGCGCGCGCTACATCACTTCGCGCGCTGCCTCTGCGATCGCGGCCCACGCGGCGCTCGACGCCTATGCCGAACACGGTCATGGCACGGACGTCGTGATCCTCGCCTGCTTCGGCGACCCGGGCCTCGCCGCGCTGCGTGAGATGGCCACCCAGCCCGTGGTGGGTTTTGCCGAGCAGGCGTGCAGGCGCGCGGCGATGATCGGCCGCTTCTCGATCGTGACCGGCGGCGAGCGCTGGGGCCCGATGCTGGAAGAGTTCGTCGCCTGGCTGGGACTTTCCGAACAGCTTGCCTCGGTGCGCACCGTCGCCCCGTCCGGCGGGGACATCGCGCGCGATCCCAAAGGATCCATCGCGATGCTCGCGCAGGCTTGTGCGGATGCGGTTCATCGGGATCGTGCCCAATGCGTGGTGCTCGGAGGCGCGGGCCTCGCCGGACTCGCGGCCGAGGTCGCGCCGCTCGTGCCGGTGCCGCTCATCGACCCGGTGCAGGAAGCCGTCGCCGCGGCCGAAGCGCTCGCACGGTCGAGCACCCCGGCGAGCGCCCCGAACAAGGGCCTGCAGGACAGCGCCGCCACCCCGGCGACGCAAACCGTCGGGCTCTCCGAGCCTCTCTCGCGCCGCCTTACTGGACGCTGACCGAAGTCAGGTCGATGAACCAGCTCTTGGGCTGCACGAAGCCCTTGACCTTGGTGCTCATCGCGCGCGGACCCACGTCGTGCGCAATCCACAGGAAGGGCGACTCCTCGACGATGCGCGCATGCAGCCGCGCGAGAGCCGCATCGCGGCCCTTGTCGTCGAACGTGTTGCGCGCCTTGGCGATCAGGTCGTCGAACTCGGGGTTGATGAAGTAGCCCCAGTTGTTCGACACCGGCGGCACCGTCTTCGATGAAGTGAAGCGCACCATGGCGAAGAACGGGTCCATTGCCGCGAACGAGACGTTGGTTGCGTTCGCGCCGCGCGCCTTCGGATCCTTGGCGCCTTCGCGCCAGTTGGTGAACAGCGCGTTCCACTCGATCACCTCGAGTTCGACGTCGAAATAGCACGCACGCAGGGCCTGCTGCACGAACTCGTTCATTGGCACCGGCTGCATCTGGCCGGAGCCCGAGGCCGAGGTGATGGTCTTCACCTTGAGGCGCTTGCTCGCGCTGAAGCCCGCGTCGGACATGAGCTTCTGCGCGGCTTTCAGGTCGTACTTGATGTCGAACTTCGGGTTGCCCCACCACGGGTGCCCGGGCGGCACGGTGCCCTTCGGCACTTCCATGAAGCCGCCGAGCACGCTCTTCAATTCCTCGCGATTCAGACACAGGTTTGCGGCGTGACGAACGCGCTTGTCCAGCCACGGCGAGCCTTCGGCGAACGAGAACTGCCACGGCCACACATGCGGCTGCGCGTTCTGCGTGATGACGAATCCTTTCTGCTTGATCTGCGGGACGGCGTCCGGCGCCGGGTTCTCGATCCAGTCCACCTGCCCGGAAAGGAGCGCAGCGGTGCGCGCGCTGGCCTCCGGCATCGGCACCAGCACGACGCGATCGAGCTTGGGTTTTCTCTTCGTATCCCAATAAGCCTCGTTCTTCACGTACTCGACGCGCTCACGCGGCGAGAAGCGCGCCATCTTGAAGGGGCCCGAGCCCGAGGCGTCTGCGGCGAACGCGGCCCACGCCTGCTTGGCGCGATCGGCGTTGTCGGTGACGCTGCCAAGCGCATCCCACTTCTTCTGCCAGTGCGAGGGCGAGGCGATGAAGAGGTTGGTGAGGTTGATCGGCAGGAAGCTGTCGGGCTCCTTGGTGGTGAGTTCCACCGTGAGGTCGTCGATCTTGCGCGCCGAGACCAGGTTGGGCATGCGCGAGACGGTGACGCCGATCTGGTCTGGCGCGAAATGGCGCGCGTCCTTGTTGAGCACCTTGTCGACGTTCCAGACGATCGCATCCGCGGTCAGGTTGCTGCCGTCATGGAATTTCACGCCCGGGCGCAGCTTGAAGGTCCATTTGGTCTTGTCCTTGTCGTTGACCGACCACGAGGTGGCGAGGCCGGGGATGAGCACGCTCGGCTTGTCGGCCGACAGCAGGTCCCAGGCCGTGAGCGCGTCGAACAGGGGGATGCCGGTGAAGCGGTTCCCCTCGAATCCCTGGTCGGGCTGGCCGGTGGTCTTGGGGATGTCGGCCGCGGTCATCGCGATCCGGAGCGTCCCTTGTGCCGCGGCAGTAAGCGGCGCGCCGAGCGCCATCGCGAGTGCGACGGCAAAGGCAATACGGTGGTTTTGCTGCATGGACTGACCTCCCAGGGTAAGTGAACGAATGGGCTTCTGTCATTGAGGACAGCAAACGCCGTGCCGCCCCGCCTTATCAGGCCACGTCAGGGGCACCGCAGTACCCCCGAGCCTGACCATGCCCCATTATTTCACTGATTGCACCGGAAGGGTGCATCGCGTCTGCCAACGAGCATGGCGGCCATGATGGTGTGCGGCATCACGAATTCGAGCGGCGCGTAACCGTGCCGCGGATCATTGCTCGAGAACCGTTGTCATCCGTTTTTCGGGGCTGCCTGCTTTATAGCTGCACTGACTCCGGATCGCGCTATCAGGCGCAGGAGCGTTTCCGGATCGACCGGCTTGACCGCGTGATTGTCGAAACCCGCCGCAAGCGCGCGCGCCTCGTCTTCCGGCTGGCCGTAGCCGGTCAGCGCGATCATTAGCGGCAGCGAAGGCTTCATCTGCGCGCGCAGCCGCGCGGCGACCTCGTAGCCGTCAATGCCCGGCAGCCCGATGTCGCACAACACGATCTGCGGCCGCTCCGCCAGCACCAGCGCGACGCCGGTGATCCCGTCGAAGGCGCTCGAGACCTCGCATCCCATAAACTCCAGGACCGCTTTGAGGCTGGCATTGGCGTCCTCGTTGTCTTCGATAAGCACGAGGCGATACCCCACTTTGGGCAGCGGCGACAGCGAAGAGGCACGCAGGCCGTGTTCCTTCGGAATGTTCCTGGCCAGCGGCAGGGCCACCTCGAACTCGCTGCCCTGATCCGCACCCGCGCTCCTGGCTTGCACTGTCCCTCCATGCATCACGACGATGCCGCGGACAACGGTGAGGCCAATGCCAAGGCCCCCCTGGGAGCGGGCCAGGGACCGTCCCTCCTGCACGAACAGATCGAAGACGTTTGGCAAGGCCTCTGCCGCGATGCCGTTGCCGGTGTCTGTCACGCGCAGCACCACTTCTTCGTCGCGCCGCTCCGCCGCGAACCCGATGCAACCGCCTTCTGGCGTGTATTTCGCCGCGTTGTTGAGCAGGTTGGAAAAAACCTGCGCCAGGCGCTCCGGATCGCCGTCGATCGAGAGCGGTTGGGCGGGCAGGTCGAGCGTCAGCTTCTGCTTGCGCGCCTGGATGACGGGACTGCTCGTTTCCACCGCCTGCAGCATGACCTCCGAAACCCTGATGCGCTTCATTTGCAGCGCGATCTTGCCGGTGGTGACCCGCGAAACGTCGAGCAGGTCGTTCAGCAGCCGCGTCAAGTGCCCGACCTGCCGCTTGATGACATCGTGCACCCAGGCCAGCTGGGGCTCCTCGGTCTCGATGCCGCGCAGGATGGCGAGCGCATTGACAATCGGCGCCAGAGGATTGCGCAGCTCGTGTGCCAGCATTGCAAGGAACTGCTCCTGCAGCACGTTGGCTCGCTTGGCGGTTTCGGTCATTTCCTGTGCGTTTACGGTCGCGATGACGAGGTTTTCGTTCGCCTCGCGCAATTGGCTCATCAGACCGTCTTCGAGTGCGGCTTTCGCACGGGCTGCCTCCTCGCGTGCGGTAAGCGCCTCCTCGCGCAGCAAAGCGAGCTCTTCGCGCAATTTCGCGGCGTCCTCGCGATCGTGGACCGAATTCTCGCGACTAGTACAGTGACACGTTAATTACGAAACATTATAATACGCATGATCCTACCCTGTCGAAGGAGATTGGAGCATGCGCCAGACCGAATTGAGATTGAATAAACAAGAGCGTAAGAC